>ERZ778028.3111-NODE-3111-length-10401-cov-4.410110_pt1 | contig 10401 bp, 5 predicted proteins | sample MGYA00375758_ERZ778028 | MGnify/ENA primary metagenome ERZ778028 (study PRJEB29350, sample SAMN05389828) | bioreactor metagenome | isolation source: Thiocyanate bioreactor | place: South Africa: University of Cape Town | collected 2014-03-17 ... | reverse complement strand
GCGCGGCGAACGCGCGTTCGGTTTCGATGATCCGGCAAAGCCACTCTTCGTGCCGTCCGGCGTCCAGGGACGGGAAATAATTCCAGAGGATATTGCAGGCCATGGTCTCCCAACGGGTTGCAGCGTGAAGATCGGATACGCCGGCAAGCGCGATGAGCACGTGGGCATGCAACCAGGTCCATTGCTCGGCGCAATGCGCAGGGACGACAAGTACATCCATGACTTCGGCGGCCTGCGTCAGCAGGGCTTTCCGGCCTTCGGGCACCAGCATGGCGCGCTCGTAAAGAGTGCCGGCCAAGGTGATCCGGAGTCCGTCGTCGACTTTTTCGCGCACGCGCATCGCCCGCCCCAGCGCCGCCAGCGCCGAGTCCAGGGCGTCGCATCGTTGGTCGTCCTCGACCAGGGTCGCGCGGAACAAGTGCAGCTTTGCCACGGCACGTTCCAGCAAGCGGGCGCGCTCGGGCTCCATGTCGATGGCCCGTTCGAAGGCAGCCACGACGAGATCGGCGACTTCCAGCGCATCCGGGCCGCGCCGCCGCGCGATCGACCACCAGGCCCACCCCGCCACGGTCCATGCGCCGCCCGACATGGAGGAAAGGGTCATGTGCGGGCGAAGCGCGAGGATGGCCTGCTCCGCGTCGCCCTTCGATAGCGCGAGCGATGCGCGGGCGAGCGATACGTGCAGGCTTTCCGCGGTTGCACGCGCGGCGTTTCCCTCAAATTCGGGAGAAACGCCCGACACCGATACCTGCGTGGCGGACTCCGTGGAACCGGGTGCCGGCAGGACGATATCCACGACCGGTTCGTAAGCGGAAGGGAATTCGTCGCCCGAATCGCAGCGCGGCATGGTGTCGACATGCAGGGCCGAAGCTTCGAACGTATCCATGTCCGGCCGGTGCGCCTCTGCCGAGGGCGGCGTGCCGCGTTCCGGAACCGGGTGATGCTCAAGCTGCACGGTGACCTCGTCCCCATGTGCCTGGTCGATTCCCAGGCACGGGAACACAGGGACCGTCGTCGGCAGATCGCGCTGGCGCGGCGCCGCCACGCCCACGGCAACACGATACCGGGCAACCGCCCAGCGCTTGAATCCGCCGTAGTGACCGGGGCGAAGAGGCGCAGGCGCAATGCCGGCCGCGCCGATGCGCCGGCGGTCGGCAGGAGCCGCGACACGCAGCGCCTGCGATCGGACATCGGTGACGACCACGGGCGAAGCCGCGCCGCCGTGCAACGGCGGTTGGCCGGACTTCTCTGCCAGCGCGGAAACAGGCTTCCAACCTGCCCAGCCGAGGGAGGCGGGACGATCTTCCGGCATTTGCCGTGCTCGACGCCGAGCCCGCAAGGCACCGGCGACGCCCAGGAACAGCACTGTCGCAGCCAGGACCCAGAGCCACGCGTGCCATCCGGCCTTCGCGCCGCTCGCGATGACGGGAACGCCCGCAACGGCGGCTGCGCCGGCGAAGGTTCCCGTTGCCGGGTCGCTTCGCACCATCGTCTGCACAGGCTCGCCCCGGGAGACGGAATCAGCAATCCGGGCGGATGCCGGATCCAGTGGCGCCTCCTCCGCAGCGGCAGCGGCCGCGTGCCTGGCGAGAGGAACCTTGCGGTCGTCGCGACGGACTCCGCCAACCGCATGGCGCGTGAGAGGAACAGTCCGACTGTCGCCGGATCCCACGCCGCCGCGCGGACCCACCTGGCTGGCTGCCGGGTCGCCCGCCGATTCGAACGAATGGGTTGCCGGCGACGCGACGGGCGCTTCAACCGACCGGACGGATGCCTGCCTGCCCGAGGCGATGTCGATCGGCCCGGTGAACCCGCAGGCACTCACTGCAGCGACCGTCAGCGATGCCAGCAACCACGGCTTCGCCAGGGCACGGCGGCGCATTCGCATGAGCAGTTTGGCGTGGGAGCACTTCATGGATCGTCATGACCGCGTATGGCTGCGTGTATCGATGGTTGATGTCGTCGGACCGGACAGCAGGGACACTCAAGCCGGGCAACCCTGCCCTGGCCCCGATGCTTCGTTGATGGCGACGCGTGGACGATGCGCGGCGCACGGCCGCGCTACCGAATGACGGTGTCCCGCATGAGGCGCGTGGCCATTCGCAGCACCCGGGATCCCCACGACCAAGCCGTGTTCCTCGGGCTGGTGCCGGAAATTCGGGACCATTGCTTCTTCCAGCACGCTGTCGCGCCAGCAACGGGTTCCACAAGCCTAGCGCGCGTATTCGGCCGGGAAATAAGACACGGCCTAAAAACGGGCGAAAGCGAAAATTAAAGTCTGCTTTTTACGCCCTGTCCTATAGGACCCGATGAGGCCGCTCGACATCATCGCGTATAGCCGTTCACTCGCATCGAATGGCTTTGGCAATCACTTTCAAGCCCAACTGCAAGATGCGGGCTGATTCAATTTTTCAAGGATTTTATAGACGTGAATACGAACTATCGCGTGATCTGGAATGCCAGCACGAGTACGTGGGTCGTTGCTTCCGAATTGGCCAAGAGCAGCAAGAAGGCTGCCAAGGGCACGAAGCTCCGCAAAAGCGCGCTGAGCGCGCTCTCCCTCGTCACGGTTGTGGGCGTGGGTGTGTCGGCGCTTGTCGCACCGACAACGGTCATGGCGAACGGCGCCCAGCTTGGCTCCTGCGTGACCACGCCGTCGTGGTACTCCATCGGCATCGGTAGCGCCAACCCCTCGCTTGGGTGCTGGTACACGTGGAGGGATCCGCGATCCGGTGTGGTCCGCACGGGCTGGGCCAACTCCGAAGGCGCCTGGTCCGTCGCGACGGGTACCGGCGCGACGGCAGGTCATGCGGAACTGTGGGGCGACAATACCTATGCGGCCTCGGTCAGCGGCCTGCAGGATTACGTCGACGCGGGCGTGGACGCGTGGCGCGGCGCTTCGGCCTACGGCGCATTCTCTTCGGCTTACAGTGGCTATTCCTCGGCGTTCGGCTTCAATGCGACCGCACACGGAACCGCCGCGATGGCGCTGGGCACCTATTCCGTCGTCAATGGCAGCTCTTCCATCGCGATGGGCGACACGGCCCATGCAACGGGCCTGGCCGTCACGGCCATCGGCGCCATGAGTACGGCGAGCGCCAACAACTCGATCGCCATGGGCACGAAAGCCTCGGTGGCCAGCAACGCGGATGGCGCCATCGCCCTGGGCTCGAACTCCGTGGCGGTCGACCCCGCCACCGGCCTGGTCGTGCTGCAACCGAACGGCGGCACCACGCCGGTGCCCGTTGCCGCAGCCTCGGTGGGCGAAGGCGCGATCAACGCCATTGCAATCGGTTCCGGCTCGAACGTGGCCGCCGGCGTGGCTGACGGCGTCGCCATCGGCGACAGCGCAATCCTCCACAGCGGCGCCTTCGAATCGGTGGCGATCGGCGGCCAGTCGTCGGTGGGCCAGAATTCCTTCGCCTCGATGGCCGTAGGCACCCTCGCATCGGTGGGCAGCAATGCGGCGCACTCCACCGCCATCGGCACCGGCGCCATGGTGCTGGACAATGTCGCCAACGCCACGGCCATCGGCCAGGGTTCCATAGCGGATCGCGCCAACACGGTGTCCGTGGGCACCGTCGACAACGAGCGCTGGATCACCAACGTCAAGGCCGGCTTCGAGGACACCGACGCCGTCAACGTGGCGCAGCTCAAGGCCGCCGGCCTGAACATCACGGCGCCGACCGATCCGGGTGACGGCGAGTCCGGCGTCGTGTCGACACCGTTCGTCGTGTACGACACCACCAACAAGGACACCATCACCCTGGGCGGCATCGATGCCGACACCGGCGCGATCGGCGCAAAGGCCAGGATCACCAACCTCGAAGACGGCGACGTGTCCGTGGACAGCTCGGACGCCGTCAACGGCGGACAACTGTATGCCCTGCAGCAGAAGGTCGATGCCGCCGGCATGGGCATCATGGTCCAGGACGCCGTCAGCAAGAACATCGCCATCGGCGCGACTGTCGGCGGCAGCGTCGTCGATGTCGCCGGCACCGACGGCGACCGCAGGATCTCTGGCGTGGCGGATGGCGTCGAAGACAACGACGCCGTCAACCTGGCCCAGCTGAAAGCCAGCGGCCTGGTGACGGTCGACCCGACCGACCCGGAAGGCGGCCTGACTTCGCTTGCCGTGAGCTACGACGACGCTGTCAAGAACGCCGTGACGTTCGGCGGCCAGAATGCGGCCGCACCGGTCGTACTGAGGAACGTGGCCCAGGGCCTGGTGTCCGCCGACAGCCTCGAAGCGATCAACGGCAGCCAGCTCTACGGAACCGTCCACAGCCTCGCGCAGGCACTCGGCACCACCATCAACATCGATGGGACGCTCGCCGCGCCGACCTACACGATGACCAATGCGGCCGGCGAATCGGTGACCTACGGCAGCCTCGCCGATCTGTTCGGCGATCTGGACACCCGCCTCCTGCAGAACAGCCAGGACATCGCGCAATTGACGGATCAGCTGGGCTCCGGCATCGGCACCGGCGGCAACGGCGACGCGACCGGCGACGGCTCCACGGCCGTGGGTGACGGCTCGACGGCCACGGGCGACGGCTCCACCGCCAACGGCAATGACTCCAACGCCAGCGGCGACGGCTCCACCGCAACGGGCAATGGCTCCAACGCCAGCGGCGACGGCTCCACCGCCAACGGCAACGGCTCCAACGCCAGCGGCGACGGCTCCACCGCCAACGGCAACGGCGCCAACGCCGAAGGCGAGGGCTCCACCGCAACGGGCAATGGCTCCAACGCCAGCGGCGACGGCTCCACGGCCAACGGCAACGGTTCGCTGGCCTCGGGCGAGGACTCGACCGCCACGGGCAATGGCTCCACGGCCTCGGGCGACGGCTCGACGGCCTCGGGCACCGATTCGCTGGCTTCGGGCAACGGCTCCACCGCCAACGGCAACGGCTCCACCGCTTCCGGCGACGGCTCCACCGCCTCGGGCAACGGCTCGCTCGCCTCGGGCGGCAACTCCACGGCCAGCGGCAGCGGTTCGGCCGCCGAAGGCGAGGGCTCGACGGCTTCGGGCAGCAATTCGCTGGCCTCCGGCGACAACTCGACCGCCAACGGCAGTGGTTCCACCGCCTCGGGCAGCGGCTCCACCGCGTCGGGCAGCAACTCGCTGGCCTCGGGCGACAACTCGAGCGCCAACGGCAATGGCTCGGTTGCCTCGGGCAACGGCTCCACGGCCAACGGCAGCGGCTCGACGGCCCAGGGCGAAGGCTCCACCGCTTCGGGCAGCAACTCGCTGGCCTCGGGCGACAACTCGACCGCCAGCGGCAATGGCTCGGTTGCCTCGGGCAACGGCTCCACGGCCAGCGGCAACGGCTCGACGGCCCAGGGCGAAGGCTCCACCGCTTCCGGCAACAACTCGCTGGCGTCGGGCGACAACTCGACCGCCAGCGGCAACGGCTCCACCGCCTCGGGCAGCGGTTCCACCACGGTCGGCAACGGCTCGGTGGCCTCGGGCAACGGTTCGACCGCCACGGGCAACGCGTCGCTGGCTTCCGGCGAAAACGCGACCGCAAGCGGCAATGGCGCCAGCGCCGAAGGCAAGGAGTCCACCGCCATCGGCAGCGGATCGCTGGCTTCGGGCGACAACTCGACCGCAAACGGTTCGGGCTCCGTGGCCTCCGGCAGCAACGCGAGTTCGCTGGGCGCGGGCTCCACGGCCTCCGGCAACAACTCGACCTCGATGGGTGCGAACTCCGTCGCCTCCGGCAGCGGCAGCACCGCGATGGGGCAAGCTGCGCAGGCCAGCGGCACGGAATCGATGGCGATCGGCCACAACACCGTCGCCAGCGCCGGCAACGCCGTGGCACTGGGTTCGGGTTCCGTGGCGGACCGCGCGAACAGCGTGTCGGTCGGCTCGGCCGGCAACGAGCGGCAGATCACCAACGTCGCCGCGGGTACCGCACTGACGGATGCCGTGAACCTGGGCCAGTTGAACGACCGCTGGGATCGCGTCAACGACACCATCAACCGGGCCAACCGGCAGGCCAACCGCGGCATCGCCGCATCCTCGGCCCTGATGTCGGTGACGCCGTACCTGCCGGGCCACACCGGCGTGAACGCGGGCTTCGCTTCCTATCGCGGCCAGAACGCCGTCGGCGTCAACGTTTCGCGCTGGACCGAGAACGGCCGGATCAACGTGAACGCAGGCGTCTCCGCGGCACAGGGGGACTCGCCGATCTACCGTGTGGGCGTGGGCGTGGTGTTCTGAGGAACGGCCACCCTGTCTGAAACGCATGGCGGAGCCCTTCCGGGCTCCGCCATTTCCTCAACGGCGAACTTTCAACGCGACCACGCGGCGCTTCGCCGCGCGTCGCCCAAAGGTCTACTAACCATGTCAAGAATGTTGAAGTGGACAGGCTTCTGCGTGGCCATGGCCATGATGGCCGCGTGGCCGGCCAATGTCCGGGCCGAAGCACTGAGCAGCATGCAGAACGGGCACACCGACAAGCCGATCTGGCCGCGCGTCCAGGATGCCCGGCCGCTGGTTGTCGCCAAGGCCTACCCGAGCCTGGAAACCGCCCGCAAGATCGTGCCCGGCGCGAGCAAGGATGCGGTCTACGAATGGATCGGCCATCCGCAATACCGTGAAGGCCTGTTCAACGTGCACGAATGGGACTACGTGCTGTACATGCCCCAGAAAAAAACCGGCGACCACCTGACCTGCCAGCTCAAGGTGCTCTTCGACGACCACATGCGGGTCGGTCAGGCGCTCTGGTATCCCGCTGCCTGCGAGCAGTTGGTGAATGGCAAGCCGCCCGTGGCCGAGGCGCCCAAACCCGCCGAACCAACCGTGATCAATCTCTCCGCGGATGCCTTGTTCGCTTTCAACAGCTCGGTGCTGTCGCCCGGCGCACCGGCGCAGATCGACAAGAACATCATCGACGTGCTGCAGCAGCGGCGCGTCAAGAGCGTCAAGAGCATCAAGGTGGTCGGCACCACCGACCGCATCGGCAGCGATGCGTACAACAAGGCGCTTTCGTCGCGCCGTGCGGCGGCAGTGATGGATTACATGGTTGCCCACGGAGTTCCCAGCAACGCCATCGTCGCCCGCGGCGCGGGGAAGGCCGACCCGGGCACGACCTGCACCGACCGCAATCGCAGCGAACTCATCGCCTGCCTTGCACCGGATCGCCGCGTGCAGGTCGACATCGTCGCACACTGATTCCGTTCGGGAGGACGGTGCCAGACCGCGCGGACATCCGCGCCCGCCATGGTCTGGCACCATCCGTTTGCGCAGGCTCAGTGCGCGAGATCGGCCGGCAGCTTGCCGCCGTTCGCCGCCAGCGCCGCCATCACCTGCTTGTGCAGCCAGATATTCATGCTGGCCGAGTCGCCCATGTCGCCGGTGTACTTGAGTTCCCGCGCGAGCTGCTTGCGGTGATCGAGGCTGCTGTCCACGCCCAGCGCCTTCAGCGTGTCGACGATCGACGTACGCCAGTTCAGCGTCTGGCCGCTGTCCGCAACAGCCTGATCCATCACGGCGGCGACATCGACATTCGCCAGTGGCGCGGGAGCAGGCGCTGCCGCGGCGTCGGGCGCCGGGGCCGGCTCCGGAGTCGCCTCGGTGGCGGGCGGCGGGGCGGCGGGATTCGCCCGGTGGAACAGCTTGTTTACGATATCGCCGAATATGCTCATGCCTGTTCGTCCTTCGTTGTTGAATCGGCCGGACCCCTGATTCGCGGACATGCCGCCCCTCCACGGCGGCAGCCCGCCCCGGCAGTATGTGCGCATGAAGATGGCGACCGCATGAATCCTGCGTTCGCCAGGCTTCGCGGCAATGGAACAAGGCCCGGCTTCACGCGGGGATAACCTTTCGCCCCCGACGCGGGCCACCGCGACGCGCCGCCCGCGGCCCCATCCCCCGCCGGCATCCGGACGCCTTCGAGGCCGACGCAGCGCGCGTCATCCTGCCGTCACACGGCATCTGCACAGTCGACCGCAATGCCTGAAGCAACCGCGCCGGGGGACGGGTTACCATGCCCGAAGGATCAGAGCTGAACGTACCCGACGGATACTCATCGATGAGCGCACGCGCCCCACGCAACCAGGCGCCGGCCGAGGCGGACACGCCGGAGGCCGGCGGCAACGCCGCCAGCGAGGCGGCGGCCCGTCCCGATCTCGGCGAGCGCCAGCTGTACATCAACCGCGAGCTGTCGCAGCTGCAGTTCAACATCCGCGTGCTCGACCAGGCGCTGGACGAACGCACGCCGCTGCTGGAGCGGCTGAAGTTCCTGCTGATCTTCTCGCGCAACATGGACGAGTTCTTCGAGATCCGCGTGGCCGGCCTCAAGAGCCAGATCGCGCTGGACCACGAGCTGCTCGCCGCCGACGGCCTGGCGCCGCGCCAGGCGCTGGCCGAGATCAGCGCCATCGCCCACCAGCAGATCGAGCGTCAGTACGCCATCCTCAACGAGCGCATCCTGCCGGAGCTGGCCGCGCACGGCATCCACATCGCGCGGCGCGACCAGTGGACGCACAAGCAGAAGCAGTGGGTGCGCCGCCATTTCCGCGAAGAGGTGGCCCCGCTGGTGACGCCGATCGGGCTGGACCCCACCCATCCGTTCCCGCTGCTGGTCAACAAGAGCCTCAACTTCATCGTGCAACTGGACGGCATCGATGCGTTCGGCCGCGACTCCGGCCTCGCCGTGGTGCCGGCGCCGCGCGTGCTGCCGCGGCTGATCCGCATCCCCGACGACATCAGCGAAGGCGGCGACCGCTACGTGCTGCTGTCCTCGATGATCCACGCGCATGCCGAGGAGCTGTTCCCCGGCATGAACGTGCTCGGTTGCTACCAGTTCCGCCTGACCCGCAACGCCGACCTCGCGCTCGACCCCGAGGACGTGGAAGACCTGGCGATGGCGCTGCGCGGCGAGCTGTACTCGCGCCGCTTCGGCAGCGCGGTGCGGCTGGAAGTGGCGGACAACTGCCCGAAGGCGCTCACCGCCCACCTGCTCAAGCAGTTCGGCCTCGCCGAGTCCGAGCTTTACGAGGTGAACGGCCCGGTGAACCTGGCGCGGCTGTTCCGCATCGCCAGCAAGGTGAACTACCCCGCCCTGCAGTACCGGCCGTTCGTGCCCGCGCTGCCCAAGGCGCTGAAGCACGCCGAGGACCTGTTCGCGGTGATCGCCAAGCAGGACGTGCTGCTGCTGCATCCCTACGAATCCTTCGCGCCGGTGGTGGACCTGCTGCGCCAGGCCTCGAAGGACCCGCAGGTGCTGGCGATCAAGCAGACGCTGTACCGCACCGGCGCGGATTCCGAACTGGTCGACGCGCTGGTGGACGCGGCGCGCGCCGGCAAGGAAGTGACCGCCGTGGTGGAGCTGCGCGCGCGCTTCGACGAGGAATCCAACCTCACGCTCGCCTCGCGCCTGCAGCAGGCCGGCGCGATGGTGATCTACGGCGTGGTGGGCATCAAGACGCACGCCAAGCTGATGCTGATCCAGCGCCGCGAAGGCAACGAACTGGTGCGCTACGCGCATCTCGGCACCGGCAACTACCACACCGGCAACGCGCGCCTGTACACCGACTACAGCCTGCTCACCTCCGACGAGGCGCTGTGCGAGGACGTGCACAAGCTGTTCAGCCAGCTCACCGGCATGGGCAAGGCGCTGCGCATGCGCAAGCTGCTGCAGGCGCCGTTCACGCTGAAGCCGGGCCTGCTCGACCTGATCGCGCAGGAGGCGGCGCACGCCGAAGCGGGCAAGAGCGCGCGCATCCTCATCAAGATCAACTCGCTCACCGACCCCAAGATGATCCGTGCGCTGTACCGGGCCAGCATCGCCGGCGTGCGCATCGACCTGATCGTGCGCGGCATGTGCTGCCTGCGCCCCGGCGTGCCCGGCGTGTCGGAGAACATCCGCGTGCGCTCGGTGATCGGCCGCTTCCTGGAGCACAGCCGCGCCTACTGGTTCGCGAACGACGGCGAACCGAAGCTCTACCTCTCCAGCGCCGACCTGATGGAACGCAACCTGGATCGCCGCGTGGAGTGCGCGTTCCCGATCGAGGGCAAGAAACTCCAGCAACGCGTCTTCGCCGCGCTGGAGCTGTACCTTGCGGACAACGTGGGCTCCACCGAACTGCAGGCCGACGGCACCTACGTTCCGGTGGCGCGCGCGCCGGAGGAGCCGGTGCTGGACGCGCAGCGGCAGTTGCTGGACAAGTTCTGCGGCGCCGGCGGCTGAGCGCGGCGGCGGCGCCGGGGAAACGCGCGACGGCGCCGCCCCGGCGCTACGCTCAGGCCAGGTGCCGCTTCACCCAGGCCACGTAGCGGTCGACGAAGCCCTGCAGGAATTTCCGCGTGCCCTCGTTGGACACGTGGCCCTCGGCGTCGATCAGGTCGTCGTCCTTGAACTGCACGAACACCTCGGGCTGCGCCAGCAC
>ERZ778028.3107-NODE-3107-length-10428-cov-4.420129_pt1 | contig 10428 bp, 3 predicted proteins | sample MGYA00375758_ERZ778028 | MGnify/ENA primary metagenome ERZ778028 (study PRJEB29350, sample SAMN05389828) | bioreactor metagenome | isolation source: Thiocyanate bioreactor | place: South Africa: University of Cape Town | collected 2014-03-17 ... | reverse complement strand
AACGAACACTTTCGACGGATCGCCATAAAAGCCGCCTCCACCGCCCGTGTCGGTAACCCGAACAGCGACCACATTCTTTCCGGCTTTCACCAATTTGGCAGGTATCGTGTAAACCCGGTCGTGATCGTAGCCAACCGTAGAGCCAATCTGCGAACCGTTGAAATACGTGACTTCGTTGTCGTCAACAGTTCCCAGACTCAGCGTAAGGTCTTTTCCGGCGAATGAAGCTGGAAATTCCACCTGCTTTCTGAACCATACAATACCGTCGAAATCTTTCAGCGACTGTTCTTCCCAGCTTTTGGGTACAAACATGGTTTTCCATGCGCTGTCGTCCACATCAGGATTGCTCCAAGCCGGAGTCCCGTTGGAATAACCTTTGTCGTTGCTTATCAAGCGTGCTTTCCATTGGTTTTGCTCGTTATCGATAAACTTCTGCTGTTCGACAGGATCTGTCGGAATCTTCTTTAATTCATTTAGGTAGTTCATAAAATCAGGCATTTGGCTCAGAGATGCGGCACTTGTCCAGGCTTCGGCAGGAGTTCCGCCCCACGAAGTATGGATCAAGCCAATCGGTATGCCATTCAACATTTCACTGAGACTCACGGCGAAAAAATAGGCAGTTGCCGAAAACTCAGGCACCGACTGCGGGCTGCACACCTGCCACGACCCGCCCGCAACTTTCAGGCTCGCCACTGGACTCAAAGTGGTCGCTTTTTCCACCTGAAAAAGTCTGATATTGCGATGACTGGCATTCACAATTTCCCGCTCGTAGTTGGCAATCTTGGCCCAACCGGCCAACGGCATTTCCATGTTCGACTGCCCGGAGCAAATCCAGACTTCACCGATCATTACATTATTCAAAACCTTTGTTTCGTCGGCTTTGACAACCAATTGATAAGGACCTCCAGCTTCCAGTGTTTGTACTTTCAGGCTCCACTTTCCACTTTTGTCGGCCACGGTTTCGTAGGTTTTATTGTCCCAACCGGTTTTTACCAATACTTTTTGATTCGCCTTGGTGATTCCCCAAACAGGGGCTTCGGCTTTTTGTTGCAGCACCATGTTGTCGGTAAACAATACAGGCAACGTCAATCGTGCCGGAAGAGGCAAACTCACCAGCAAACAACCGATAAAGGCAAGTGCGATTTTAAAAAAATATGATTTCATATCTGATTGATAGTTAGTTCCAAATTGAATTTACAGGACGATTAGCCGGCTTTACACCCCAGGTTGAAGGTTTCGGACCCATTTTGAAAATCAGGATTCCGCCATCCAGTAATTGCTTCTGGGTGATATAATTATTCAAAAACGGCTTTCCATTCAGAGTGGCCGATTGAATATAAATGTTCTTATCCGATACATTTTCGGCTTTGACTGTGAACGATTTTCCATTGGTCAACCGAATTTCAGCCGAGCGAAACAATGGTGAACCAATCACATATACGCCACTCGCCGGATTCACCGGATAAAACCCGAGCGCACTGAACACGTACCACGACGACATTTGCCCGCAATCTTCATTTCCGGCATAACCGGCGGAAGTCGTATTGTATAATTCTTTCATGATTTTAGCTGTATAAAATTGCGTTTTCCAGGGCTGCCCGGCATAGTTGTAGAGGTAAGCCACGTGGTGGCTCGGCTCGTTTCCGTGGGCATATTGGCCAATGAATCCGGAAGCGTTGCTGTTTACTTCACCGTCGTTGCTTTTGAGAGAGAAAAATTGGTCTAACTTACCAGAAAAAGCCTCTTCGCCCCCGGTAAGCCGGATCAAGTCGTTCACATCCTGCGGAACGTACCAGAAATACTGCCAGGCATTTCCTTCGGTGAAAGGATGTCCCCCGTTCGATCCGTATTTCAATGGGTCGAAAGGCTCGATCCATTCGCCCCGGTCGTTTTTCGGTTGAAAAAATTTGGTCTGCGCGTTGAACAAATTCCGGTAATATTTTGAGCGGGCGGTAAACCGTTCGTAATCCGCCTGTTTGCCTAACTTGAGGGCAAGTTGCGCCACACACCAGTCGTCGAAAGCCATTTCGAGAGTGAGCGACACCGACTGGCTCTGGATATTTTCGGGCATGTATTTGTATTTTTCCCAAACTTCGAAAGGCGAATTGAGGTGACTTGTCAGCGAAGAATTTTTCACCGCTTCGTAAGCCTTCGGCACATCGATTCCCGGCAAACCTTTCAACACTGCATCCACCACCACCGGAATGGCGTGGTTGCCGATCATGCAGTAATTATCCTGCCCCCATAGCTGCCACACAGGCAGATAGCCTTCGGTGTCGTACTGGCGGATCATGCTTTTGATAAAATCGACATCCCGTTCGGGCTGAAGCAAGGTATAAAGAGGGTGAACAGCACGGTAGGTGTCCCACAGCGAGAACAGGGAATAATGAACACCGCCGCCACTGTGTGCCACGTTGCTGTTGTTGAATCCCGCCGTCATGTAATCGCCCGAAACATCGGACATGGTATTGGGTTGAATAAAAGCATGATAAAGTGCGGTATAGAATATTTCTTTTTGATTTTCAGTTCCTTCTACCCGAATTTTTTCCAATTCTTTTTCCCACTGGTTTTGTGCGGCAAGTTTCACTTCGTCGAAATCCCAACCTTTTATTTCCTGATCTAAATTTTGTTTTGCATGATCGATACTTGTTGCCGAAATCCCGATTTTTGCAAGCAACGGCTCATTATCAGCGGTATCAAAGTCAAAAACGCCCTTTAGATTCCGGCCATTAAGCACCTTACTCTCACGATAAATAATACCGCCATCGGTCATGATATTCCGGAGAACGGGTTTGGAAAACCGGACATAGAAATATACTTTTCGCAATCTTGCCCATCCGGTTATCGCCCTGTATCCTTCGATGGTATAAGCGTCCACCTGGCGAAGTTGCGAGTTGATAATCTGCGTGTCCCAGCTTCCTTTTTTGCGGGAATGATTCAGGTTAATAATCAGCCTCGCCTGCTTGCCGGCGGGATAGACATACCGGTGGAATCCGGCCCGGGTGGTGGCTGTCAGCTCGGCATTGATATCATAATCGAGCAATTTCACCTGATAATATCCCGGAGAAGCATGTTCCTGCTGGTGCGAGAACCGTGATTGGAAGCGGGTAGGATCGGTTGATGATTCATCGATTTTACCCACAACGGGCATAAACAGAATGTCGAAAAAATCGGCCAATCCCGTGCCGCTGAGGTGCGTATGACTGAAACCCACAATCGAGTTGTCGTTGTAATCGTATCCGGCATTTCTGTCCCAGTCGATTTCCGTGCGGGTGTCGGGACTGAGCTGCACCATTCCGAAAGGCGAAGTCGCTCCCGGATAATTATTTCCCGAAAGACCCGATTCCACTGCGCCGGTGCCGATAAACGGATTGACGTAATCTATCGCTTTCCGGCTTTGCCCATTTGCGGAAAAAACCAGCAACACGGAAACGACAGAAACCGTTATTTTTGTTTTGACATTCATGATCCAACAAGTCATTAGAAAAAGGTATTTGGTTTATTTTCAGTTATACCGATACGTCAAATTCATTTCCTCCCCTTTTTTCAGGCCAAACTCAATGAATCCGTTGTCTTTTTGTTTCAGCATAACGATTTTGCCGTTTTTCTTCAGTTCAGGGATTAAAGTTTCATTCCATCTGATTTTAAAAACCTGATCCGAAGTAGCTTTAATCATAGCAGAAAGAACTTTGCCATCCTTCCATTCCAGATCAGCCTCACCACCGCCTTGCACGCAAAGCCCTTTGAAATGCCCGGTTTTCCAGGCACCGGGCAGCGCCGGCAAAAATTCAATATATCCGTTCTGGCTCTGGATAAGCATCTCGGCTATTCCGGCAGCACCGGCTTCGTTTCCATCGAAAATAAAAATGTCGTATGGAGCTCCCGCAATGCCTTTCGGCGAAATGGTCATCAGGTTTTCGCGGGTGAAATTCCGCTGGAGTTGCACCACACTTTGGTAAGCCTCTTCCGCGTTTTTCAGGCGGGCATTGAAGCAAATCATATTAGCCCGGCTCCACTCGGTGTCTTCCCAATTGGGGTCGGTCAGGCGGCGAACAAGGGTTTGTTTCGCTGCCTTTGCCAAATCGGGGGTTTCATCCAGACTGATCTGGTTGAGCGGATACAAGGCTACTAAGTGACTGGTATGTCTGTGATTGCGATAGGCTTCATCGTAGTCTTCCATCCATTCCTGAACACCACCGTATTTTTTGCTGATCATCAGAGGAGGAAACTTTGCTAAGCGAAGCTGAAGCGAATCGGCAAATTTCTTATCGGTATTCAGAATTTTTGCTGCCTGGATAACGCTCTGAAACAAATCGGCCACCAATACACGATCGACCGTGGGCATCATGGAGAGCGAAATACCTTTGTTTTCGAAACTAAAACCGTTTTCGGGCGAAGTGGAAGGACCTGTCACCCAATAGCCTGTTTTCGGATCGACAGTCATGTAATCCATAAAAAATTCGGCACTCGATTTCAAAACCGGATAAGCATCGTTCCTCAAAAATTCCTTGTCGTGCGTATAGGCGTAGTGTGTCCACAAATGCGACGCCAGCCAGGTGCCTCCCGTAGGGAAAAGTCCCCAGCCCACGTGCCAGCCGGGGGCTGTAAATCCCCAGGCATTCCCCATGGTATGAGCCGTCCAGCCACGCGCGCCGTAAACGTCACGGGCAGTTTTTTTACCATATTCCGACAGGTTTTTCAGAAACCGAAACAAGGGAAGATTGCATTCGCCCAGATTCCCTACATTGGCCAGCCAGTAATTCTGTTCGGTGTTAATGTCCATGTGGTAATCGCAGGTCCAGCCCATGTTGTTGGCCAGGTTGTCGTTCCACACACCCTGCAGGTTAGCCGGAAGCGGAGAATTTTCGCGCGAAGAAGCGATAAGCAGATAACGGGCATACTGGAAAAACAAAGCATCCAGTCCCACATCGTTTTTGCCCTCTTTCACCAGCAACCAGCGCAGATCGGTGGGCAAGTTGTCGTTGTCGGATTTGCCGAAAGACAATTCTACCCGATCGTACAATTTTTTATAATCGGCAATATGGCTGGTTTTCAGGGCATCGAAGTCCTTTGATGCTGCTTTCTGAACAGTTGTCCGACAAATATTTTCATAATCAACTGATTTAAAATTCGTTCTAATATCAATATAGATGTATGCCGAAGTCGCATTTTTCACTTTAAGCTGATGATTTTCTTCACTTACAATGCCATCGTCGGTTTTTACGGTAATATTTCCCAAAAACTTAACCCCGCCATTTTGCGGATTTTCCTCCGCTAAATCTCCCGAAAATTCAAGCACATTCTTATTCAGATTCAATTTTGCCTTTCGCAAAAGATCCAATGAAAGAGAAAAATGAAGGCTTGACGGACGGCTGGCCGTACATTTGATAACCAACACGCCATCGGGATTGCTGCAAAATACTTCGCGCGTGTAATGCACCCCACCTCTGTTGTACGACATGCGGACGATGGCATCTTCCAGATTCAGTTCCCGTTCGTAATCAGTTATTTGCCCACCATCGGGCGAATCAAAATGGAGATTCAGATTTCCAACCGGTAAATGCGTTCCGAACGAATGCGGCTTTCCGGCCATTTCCTGCTGTGCCTGATCGTTTCCTTTAATCAGGTCATTTCGGAAAAATGAAGTTCTGATCTGCTGCAATTTTTCTTTTCCAAACAAAGGATCCTGATCCGGATCTTCCTTGCCGGCCCACAATGTAATTTCGTTCAAAGCAATGGTCTCCTTCTCAATTCCTCCAAAGACCATTGCACCCAAACGACCATTGCCTACGGGCAGAGACTTCATCCATTCGCTGGCAGGCTGGGTGTACCACAACTTCATTGGCTGCCCAGCCTTAGCGACAGAAAAATTTGCCAGCAAACATACCAGCCCAAACAACACACTTCTTTTTATATCCTTAACTATATTCATTTATTTCTCGAATTTTATCAGTTTCACATCCTTGGGGTTAACAATCAAAGTACTATTCAAATCGATCTTCTTTCCACTCCAGAGTTCCTTTGCCAATTTGATTTTAGCGGGATTCACTCCGATTCTTTCAAAAGGAACAGTCATGTGCAATGGTTGATCGGAGTAATTAAACACAGCGTAATAGATATTTCCGGCCTTGTCGGTGCGTACAAACTGGTTTTCAGATTTTTCGCCGCTTCCTTCCACCGGACGAAACGAAACGCCTTGTGCAGCAGCATTTACATCCGGATTGGTAAGAAATTTGCGGGCTTTTTCCTTGCCTTCGTCCGAACCTCCGGCACTGAAATCATCGCCGGTAATGAATAGTCCGGTAATCGCCGCCGAGGTGACACGGGCACGGTTTTCGCCTTCGGTAGCATCGTGGAGTACCACATGGTCAGCATCGTTGAAACGGTACACGCGGTCGATCCACCAACCGTAGGAAACGGCATTGAGTGTATATTCCGTATCCTTGATTTTGTTCCAGGCATCGCAGGCAATGCGTCGCGACTGGGCGTAGTGAGCCGGGAAAATGGGAGAAATGGACAGATTGATAAACATATCGCCGAAATATTTGTCGAGCAGTTTCATACCGTAATTATAGGCCTGAATTCCGGTCGTTATTTCCGGCTTGTACCATTTGTCGGCTTCGAGAGCACCGTGGGTCATGAAATCCATTTTTACATATTTGAATCCGCAACGGTGAAACAAAGCCGAGATTTTCCTCATCTGCTCTTCGATGGCCGGATGGGTGGGGTCGATAGCATACGCGCCGTCCAAATCCTGCGGTTTGCCATTGGCATAAAGATAAACATCCCTGTACTTATAATCAGGCGCATCGGGTATGTTTCGCTCGCCGTTTTTTCCCCAGTCGGTAAACGGTGTCCAGTAAATTCCGGCTTCCTGCCCGTTGGCTTTGCATTTGTCCACAAAGGCTTTGAGTTGTTCTTCGCTGAAAGTGTTCCAGCCGGAATCCAATCCGATATACACCAGATTGTCTGTGTTTTTGAAATGATTATTTTGAAGATTGTCTTTAAAAAAGTCGGAAACTTCGATGGCTTTCGGATAATTCAACTTAAACTGAAGCACTCCCCAACTGTTCCATCCGAAGGGAACTGCCTTTGTCCACGCTCTTGGGGGAGTAATGGCAGCATTGGCATCGGCAAAAGTTTCGAGGCCGGCACGCCAATCATTGAAATATCCGACGAAAATTCTGGGCGATCTGATTTCGCGTCCCTTCACCATACCGTGGGGACGGGAATCGCGGGTGAGTTCATCGGCCACACCACCGTAGCAGGTCAGGGAGGTCAAGGCATTTGCATTGGCAGTCATGTCGATAGCTGTTTTCCAAGTGTCGTGTTCCACCGAACCGACAACAAGTCCTTTTCGGGTGTCGTTGTCAAAGACTGCCGTCACTTCGTAGCTTGTTAATTTCTCAAACGAGAGCGGATGCGACTGGAAACGAACCCATTTGTCGTTGTCGAACGGAACAAAAAGTGCCCTGTTTTGTGTGGAAACCGGGAGGAAACTGAACTGCCCTACAATGACTGGAGCCATAAAATTAGACATAAGTTCTTGCTCCCGCTTTATCGAGAAATCGGTTTCGAAGTAGTCGTGCCTGAGATCAAAATAGAATTTCCGTGTGAGTTCCGGATATTTATCCGATTGATAAACCACCGTCACCACATGCAACCCTTTGGATTGAACGTCACTGATACTGCCCACTTGGTATTGTTCCGTCCCGATGAGCTGGCCCGACAATTTATAGGCGGCACCGATGTTTTGCAGGGTGAATTTCCCTTTGTTCTCGATATCGATCCCGGTACCGTTGCGATTCAAGGAAATTTTCCAACGGCCGGCGGATATGGATTTCTTGCCCGTGAAGGAGCAACACAAAAGAATCAGGACAAAGGCAGAGAAATAAATTTTCGGAAGTTTCATCAGGCACATGGTTTTAGACATTACAAAGGAAAGAGTCAATCCTTCATCAAAAAATAGGAAAAAACTTTTTCAGCATGGACATTCTTGCATCTGGCTCAATCGATTTCTCTTCCTGATTTTAGATGCAGCATATCGACACTACAAAAGTACCTTCCATTCACCATTCTTTGCGATAGAAAAGAGGCAATAAATAACAAATTCGTCCCACGGGAATCCAAATAAGGGCTCCTGCGGTTTCGGAAGCTACATTTTTTATATTTTATGACACGAGCGTGTCGAAGCCTTTTTTTATATTTGTCAGGAATCTGACGCTAACTAATTTGGCAGTTCCGACACCCATGAAAACCATCAAACAAATACTCCTCTTGCTTCTCCTGTGGTTATCCATCAGCCCCAGCCGGGGAAATTCCTTGGATTACTATTTCACCCACATCAACGGCGACGACGGCCTGTCGCACAACAATGTCAAGTCGATCGTGCAGGATAGCTGGGGCTTCATGTGGTTTGGCACGCGCAACAAGCTGAACCGCTACGACGGAATATCCATCAAGGTGTTCGACGTGGCAGACCCGGTTGCCAAAAAGAGCAACAACAACATCGGGGCCTTGCTCGAAGACTCCGACAAAAAACTTTGGGTGGGAACCGACAAAGGCGTGTTTGTTTACGACCCCATCACCGAAAAATTCCGTTTCTTCGGCTTGAAAACATCCGGCGGGGTGGAGATCAACGACTGGGTGTCGGACATCCGGATGGATCACGACAAGAATATATGGATCGTCATTCCCAACCAAGGGGTGTTCCTATACCATGTTGCCTCCAAAAAGCTGCAGTTGTTCCAATTGGGAAACCACAAGCTGCCCAGCCACGGCAACCCCGAGTGCATGTTCATCGAGCATAACGGATCAGTGTGGATCGGCACCAACGGCGCAGGAGTCTATTTATACAACAAGTACCGCAAAAATTTTGACCAATATCTCGGCGACAGCGGCGAAGGCAGCCTGAAAGGGCTCAACATCTACACGATGTGCGATTACGGCGACGAACTTGTCATCGGCGTGCACGAGAGCAAGCTGCTGAAGCTGCACAAGCGCAGAAACACCCTCTCGGAATTCAAATACGCACAGGATGTGAATTACAAAATCATTCGCAGCCTGGCCACCATCAACGAAAGAATATGGGTGGGCACGCAATTCGGACTGTTTATCATCGACGAAAAAGCCGCTTCAGTCAAGCACCTGCAGGAGGTGATAACCAACCCCCATTCCTTGTCGGACAACGTGGTGGAAAAGATATACCAGGACAAAGAAGGAGGCGTGTGGATCGGGAGCAACTTCGGCGGATTGTCCTACCTTCCCAACGGAGGGATGGCTTTCGAGAAATACACGGCCACTTTGGAACCGGGCACCATATCAAGCAAGCGCATCAGCGCCATCAAAGAAGACGTGAACGGGAAAATATGGGTAGGCACCGAAGACGGCGGATTAAACATCCTGGATCCGACAACCCGGACATTTCATCAACCCCAACAAACCAGGGAAACAAAAAACTACAACCAGAAAATCATCTCCATCATGCTCCAGCCCGACAAGGCCTGGATAGGATACTTTAAGTCGGGGATGGACATATACGACATTTCGGGCCGAACGAAAAAACATTATTCGGGGGAACAGCTCGGACTCAATGAGAACAGCCCTTTCGCCCTGTGCGAGGACAGGCACGGCAACATCTGGCTGGGCAACGGCTGGGGCGTGTTTGTGTGCGACAACCAAGAGATGAAATTCAAGCGGATGGACGCCTTCGGATTGCAGTATGTCTATGACATTGCCGAAGACCTGGACGGCGACATCTGGGTGGCCACCATGGGCAACGGTATTTTCCGCTACAACCCCCAAACAAAAGCCGTCAGGCACTACCTGCACAACGCCAGCAACCCGTACAGCCTGGGATCGAGCTCTGTCAGTAGCATTTCCGAAACATCCGACGGATCGGTATGGTTTTCCACAGACCGCGGGGGAATTTCCAGATACGACAAGGACAGAGATCGCTTCACGAACTATTCGATAGCCCAAGGGCTGCCCGACGACGTGGCCTACAAGATACTGGAAGACAAGAAACAGAATCTCTGGTTCGGCACCAACAAGGGACTGGTCTGTTTCAACCCCCAAAGCCACAAGATCAGGGTGTTCACCCAAAACGACGGGCTGCTCTGCAACCAGTTCAACTACAAGTCGGGCCTGGCATCCCAATCGGGGAAACTCTATTTCGGAAGTTTCAACGGGCTTATTGCCTTCGACCCCCTGAAATTCAACGAAAACCAATACATCCCGCCGGTGTATATCACCAGAATGTCCATCTACAACAAAGAACCGCTCATCGGCGACAAGGATTCGCCCTTGGAAAAAAGCATCATCCACACCGACAAAATCGTGCTGAGCCACAACCAATCCAACTTGAGCTTCGACTTCGTGAGATCGGAAGAGCACACGTCTGAACTCCAGTCACTAGCTTATCTCGTA
>ERZ778028.3103-NODE-3103-length-10436-cov-4.339081_pt1 | contig 10436 bp, 5 predicted proteins | sample MGYA00375758_ERZ778028 | MGnify/ENA primary metagenome ERZ778028 (study PRJEB29350, sample SAMN05389828) | bioreactor metagenome | isolation source: Thiocyanate bioreactor | place: South Africa: University of Cape Town | collected 2014-03-17 ... | reverse complement strand
GACATAACCAACGCACTCGAGTTTTTGTCATATTATATTGAGAAACCAAAAACTGTGATAACTGAACTGATACAGGCATTGTTCCTTTGGGTACGCAGGTAGAATTTGTATGTTTTGTCGGATGTTCACAACACTTTCGCTTCGGCATTATATACGGTTTCCAAAAAATAAGGAAAAGAACTACTATTCAGATTTTTTCGAATATCTTATGAATCATCTTGAAATATCATTCGTTTAAAATTAGGTAATTTCTACGAAACGTTTACTATCTAAAGATGGCCTCACAATTCAATAGAAATCATGTTTTTAATGCTGCTTAGTTTTTTAATCTATCCTCTTTCACTTTTTTCGGGAGATTCATCTATTCAACAAAGCTGTCAAAGTGTACTCATTTTCAGAGTGTTGAAATCTGTTCATAAAATGAGAAAATCTTGAAATTAAGTGGAAATTATATGATTGCAAAGTATATCAGCTGTTGTTTTCTGAGAAAATGACCTAAAATACGATATTTCCGATATAGGGGGCCTATTTTTTGTTCAGAAATTTTTTTTTGAAAATGTTTCCATCGTTTCCAGTGCAAAAAATTACCTAAGAATGTGTTTTTGGAAATATTTCGGTTTTTTTCCTGACATTTCTTGCATATATGACGATATATCAGACATGTTCCTAGAAAACGATCTAGATCTCGAAATTTTTGTTAGAAAGGGTACTATTTTTTTTTCACCAAAAGTGTTTTCTAGACCTCTTCGGCATATTGAGCAGAAAAAAAATCGAAAAAAAAACTCTTTCCAGAACACTGGTAGGATCTCCATGGATCGATCCAGAGATAATAATCAGAGTCAAAATACTCAACAAACTGATAGAAATAATACAACTCGTATAGTAAACGCGATTGATCAAGAGATTGCTAACGATGAACAAATAACGCAAATTGATACTAGTCGAGAAAATCCATCATCATTTGATGATGGAGATCAACAAAATGGACTCGATACTACGGTCGGTCCAAATTTCTAACCAAGGAGACATCGACAGATGGTGTTGTCTCCGGGAAAACCCTTGTAAATCCATCTAAACCTTCTCTATTATTTATTACTACTTCTGTTAATGAGTTCAAAACAAAAATCTTAATAGATACCGGAGCAACAAAAACTTTTATCAATGAAAATCTATTAAGTAATCTGCAGAATCTAGAATTCATTAACAAAACTTCTTGTTCTTTTCTTCTTGCTGATGGCATTGCTCAGTTTCCGATAACAGGACAAGTCAAACTAGTTATTCGTTTCGCTAATATTAGTACATTCATAACCGCTCATGTAGCTCGCAATCTTTGTACAACTATGATTCTAGGAATGGATTACATCAATAAATATAATCTCTGTATTGATGTAAAACATCAGAAAATTTCTATCGAATATCAAAATCGTTTATTCAGTCTTAGTATCGATTCAGATAAGAAAAGATATTCTCAAACTAAAACAGAACATGTTTCACGTGTACAGAACGGAAACAATACAACTCGTGACTCTACTGTTATTCGTACGATTACCCCTGTGTATACAGTCGTTCTCGCGGCTGAATCAGAAAAACAGAACATATGCGATAACATAGATCCAGTGTTAATTACAGCAATTGCGAAACCTTCAGAATATATTCAAAATCTAACTAAATTGATTTCAAACACAACCTTTCGTACTGCTCTTTCTTCCTTGTTGAGCAAATTTTCGCAGATTTTCGATATAAGTAAACATAATATTGCGAAAACATCGATTCCACATGTTATTAATACGATACCTCATTCACCTCCAGCATCTAAACCGTATCATCAACCAGATAAAGAGAAACCGATGTATGATCTAATCCAAGAATTTCTCGAAGCAGGACTCATCTCAGAATCCAATTCACCATACGCTGCGCCATCATTTTTAGTTTCGAAAAAAGACGGCTCGTATCGTTTCGTAGTTGATTATAGGAAATTAAATCTAATTACGATCAAAGATTCATCTCCATTGCCGAATATGGAGGACACTCTTCGTAAATTAGGTGAAGGTTACAAATTTTTTTCTAAATTAGATTTAAAATCTGGTTTTTATCAGATACCGATCAGAGAAATGGATAAAGAAAAAACCGCATTTGTAACATCTTTCGGATTATATCAATTTAACGTTCTACCAATGGGTCTCAAAAATTCGCCACCAACCTTCCAAAAGGTCATGATGGACACATTAAAAGAATGTCGTACGTTTGCTCTTGTATATCTTGATGATATCATAGTATTTTCCAAGTCTTTTGAAAAACATTTATCACATCTTGAGCAAGTTCTTCACGCATTACAATCTAAAAATCTAGTTCTCAATCCGCCGAAATGTATTTTTGCTCAAGAGGAAATCGATTATCTTGGACATACAGTTAGTCAGAATAAGATTATTCCTTTGCGCGAAAGAATTCAAGCGATTGAAAAAGTTAAAGAACCGAAAACACTTACTCAAGCTAATAAATTTATAGGTGGTCTTAGTTGGTATCGTAAATTTATTCCGCACTTCGCTAGTATTGCAGCGCCTATTCATTCCGTCACTAATTTGACGAAAGAAAATAAACATAAATTTAAGTGGCAATCAAGTCAATCGAAAGCATTCCATCAACTAAAAGAAATGTTAACTAGTAAACCATTGTTTCTTCATTATCCAGTTGATAATGTTCCTTTGATTCTATCAACTGATGCCAGCGATATTGGCATTGGTGGAATTTTACAACAGGAAATAGATGGTGAAATACATAATTTGTATTATCACTCGCAATTAATGACCGCATGCGAACGTAAATATAGTGTTATTGAAAAAGAAGCATTAGCTATATATAAATGTCTTACTCGCATGCGTACCTTCTTGCTAGGTCGTAGCATTATTCTTCGTACTGACCATTGTCCATTATGTCACATAATGGAGAAAACAGTTCGTAATGCGCGTGTTGATCGTATAGCATGTTTGATTCAGGAATTTAATATTGAAAAGGTTATACATATAAAAGGTCGCGAAAATTGTTTTCCTGATTTTCTGTCTCGCTATTTCAATGATACTGATGACCTCTTTGAGATTGAATACGGATTACGCAGTAACGAACCTTCTGCTATTCCACCATCCAATAAGGAACTTGTTAACGCTATGATGTTAAGATCACATGTAAAACAGAAAAAGGATGAAGATTCGAATCTTCTTGAAAATGAAAAAGAATTCGATAGCAAATCGGACTCCTATCCAATATCGGAGCCACAGTCCGAATCAAATCCAAAAAATTTTTCATGCAGTCAATTTAACCCTAATAAATTGATAGAAGCGCAACATAATGATGCTACGATAGAGGAAATTAAACAGAAAATTCTAAATTGCGATACTGATCTACCTTATGTTTTCGAAAATAATATCGTATATAGATTGATTAGTGTTTCATTAAAATCAAAACGAAAAATTAAAGTGATTTACTTACCGTCATCAATGATTCAGCCGTTGCTTCAAGCTAGTCATGATGATCCGATGACAGGTGCGCATTTCTCAGTTGATCGTACTTATCATAAGTTAAAGAGTGTATATTGGTGGCCACAAATGAAGTCACACATTAAATCATATATTAATTCATGTATCCCATGTAAACAGTATAATATTAGTCGCCATAAACCTTACGGTTTTCTTCACCCTATGAGTCCACCCGAAGGACCATTTCAAATAATCGGTATAGATTATTGCGGACCCTTCGCACGCACGCCTCGTGAAAATCAGTATGTGTTAGTTATAACTGATCATTTCACTCGTTACGTAACTGCGATAGCTTTACCTTCATGTACCGCAGAAATGACTGCTCGAACAATCTTCAATGAGTATTTTTGTAAATTCGGAATACCATCGGTTATTCTAAGTGATCAAGGTACTCATTTTCAGAATCAACTAATGGCGAATATTCAAATACTCATAGGATATACTCACATCTATAGTACCGCATATCATCCACAAACGAATGGTATCGTGGAGCGATTTAATGCAACTTTCGTTCCACAGTTAGCTAAATTACACGACTCCCAACATAATAATTGGGACGAGTATCTTCAGGCTGTTGTTTTCGCATATAATACAGGTGTTCATAAGTCTACTAAGTATTCTCCGTATGAATTGCTTTATGGTCGTGCCGCACGACTACCTATTCATACAAAACCACAATACTTTTCTTTTGCAAAACCGAACGACTATTTCGATCAGTTACGAAAAACATTGCGTATTTACCATCAAACCGCACGTAATCATATAGTCGTACAACAACAGCATAATAAACAGAACTATGACTCGAACCGTAAAGATCCGCAATATAATCTTGGCGATATAGTTCTTACGCGAATTCACGGTCTTCGAGGAAAATTAGAACCGAAATTTTCTCCGATTCCTAAGGTGATTACTAAAGTTAATCATCCTACATATGAAGTATTTGACGAAGAGAAACAAACAGTATACCGAATACATGTCGCCGATTTAAGACCTGTACTAATTGCGTAAAAAAATTAAAAAAAAAAACTTTTACGTTCATACTTGCATTTATTCACTCGCCTTGTTCATTTTACATTATTGCATATGGAATTAAATCGACTCATTAAGTTAAATGACGTTGTCTCTTTTTCCATACAATTTTCGTAAATTTGAAAGCAGTTTCGAATACATCAATAAAAAAAAATAATAAAAAAAATTTCTCTCTTCTCTTCTCTCTTCCTATACATATATAGAAGTATACGCACGTACACGTGTTATTGATTCGCTTGATCGATAAACATTGTTTTCTTAACCCTTATAGTCGAATTGACTTAGGACATCTATTTAGATGACCGAAAGAGTGTGGTTCGAATCCCACAAAGGGTATTCTTTTTCAACACTCTCTTTATTATCAAGATAATTAATATCTTATTACGTGATATTAATAATCGATATTCAAAATTGTTTTCAGATATTTTTCGATTAATTTTTTCATATTTACACTCATCAAAAACATAATTATCGTTGTTAATTATGTTTACTCATCGTTCAATCACTTACGGATTTAATCCACCTTCTTCTCTTACGAATAATCTTCCTCATTCGAATTTGTCGCCTCCAAATATTTTGGAGGTAAACAGTCGTTCGAATCAGGTTGTCAATCATTGTTCAAATACATATTATCATCAACCAATTCTCAATCCTCATCAACATTTTCTTCATCGAAATTCATCCAATTGTCCTTTGAATTTGACACAAAGTAAACGTACAAAATGGCTTAAAACCGGTCGAAAAGCACAAGAAAATCAACAATTACTTAATACTTATGAACATTTTTCGTGGCCAATTGATAATTACGGTGAACCAATCCACATTCATCGTCTCACTTCATCATTATTATTACAAGGCCTTACGTATAAACTTTCAAATGTTCATTTATTCTCCATAGATACTGAATCAGACCGACCAACACGTAAAAATCCAAATTCCATTCCAGCACTAATCCAAATTCAAGCTATTATCGATAAACAACAATCGACTGTTCTCCTTTTGGAAGTACAACATTTACCTCCACGATCTTCGTATCTATTCCAATCGATTCGAACATTATGTCGGCAAATATTTTCTTCCATGAACACATTCATTGCCTGGGGTGATATCCAACATGAACTTCGAGCATTTGAACAATTTGATCTTTTTGATCCAAATCAACTTATTCATACCATTGATTTTCAACGCCAGTTTACCGATTATTGGAATATCACACATCCACACACATCAGAATGTTTACATCAACATCAACAATCTGATGTTGAACATGAATCCGATGATGTTTTAATATGTTTAATCAATAATACCGATTTAGATGCTGATGCTCAGCAGTCGAATGAACAGATCGAGAATTTCGACGATTGTATCTGTCCGGATACTATTCGTCCTTATAAAACGCAAAATGATGTTTGGTCATTACAAAAAGCTATTCAATTTATTTTTCATCAAGCATTAGACAAATCTATGACTATGAACTTGTGGTCATGTGGTATTGATTTATATTTGAGAACATGGCGAACATCTCAAGATCAAGAAGCTCGACATGCATTGTTAATGTATGCAATGAACGATGTATTTGCCACTACAACTCTATATAATTATGTACAAGACCATCCAAGTTCAATCCAACAACGAACCTTGTCAATACAATTGAATACAATCCAACCAGCTTCGACTCCCACTTTACCAACAATATTTCTCTTTTCCGATAGTCACGGAAAATATTTTCCACCAAACTCACATTCAACAAAATATTGTTATACAACAAAGTCGATTTCTGGACTTCAATGGTACAATTCAAATCATCCGAATTTAGCTGTTCATTCATTAATTAATTCAACATCAATTAGATCGCTATTGGTATCTTGTTATGGTGTTGTTTTTTTAGTCGGAACCAATTCTGTTCGCACTACACCAGCTACAAACATTATCGATCAAATTACTACGATAATCGATTTTCTTCGACAACAACATTCTCATCTAACTCGAAAAAATCGAATTATTATTATTTCTTCTTTTCCATGTTTCAAACCGTCAACATTATTTCCAACAATACATTTATTAATGGCAAATGTTGATCAATATAATGTTATGCTATTGGATTTATCCATTTCAAAAGGTTTTACCTTTCTTACGATTCCAATTTCAATTGATCATTTACATTCTGATCAAATGCATATCGAAATACAACATATTCCATATATTTACAATTATATTCAACACTCCTTAGATTTATTATTATCAAATTCGAATACAAGTCGTTCTCTTGTAGCAAGACATCGTCGCAATCATCAACGACATGAAAAACTTCGACTTCGTCAAGCTTCTCAAACAGTTATTCGACCGATATCACCACGTTGGAAACTTCATGATTTAAAAGCATATTTAAAATTTAGAAATATTCGATGTTATCGATTGCCAGAGATTCGAAAACACCGGTTACGTTTACAATTCACTCATTCAACCGATCGAGACCATGCCGAACAAACCCTACATTTAGATGAATTTAGTGACCAAAATTATCATACTTGGATCTCTATGCAACAATAAACTTTCTTGTTGTTTGTTCTTCTTCTTTTGTTCACTTGATGTTGTTTCTTTTAATTATTTTCATTATTATCATTATTATTATTATTATTCTGTTGGTTATTTTTTTTGTTTGTTTTTGTTTAATTACGACATGTTTGATATTCTGTGATGTTTTATATTTTCTTCGATTCATGTCTATAAGTTTGTAGTGTTAGCTTATCCCAAAGGGTGGGCAAACGTCAAATCATCTTATTTTCGTGGAAAGAGGGAGGTGTTAGCGTCACTGGATGTCACTACGTGCCGCTAACGTTATTTTTCTTTTCTTTTCATTTCTATGTTCCATAGATTGCTTCATATCTTTGGATTATACTGAAGATCAGTGATCCAGGGTTATGATGCAATACTGTTTTTCTATATTATGACGTCATGTTGATGTCTAGTTTTCCTTTTCTTTGATATATATATCTTTTTTGTTTTCTTTGTCTCAGAGTTCTCGTTTTTCATATTATAGTGACACGTTGTTTTGTTTGCATTTTTATATGCACTTATTATTTTCATCGAAATAAACCCGTGTACACCGAAATTTTCATTCTTTTCAAGTGGCCGTAACGGTAAGAGTTTGATTTATTACGTGAGTTTTCTCTTTCCGTATAGCGATCCCGTGATCACACTGATAGCCTACAGTTCATCTGGTGGCTGTTGTCTTAGTTTAGATAGAGAACCTCACATCTAGATTGAGGTCTCCGACTTCTAGACACAATTTACCATCGCGTAACGCTGTTACATAAAAGGACCCTTTTTTCCAGTACCTCGAATGCAACTGAAATTTTTCATTGAAATAGTGTTTGAAACAGTATAACTTTCTAACAGTTTTGTAGAGAATTAAATGGGCTTTCTGATGGCAAAAAAGTTTTTCCCTGAGTTTTTATGATTGAGAAGAAAAATGGAAAAAACGAGCGTAACGCCGTGACACAATTTCTCGTCGAAACATGATCAAGTTTTGAACATGTTCGGAATCAATTTTCCTCAAACAACATCAAACTTTTCAGTATCTAGGATTAAAGAGCAGTCTGAAAACTGTATAGGAATGTGCAACTTGTCTTCAAAAACGCAAGTTAATGATAGAAACGCTACACTGGAAACACTTGAATTTGACATGAAATCGAATTTTTAAAAGCGGTTTTTCAGGCAAAAACTATCGTTAACAAGCTAAAAATACGGGTTCAAATCTCTTTTTTTCACGTCAACCCATGATTTGCAACAAGAAAAGATGTAAAATTTGTGAATAGCGTAAAAAAATTAACTTTCCATAATGTATTTTGTCTATTTCAGCCAAAAAATGCTGGAAAAAAACTTGATCAGCGAAGTGTCGCGTTACGTGGACAAGCCGTTTAGAAGATTGCCATATGATGACTTCTTACTATGTTCACTGTCTACCTAACTCAGTGTTGCCAGTATCCGGTTATGATTTTGATGAATTTATTAGAAATGTTCTCGGAGATGCAGAAGGTGATCTCTTAAAAAAATGTCTATTCGAACAACATCTTCGTTTTTAACCATTGAAGATCCTCTTGATATCTTCAATCACGATATTGATGATGAGGAATTGGAAAAAATCAAAAGTAAATTATGTTTTAAATTGAAGAATAAAAAAATTTTTAACTCGACCCGGTGTTATTGAGGGAATTCGCTCCTTAAAATAAGCTTTAAAACAAAAGCCCGGTGAACAATTAGCTCAATCAAAAATGAAGCGAAGAAAACGTTTCCAAGAAATGCCAAATAATAATCTGACATTTATGCATGAGTCAACTACAAACGCTTCAACGGAAACTCGTCCAACAACCACAAATAATCTTCCTCTTAGTGAACATAGAGCACATGTTCAAAAATTGATCAGCAAATAGTGTTCAGACAATCAAGAACATTTCAATATACACAAGTTTAATTTTAAAGAAAATGTTGATTTCACTTTAAATCTAGAACTGGACGAAAACTTAAATGTGCAAGGAAATATTAAATGCAATTGTACAAAATTAATGTCGTTAGCAAAAAATAATAACAAGATTGAGGTATCGAATTTTTACAAACATATTCTATCTCTCGGATGTGACCATATTAAAAGTCTAATACGAAGCTCAACAGTCAAACCACAACAACAACAATCAACATATACGCCTTCGTTGAAGAGTCCGACAGAAGCAACTCATCCAGATTCATCACCTGAATCGAAAGCTACACTACAAAAGGAAGTTTCAATGGAGAGAAATGGAATTGTTCGCGGAAATAAACGTCGTTTGGCTTCACAAATACAGCAAAGTCGTTCTATAAAAAGAAGGCGAGCATAAACGCTTTCAAGTAACGGGTGTTCCATAAAGAATGGCCACTTTTTGTGAAGTGATTTTTGAATTCATAGCTTCCTTTAGTGAGCTCTTTTTCGGGCTTGTTTTATTCGTCTTTTTTCTCTCTAAAAAAATGCCGGACATGGTTTTCGAATAAAATTTTAAAAAAAGCGTTTTCCATGACGAAGAGTGAAGACCTTCGGAGACTCGTACTTTCCAAATGCCAAAAAGGTGAATCGACAACAAAAATTTTTCGAGATTTAAACGGCTCTGTCAGTTCTCGGACCGTTCGGCGGTGGTGCGAGGTGCTCAACGATATGGGCTCTATCAACTTATCGTATTCATCGGGTCGCCCGCGTATTATCCGGGCAAAAGGAACGATTCAAAAGGTGAAAAACCGGATGAACGGTAAAAAATGGTGTCATTCAGTTGATCATCAACGATATATCAATGAAATGCTTCCACTGGCTTCAGAATACGACAACAACGTGTTCGACAACGAATGGTGCTATCAGCAAGATGGGGCAAAGCCCCATACTCATGCTGGAACACAAGAATGATGTCCAACCAATTTCCCGTTATTCATAGACAAAGACCATTGACCACCAAACTCACCCGATCTTAACTCGTTAGATTATTCCATATGGGATGAATTTGATCAGCAAATCAAGTGGAATAAAGTTGAATCAAAAACGACTTTAATTAATGAACTAAAACACGCTATTAAGCGAATACGAAAACCAGTAGTTCTGGAAAGTTGTCGATGTTGGGCCTATCGCTTGTATCGCTTGTCAAAAAACAACGGAAATTATTTGAAATAAACCATTAGCATATTCTTGTAGAGAATGAAAAAATGAATAAAACAAGTCCAAAAAAGACGTCACTAAAGGACCCTATGAGCTCAAAAATCACTTCACAAAAAGTGGCCATTCTTTATGGAACACCCGTTATCTTCTCTATTGTATTTGTTTTTTTCTCTAAATTTCCTCTTTCTGTTTTATTATTAAGT
>ERZ778028.3093-NODE-3093-length-10477-cov-4.450393_pt1 | contig 10477 bp, 8 predicted proteins | sample MGYA00375758_ERZ778028 | MGnify/ENA primary metagenome ERZ778028 (study PRJEB29350, sample SAMN05389828) | bioreactor metagenome | isolation source: Thiocyanate bioreactor | place: South Africa: University of Cape Town | collected 2014-03-17 ... | reverse complement strand
TGGGAGCTGTGTTCCTGCGGCTCTCGACCATCGTGAACCGGAGCGGCGATGGTTACACGGTGGCAGACTTTCGCTTGTCTTTCATCTTGGTGGCTTTGGTCGGATTCTTGTCCTTGTTTGGTTATTTGAAACTGAAACCAACCGATGGGGATGCGGTGAGGGTGAAGAAACGGGATCGGAATCCTTGAGCGGGCAACGAGAGGCCTTCGATTGTCCTTCGCTTTATTTCCTTGAACGTTTGTAATGTAGCTGCACGAGTCCTTTAGGGTATTGCTTTGTCGAGGCCAATCCCAATTTCATTTCCGGACGGTCGTCTTGGAAAAGTTTGATTCCGCTTCCAAGTAAAACCGGAACGATGGATAGGATAAACTCATCGATGAGGTCGTCCTTGAGAAGTCCATTCACTATTTCTGCCCCTCCGTCGCAAAATATGTTTTTCCCTTTTTCCGATTTCAGTTTGGTAACGAGTGATTTCAAGTCTCCGTCATGAAATTTTACAGAACCGGCATCGGGTCTCGGTTTGCGGGAGATGATGTATGAGCATTTGTCAGCATGGGGAAAATAGCCAACCAAAGATATAACCTTTTCATACGTTCGTCGGCCCATGATTACGGTGTCCACTGTTTCCATAAACTTTTCGTAGCCATAGTCTTCTCCTTCTTGTTCCACCGTCGAAAGAAAGTCAAGATTGTCGTCGGGTGCAGCTATGTATCCGTCCAGGCTCGTTGCAATGTATAGGATTACTTTTCTTTCCATCATTTTTTTTATTGATTATTGGTTGAAATTGGAGCGTAGCTCATTTCTCTTGTTTGGGAAAAATATTTTCGTTGATTGCAAAAATAGAACTATTTTCCAATTGTATTGAGTCTTGAATGGATAGATTTTCAGCTACAATCTCCAGTTATCTATCTTAATCTGATTATAAGCACTGCTTATTAAATGTGAAAATTGATAGAATTCGCCAATGAACTTTCCGGATTGCTTATTGTTATAATGAATAAATCATAAAATCAATTAAAATGATAAGGAATTTTATAATAATTATGGCTTTTTCCTTTTGCTCTGGACTTGCTTTCTCGCAATCGGGGCCTGCGTATAAAAAAGGAACGTTTTACGCATTTTGGGGTTGGAACAAAGATGCTTATACCAACTCTACGATTCATTTCAAGGGCAATGATTACGATTTTACCCTCGACAAAGTGAAGGCTTCCGACAAGCAAAACAAGTGGAGCTATCGCGATTATTTGCAACTCGATCGGATCACGATTCCTCAAACGAACTTCAGGCTGGGTTATTTCCTGAAGGATAATTTGGCCATCACTTTGGGAGTGGATCACATGAAATATGTGATGGATCAAGACCAGACGGTGGACCTATCGGGGACTGTTCGTCCGGCTTACCAATCGATGGTGAATCCTGACAACACGATCAAGCTGACACCCGAGTTTCTGAAATTTGAACACACCGACGGGTTAAACTATATCAATTCCGAAGTGGAATACTATCGGAACGTGTATAGCAAGGGCATCCTGCGTGTTAATGGATTTGTGGGCGGGGGCGCCGGATTTTTGTTGCCGCGCACCAACGCCACGCTGATGGGGGAGCAGAGGCACGACGCTTTTCACCTTTCAGGGTTTGGACTAAGTGCTAAATTGGGGGTGAATGTCGATCTGTGGAACCTGTTTTTCTTGCGTGCGGAAGGAAAAGAGGGTTATATCAACATGCCGGACATTCGCACGACCTATTCGTCGAGCGACAAGGCCAAGCAAGCTTTCTTCTTCGCCGAGTTTGTCTATGCCTTCGGTTTTCACTTGCACATTTGATCTGCTTACAAAGAAGCTGATTCGCAAATCTACGAATCAGCTTCTTTTCTATTATTTCCCTTCGTATCCGGTGAATAAGATGCTGTCTATTTTTATAGATTTTTCTATGGCTCCACTCTGACACCAAGGGTAAATCCGGAAATAATACGTTTTTCCTTTCGAAAGTTTGAACATCATTTTTTGCGAATATTGCCTGGGTTGAGGTGGCATGGTTTCCATCAGGGAATAGGTGTCCGGCTTCGAGAAACTTTTATCGAACGAACCCAACGCTGTAAATTGCATTTTCTCGGGTGCAACCCCTTGCAACCTGTATGAAATTTCAGATAGGAAGATGTTTTTTCTTGCTTTTACCGCTATTTCAAAATACCGGGTAGGATTCATCTCTTTTTCCTCGGCTGGCCAATTCGTGTTGAGGGTTGTTATGTAGGTGTCGTTCAGGTCAACGACATATTTTAGTCCTTCCAAATGGGTGTCGATCTCTGCTTGCTGAGGCGAGCGCAATCCATAGCGAGATGAATATTCAAAGGCAAAAGCCTTGCTCATATCGGCAGGAATGACTTGCCCGTTTAATGCTACTTTTTGTTTTTTGCTATCGATGGGCAAGGAGGTTTGTCTTGTATAGGCATTCTTCTCGGCTGCTTCCGCTTTGGCCAACAAAGGGTGCGTTTGCCCCCAGGCGATGCACGCCCATGTGCACGAGAGCATGAGAGCTATGGTCCGTCTTTTCATGTTAATCCTCTGTTTTTTCAATCTTGACATTTTTCAAAAAATTGTTTCTCCACACCACCGTACTGCTGAAACTCTTGCAAAAAATGTCGGCAGGTGTTGCTTGGAAACAGTTGTTGATGAAAGCGATTGTACATTTTTCAAAACCTCAATTGGTTGGTTTGCCAAAGGTACTTTAGAACGCACATCCGACAAAATCAAATCGCTATATTCTTCGAAAGAAAATGCAGTGCCTCTGCTTACTGACAAGTCTGCATTGCGGAAAGCGATACCTTTGCCCGTCTTTGCCGAAAAAACTTCCTGGGCCGACATGATGACATTCGAAAACGAAATGGCGCTGATGGGCATCTCGCTGATGCCATTCTTTTGAATGTTGTTCATCACGATGTTGTCCACACGTATGTCTTTCACCACACCTCCCCGTCCGCGGGAAGATTTTGACTCGCTTCAAGGCTGAGATTACAGTCGCTTCTAAACAGAGGCTTAAACGGCCATGCCGGACGTGGGAAGCATTCCGCCAAAGCCGTTGGCGAAACTTATTTGCCGTCCACGATAATGGGCGAGCCTTTTTTAGAATCCATGATAATCAGCTTCGCATTGGGTGAAGTGGCGATGGCTTTTATCATTTCATACTGAAGTTGCTTGTCGCTCAACCCGGTGCTTAATATTCTCTGGTAATCCGCGATGCCTTGTGCTTCCACTCGTTTGCGTTCGGCTTCCTGATGTTCTTTTTGAAGCACGAAAGTCATCTTTTGCGCCTCTTGCTCGGCGTTGATTTTCGACTCGATGGTCTGTTTGACCGATTGCGGCAAGGTGATATTTCGCACCAACAGTTGCTCCAGCATCAATCCCCGTTTCTGGAAATCACTTTCGATGGTCTTGAAAATACGGTTCTGGAACTCGTCGCGTTTCGTGGAATAGAGAGCCACGGCATCGTAATAGACCGCATTGTCACGGATTTTAGTGCGGCAAATTGGGCGGACAATCGTGTTGATGTAATCGGTACCTATTTGTTGAAGAATGCGTGGTGCCTGATTGGGTACAACGCGGTAGAGGACGGTCAAATCGATCACTACCTCCAGCCCGTCGGCCGACAAGACGCGGATGGCGTCGTCGCCCGCTTGATTACCTTCGTCATGCACTCCCGACATGGTGTAGTTTTGTGTTCGGATATTGAACGTGACCACCTGCACCAATGGATTCACCACGTTGAGACCACTTTCAAGAATGCGGTCGTCCACCTTGCCAAATAGTTTCTGAACCCCAATCTCACCTGGTTCGATTTGCTTGATTCCAGTGGTGATCGCACCCAGAATAATAGCTACAATACCTGCTATGCGGATTTTCCCTGCATAAGGTTTGACTGCGGGCGAAACGTTTGCGACAACAATACTCGCAATGAAAATAACAATTCCAATACTAATGAGAATCATAAGTTTTGCCTAATTACGTGTTTAAGAACTTGATGATGGAAAATAATACACGAATGTAGCTCTTTCCCTGAGAAATACAATCCAATTCTTCAAAATTAAATTGGTTGGGGTTTTGCGGGATGGAAAAACAATGCCGTGTTAAGCTGGATAGGTCAGTTCCAATGCGATAAACAGCTTAAAGCGGCTTATTGCATTCAAGAAGTGAATGGAGGAATATTTGACGGCTAAGCTGGACGTGGAAGAATATTCAGGCAAAGCCGTTTTCCCCGCCGATTATTTTGCCATGGCAATTGCCTTCATTTCCTTGGGCATTTTTTCAATGGCATATCTCAATGCGGTGCGTGGCATCGCGGCCTTGTTGAGCACAACAAAATCAAATACTTCCTGTTGATGCGCCTCGCTTGCGGCTTTAAGCATCCAGCCATACCCTTTTTGAACCAGGTCGTCGTTGTCTGTGAGCAGGAGGCTGGCTATTTCAAAAATGTCATTCAGGAACAACCCTTTGCGGGCGGGGATAATCAGCGTGACGGACGAAGCACGGCGCACCCAGCGGTTGGGCGAGACGGCAAATTCCTTTAGCTTGGAGATAAATGGGGGGTAGGCCATGAGAAATTCACCCACGGTGTGGTTGCAGAGGGTGTCGCAGGAGGCCCAGTTGGTAATATAATTTTTGATCCAGCGTTCGAATGTCTCAAAATCGGAGGGTTCGTAGCTCTTTTGGAAGGCATGCGCCCATTCGCAAGCCACAAACGATTCTTCGATGACACCCGATTGCCACAATTCTTCGCAGAGTTCCAGCACTTGGCCTTTGCCCCTCGGCTTGATTTCGGGAAGAAATTGCTTGCTGATTTTGTTCACAACGGGCATTTTCACGCCATAGCTCTTTATTTCTTCCTTAAAAAAACGCTGTCCAGATAACAGCACGGCTTCGTCTGAGTTGCTTTTCAGGGTTTCTCTGACTCGTTGAAGGATGTTGTCCATGGTTTTTGATGTATTGGAAAGGTTATGCTTCTTTCGACGATGGCTTCGGTGTGTTTTTCTTCGGATAATCGAGTGTGCAGTGCAATCCCCGGCTTTCTTTGCGTTCCATGGCTTGCCGGATAACAAGGTATCCCACATTGATGATGTTGCGCAGCTCGCAGATTTCACGCGACACCACCGAGCGCTGGAATAGGTTTTCAGTCTCTGCATAAAGTATGTCCAAGCGGTCGAATGCCCGTTTCAAACGGAGATTGGAGCGCACGATGCCCACATAGGTGGACATGATTTGACCCACTTCCTTTTCACTTTGGGTGATAAGCACCATCTCCTCAGGCAGTGAAGTCCCTTCATCGTTCCAGATGGGAATCCTTTCTTCGAAATGGTATTCCTTGAATTTGCTCAACGCATGTTTGGCTGCCGCATCTGCATACACAACTGCCTCTATCAAGGAGTTGGAAGCCAGTCGGTTCGCTCCGTGAAGGCCGGTGCAGGCGCATTCGCCGTTGGCGTAAAGCCTTGTGATGGAGCTTTCTCCGTTCAAATCTACGGCGATGCCCCCGCACAGATAGTGGGCGGCAGGGGCCACGGGAATGTAATCCTTGGTGATGTCGATGCCGAGGCTCAGGCATTTCTCATAAATGTTCGGGAAATGCTTTTTGGTTTTTTCCGGGTCTTTGTGGGTGACGTCGAGATAAACGCAGTCGTCGCCCCGGTTTTTCATTTCGGTGTCGATGGCTCGAGCCACAATGTCGCGGGGAGCCAGCGACTTACGCTCGTCGTATTTGTGCATGAATTCCTTGCCGTCCCTTGTGCGGAGTACACCGCCGTAACCACGCATCGCCTCTGTTATGAGGAAAGAGGGACGGTCGCCGGGATGGTAGAGTGCCGTCGGGTGGAACTGCACGAATTCCATGTCCTTCACTTCGCCTTTGGCACGGTAAACCATGGCAATGCCGTCGCCAGTGGCGATGAGCGGGTTAGTGGTTGTTTTGTAGATGCAACCGATTCCACCGGTTGCCATCAGGGTTATTTTGGAAAGGAAGATGTCGATGTGGTTTGTTTTCTGATCGAGAACATACACTCCATAGCACTCAATTCCGGGCGTATATCTCGTAACCTCTTTTCCCAAATGGTGCTGGGTGAGGATTTCGATCGCAAAATGATGGTCGAATACGTCGATGTTTTTATTCGCCTTCACCGCCTCGATCAAGCTTAGCTGAATTTCAGCGCCGGTGTTGTCCTTGTGGTGGAGAATCCGGAAATCGGAATGGCCGCCTTCTTTGTGCAGGTCGAAATTGCCCTTTTCATCTTTGTCAAAATCGACTCCCCAGCTGATGAGTTCCTTGATTTGGGCAGGTGCTTCGCGCACCACTTTCTCCACTACCGTCGCGTCGCATATTCCATCGCCAGCAACGAGTGTGTCCTTGATGTGGTTTTCGAAGTTGTCCCAAGGGTTTGTCACGGAGGCAATTCCGCCTTGTGCGTAGAACGTGTTCGCTTCTTCGAGTGAATTTTTACAGACGATGGCCACCCGTCCCTGTTTTGCCACTTTCAAGGCAAAACTCATCCCCGCAATTCCCGATCCAATGACCAGAAAGTCATATTTGAATGTCATGATGTGGTTACATAATTATTTCTTTGCAAATTTAGCAAGAGGATATGAGAAACCGTCCTAAATTTGTGAAAACTTCACCAGAAACATTCCCGCTTCGACCGATGCGGGGGAGATATTGCAAGGATGTTGGTCCCGGTTGGCACCTCAAAGAAGATTTGGCTGGATCTTACATCTTGATGATGATCCCGATCGTGGGCAGAATAGTGCCGCTCGTGTTGTCGAGGATTCTCAGTCCTTGTTTTGCCGGGTCGCCATTCGCGTCCGGAATAACATTTCCCTTGGCATCTTTATTTGTGTAGATGGGTGCCCGTTCGCTCTTGAAATTATAGGCGTTCTGGACATCCATATAGAGGTTTAGTAACCATTTCTTGAAATAATATTCCTTGTCGATGCGAATGTCCAGGGCGTGGGCATTTTTCAATCGAAGCGAGTTGAAGTTGGAGTAATCGGTGTAGGCTTGGTTTTTCACATTCCAGGCTTCGCGGTTGGTGGAAAGTTGCCAGTCGATAGGCGAATAGGGTTCTCCGCCTACGTGCCGCCAGCGCATGGCCAAGTTCCAGCTTTTGCCGAATTTGTAACTCGCAATTAGATTGAGCAGATGTCGGGTGTCCCACGACGAGGGGAGGTAGTCGCCTGCCATGTTGGTGAACTCGCTACGGAACAGGGTGTAGGTGGAAGTCACGTTCAGGTTGTGCCAGTCGGCGATCTTCAACAGGAATTCTGCGCCATAGGCACGTCCTTTGCCGGAGGAAACCACCTGCTCGTCACCCACCTCGCCATAGTCGGCGCCTTTGCTGGCTATGCTGATGCCGTCGGAGACAGACATCGGATATTGCAAATATTTCTTGTAGAATCCTTCCGCCGAGAATCGTAATTTTTCTGCTGGCTTGTATTCTATGCCGGCGATGAAGTGGTTGGCGATGATGTATTTCAGGTTTTCATTGCGGTTGGCGTATTCTCCCGAGGAATTCTTGAATCCCAAAGTGGTGTAGGCCGGTTGTTCCGCATAGCGCCCGATGTTTCCGCTGATGCTCCATTGGTCGGAAACGGCGTAGGAAATAGAAAACCGGGGCGAAAGTTGGTTCAACGGATTTTTCATGTTGTTGTTGAAGTCATTTGCCACCATGTTTACTCCAAACGACAAGCCCAATTTGTCGGAGAGAAACTCGTCGGAAACTTGGGCGAAAGCTTGGTATCCGAACAAGTTGAGGTTGGTGTTGTAATTCAATTCGTTCACTTGGTTGTTGTAGTACAGGAGCCGGTAAGTGTCGTTCTTGTAGTGTGCATACTGAAGGCCTGCCCCCACTTTTAGCCGGACGGGAAGATGGGTGAATTCCCGTTCGAAACGGAGCTTGTTTTCGGCTTCATCCGACAGGTAATTCGATGTTTTGGGTTTCGACTTGTCGTTGTCTGTGTGTTTGTAGTTTTCATTACGCAGCATGTTCCGGCTGATGATCCATGAGTCGGAAAAGTTGTCGCCGAAGTGCTTGTAAACAAGGCCTAAGGTATAATTCCATTGTTTGTAAACGGGCAGGTAGGACAAAATGTACTTTTGCGTGTCGTCGCCTGTGTCCGCCAATTCGGTATTGAGCTTCATGTTGTCGATGGCGCCTAAGCCGATCAGCGTGATCTCGTTTTTGGAGTCGATTTCGTACTTATATTTTACTTGGAAATCGTTATATGTGGGCAGGAAAGGTAAGCCCAGTGCCTTGAACAGAAATTGCAGGTACGATTGCCGTGCGGAGGCGATGAAAGTCGATTTTTTGTTGATAGGGCCGTCCACCGTGATGGCGGCGTCGGAAGCACCCACCGATAATTTGGTGTGGATTTTGTCCTTGCTCCCGTCTTTTTGGCGTATTTCCATTACTGAACTCAGGGCATTGGTGCGGTTGGCGGGAAAGGCGCCCGTGTAGAAGGTGATTTCCCGGACAAAGTCGGGGTTGATAGCTCCGATGGCTCCGCCCGAAGAGCCTTGTGTGGCAAAATGATTGATGACCGGAATTTGGATTCCATCCAGGTAGAACACATTTTCCGAGGGACCTCCCCCACGGACAATCAAATCGTTGCGGCTGGGGTCCATTGCTGCTACCCCGGGTAATACCTGGAGCACTTTCGAAACATCCCTGTTGGCTCCCGCGCTTTTTTCGAGCTCCTGAACGCCTACCGAAAGAGAGGATACCGGACTCTCGATCCGGCGCAAGAGCCTATTTGGGCGCACGGTCACTTCCCTTAACGAAAACGTTGATTCCCTGACTTGGAGGTCAACAAAACTCGTTTGATTTCCTTGTACTTGTATTTCAGGTGATAGCGTTGTTTCGTAGCCTACGGAGCTTACCACTAAACGGACGAAGCCCGGGATTACCCCTTTGAACACAAAATTTCCCGCCGAATCGGTCATCGAACCGATGGAGGTGCCTTGGATGGCCACACTGACAAAAGGAACTGCCTCGTTCGATTGCAGGCTATATACTTTCCCCCTGATTTCTCCTTTCTGAGCCAGAGTTAAAAGTGGGAATACAGCCAACATTAAAAATACCAGAACTGCTTCTCTCTTGCTTTTTTTTATTTCCATAGGTTCAACAAGTCGGATTATGTCGTTTTTATTTGCCGTGCTAAATCTCTTTCAAATAAATAACAAACAGGAGGAAAGATAGTTTTGGTTAATTTATTTAGCACTGGATTTTCTTTGTTGGTTTGTGTGAAAAAATGTTCTCTTTTAATATGTTGTATATTAGTGTGTTATTGGGATGATAGATAGTTTATATATTTGTGACAATTCTGTGATATATTCTTTCTATCTTTGACCAGCATAAACTTTTGTTATGGAAAAAGCATTGATTATTGAAGACGACAGGGACATATCCAACCTGATCGCAATTCATCTCTCAGATATTAATTATCAGGTAGATGCTGCTTTCGATGGTAAATCGGGACTGCTGAAAGCCTTGAACAACACCTACAAGATCATTATTCTCGATGTGAGGCTGCCCGAATTGGATGGCTTGGAGGTGTGTAAAAGGCTCCGGCAAGAAAAGAACCGGACTCCCGTGCTGATGGTCACTTCCAAATCGGAGGAGATAGACAAGATTGTGGGGCTGGAAATAGGGGCTGATGATTATTTGACCAAACCATTTGGCATCCGGGAGCTGATGGCTCGGGTGAAGGCCTTGCTGAGAAGGTCGGAGATGTCGAAAGAAAACCCGAATACTGAGACTGAACAGGAAGTTGTGTCTGGAGAGTTGTTTATCAACTTGGCCAAGAGAATTGTTGAAATATACGGACAACGGGTGGAACTATCTCCAAAGGAGTTCGACTTGCTGCTGTTGTTTGCTTCCAACCCTGGGCGAATATATAGCCGAACCCAGTTGCTCGAACTGGTTTGGGGCTATCAGTTTGACGGATATGAACACACCGTCAATTCGCACATCAACCGGCTTCGTGCCAAGATAGAAAAAGACCCCAATCGCCCGGAATTCATATTGACCAGTTGGGGTGTGGGCTACAAGTTCCGCGATGAGTAGCTTTCCCTTGTAGATGTGACCAACTTCTTTTGCTTGCAAGATTCGCCTTGCAGGGTTGCTTGTTGTAGTAAGATTCACAAAATAACGATCTCGAAATTATGTCAAAGTATAGTAAATCATTACTTTTTAGCCGGTTGTATTGGAAAATATCGGCTATTTTCATCCTTGTCCTTTTTATTTTTGGAGGTATCAGCTTGTACATATCGGTGGCGGCAGCCCGAAATTACTCTGTGGAAGTGACTCAAAAACTCAATTGGAACTTGGCCAAGAACGCAGTTGACCTCATCAAGCCGCGGTTTTCACAAGGGAAGGTCAACAAAGAGGCGGTAGAAGACATGGTGCATTCGATGATGGTCATCAATCCCAGCATTGAGATCT
>ERZ778028.3092-NODE-3092-length-10478-cov-4.516646_pt1 | contig 10478 bp, 9 predicted proteins | sample MGYA00375758_ERZ778028 | MGnify/ENA primary metagenome ERZ778028 (study PRJEB29350, sample SAMN05389828) | bioreactor metagenome | isolation source: Thiocyanate bioreactor | place: South Africa: University of Cape Town | collected 2014-03-17 ... | reverse complement strand
GGAGCTGCGTGGCGACAGAGGTGAGCATGATGGTGGTGATGATCTCGTGGCCGCCCAGCCGCGCCTTGATGAGGCCGGCGATGCCGCCCCACGCCGCGCCGCCGGCAATGCCGAGCGCGAGGAAGAGCGCGATGCCGGCCGCGCCGCCCGGCAGCCACGGCGCCAGCGCCACGGCCAGCGCGCTGCCGGCGATCAGTTGCCCGTCCATGCCGATGTTGAAGACGCCGGCGCGGAACGAGAGCGCGATGCCCAGCCCCATGATCGTCAGCGGAACGGTGCGCAGCAGCGCTTCCAGAAAGCCTGCCCGCGTGAACAGCGCACGCTGCACGGCGGCCCGCGCCACCTCGAACGGGTTTGCGCCGGCAACGAGGATGGCGCCCACCACGAGGGCCACAACGAAGACGATCCCGTAAACCTCTGGTCGATTCAGGCGCGTCATGGCGTGACCTCCTGATGGCCGGCGATCCATGAGCCGAGCTGGGCCCGGCTGAGCGTGTCGCAGGCAGCGGGGCCGAACACCCGGCCGTCGGAAAAGACGATCACCCTGTCGGCGACGGCCATGATCTCGTCGATGTCGGAGGATTGCAGCAGGATCGCCGCGCCCTTCGCTCGGGCCTCCTCCAGCACCGAGTGGACGAAGCGGATCGTCTTGATGTCGAGGCCGCGCGAGGGGTGCGCGGCGAGGAGGATCCTCGTGTCGGCGCCGAGCTCGCGCGCGAGCACCGTCTTCTGCTGGTTGCCGCCCGAAAGGTTCTGCATCGGCGTCTCGGGACCGGGCGCCACGACCTGGTATTCGGCAAGCCGCGCGGCGACTGCGTCCCTGAGCCGTCGGGTTTTGACCAACCCCCAGCGGAAGAAGGCGGGACGATCCTGGTTGCCGAGCAGGTAGTTGCGGGCGAGGCTCATCGGGCCGACGATGCCGTAGCGGCGCCGGTCCTCCGGAACGTGGCGCAGGCCCAGCGCGCGCAGGCGCGCCGCGCCCCAGCGGCGGCCGTCGGAGCGCTCGCCGAGGCTTTCGATGGTGCCGCCATACGGCCGGCTCATGCCGGCGAGGCAGGCGACGAGTTCGCTCTGGCCGTTGCCCTCCACGCCTGCCAGCGCGAGGATTTCGCCGGCGTTCAGGTCGACGTCGAGGCCCGACACGGCGACCGAGCCGTTGGCACGCCGCAGCGTGACGCCGCGGACGCGGCAAACTGCGGTTGCCCCGGCCGGCGCGCCACCGCGCCTGTGCGAGCCCGTGGCGATCGCCTCGGCCTTGCCGCTGTCGGCGGTCCCGACCATGTGGGCGACGATGGCCGCCGCGGTGAGGTCGGCGACGCGCGAGGCCGCCACGACCCGCCCTCCCCGCAGGATCACCGCCCGGTCGGCGATGGCGAAGACGTCCTCGAGCTTGTGGGTGATGAGGATGACGGCCGTGCCCTGGCCCTTCAGCCGGGCGATCACCTCGAACAGATGGCGCCTGTCGTCGGCCCCCAGCACGGCCGTCGGCTCGTCGAGGATGAGCAGGCGCACCGCATGCATCATCGACTTGACGATCTCGATGCGCTGCTGCTGGGCGACGTCGAGCCCGTCGATGCGGCTGTCGAGGTCGAGGCTGAAGCCGAGGTCGGCCGCGACCTGCCTTACCCGCGCGGCGAGCGCAGCCCGGTCGAGCCGGCCGAGGCCGAGCTCGGTCTGCTGCAGGGCGATGTTGTCGAGCGCGGTCAGCGTCGGCACCAGCATGTAGTGCTGGTGCACGGTGCCGATGCCGGCCCGGACCGCGACCGAGGGAGAGTGCAGCCGCACGGGCTGCCCCTCCATCAGGATGCGGCCCTCGTCCGGCATGAACAGGCCGGACAGCATGTTGACGATGGTCGACTTGCCGGCGCCGTTCTCGCCCACCAGGGCGAGAACTTCACCGGCGCCGACCTGCAGGTCGACCGACCGGTTGGCCACGACCGGGCCGAACCGTTTCGTGACGGCCTGCAGGGCGACGAAGCCGACCCTCTCGGACGGGTCGCTCGTCATGGCCGGTCAGGGCAGGTCCGTGATCTTGCCCTCGGCGAGATCCTTGACGAGCTGGTCGATCCTGGCCTTGTCCTCGGCCGAGATCTTGCTCTCGAAGCCCCGCAGGGGCGCCAGCCCGATGCCGCCGTCATTGATGCCCAGCACGTAGGTCTCCGGCTTCAGCGTGCCGTCGATCAGCTTGCCCACGGCGAGGTCGATGTTGACGTCCATGTTGATCAGCGCCGTCGTGATGATCGTCTCGGGCGCCATGGCGGCGCTGTCGAAGGCCGTGCCGATCGCCAGCACCTTGGCCTTCTGCGCAGCCTGGATCGTGCCGATCACGTTCTCGTTGCCGGTCGAGGTGACGACGTCGGCGCCCTGCTCGATCTGCGAGGTCGTGATCTCGGCGCCGCGCGCGATGTCGCTGAAGGAGCCGACATAGGCCGACAGCACCTGCGTCTCGGGCTTCATGCGCTTGGCACCGCGCTCGAAGCCGAGATTGTACTGCTCGATGACCGGCACGGGGATCGCCCCGACATGACCGATCTTGCCGGTCTTGGAATAGAGCGCGGCGACCGCGCCGGCGAGATAGCCCGCATCGCCCCAGCGGTTGTCGAAGGAGGCGACGTTGGGTTCGGCCGCGACCTGCGCCGTGTTCACCACGAAGAAGGTCTTGGGATAGTCGGCATGGATATTCATCACCGGCTCGGCGAACTGGAAGCCGTGGCCGATCACCATGTCGAAGCCGTCCTCGGCATAGGACCGCAGCACGTCCTCGATCTGCGCGAAGTCGGTGTTCTCGCGCACCACGACATCGATGTCGTACTTCTTCTTGGCCGCCTCGATGCCCTTGTTGGCGGCGGAGTTGAACGTGCCGTCGGTGATCGGCCCGGGCAGGACCAGCGCGATGCGCTTGGTCGCGGCATGGGCCGTTCCGGCGATCATCACCGCGGCGAGCGCCGCGGCTGCAAGAAATGTCTTCATGGAAGTTCCCCTTTTCACATGATGACGGGTGTCCGGTATGGCGGTTCAGAGTAGCCGGATCACCTCGTCGGTGCTCATCACGTCACCGAACTGCTGGATGACGTTCTCAAGCGCGGCGCGATGCTCTTCGGGCGACAGGGCTGCGGTTGCGTCCGAAACCATGACCACCTTGAAGTCCAGCATCATCGCGTCGCGGGCGGTCGACTCGCAGCAGATGTTGGTCTTCGTCCCAGCAATCAGCAGCGTGTCGATGTTCAGGCTGCGCAGGATCCGCTCGAGCTGCGAGGAGCCCGGGATGAGCGCGCTGTAGCGGTTCTTGAACAGCTTGATGTCTTCGGGATGCGTCTTGAGCTCGTGCCAGATATCCTGGCCGGACCCGCCCGGCGAAAGGCTCTCGATCGTGCGCGAGCGAAGCTCGTCAGAGACGAAATGGTCGAAGAAGTTGCGCCAGTCGCTGGTGTCGTCGACGCCGACATTTGCGTGCGTGCACCAGACGACCTTGCCGCCGGCCTCGCGCAGCGCCGCGGCCAGCCGGTTGATCGTGCCGATGATGGTGCGCGAGGAGGCGACCTCGGCCGGCGCGCCCGGCTCGCAGAACGTCTTCTGCATGTCGATGACGACGAGCGCGGTGCGCCGCGCCTCGATCGTGTCGAAGATGTGAAGCCTGCCGCGCCGCTTGATCACGCGCTCTATGATGTGCTCGCTTATCATTTTGTTTTTCCTTCCAGAATTAGAATGACAGGCCGTCCGAGAATATCCACAGGACCTGGACTGGCCCGTCGCTGTCGTTCATCCACCGGTGCGGCACGTCCGATTTGAAGTGCAGCGTGTCGCCGGTACCGAGCAGGATCGACTCGCCGTCGATGTCGTAGGTCAGCGCGCCGGCGAGCACATGGGCGACTTCCTCGCCCGCATGCGTCATCGCCTCGAGGCCCGAATGCGCGCCGGGGCTGATCGTGCCGATGCGGCTTTCCAGCACGCCCGGCACGAAGCCGCTGTTCAGGTCCTCCAGCACGAGCGCCATCTCGGGGAAGTCGTTGCGGCCGCGCTGGTGGCGCCTCACGATCGCGTAGCGGGCCGAGCGCGTGCGCGCCTGGTCGACGAGGAAGCCGAGATTGGCCTCCAGCGCCGTCGCGAGGTTGATCGCGTTGACCAGGCTCGGATTGAGCAGGCCGTTCTCGATCTTGCTGATCGTGCTGGCCGGCACCTGCGAGCGGGCGGCGAGCCCGGCGATCGTCAGGCCGCGCACTAGCCGCAGCTCGCGCAGCCGACCGCCGAGGACGCCGCTCGCCTCGATCTGGCGCGCCGTGCCGGTTCTGCCCTTGCGCGGCACGTTCGCCTACTCCGCCAGTCGGTCGAGCAGGAAGGGCTCGCCCGGCAGCGCGATCTCGCTGTCGAGCGCCGCCCCGCAGGACCCGCAGTAGAACCGGCGCAGCAGCACCTCGTCGCCGGCGCTGCGGTAGGTCGCGCCCGCGGCCTCCCGCAGCGGGCTCTCGCGCAGCACGGCGTGCTCCTTCCACGACGCATCGGTCCCGCACAGCTCGGCCGAGCAGGCGCGGCAGGCAATCACGCGGCCGGACTTGCCGGGCATGCTCACCAGCGTCGCCGACCAGGATCTCACTTCCTTCATCACGCGGCCTCCCCAGCCATGCGTTCCGCCTTCATCGAGCCGCGCAGCGCGTCCGTCGCGGCGGTATCCACGACGCCCTGTTCCGACAGCACGACGCCGTAGATGTCCCTCGCCGCATCCGCGCTGACCAGCGCGCCGACGACGTCCTTCGCCACGTTCTCGGGATCGCGGTCGAGCGGGTCGCCATAGCCGCCCCCGCCGTTCCAGCGGACATAGAGCGCATCCTCACCCATCAGCGGGAACACGCCCCACGACACGGCCTGCGCGCCGCCGGGCAGCCTCCCGTCGTCGCCCGCGGCGGCAGCTTCGCCACTCTTCGCCCAGAGATAGGCGTTCGGGCCGCCGGGCAGGCCGCCGGCCAGGCCGTCGCTCATCGGGTGGCGGTCGCCCTTGCCGGAAATCACGTAGTGGAGCCCGCCGTCCGGTGCCTTGTGCGGCACGATCGCCAGCTCGCCCCCGGTGCCGCCGCGCCAGCGCCCCGGCCCGCCGGAATCGGCCATGCGCTTGCGGAAGAGGTATCGGATCGGGAAGCTCGCCTCGACCGTCTCGACATTGGCCATGCGCGAGATCGGGTTCGGCACCTCGCCGCCGATGTCGACGCCGTCGGCAAACGCGCTGGCGCCGCCGGCCCCGGCGAAGGTCTCGGTCAGGATGCCGATCGACTGGCCGCCCTTCTGGTTGCGGCCGAACTTGAAGATGGCGAAGTGGTTGGCGTGCCAGACCGCCGTCGCCTGCTCGCGGTACTTGTCGCTCGCCGCCAGCATCTTGCCGATGGTCGCGCAGGCGGCGTTGTTGACCGACTGGATGGCGCCGACCGTGGCGACCGAAACCGGCGCCGGCCGCGTGCAGTTCACCACCGACCCCTCCGGCGCGATCATCTCGATCAGCCGGATGACGCCCTCGTTCCAGGTGATGTCGTAGCACAGCAGCGGGAACAGCGGCGCGAACAGGCCGCCGAGCGCGGCCCAGTAGGTGCAGTTGATCGAGTGCCGGCTCTGCGGGCTCGATCCGGTGAAGTCGAAGATCAGCCGGTCGCCCTTCTTCGTCATGGTCAGGCGAACCGTCGCCGTCTCGCCCTGCACGTCGAGATACTGGCGCGACTGCCAGGAGCCGTCGGGCAGCTCCAGTAGGCGCGCCCGCAGCAGCTCCTCCGACTGGCGGATCAGCTCGGCGCCCGCCTCGTTGACCGTCTCGGGGCCGTATTTCGCGATCAGCGACTGCATGCGCTCGCGCGCCACGTTGTTGCAGGCGATCATGGAGCGCAGGTCGAGCATCACCATCTCGGGCGAGCGCACCATGTTGAGGATCGTGTCGACCACGTCCTGCACCATCTCGCCCTTGTCGACGATCTTGATGCCGGGCGAGGAGAAGCCCTCGGTGAAGATATCGATCGACTGCGGGCTGAAGCCGCCGGGGTTCATCGCGCCGATGTCGTAGACGTGGACGAAGCAGGCGCTCCAGGCGACCAGCTTGCCGTCATAGTGGATCGGCGCGACCAGATAGATGTCGGAGGTATGCAGCGCCGCCGTATAGGGATCGTTGAGCAGGTAGACGTCGCCCTCGCCGATGCGGTCGCCGAACTTGCGGATGACCGCCTTGCAGGCCTCCGCAGCGCTGGTCAGGTGATGCAGGAAGCCGACACCGCCCATCAGCAGCGAGCCGTCGGCGCCGTAGAGCGAGACCATCAGGTCGTGGCCCTCGTTGGTGATGGCGCTGCCCGACACGTGCTTGAGCGTGATCACCGCCTCGTCGACGATGCGGAACAGCCGGTGCCGGATAATGGAGAACGTCATCGGATCCATGGCTTAGCGCTCCATCTCGAGGACAATGTTGCGGAACCCGTCCATTCGGGCGCTCTGGCCCTCCTGCACGGCGATGGTGGTGATCGGCGTATGGATGACGGCCGGCCCCCTGAGCCGGTTGCCGGGCTCCAGCTTCTCGAAATCGTAGATGTTGCCTTCGGCCAGCGCGCCCCGGCGTTCGACGAAGATCGGGCGCGAGCCGATGCGGGCGGCGCTCGCATCGGCCTTGCCTTCGGCGAGCTTCGGCAGGTCCGGCCGCTTCAGCAGGCCGCTCGCGGTGAGCCGGAACATCGTCATCTCGATGCCCGCCTCGCGATAGGCCGAGCCGCGGCCGAACTTGCGCTCGTAGAGGCTCTCGAAATCGGCCACCAGCGCCTTCAGCCCATCGTCGGTCAGCGGCGTCTCGACGCGCACCGGCGTCGTCACCTCGTGGACCTGGCGGCGATAGCGGAAATCGACCGACCAGCTCATCGAGATGGAATCCTTGCCGAACCCTTCCGATGCGAGCTGGCGCGCCGCCTTCTCCATCAGCGGGGCGTATACGGCATTGATCTCGCTGGCCGGCACGTCGACCGGCAGCGTCTTCGTCACCGAATATTCGTGGCGCACGTCGGCCGTCACCAGGCCGAAGGCGCAGTTCACCGACGCCGTGTAGGGGATGACGATGCGGCGGACCGAAAGCTCCTCGCCGAAGGCGGAAGCCAGCATGCCGCAGGTGCCGCCGAAGGAGTGCAGCACGAAGTCGCGCGGGTCGAGCCCGCGCTCGACGGTGATCTTGCGGATCAGGTCGGTGATCTGCGCCGAGGCGATACGGTAGATGCCGATCGCGGCATCCTCGACCGAGGTGCCGAGCGGATCGGCGATCTTCTGCTTGAAGATGCGCCGCGTGTTCTCGCTGTCGAGCGGCATGCTGCCGCGCAGGAAGTGGCCCGAATCCATGTAGCCGATGAGCATCATGACGTCGGTGAGCGTCGGCTCCTGGCCGCCGAGCCCGTAGCAGATCGGCCCCGGCCGCGAGCCGGCCGAGCGCGGCCCGACCGTCGGCAGCTTCGTCTTCGGATCGAGCTGGATGATGCTTCCGCCACCGGCGCCGATTGAAACGACGTCGATCTTCGGCGCGACGTAGTGGAAGCGGTCGACCATCGGCTCGCGCGCATATTCCAGCTCGCCGTTCTGGATCACGCCGACCTTGAAGGTGGTGCCGCCCATGTCGGCCGCGATGATGTCGAGGTCGCCCATCGCGTCGCCGAGGAACTTCGCCCCGATGACGCCGGCGGCCGGGCCGCATTCGATCATGCCGACGGCGCGCACGGCCGCTTCCTCGACCGGCAGCAGGCCGCCATAGCCCTGCATGACCATGGTCTGGCCGCGATAGCCGTTGCGCGCCAGGAGATCGCCGAGCTCCTTCAGGTAGTCGCCCGCGACCCGGCCGGCATAGGCGTTGATGACCGCCGTCGAGGTGCGCTCGTACTCGCCCGGCACCGGCGCGATGTCGCTGGAGAGCGTGACGTAGGTCCCCGGCGCCACTTCCTCGACGAGCTTGCGGATCGCCTGCTCGTGGCTCGGATTGTAGAAGGACCACAGGAAGGAGACGGCGATGGCGTCGACCTTCCTGTCCTGCACCAGATGCCGGATGGCCTCGCGCGCGCCGGCCATGTCGAGCGCCTGGACGACGTCGCCGTCGCAGTCGATGCGCTCCCTGACGCCGACGATCGCCGCCGGATCGACCAGCGCGGGCGCGCGGCTCGTCTTGACCGGGTTCTTGATTCCCTCTTCCGTGAGGCCCGACCAGCGGCCATAGGCGCCACGCGTCACCAGCAGCGTGTCCTCGAAGCCCTCGGTCGCCACAAGACCTGTGCGCGAGCCCTCGCGGGTGAACACCGTATTGTCGACGACGGTCGAGCCGTGGATGAAAAGCGTCGTCTTTTCAAGGATCCGGCTCATGTCGAGCTGCATCGCGTCGGCTGCCGAGCGGATCGAGTTCAGCACGCCGGTCGCGAAGTCCGGCGGCGTCGAGAGCGCCTTGCCGATCGTGATCTCGCCGGTCGACGACACGACGATCGTGTCGGTGCAGGTGCCACCAACGTCGGTCGCAACAAGGTAGGTGGTTTCGGACATTCTCGCTTTTTCCTGTTCAGCAATCGGCAGGGAAGGTTCGCCGCATCCGCGGCCTCTAGCTGCCGGGCGCCTCGACCAGCAGCATGCGCACGCGGCCGTCCGCGGGCTCGAGATCCGTCAGCACGCCGGGGCGCGAGTGCAGGCTGTCGCCGTGGCGCAGCTTCACCTGCTCCCCGTCGAGCGTCGCCGTCACGGCGCCGCCGAGCACGTGCGCGAAGGTGGATCCGGAAGGCAGCGCGACGGGGTCGCCCGAGCCCGCATCGACGACCCGCACGCGCAGGCGCGGCTGCTCGATGGCGGTGACCAGCTCGCGATCATAGGGACCGGCCTCGTCCGCCGGCAGCAGGCCGAACACCGGCCGGCGCGCGCGCGCTGCGGCGATCAGCTCGTCGAGCGTGATCGAAAGCGCATCGACGATCGCCACGATCGTGGCGAGCGACGGGCTCGACCGTCCGGCCTCGAGCTCGCGCACCGCGCGGGCGGAGAGGCCGGAATCGTCGGCGAGCTGGGACTGGCTGAAGCCTCCCCTCTCGCGCGCCTCGCGCACGGCGCGGCCGAGCTGGCGCAGTTCCCTGTCGCCGAAGAGATGGCCCTGATTACGCAATTCCCGTCCTCCCGGAAATTTCAGTAACTGCCTATCAGTGGTTCTATTTGAAAGTCGTGTCAAGCGCTGAAACATGGCCTTTCCGCCTTTCGGATCGCCTCTTCCGCAGGTTCTGTCCGGCGTGCATTCGGGGCCGGCGCGGGACTGCATCCGGCACGTCATTTTCCGCGCATCGGACGCCCGGCGAGCGCCCGACGCGCCTAGGCGCGCAGCAGCCGGTCGAGCCCGATGTCGAGCTTCTCCCGCGTCGTCGCCAGCGACAGGCGCACATAGCCCTCGCCGTTGGTGCCGAAGGCCGTGCCCGGCGTCACGGCGACGTTGCACTGGTCGAGCACGCGCAGCGCGAAGGCCTCGCTGCGCTCCCCGAACGCCGAGATGTCGAGCCAGACGTAGAAGCCGCCGTCCGGCGACATGGCCGAGTAGCGCGAGCCGGCGATGCGCGACAGCACGAGGTCGCGGTTGCGGCGGTAGGTCTCGCGCCAGTCGTCGAGATAGTCCTGCGGCCCGCTGAGGGCAGCCAGCGCGCCGTATTGCGCCGGCGTGTTGACGCACATCACGCTGGGCTGCAGCAGGCCGAGCATGGGATCGACGACGCGCTTCGGCAGGGCTGCATAGCCGACCCGCCAGCCGGTCATGGCGTAGACCTTGGAGAAGCTGAAGACCGAGATCACCCGCTCCGGCTTCGGCTCCAGCGAGCCGATGCTGACGTGGCGGCCGGAGAAGTCGATCTGGTCGTAGCACTCGTCAGAGACGATCCACAGGTCGCGTTCCTCGGCGAAGGCAAACAGCTCCTCCGCCTTGCGGCGGTCGAGCACGGTACCGAGCGGGTTCGACGGCGAGTTGAGCAGCAGCGCCCGCGTCGTGTCGTCGACGAGGCTCGCGAGTTGGTCGACGTCCGGCAGGTAGCCGTTGCCGCCGGCGAGGTCGTAATAGAGCGGACGCGCGCCGAACGCCTTGGTCATCATGGTGAAGTTTGACCAGCCCGGATTGGGCAGCAGGATCGAATCGCCGGCGCCGAGCACCGTCCCGAAGATGCCGAACAGCGCGTTGGCGCCGCCATTCGTCACAAGCACCTGCGAGGTTTCGCAGTCGATGCCGTTCACCCTGCGGATCTTGGCGGCCGCCACCTCGCGCAGCTCCGGCAGGCCGGGGGTCGGCGAATATTTGGTCTTGCCGTCGCGGGCCGCCTTGGCCGCCGCCTCCTTGACATGGTCGGGCGTGTCGAAGCCGGGCTCGCCGACCTCGAGATGCACGACGTCGGCCCGCCCCCAGGCGAGCTCCATCATCTTGCGCACGCCGGATTGCGGCCGTGTCCGCGCGATCAGCGGTAGTTCCATGCCTCAAAAATCCTCGA
>ERZ778028.3090-NODE-3090-length-10479-cov-4.569263_pt1 | contig 10479 bp, 7 predicted proteins | sample MGYA00375758_ERZ778028 | MGnify/ENA primary metagenome ERZ778028 (study PRJEB29350, sample SAMN05389828) | bioreactor metagenome | isolation source: Thiocyanate bioreactor | place: South Africa: University of Cape Town | collected 2014-03-17 ... | reverse complement strand
GCGTGCCGTCGAGATGGAATTCGATGATGTCGGCCTCGGTGACGATGCCGGGGCCGGCGATCCGGCCGCCGGCGGGCAAGTTCGCGCGGTGATGGGCTTCGGCTTCGACACGGCGGCCGAGCCCCGCATCGAAGACGGAACGGCGGCCTTCAGCGGGGGCGTCGCGCATCTGCGAGACCGGGGCGACCGGGGCTACCGCCTCCTGCGGCGTATGGGCGTTCACCGACCAGACCGTGATCTCGGCGGCGAGCCCCTTCACGGTGCGTCCGAAGAGATTGGCGTATTCGTGCTCGAAGCGCTTCAGAATGACCGCGGGATCGGCGGCGCGGGCCTCGTCAGGCGTCAGCGTCACCGGGATCTCCCAGCCCTGGCCGGCATAGCGCATATAGATCTTGTACTCGGCCTCGATCGCGCCGGACCAGCCGCAGGAGCGCACCACCCGCGTCGCTTCCTCCTCCATCTCGCCGAAGAGCTTTGTGACGCGCGCCGTGTCGAACTGGGCGAGCCGCATGAACAGCGTGCGGTTGGCCTCGAAGCTGAACGGTGCCCGCAGGAAGCCGATGGCCGAGCCGACGCCGGCACCGGGCGGCACGAGGCAGCGGGCGATGCCGAGCTTTTCGCAGAGGCGGCCGGCATGGAGAGGTGCGGCGCCGCCGAAGGCGATCATCGTGTATTCCGACAGGTCCTCGCCGTTCTCGACGGCATGGACGCGGGCGGCGTTGGCCATGTTCTCGTCGACCACCTCGGCCACACCCCAGGCGCTTTCCTCGGCCGCCATGCCGAGCCTGCCGCCGATCTCGGCTTCCAGCGCCGCGGCCGACTGGTCGGCAAAGAGCGGGATCGTGCCGGCCGCGAAATTGTCCGGGTCGATCTTGCCGAGGATGACGTCGGCATCGGTCACGGCCGGGCGCTTGCCGCCGCGGCCGTAGCAGGCCGGGCCGGGCTCGGAGCCCGCGCTTTCCGGCCCGACGCGGATCTGGTTCATCGAGTCGACACGAGCGAGGCTGCCGCCGCCGGCGCCGATCTCCACCATGTCGATCACCGGGATCGAAATCGGCATGCCGGAGCCCTTCTTGAAGCGATAGGTCCGGGCGACTTCAAAGACGCGCGCCGTCTTCGGCGTGTAGTTCTTGATCAGGCAGATCTTGGCAGTGGTGCCGCCCATGTCGAAGGAGAGCACCTTCTTCAGGCCATGCCGCGCAGCAATGTCGGCGGCAAAGACCGCGCCGCCGGCCGGGCCGGATTCGACGAGGCGTACCGGGAATTCCGAGGCGCTTTCCAGCGAGATGATGCCGCCGCCGGAATGCATCAGGAAGATCGGGCAGGAGGCGCCCTCGGCTGCCAGCCGCCCCTTCAGCCGGACGAGATAGCTCTTCATCAGCGGCTTGATATAGGCGTTGGCGATCGTCGTGTTGAAGCGCTCGTATTCCCGCATCTGCGGCGAGACTTCCGAGGAGAGCGAGACCATCGCACCCGGCAGGCGCTCGGCCAGAACCTCCTGGATCAGGCGCTCATGGGCGTCGTTGACATAGGAATGCAGTAGCCCGACCGCGACGCTCTCGTAGCCGGCTTCGCGCAGTTCATCGACCAGTGCTTCGACGGCCGCGCGATCAAGCGGGGCCAGGACCTTGCCGCGGGCATCCATGCGCTCCTTGACGGTGTAGCGCCGGTTGCGCGGCAGCAGCGGCGCCGGCAGCGTCAGGTTGAGGTCGTACTGCTCGAAGCGGCTTTCCGTGCGCATCTCGATGACGTCGCGAAAACCTTCGGTGGTGATGAGCGCGGTCTTGGCGCCGCGCCGCTCGATCAGCGCATTGGTCGCCAGCGTCGTGCCGTGGATGATCTGGCCGATGGCGGAGGCCGCGATGCCGGCCTTCTCGCAGACACGGTGCATGCCTTCGATGATCGCATCCTCCGGCGCGGCATAGGTGGTCAGGACCTTGGTCGAGAACCGCTCTCCGTCCTGCTCCAGCACGACGTCGGTGAAGGTTCCCCCGATATCGACGCCCAGGCGGGCCCCGAGAATGGACATGGCTTACGCGCCTCCGTTGTCTGAGAGGCGGAAGATGGAGCGGGCCGCCGATGTCGTCGAATTATTATTTTCAATGCTATTCGATAGGAGATCTTTATCGGAGGCTTTTCCGGCAAGGTCCGCCGTGGTGCCTGTTCAGTGGTGCAGGACAGCCCGATCCATGGCCAGTTCCGCGGAGCGCTTGAGCAGGAAGCTTGCCGGCGTATGGGCGAACGAGGCTGTGAAGACCAGGGCGCTCGGCTTCCATTCGTAGGGTATCTCGACCAGCTCGCCGGCCGTCAGAAGCTTTTCGACCAGCGTGCGGGGCAGCGGGGCGATGCCGAGCCCGTCGAGCGTCATCTGCAGGCAGGCGGCGAGGCTGCTCGACGGCACGATCCGGACCGGCTTTTCCCAAAGGTCGCGAAAATGCGCCGAGAGCTCGACGAAATGGCGCGTGGTGCGCGCATGGGTCAGGATCGACTGCCCGGCCAGCGTTGCGATGTCGGCGCCGGACAGGGCGAGCTTCGGCGAGGCTGTCCAGACATAGGGCACCGAACCCAGGTCGATATTGCTGATGTTGAAGTTCGAGATCGGGCCGTTGAGCAGGCACAGATCGAGTGAACGCGAGACGAGCTCTTCCCGCAGCTTGAGCGTCAGATCGACCTTGAGCTCCACGTCGACATTCGGAAAGACCTGCCGGAGGTCGAGCAGGTAGTCGCGCAGCCAGGTCTGGGCGATCAGCTCGGCGACGCCGAGCCGCAGGATGCCGATCTGCTGGTCCGAGCTGATCGATTGCTGCGAGAATTCCTCCGCGGCCTGCAGAACCCGCTCGGCCTGCCCAGCAGCGAATGCCCGATCGGCGTCAGGGCGACCGAGCCTGAATCGCGGTAGAACAGCCGGACATCGAGCACCGATTCGAGCTGCGAGATGCGCACGGAGATATTGGGCTGCGTCGTGTTCAGACGCTCGGCCGTCGCCCGGAAGCTGCCGAGCTTGGCGACCCAGACGAAGCTTTCGAGCTGCTTCAAGGTCCAGTTCGGCATCAGGCCTCCGAGCGGCTTCAGAAAACATGCAATTTTCGAGCCGCTTTTCGCCCGATAAATGAAATCTATCGCAACAACAGCAAAATTCAATTGGATGCTATCGCGGGAACGCGGTGGAGTGCTCCCTTAGCCGCCGATCGCGCCTCGGCCCGGTTCCGGCTTCTGAAACCCGCGCGCCAGCCGCAGCGGGACAAGAACGAGGGGAATCATGAAACGCAGGACTTTGATTGCATCCGCCGCGCTCGCCCTGAGCGTCGGACTGGCCGCTCCCGCCCTGGCCCAGACCAGCTGGACCATGGCCTCCGGCTATCCGGAGAGCAGCTTCTTCACCCAGAACATCCGCCAGATGATCAAGGAGATCGAGGAGAAGAGCGGCGGCAAGCTCAAGATCGACCTGCGCTCGAACGACAGCCTGATCAAGCTCGACGCGGTCAAGCGCGCCGTCCAGTCCGGCCAGATCCAGATCGGCGAGATCCGCCTCGGCGTCTACGGCAACGAGGCGGCGATGTACAATCTCGACAACATCCCGGGCGTCGCCACGACCTACGATCAGGCGACCAAGCTGACGGACGCCCAGCGTCCCTTCTTCGATGCGATGTTCAAGAAGAACGGCCTGCGCGCCATCACCTATGTCGCCTGGCCGGGGCAGGGCTTCTACACCAAGGAACCGCTAAAGGCGCTCGCCGACCTCAAGGGCCAGAAGCTGCGCATCTATTCCAAGCAGACGCAGATCATGGGTGAGAAGCTCGGCATGGAAGCGCTGATCCTGCCTTTCGCCGAAGTGCCCCAGGCGTTCTCGACCGGCATGATCCAGTCGCTGTGGACCAGCGCCCAGACCGGAACCGACGTGCAGATCTGGGATTACGTGAAGCACTTCACCTATACCGGCACGATGCACAACAAGAATGCGATCCTGGTCAACGAACGGGCGTTCCGCCAGCTCGATCCGGCGACGCAGAAGGTGGTGCTGGAGGCCGGCGAGGCCGCGACCAAGCGCGGTTGGGAACTGTCCAAGAAGGCCGGCGAGGAGCGAGAGGGCGTGCTCAAGAGCCACGGCATGACCATCGCCCAGGCGCCGCAGGACGTGCTCGACGCCATCGCGGCAGCCGGCAAGGGCATGGTCGCCGATTGGCTGAACGCCGCGACGCCCGAGGAGAAGGCCGTCTACGAAACCTATCAGAAGAGCCTCAAATAGCCGGACCGCTGCACGCTGCCCTTTTTGAAGCATGCCAGCGGGGTGACCGGTGATACGCGGAGTTCTCGACAGGTTCTACGAGGCGTGCGGCTACCTCGCCGCCGCCTTCATGGTCGGCATCGGGCTGGCCATCATCGCCCAGATCGCCGGGCGCATGCGCGGCATCACGGTCGATGCCACCGAGGCGGCCGGGCTCTGCCTGGCGGCCTCGACCTTCTTCGGGCTGGCCCATACCTTCCGGCGCGGCGGCCATGTCCGGATCAACCTGATCGTCGATCGCCTGCCGGAGCGCTGGCGGCACAAGGTCGAGGTCCTCAACTGCCTGCTCGGCACGGTGGTGGTCTCGTTCCTCGCCTGGCATGTCGGGGCGCTGGCGCTGCAGTCCCACGCTTTCAACGACGTCAGCCCGGGCCTGCTCGCCATGCCGTTCTGGATACCGCAAGGCGGCGTCGCCATCGGCATCGCCGCCCTGGCGATCGCCTTCATCGACGAGCTCGTCTGGCTGCTCGGCGGCGGCAGGCCCCGCTACGGGGCGCCCGACGAGATCGAGCTCGACAGGCCGGTGGCATAGGGGCCGATGATGGATACGACCGTTCTCGCCTCGCTGGTGCTCGCCGGCTCCCTGCTTCTGCTGCTCGCCGGCGGGGTCTGGGTGGCGCTCTCGCTGCTCACCGTCGGCATGGTGATGATGGGCCTCTTCACCACGGCGCCGATGGGCTCGCTGATCGCCTCCACGCTCTGGGATTCGAGCTGGGGCTGGGCGCTGACCTCGCTGCCGCTCTTCATCTGGATGGGCGAGATCCTGTTCCGCTCGAAGCTGTCGGCCGACATGTTCCAGGGGCTGGCGCCCTGGGTGTCGCGGCTGCCAGGCCGGCTGCTCCACGTCAACGTGCTCGGCTGCGGCATCATGGCCGCGGTCGCCGGTTCTTCGGCCGTGACCTGCGCCACCATCGGCCGCATCAGCGTGCCCGAGCTGGAGAAGCGCGGCTACCCGCTCAACATGACCATCGGGACGCTCGCCGGCTCCGGCACGCTTGGGCTGCTGATCCCGCCCTCGATCATCATGATCGTCTACGGCGTCACGGCGGAGGTCTCGATCGCGCGGCTGTTCATCGCCGGCATTCTGCCCGGTCTGCTGCTGATGGCGCTGTTCATGGGCTACACGGCGGTCTGGAGCCTGCTCAACCCGGACAAGATGCCGCCGGCCGATCCACCGGTTCCGTTCCTGGAGAAGCTCTACAGGTCGCGCCGATTGATCCCGGTCGCGCTGCTGATCGCCTCGGTGGTCGGCTCGATCTATGGCGGCATCGCGACTCCGACCGAGGCCGCGACCATCGGCGTGCTCGGGGCGCTGGTCCTCGCGGCCATCGGCGGCGGACTCACCCGGGAGAGCTTCATGGAGGGGCTGATGGCGGCGATGCGCACCTCCTGCATGATCTCCTTCATCATCGCCTGCGCCGCCTGCCTGACCATCGCCGTCGCCTTCGTCGACATTCCCCGCTCTCTGGCGGGCTGGGTCGAGGCCCTGCACCTCTCGCCCTATGCATTGCTGGCTGTGCTCGCCGTCTTCATCCTGATCCTGGGCTGCTTCCTCGAAGGCATCTCGATCATCGTCCTGACCTCCTCGGTGGTGCTGCCAATGGTGCAGGCGGCCGGAATCGACCTGCTCTGGTTCGGCATCTTCGTGGTGATCCTGATCGAGGCGGCGCAGATCACCCCTCCGGTCGGCTTCAACCTCTTCGTACTGCAGAGCATCACGGGCAAGAACATCCTGACCGTGACCCGGGCGGCGATTCCGTATTTCTGCGTGCTGATGCTGCTGCTCGTGCTGATCGCCCTGTTTCCGCAGATCGTCACGGCCCTGCCGCGCATGATGGCCGGGTAGACCGTCGCGCGTCCCGGATCGCCCGCCAGACGCGCTCGGGCGTGGCGGGCATGTCGAGATGCGCCACGCCGAGAGGCCGCAGCGCATCGAGGATCGCGTTGATCACGGTCTGGGGCGCGCCGATGCAGCCGGCTTGCCCGGCGCCCTTGGCGCCGAGCGGGTTGGCCCTGGTCGGAAGCTCGACCAGCGCCAGCTCGAAGGCGGGCAGGTCCATCGCGCGCGGCATGGCGTAGTCCATGAAGGTCGCGCTGAGGAGCTGGCCGCCGTCGCTGTCGTAGCGGGCCTCCTCCATCAGCGCCTGACCGATGCCCTGGGCGAGGCCGCCATGAACCTGCGCCTCGGCCAGCAGCGGATTGACCAGAGTGCCGTAGTCGTCGACGGCGAGGTAGCGCAGCAGGCTCACCTCGCCAGTGTCCGGATCGACCTCCACCTCCGCCACCTGAGCGCCGTTGGGAAAGGTCAGTGGCGCGTCGCGGCGGGAACCGTGGCCGGAGAGCGGCCGTCCCGTCATCTCGGCGACATGGTGCGCGACGGCGACGAGACCGACCTCGCCGGCGCCCGGCGCGTGGAACCGGCCGTCGCGGAAGGCGACGGAATCGGGATGGCTCTGGAGGAGCTGCGCGGCGGCGGGCTTGCCGGCCGCGACCAGGGACCGGGCGGCGATGACCAGCGCGCCGCCGCCCATGTGCAGCGACCGGGCGCCGCCGTGCCCGCCGCCGCTGGGCACGCGCGCCGTATCGCCCTGGACGAGCTGGAAGCGCGCCACGGGCAGGCCGAGCTCCCGTGACAGCAGCTGGGCGAAGCTCGTCTCGTGGCCCTGGCCGTTCGACTGGGTCCCCACAGCCATGGCGATGCCGCCGTCGGGGCGGAAGGACAGCCATGCGTCCTCGTCGGGTGCGCCGCGCGAGGTTTCCAGAAAGCAGCCGATGCCGAAGCCGCGCAGCTTGCCGCGCCGAAGCGACGCGGCCCGGCGCCGCCGGAAGCCGGCACGGTCTGCCGCGGCCAGGACGCGATCGAGGTTGCCGCGGAAATCGCCGTCATCGAGCACCGCGCCGAAGGGCTTCCGGTAGGGAAATCGGCGGATCAGGTTGCGCCTGCGCAGCACCGCGGGGTCGATCCGCAGCCGATGCGCGGCCTCGTCAACCAGCCGCTCGATCAGATAGTTCGCCTCGGGCTTGCCGGCGCCGCGATAGGCATCGATCGGAACGGTGTTGGTGAAGACGCAGCGGACGTCCATCGTCATCGCCGGGATGTCGTAGAGCCCGCCCATGGCGGGGGTCGGAGCGGTCGTGGCGCTGCCCGGCCCGAGCGAGGAAACATAAGCTCCGAGATTGGCCAGGGTCTCGGCCCGCAAGGCCAGGAAGCGGCCCTTGGCGTCGAGGGCGAGACTGCCGGTGGTCAGGTTGTCGCGGGCGTGGACGCCCCCGGCGAAGTCCTCGATGCGCTCGGCCAGCCATCGGACCGGCCGTCCGAGCCGTTCCGCCGCGACCAGCAGCAGCGCATATTCCGGATAGGTGACGTTCTTCATGCCGAAGCCGCCGCCGACATCGGGGCAGGCGACGTCGATCCGCTCGGGTCCGACACGGAGCACGGCTGCAAGCTCGCGACGGATGTCGTGAACCGAGGCGCCGCTGAGGGAGAGCTGGTAGCGGCCGCCCGCCTTCTCGAAGACGCCCAGCGCCGCCCGCGGCTCCAGCGCAGCGGCGGCGATCCTGTTGTTGACGAGACGGCAGCTCACGACATGCGCCGCGCTCGCGAAGGCGGCCGCGACGGCCTGCTCGTCGCCCCGCCGATAGCGCAGCGCCAGGTTGCCGGGCGCTTCCGGCCAGATCTGCGCAGCGCCAGGAGCCGCAGCAGCGGCAAGCTCCGTCACCGCAGGGAGGATGTCGTAGTCGACGGCCACCCGCTCGCAGGCCTCGCGGGCCAGATCGGCGGTCTCGGCGACGACGAAGGCGACAGGATCGCCGACATGGCGGACGCGTTCGCGCGCCAGGGGCAGTCGGGGCGGCACGATCAGAGGCGCTTCGCCGGCGACCGCCAGCGAGCAGGGAAGGGGGGCGAGCCCAGCAAGGTCGGCTCCGGTATAGACCGCCTGCACGCCCGGCAGCGCGCGGGCGGCCGCGGCATCAATGGACCGGATCGTGGCATGGGCGTGGGGCGAGCGCAGCACCATGGCGTGCAGCGCTCCCGGCACGGCCTCGTCGTCCAGGTAGCGGCCGCTTCCGGTGAGGAAGCGCGCATCCTCGAGGCGGCGCAGGGAGCGCGGGTCGGCCGGGCCGTCGATCAGCAGCGGCGCAGCGCGGGATGACTTGGCATGCATCGGCGCAACTCAGGTGAGGAGGGCTGCGCCGAAGTTCCGCTGCGGGTCCATGTCGGCGGTCAGGCGCCCGGTCGGCTCGGCCGCAGGGCCGCCGTCGCGCCGCAGCCAGCGGCCCGAACCGGGCCGGGCCCGCAGGCTGCCTGCGGTCACGACGTCCTCGCCCCTGACGAGCACATGCTCCGGCCAGCCGGTGACGTTGCGGCCCGCGAAGGGCGTGAAGCCCGTCCGGTCGTGCATCGCCTCGTCGGCAATGGTGATCGTCCTGGCGGGGTCCCAGATCGCGATATCGGCGTCGTAGCCGGGCAGCAGCGCGCCCTTGCCCGGCAGGTTGTAGATTGCCGCGGGGGCGGGCGCGGTCAGGTTCACGAAGGCGTCGAGGCCGCGGCCGGCGAATTCCGGCCGCCCCCGCGAGACCAGGGCGTCGAAGAGCAGCGGAAGCCGCGTCTCGAGGCCGGGCAGGCCGTTGGCGATCTGCTTGAAGGTCGCGCCCGGGCCGGCCGAGAGCTTGCCGGTCTCGTCGAAGCGATAGGGCGCATGGTCGGACGACACCGTCTGGATGTCGCCGAGCGCCAGCGCCTGCCAGAGCGCGTCCTGATCGGCCTGCTCGCGCGGCGGCGGAGAGCACATCCATTTCGCTCCTTCCAGCCCCGGCTTGTCGAGGTCGTGCCGCGTCAGGAAGAGGTATTGCGGGCAGGTTTCGGCGAACACCTTGAGGCCGCGCCCGCGCGCGTCGCGGATCACCTGCGCGCCCTCCGACGTCGAGACATGGAAGATCATGATCGGCTGGTCGAGCAGTTCGGCCGCCGTGATCAGCCGGTTGAAGGCCTCCGCCTCCGAGCCGCGCGGATGGCTGATCGCGTGATATTTCGGCGCGACATAGCCCTTCTCGACCAGCTTCCGGCCCATCCAGGAGATCATGCCGTGGTTCTCGGCATGGACGCAGACGAGGGCTCGATTCTGGCGGGCGGTCAGCAGCAGGTCGAGCAGCGGCTCGTCGTCGACCTTGATCAGGTCGTAGGTCATGAAGCCCTTGATCGAGGCGTGGCCTTCGCCGATCAGCGACGGCAGGTCCTCCGCGATGGTCTTGCGGTCGGGATTGGCGACGATCAGGTGGAAGGCGTAGTCGATCAGCGCGCCGCGCCGGGCCAGCGCCGCATAGTCGTCGACGACCTTGCGCAGATCGAGGCCGCGATGCTGGGCGGCGAAGGATATCAGCGTGGTGTTGCCGCCGAAGGCAGCGGAGGTCGTGGCGCTCTCGAAGGTATCCGCGTTGAGCAGCCCGCCGGCGGAGACCTGCTCGACATGGGCGTGGGTGTCGATACCGCCTGGAAGAACGAGCTTGCCGCTCGCGTCGATCTCACGGGCGCCGGTCGCCAGGCCCTGGCCCAGCGCGGCGATCTTGCCATCCTTGACCGCGACGTCGGCGCGGAAGCTGCCGGTCGCGGCGCCGACCACGCCGCCGCGAATGACCAGATCGTAAGGGCTCGTCATGTTCTGCCGTCCTTCCCGGCGCCGCACCACGATATCGATCGCCGTGCAGCGCCCATCGACTCAAGCGACGTCTCGTGCCACCCAGTCCGCCAAGATCGTGCAGGCGGCGAGAAAATCGTCGATCTCCATCGCCTCCTGCGGGTTGTGGCTGCCGTGCTCGTTGCGCACGAACAGCATCGCCACGGGCACGCCGGCAGCCGCGAAAGCCGCCGAATCATGGGACGCCGGGCTGCCGAGCGGCATGGTTGGGATGCCCTGGCGCGCGGCGGACGCCTCGAGGCCGGCAACGATCGTGGGATCGACCGGCCCGACGGCAGCGCTGGCGCGGGTGCCGAGCTTGAAGGCGACGCGGCGGCGCGTCTCGATCCCGGCGATGGCGGCCAGCATGCGGGCCTCGACCCGCTCCAGCACTGCCGGTTCATAGGCGCGCACGTCGAGGCTGAAGGCAAAGCTGCCTGGCACGGTGGTCAGGCCATGGACGGCCGGATCGGTGTGGAAGCGTCCGAGGGTCACGGCCATCGGGAAGCCCGCAGCCTC
>ERZ778028.3086-NODE-3086-length-10481-cov-5.023019_pt1 | contig 10481 bp, 9 predicted proteins | sample MGYA00375758_ERZ778028 | MGnify/ENA primary metagenome ERZ778028 (study PRJEB29350, sample SAMN05389828) | bioreactor metagenome | isolation source: Thiocyanate bioreactor | place: South Africa: University of Cape Town | collected 2014-03-17 ... | reverse complement strand
TTTACTTGTGCAACACCCTCTGAGTAAACTGAAACGCATTGTACGAGTCCTGCTTGTGTTGTCCTGTCTTAGCCATCAGCTCCTTGCTGCACATCATCTTTGCTGCTGCGAAGTTCTTCTCGTTCTCCTTGTGAGTCTTCTTCCAGTGCGGACACATGCCTGCCAGCATCACACTCATGCACCCGTAGAACGACCGGTTGACCAGCTGCTGCTTCACCAGCTGCTTCTCGGCTCCCAGAATCTCCCTCACGATGGACTTCCACTCGGACTCGAACTTGTCCGCGTACACCTTCCTCATATGGGGATGGATGAGTTTCTGAATGGTGTCTTTGCCGATCTTGTTCTTGAGCATGTAGTCGAACCACATGATTCTTCCCGTGTGCTTGAGATGGGGCACAGGTCCTTTGCAGATGTCCTCGATGTCCTTGACAACTTGTGGCGTCGGATCCGTCATCATGATTGTGGCCGCTCTCATGCATTTTGGCATAGCGACTTGTAATTGTTCCATGGTACACCCATCCTTGGCCACTAAATGATCTCCTTGGAGCAGCACCAGACTGTTCAAAGTCTTGTCTCTGAGCTTCTTGGTTCTCTCGTCGGTCATCCACATGTGCACATACTTGAGGGATGCATTGAGATTGGAGTCGTGTTTCTTCGAAAGCCACGCGTCTGCTTTAGCTATCAGAGCGGACTCGGTGATGTAAGCCCAGCCGTCGTGGAGATACGCTGAACGGTCTGCAACGTAGGAAATAGCGTGCTCGAAGGGCAGTCGATACCACACATCGGCTCCTTTGTAGATGCTGTCCAGGTCCTTCTGTATATCTTCAGGTACAGACACGATGGCCTCCATGGAAGGGAAGATGAGAGCCAGCTGTTCGAAGGAGCATCGATTGAGTCGATATTCGCTGATCCGCATCTCCAGGTTCTTCCATAGGAGCTCCAGAGGGGCGTATTTGGGGTCGTGGTGTTCCCTCAGAGGAATGGTTCGGATCACGATGCACATGCAGAAGTAGCCCAGATGATCCTCCGCCAGCCTCTCGTTGGAGTCCAATTGGAGCCAGGGAGTCATGTAGGAAGGTCGGAATCGGGGATGGATGCAGCGGTACATGTCCAATCGGAGAGCCAGCGCCCGTTCCACTCGGTTCAGAAGCATGAGACTGTCGAGATCGTAGGGCTTGTTGTAGAACTCGAACAGAGGGTGGATGGGGAGGCCCACTTCAGCCTTGAACCAGTCTCGGTGGAACACGAGAGGAGTGTCGAGTTGCAGCCATGTGAACTGACGGAGGAACTGTAGACGAGTGATGAAGCCCCAGCATTCTGCTTGACCGTCGAAGTAGACAGCTAAGTGGATGTTCGGTGACAGGTCTTTGAGGAGCTCCTCGGTGCAGCGGTGGATGGCGGTTCGGGTTTCCAAATTTTTAACTTCAACGACAATGGAGAATACTGCGGTGTTGGTAGTTGTTTGGAGATTGTGCAAGTGTTTAGCGATGGTGTTGCATGCTGCTTTGTAAGAGGGGATGTGGAATCTCGAGCTCATGGCTGTTTGAATTGTGACGAGCGTTGCCTGCTGGCGTAGCCAGCGCCTGTGGCGCGCTTTGCGCGCAGTGCGCACTTCAGTGACCACTCTTGCGGCATCAGCGACTTAGAAAAAAAAAATCGATTTTTTTACTACAAATATGTTACAACTCAAAAATACAATACATTGGCTCATTTTGACATCTTATCAATGATTTTAACTAAAGAACTTTGCACCGCTTTGATAGAGTTTTCGTTTTTCTCGTTGTTTAATTTTTGTATCCCCGTCATAAGATCCACTTTCATTAAGAGGGATGTGTATTGCTCCCTGATGACACTGAAGTTGGCAGACATAACTTCCAACGAGGCCTTCAGAGATTCGTACTGGGCTTGTTGAAGAGGATTAATGGTCACTTGGTGACTGTTCACTGCTGGTTCAGAGACCTTGACTTCCTCCGCCTTCTTCACTTCCTCCTTGGGAGCTTCCTTTGGTGGCTCGGCACGTTGTGGTGGCTTCCGTTTGACTGGAGCTGGTTCTTTGGGAGCCTCCCTCTTGGCATCTGTATCGGGTTGTTCATCTTCTGATTCGACATCCACTTTGACCTTCTTCTGGGGTGGTGATGGCTTGGGTTCCGCAGGACGTTTGGTGGCTGGGCGAGGTGGCTCTGCCACCGCAGGAGCGGCAGCGACCGGCTGCGCCGGTGTGGCCAGGATGGGCTTGGTGGGTACGGGTGACGGTTTGGGTTGTTGTACTGCTGGTTTGGGCTGGGTTCTGATATCGGCCATGAGAGAGCTCAGAACAGACATGGTGGCGGCAGAGAGGTGGTGATGAATTGAGATTTGAATTATGACGAGACGAACCGGGCACGAGCTCAGCCCAAGTCGCTGCGCACTGGTCACCACAAGCCCCTGACTAGCCGTTCCCGCGTGCTTACTTTGCCGCGCAGTCAGCCGCCATTTTTTCAAATCTCGCGCGCACTGCTGCGGCATCTGAGCTCAGAGAGAGTCAACCCTGAGGGCTGACTGAGGCCAGTCACAACCCAAACTCTCAAAAATGAACACCCTGACCAACCTCCTCAACTATGTGGCCACTGACATCAGCCCATACACTCAACACCTCCAGTGTTTAGTCTCCCCCACCGTACGTCATCCGCTCATCCAATTCCTTCCCAGATCCCTGTTCTGCCGAGTGTCTGACGTGGACCTCCGAGCCATCGTCCAGTATCCCATCACCATCAAGTGTCACGGGTTGGACCCTTGGAACCTCGACCAAGACAGTGGAAGCTACCAACATGCCGAAACATTACTCATGTCTGTCTCCAACTCCATTCCAGTGCACACGGAGGAACGTCACGAAATCGAACAACGGTCCTACTTAGTCACATTCGAGTCCGCCTCTGGCCATCCATCTCAGCACACTCTCACATACCGACAGAAGCTCGCATTCATGTTGGCTCTCACTTTCGTTCCCATCGACAATAAGCACTGGCACATCAAATCATGTGACATGGCCAACGGTGCCGACACCCAGTGGCACGGAGCTCCTCCTCGATTCTTCCCAACCTGCATGTTCCCCTTCGTGTCTATTCTTCACGTCCACGACCATGATATTCGAAGTAAACATACTGTCCCTGGTACTATGAATCTCTCCATCTCTCCATATCACCGAATCGATGTGCTGGATTGGACCATTCTTCGTCGACTTCGAGACCTCAGTTGGTTGTCCCCGATTGCTGACGTGGCTACATTGGAATTCATTCGGAAGAAGCGACTACCGGAATCGACTCCTGACATTGACGTAAGAATAGCTACCCTTTACGTAGCTGTTCTGGTTTTGAGTTCGTTTTCGGCTGATCATCCTCCTTCCTGTCACTGGTCCAAGTACGTGAAACTGATCATTTATCTTCTCTACACCGAAGTGGACGTTCGAAATTTTTCATATGTCGATGTATTATTGAACGGAACCCAGAACGACACCATATTAGTCCACAGAATTGTCCACATGATCCGAGCTGGTGGTCTTCCAAGTGACCGAGTGTCGAAGTTCGCAAAGGTGATCGCATCCAACTGGGTCGAACATGACAACATTCCATCCGATAAGCTAATTTCGATCCAATCCGAAGTCGTTCTTGAGCTCGGTACAGCCCAGCTAGTAGCAACCTCGTCTGGTGAAAGTTCTCTCGATAAAAAACTATTCCAACTCACTCCAAACGACAAAGTATTACGTTTCAGCAGCCCTGTCCCCATGGAATTCATTCAAGCCCGAATTCGAGAAATCACAGGGTCTCCTCCCGTCTTATCTGATATTGTCGTGTGCGACCGAACGAGCAAAGTGCAAAGTTGGTTCGCAGTTGCTCCAGATCAATTATTCAAACTTCGTCGATTGCATGCATTGCAACACACCGACTCAGTGGTTGCACATATCGGTCTCCATCTGTCCTACTACGGTCCCACTGTCCGTGACTTTGATCTGCTCGTCGATGCTGGTCGTCGAATGCATCCAGGTCTACCGTTCTTCCGTGTGCAAACCCTTCTGGAAACACTTCAGTTCGCCATGGACAATGGCAAAAGTGATGTAGCAGAAATGCGAGCGGTGATTAACTGGTTCCACATCAAATTCGATCAGAACATTTATTACACGAACAGTGCTGCAGAATACATTCTTCAAACACAAGATCAAGCACTCGAGCCCAGCTCCCCGTCCGCCATCTTCAAGCTGTTTGTGGACAATTCATTCACACTACCAACGGAAGATCAAGCAGCCATTTCCAGCTTGCGATTCGATCTGATCGCCAAACGGTTGTATGTCAAGCGCGATGATGGCGAGTTCCAATTGTACGAACGAAAGGGATACTGGGAGGGAATTGCGGCCAACTTCGAACGCTGCTATCAACAGAAATTCATCCAAGTCGAAGTACCTGCTGATTTCAAAGTGACCAACCCAGTTCTTTATGGCTACCTCGTTGCCTGCGGCATCGTCGGTGACGAGCTCCGCTCGGTCGCTTACCATCTTCTATACGGCGAGCTCCACGACAGCTCCGTTACCATCGACCAGGTCCCTCTCGCTACTCCAATCACCACTGTTCAACCGGATCAGAACGGGAAAACCAAAGCCATTCACAACCCCATCATACTCAGTCTCATGAAGCTCCACAAACAGATGTATCCGGATGATGCAGCACGTCTCATACACCCCGCTGACATGTACATCAAGAACTCCCTGTACCCTCTCACGGAAGCTGAGTATTTCGAGATGGAAAGACAGAGAAATGAACGTATTGTACAAGAGCACAAGCAGCAGATCCAGCAAGAGCCGATATATCAAGCAGCACCGGATGACATGGAGACTTCCGAGTTTCCCACGCTTCCCACTCCCTACATCCGCTCGGGTGAATACAACTCCATAGCAGACCACTCGATGATCGAGGAGTTCGAAGCGCATCATGTTGGTGAAGTCATTCATTAGGTTTTTACTCTTCGCATAGCAACATCGCAGTCAAATTGTGCAACAGAGGCGCTTGGACGCATTTTAGCTTGTGTTTATCGACCAAATGTTTGTATTTTTCGTAAGTCTGTACTGTAGTAATAAAGCGAACCTTCAAAGGTCCTTCGATTGTAGCTGTTTGATGCACTCTTGGAATCGTAGAGTATGGGAGATAGTGTAGATGGAAGTCGTAAATGGCTGTGATTCTGTGCTCGAGTGGAGGGTACGCGAGTTCTCTGTGGATGGTAGGATTCAGGTCTAAAAGAGTCTTGATATCAACTCCAATCTGGCGACCATCGTGGAGCAAGTAGTGTCGAACGGATCCATCATCTAGAGGAACTAATGCAACCACATTTCCATACAAAGGTTCATCACCAAACACATCTTCGAACGACTTTTGTTGTTTGAACAGCACGTCAGTGACTTCGTCACCCGCGGAGCGGCTACGCCGCCCGGGCGCCAGCGGGCGCCAACAACCCTCGACATCAGCTGTTGATTCGAGCAGAATGCTTGGATAGACTACACCTTCCTGATTTGTTTCCCATTTCTTGTCCAGCAGCAACGCATAAATGTGGAACTCTTCAGTACTCCCAGGGATGTACCCGATGGCCATATACGGAGTGTAATGAGCCGCGAACAGCCTCAACTCCTCCAGCTCCTTTGATTCAAATTCGCATTTGATGAAGATATACAACATCTCCAGGATCATAATAGTCCCATCTTCACAGTCGAACGACATCTTAGCGGTGATTGGTTCGCATGCAAGAAGGCGGACCCAGAGGTCTGTAGGGACACGATCTCGGGTTTGGTCACTGCGGTAGTTGAGACACATAGGAATCAGAGTGAACATTCGTGCGAGGATGTTGGCAGGGCGTCGATGTCCTTGATCCGGTGGCACCATGGCAGATGCGATACGATACAAATTGAGGAAGAATGGTTCGGTCGTCTTGGGACTGGCGAAGGTCCATGTGCTTCGACTTAGATACACAGCGATGGGGATCCTTCCGATCTCTGTGTTCACCCAAGCCATGAAGCGATGTTGATTCTTGTCTTCCCCTGGCCAGATAATACCTCTCTCACTCAGAGCTTTGTGCGTTTTGATAGTTTTATCAATGATGTATTTCGACGGTGGTTTTGGGATGCTGTCCATGAGAGCTGGTATGTGATCTACGTCAGCTATTAAGTAGCCCTGAACAGCGTTCTTGGAGTCGGTGAGTGGAACACGTTTGGGAATATCTGCCAGCCGTACAAACCCAGTCTGAGCCTGAAAAACGTAATGAGAAACCTTAAGCTGTCGCCCTTCGACTTCGACTGGAACTCGTTCGTACCACTGGACGCACATATGGCTGAATTTCTTCAGGAAGCATCTTTTCTGGCTGAACGCTGATTGAACGTTGCATCGAAACCAGCTTGTGTGGCGTCTGTCCCTGCACACCAGATGGACGCATACGAAGTTTGATATCCGCAGGACACTAGGAATCTCGAGTTTGAACGTGATATCTCCCATGACGGTCAATAAAAACAACAAAACACAGTTTACTGGTTATACTCGCTGCTCTTTGATGGCGTACAACCTTGCTTCTCCAACTGAGTCGTCACTGAGAGGGTACAAGTCGTACGGCTCTTGGACTCCATCCATGGACAAACAGATGTCCAGCAGCATCTCGGGAGAGGTCAGTCGGGGCTGTAAGTTGCCGAAATACTGGGGCATGAAGTCGAGGTGCAGAAACATGGCTGTGACCAGCTCGGAGCAATACCACTTCTTCACCTCGAGAAAGTTGTCGTTCCTCTCCACCCCCCATTTGAAGTATTTGATGATCGGATAGTAGTTTTTCTTGAAGTCGTAGTTGAACTCAGCAGGGTTGGATCCGTACGAGACAAAGGTCGTCAGGAAATCCTGCATGGCCTGTTGCTCCTTCTCGCTGGCTTTCAACACGATGTATCTCCAGGTCTCCACGTCTTTGTCCCTGTCTTTGAGGTTGCAATGTTTGTCCGCCTGCCAGAATGGTTTGTCCTTCTTGGTGATCACGAGCGTTTTGAGGTGCGTTGTGGGCTTTGTGTTGTTGTTCAGTAGACACACATCGCAAGGGACTGCTGCGTTGCTTCCTTGACACTCGTATCGGAACACAGGCTCGACATGAATGATCTCCAGAGGTGCACAGCTCCTGAAACACCTGGGAGTGCAGTAACCCGGTCCAAGCTTGAACGCCAGCACAAAGCTGTTCTTGGGGATTGCGCAAGTCATCAGTGGTTGCTGAGGGAGAGTGTGCGGGCTTCGCCCGTTTAGTAGTTGGAACTTTTGATTCCTACACGCGCCGCAGGCGCGAAGCAACACGCTTTGCGTGTCGAGAAAGATGAAAATAGAGCATATACATAGCCGTAGTACAGCTTAGAATCCGTTCATTTACAGCTATGGAGCTGAGACAGACTTCTATTGTCCCCCCGATGATCTCGGATGATGATGAATACGATATTAACATACGTAATTGGCTCCCAAACGCGCAAGTAATGGTCGGAACGATTATTGAAGGACTAAAATTGGAACGTGAGGCACGTCGTAAAGAGTACAACGAGCAACAAGATAAAATTGTTAAATTGGAATCAAAACTAGAATCTGCACAAATAGACATTTTAAATTACAAAACAGAACTCGTTGAGTGGCAAAAGTGGAAAGTCAACGCTGAACAAGTGGTCGAAAACTGTAAGAAGAAGTATCAAGAGTTAGCCACATCGTGGAATGACAACGTCGCTGTATTTGAGAGTAAACTAGAGGAATCTCGAGCGGAGCTACAAAGAGTCACCGTTGAATCTCGTAACAAAGATTATGCAATCGAGGCATTAGAAATCGAGGTGGCTTCGTTGAAGAGACGGCTTCAGCTAGCACAAAGCGTAGTGATTTGATTTGTCAAAACGCATTTTGTATAAAGTAAACCCACTCCACACTGTTCCTCACACAGAAATGCAAGAGCGCCGCGAGCAGCTGACCGAAGAGGCCGACGCCAGCAACTGGGAGAGCCACATCCAGAAAAGCGACGAGTTTGCAGGGCGATACTACACGCCTCGAACGGCCTATCCTGGACACCCCGACGTGTTCAAAGATGATTTTCTGCTGTGGACCAAGGACAACCCGAATTACACCTACACAGACGAGCACAAGACTCTCGTGGCCGTCATGGACTTGGAATGGGTGACGTATCAGGTGCCGCTCAGCAAGCTCGATCAGAAGGACAACGATTGGAAAGGGGTGCAACGACAGCCTTCCAAACACATATCTGAGCTCTGCTGTGTGTCGATTGATGGATCCATCCTGTTCAGTAGGTACGTCAAGTACAAGCCTCTGCATCCTCACTGGAGACAGCTGCAGGACATCGGAAGGGTGTCGATCGATCCATCAGATGATGATACAAAGGCCAAGTCGTGGTATCAAGTATTTGTGGAGTGGATGCGCGCGTTCCCGAAGGGAACCGTGTTTTACTACCACGGGTCGAAAGACCCCTCATCCATACGGGAGAACATCGAGCTGTGGGGGAATATTTTCGAGCGGGATCGTATGAAGCTTCTGCTGGAGGAGTCGCAGTATCGATTCGTGTCCTCCCAATCCATCCTGAACCAGCTGTTCGTCAAGTGTCGCTTGTTCCTGGACCGGGCTGGTAAGAGGTCTCTGCTGGCTCGTCGCAAGCTCAACGTGATCTACTACGAGCTGTTCCAGAACTCCCTTCTACGAGAAACCAACCCGGACGGAGTGACCAAGGTGAAGGGCAACTGGAAGGTCCACAAGACTGTCTCCGAGTACTTCGAGAACAACGAGTATGACCAGCTAGACCCCTTCTCCTGGTTCGAGTATGAGCGGTATGGGCGCTTCTCGGTCCTCAACAAGCCCGCTGATGAGTGCATCCAGTTCCTGGACGATCTGAAGCCGGAGTTCCACACTGCCCACACCGATGCCCACATTCTGCGTCACATCCTGGTTGCTGCCTGTTTGTTTGCTCAGTGCATGAGGCGCATGGTGGACACCGTTCAGCCCTACTACGACATCGAAACGACGCTGTGGGTGGAACAAGGCAAGCCGCTTGAGGAGTTCCCAGTGACCGTGTTTGAGTACGCTCACGCTTGTGTCATGACCTCTATGATGACTGCTATGGGGCATCTGAGAAGCCACTTCATAGGGTGCAGTCAGGAGGCGGCCAAGTTCCTGCATTACGAGGGAGTGAAGGCTGCAAGCCTGAACGAGAGACGCAGAGCGGTCGTCAAGATGCCCAAGTTGGAGCAGCCAGCAGGCGCACCAGGCAAGTGGTACTCCCAAACAGTGCTCCCTTGGCAACCCAGACAATCTCGTGCAGTCTTCAATGCGCTTCAGAAGGAGCTCAGTCAGGATTACTACGACGATGTCACCAACACTTGGGTGGTCGTGGACAAGAAGGATATGAATGGGAGGTTCGAGCAGCATCTGGCCAAGGTGAAAGGGAGGGTCGGAGATGCTCCATTGTGGTTCGCTCCTGGTGCTTCAACGAGGCGAGTGAGACAGGCGAGGATCCTGCACTGCTACCATTGTCCGTCCTTGTGGAACGTGAAGGATCCCATGTTTCTGGACATCAATTCGACAGTGAGTCTGCATGAGTACGTGTTCTGCAAGCTGTGTAAGAAATTCCAAGACTTGGGAGACTACGAACAGAATGTGATTCACAAGGGGGTGTTTGGGGACGATGAGAAGCTGGACTTGGTGGGCGAGGCGCGCTTGCGCGCTCAGGAGGCGCCTGCGGCGCCAAAGGTGAACGCTACTCAGCAAGATGTTGAAGATAAGAAAGATATCAAGTTTGATTTGGATATCACAGTTCGTCGACTGCGAAGACTCAGAATCTCAAATGATCCACAACGAACCATCGACCAAGTCTCAATCGCCTTGTTGTTAGCTTGCATGCAAAAGCTGAGCAATCCATAGTAAACTAGTGGCAACAATGCGAATTCAAGTTTGGTATCTGAAGTAACGAATGTTTCGTTCACCGACTTCATCAACCTGGACGAAAATGTCTCAATTTCCTATGACCATAGATGAAGCAAAGAAATTCATCATCGAGAAACACAATGATCGTGAAGCTCAAGCGTTGGATTTAGTACGACAAATCAAAGAACAGCTCGAACCACAAATCGAATCGGAGTTATCACTCCCTCAAATCAGAAGTGATTGGTTTTCCGTGGAATGCAAAGTAGTACCGGATCCAGATGAATCCATACAAAAACGAGTAGTTGAACTTGTAATTGAGTGGGCTAGACATGTGGAGTACGTTGAGTTACGGTTTTCAAGCTTCCACAAAAGTTACAAAGACAGTTTGGCGTTCGACTCGTCAGTTCAGTATACTGTGCCAGCGAAGTTTGTTTTCGAAATTAAATTCAAAACAGACAGATTGAAAATAGTGATAATAGTAAACGACTAAACTTTACTACAACCTGCTGTACCCCTGCTTGACAGGCTCCAATATACAAT
>ERZ778028.3074-NODE-3074-length-10523-cov-4.543657_pt1 | contig 10523 bp, 6 predicted proteins | sample MGYA00375758_ERZ778028 | MGnify/ENA primary metagenome ERZ778028 (study PRJEB29350, sample SAMN05389828) | bioreactor metagenome | isolation source: Thiocyanate bioreactor | place: South Africa: University of Cape Town | collected 2014-03-17 ... | reverse complement strand
CGGCATTGCCCTGACAACATTGTATCGCAAACTGGCTGAATACGGAATAGAGTAATTTCCCTTACCCTATCATAACGCTACGAAAGACCCTTTCAAAACGAAAGGGTCTTTTCTTTTGGCACAAACCTATCCCAAATGTAAACTGGTTAATTATTGCGTTTTATCTGCTTTGGCTTATTCTTGGCACAGCGTTGGCATATCGTTAACGGTGAACAATTCATTCTTAGGTATAACATTTTAAAAAGGTAATAAATTATGATTGCATTATTGGTTGTCGCTATTCTGATGTTCGGGTATATGGGGTATGTATTGGTCAAACCCGAAAAATTCTAAATTAAAACTTTCTAAATCAACAAAAAATGAATACGGAAATATTCGGAATGGTTTTCATGTATATGGCGGTGGTGGCTTTGGCCATTCCGCTGGGAAGATATATCGGCAGAATTTTCAACTACGAAAACACCTGGCTCGATAAAGTTTTCAATCCTTTGGACAAGCTTTTTTTTAAATTGAGTGGCATTGACCCAACTCGGGAAATGAACTGGAAGCAGCACCTTGGTGCCTTGCTGACAATCAACGGTTTGTGGTTTGTCCTTTGTATGCTGGTGCTGATGAACATGGCGTGGCTTCCACTCAATCCGGATCAAAACCCCTCCATGAGCTGGCATTTGGCCTTCAACACTTCGGTTAGCTTTGTCACCAACACCAACCTTCAGCACTACTCAGGCGAGACAGGCTTGTCCTATTTGGGGCAGCTTGTGCTCATGCTCTGGCAATTTGTAAGTGCGGGTATAGGCATCGCTATTTGTGGCGTGGTTTTCAATGCCATGAAGGAACGGACCACCGACAAACTGGGAAATTTCTACAGCTATTTTGTCCGTTCATGTACCCGCATTCTGTTGCCTCTGGCCTTCGTGGGAGCCATCGTTTTGCTGCTCAACGGCGCACCGATGACTTTCGAAGGAAAAGGCACCGTTACAACGATGGAAGGTCACCAGCAACAAATCAGCCGCGGGCCAGTGGCAGCCTTTGTGGCTATCAAGCAATTGGGAACCAATGGTGGGGGTTTTTATGGAGCAAACTCGGCCAATCCTCTGGAAAATCCGAATTACCTGACCAATATGCTGGAAACCATTTATATAATGTTGATTCCGATGGCACTTATTTTTGCTTTGGGCTATGTGCTGAAAAGGAAAAAACTGGCTCTCGTGATTTTTGGTGTTATGACGATTGGTTTTCTGAGTCTCCTTTTGCCGACTGTTTACTCCGAAATGAATGGAAGCTCCGCTCTTCAGCACACAGGCATTCTGCAAAACATGGGAAGCATGGAAGGGAAGGAAGTGCGTTTCGGTTCGGGGGCTTCGGCTTATTGGGCTATCAGCACCACCTGCACGAGCAACGGTTCGGTGAATGCCATGCACGACAGCCTTACCCCTCTTTCGGGGATGTTTGCCTTGCTGGGAATGATGGCAAACTGCTTCTTCGGCGGCGTAGGTGTCGGTTTTATCAATTTCTATGTGTTTATCATCTTGGCCGTTTTCATTGGCGGACTGATGGTGGGTCGAACGCCTGAATTTCTGGGTAAAAAAATTGAAGCGAAGGAGATGAAGATCGCCATGATGGTTGCTTTGCTGCATCCTTTCCTTATCTTAGTGGGGACGGCTCTTTCAAGCTACCTCTACGCCAACAATCCGCACGCTTACGCCGCTTGGCTCAACAATCCCGGCTACCATGGTTTTAGCGAAATGCTTTACGAGTTCACTTCGTCGAGCGCAAACAATGGTAGCGGCTTCGAAGGTCTGGGCGACAACACCCCGTTTTGGAACCTCGCCACCGGAATTGTGATGCTCTTGGCTCGATACATTCCAATCGTTGGCCCGGTGGCCATTGCAGGCATTCTGGCTAATAAAAAATACATTCCCGAAGGAAACGGCACCCTGAAAACCGATACAACAACCTTTGGATTGCTGTTGATGGCAGTGATCGTGATTGTTGCTGCGCTTTCGTTCTTTCCGGCTCTGACTTTGGGGCCTATCGCAGAGTATTTTTCAATGTAAAATCGAGCTGATAGCCATTAGCGATAAAGATACTATTTCATTCGCAATATCTTGATGCTTTTTCATTCCTTAATGGTTTAAAAATCAATTATGAACAAAAATAAAAACAAATCGCTGTTCCAGCCCGAATTGGTCAGAACAGCACTTCGGCAATCATTCGTCAAACTGAATCCGAAAATCCTGTTTCGCAATCCCGTGATGTTCACGGTGGAAGTGGGAACATTCATTATGCTGGTAGTAAGTTTCTATTCATTGACTGCCGATTCGCAGGGTTCTTTCGCCTACAACTTCACCGTTTTTGTGCTTTTGCTGCTCACCTTGCTTTTTGCCAACTTTGCCGAAGCCATCGCCGAAGCCCGTGGTAAAGCACAAGCCGATAGTTTGAGGAAAACACGCGAAGAAACACCTGCCAGATTAGAAAACGGAAACGTCGTAGCTTCCTCTTCGCTCAAAAAAGGGGACATTTTCTTCTGCGAAACCGGCGACACCATTCCGGCCGACGGAGAAATCGTAGAAGGCTTGGCCACCATTGACGAAAGTGCCATTACAGGCGAATCGGCTCCCGTGATCCGAGAAGCAGGAGGCGACAAAAGTTCGGTCACGGGTGGCACCAAAGTTTTGTCCGACCACATCAAGGTACAGGTCACTGCCGCTCAGGGCGAAAGTTTTCTGGACAAAATGATTGCCCTTGTGGAAGGCGCAAGCCGACAGAAAACGCCCAACGAGATTGCCCTGACGATCCTTTTGGCTGGATTCACACTCGTATTTATCATTGTCACTGTCACTTTGAAACCCTTCGCCGATTATGCGCAAACGCCGATCACGATAGCTTCGTTCATTTCGCTGTTTGTCTGCCTGATTCCCACCACAATCGGAGGCTTGCTTTCGGCCATCGGCATTGCCGGAATGGACAGGGCGTTGCGGGCGAACGTAATCACCAAGAGCGGAAAAGCAGTGGAAACAGCCGGTGACGTGGACGTGCTGCTGCTCGATAAAACGGGAACAATCACCATCGGTAATCGCAAGGCAACTCAATTTTACCCCGCAAATGGTGTCAACCGGGAAGAATTTATCAAAACAGCCGTCCTGAGTTCATTGGCTGACGAAACTCCAGAAGGAAAATCGATTATCGAATTGGCTAATGTCAACCCAACATCTTTTGATACACCTTCGTCACGTTTTCATTTCATCAAATTTTCTGCTGAAACCCGTTGTTCGGGTGTGAATGCCGGTGAAATGCGCATCCGCAAAGGAGCTTCGGATGCCATTCGTTCGCTGGTGGAAAACGAAGGAAATGTCTATCCTTCGGAAGTAGCAGCCACGGTGAAGGAAATCTCTACGAACGGCGGCACGCCTTTGGTGGTATCGGTGAATGAAAGGGCTGTCGGAGTGATTGAACTTCAGGATATTATCAAGCCCGGAATCAGTGAACGTTTTGAACGGCTTCGTAAAATGGGAATCAAAACCGTGATGGTGACGGGCGACAACCCGCTGACCGCAAAATACATTGCCGAAAAAGCTGGAGTGGACGACTTCATTGCCGAAGCTAAGCCCGAGGACAAGATGAATTACATCAAAAACGAGCAGGCGCAAGGCAAATTGGTAGCCATGATGGGAGACGGAACAAACGATGCCCCTGCACTGGCGCAGGCCAACGTGGGCGTGGCCATGAACAGCGGAACGCAAGCCGCCAAAGAGGCTGGCAACATGGTGGATTTGGACAACGACCCCACCAAACTGATCGAAGTGGTGGAAATAGGGAAGCAGTTGCTGATGACACGCGGAACGCTCACCACCTTCAGCATAGCCAACGATGTGGCCAAGTATTTCGCCATTATCCCCGCCTTGTTTATCTCGGCTATTCCTGCCCTGCAAAGCTTGAATATCATGGGGTTGCACAGTCCGCAGAGCGCCATTCTTTCAGCCGTCATTTTCAATGCCATAATCATTCCGCTGTTGATTCCATTGGCTCTGAAAGGCGTTGCCTACAAGCCGATTGGCGCAAGTGCGTTGCTTCGTAGAAACCTCTTTATTTACGGGTTGGGAGGTGTGATCGTTCCTTTCATCGGAATCAAGGTAATCGATTTATTTGTATCACTATTTATTTGAAAATCAAAATGAAAAAGAACATAGCAATAGGTCTTCGTCTCACATTGGTTTGCACCGTATTTTTCTGCGGAATCTACACTTGCGCAGTATGGGGAATTGCACAATTGGTGCCGGGACAAAGCAAAAATTATTACCAGAATGTAGGACAAGCATTCACATCCGACAAGTATTTCTGGTCGCGCCCCTCGGCAGTGGACTACAACGCAGCAGGTAGCGGCGGCAGCAACAAAGGGCCAACCAATTCTGAATACCTGGCTTTGGTTCAGGCACGGGTCGATACATTTCTGGTTCATAATCCTGGAGTGAAGAAATCCGAAATCCCTTCCGATCTGGTCACAGCCAGCGGAAGCGGCATCGATCCCCACATTTCGGTGCAGGCAGCCGAGGTGCAAGTGAAGCGGATTGCCCGATACCGTCATCTATCGGAAATAGCACTCGAAAAACTCGTGAAGGACAACACCGAGCATCCTTTGTTGGGGCTTTTCGGCACGGAGCGAATCAACGTACTGAAATTAAACACAGCATTGGATCAACTTCGGTGAAACTATCGCCCAAAGAGGCACGGATTGTCTCACTTTTTCAAGAATAATCATGGAAGAAACGCGCAAATCAGCAGAAGAATTTCTCAACCTGATCCGAAAACAACGGCAGGGGAAACTCAAGATCTACATAGGCATGAGTGCCGGCGTGGGCAAAACTTACCGTATGCTGGGGGAAGCCCACGCGCTGATGAAAAACGGCATCGATGTGAAAATCGGCTACGTGGAAACGCATGGACGGAAGGAGACGGAGGAGCTTGTCACCGGATTGCCCGTAATCCCGAGGCGAAAGCTTTTTTACAAGGGTAAGGAGATGCAGGAGATGGATCTGCAGGCTATTCTCAACCTGCGCCCAGAAGTGGTGATCGTGGACGAACTGGCCCACACCAACATGGAAGGGAGCAAGAACGAAAAACGCTGGCAGGATGTCATGGACATTCTATCGGCTGGTATCAATGTGATTTCCGCCGTCAACATCCAGCATATCGAGAGCCTGAACGGGCAGGTTCGCGAAATAACGGGCATCGAAGTCCGGGAACGGATTCCCGATTCAGTTTTAGCTCATGCCGACGAGGTGGTGAACATAGATCTCACCGCCGACGACCTCATTGAGCGCTTGAAGGAAGGCAAGATTTACGAACCGCAGAAAATACAAACTGCGCTGAGGAATTTCTTTACCAACGACAACATCCTTCAACTGCGCGAGCTGGCGCTCAAAGAGGTGGCTTCGGCGGTGGTTCGAAAGGTGGAGACGGAGGTTTTGAAGGAGAAAACGCAATACCGCAGCGAGAAGTTTTTGTGCTGCATCAGTTCCAATGAACAAACCACCAAAACGCTTATCCGGAAAACTGCCCGCTTGGCGAACTATTACAACAGCAAATGGTATGTGCTTTACGTTCAACGAGAAAAGGAAAATTCGGATAAAATCCCGCTGGACCGCCAACGGCATTTGCTCAACAATTTTAAGCTTACCATAGAATTGGGGGGCGAAGTCATCAAGCGGGAAGGAAACTCCGTCGCTAAAATCATCTACGAAGAATCGGAAAAGCTCGGAGTGACAACTATCTGCATCGGAAAACCTACTTTCAGGCCAATTCCCATTATCTTTGGAAAAAATTTTCTCGGTGAATTGCTGTCGTATCTTTCGAAGGCAAGCATCGACCTGTTAATTCTTTCGTACAAATGAAACGAAGCATGATTCTGCCAGGCATCGAAAATTTAAGATTGAAATATCAGTAACATTTTAATCGTATGAAAATCAAGACAAAACTCACGATTAGCTTCGGACTGCTGCTGGGGCTGATTACCATCCTCGGAGTTGTCGGCGGAAAATATATCTTTTCCTTGAAATCGGACACCGATAACATCTTGCGCAACAACTACATGACCCTCGAATATTCCCGGAATATGCTTGCTGCGCTTGACCAACTTCCCGAAGGAAAGGCTACGACCTTGTTTGAAAATAATCTCCGCAAACAGGAACACAACCTCACCGAACCAGGAGAAAATGAACTGACCGGAGGGCTAAGGATCAAGTTTGAATCTTTTTTGAAAAATTCCACGGATGCTAATTTGAAGCTGCAGGTTCGTGAAAATATTTTGAAAATCATCGATTTGAACATGCACGCCATCCAGAAAAAGAACAAGATTGCCCAGAAAACAGCGGAAAATGCCTTCTTTTGGATCAGCATCACGGCCGTCCTGTGTTTTCTGACAGCGATGCTCGTGCTTTTGAATTTTCCGTCTCAGATTGCCGACCCGATCAGGAAACTCACCGAAAGCATTCGGCAAATTACTTCGAAAAACTACTCCCAACGGCTGTACTTTGAACGCAAAAGCGAATTTGGCTTATTGGCCGAAACATTCAATACGATGGCCGAAAAGCTTCAGGAATACGAGAGCAGCAGCTTGTCGAAGATTTTGTTCGAGAAAAAACGAATCGACACCTTGATTAACAACATGTCCGACCCAGTCATCGGCCTGGATGAACAGGAAAAGGTGATCTTCATCAACCAGCAAGCCTCGAAGGTGCTGAATTTGGATGAAAAGGATTGCATGAATCATTCGGCGGGAGAATTGTCGTCGAGCAACGACTTGATGAAAGCTCTTGCCCTCGATTTGGATGAAACAAGTGCCGATGGCAGTTCGAAAAGACAAGCGCTGAAGATTTTTGCCGACAAGAAGGAAAGTTACTTCGAAGAGGAAATACTCCCTATTTCGATCACTCCCGGAGGCGAAAGCGAACCCAGATTGGTGGGACATGTAATTATTCTCCGGAATGTTACCAAATACAAGGAGGTCGATTTTGCGAAGACCAACTTCATCGCCACCGTTTCGCACGAACTGAAAACGCCTATTTCGTCCATCAAGATGAGCGTGCAGCTTTTGGAAAACAAGCACATCGGCCACCTGAACGAGGAACAGGGCGAGTTGCTTGACAGTATCCTGGAGGATGCTAACCGCCTGCTTAATATCACGGGCGAACTGCTCAATATCACGCAAATCGAAAGCGGAAACATCCAGCTTTCCATCTTGCCCGTGGATGTGCGAGAATTGCTGGCGTATGCCATCAGCACCCTTAAGACGCAGGCCGACCAAAAACACATTCGGTTTGAAATAGATTGCCCCGCATCAACCTCCAAGATTCAGGCCGACAGCGAGAAAACGGCCTGGGTGCTGACCAACTTGGTCTCAAATGCAGTACGCTATTCCTACGAAAATTCGACGATCCATCTTTCGGTGAAAGAAGTTGGCGGCAAAGTAGAAATTTCTGTGAAAGACACAGGGATGGGCATTGCTCCCGAATACCGGGACAAAATCTTTAACCGTTATTTCCGCATACCGGGCACTCAAAAAGAAGGACACGGACTTGGACTTTCCATCAGCAAGGAATTTATCGAGGCGCAAGGCGGCGAGATTCGAGTGGAAAGCGAGGTGGGAGAGGGGAGCACCTTCACGGTGAGCCTGAACCAACAGGCTGTAAAACAAGCATGACGATGTTGTATATGTTTACGAATTGCGAATTTGTAAAAGGTTGATGAAAAAATAGTCTTATCTTAGCTGAGCCTGCAGTCCTCTGATTTTGAGATTGTTGGTTTGTTTTGTGTTTTCGTTTGTTATAGTTATCAGATTGATAACGGCCACTTGCGATTTAGTGGTGTCCACAATCACCTTGAGAACCTTTTTTTCGTCCACAACATAGTCTGCATAATTCTCTCTTATGACCTCGTTGTCAATCAGAAAAACTGTAGGAATGCCAGCTTGTCTCGCATATTTTTGCTGCATGTCAGCCAACGAAACAAAATGAGGTTGGTATTCCTTTTTCATCTGAATATAAATTTGCCCATTGTATTTTACGTTGTCGATCACAATCTCGTTTCTATCAACATGTATGCTTTCGATGTCCTGAGGGGAAATTGTTTTCATGATTGATGAATTGTAGTGCTTTCCATTAATATAGAGTGCCACATCAGAAGCACTATTGATGGTTGCAGCTTTCATTGATGGCGAAATGCTGCTCTGCGCCTTTTCAATCGGATTGTTGGCTTGGTTTGCCCCGTTCGTTGTCTGACAGAATCCTTTTGCGCCAAAAGTGGCTAACAAAACTGTGAAGATTAATTTCTTTTTCATGTTATTTATTACTATTTGGTTGGATATATCTGGCTTTTAATCTCAAGGCTAATTGATATTGCTAAAACTGCCTGGTTTGTTAATTTGTTTTGCAGGTTTTTTCTTTTCAATTATTTTCCCAAAAATAAGGAATAAATTTTGAATAGAGATGCCTTGTTTGCCTAATTTTAGCATTTGTGCATCGTGGAAGATATTTTTCTGTCTTATTTCAAATAATCGGTTGGATTTACATTGTATTGTTCTTTGAAACATTTCGTGAAATAAGACGGAGATGAGAATCCAGACTCGTATGCCACTTCGGCGATGGACTTGCTCCGTGTTGAAAGCAACCTGATGGCGTGCTTGAGCCGGATGATGCGGATAAGTTCGTTCGGCGTGTAGTCGGTGAGTGATCTCAGCTTGCGGTAGAGCTGCACCCGCGAGAGTCCCAGCGATTTGGCTATGTCGTCCACATTGAGTTCGGGGTTCGTGATGTTCTTCTCGACGTGGGCTTTGAAATGATCGATAAAGTCTTGTTCCATGTCCGCCAGAGTTGCTTTTTTGGTGGTGCTGACGATACTTGTTGTTCCGAAAATTTCTTGTATTTTCCTCCGGTTTTCGATCAGTTTCCGTATTCGTATCTTTAGCAACTCGGCATTGAATGGTTTGGGAATGTATGCTTCTGCGCCGCTTTCGAATCCAGCAGCTTTTTGCTCGTCGAGCGCGCAAGCTGTGAGTAGGATGACGGGTATATGGCTCGTGGAGATATTTTCTTTCAATGTCCTGCAAACTTCAAATCCGTCTTTTTCGGGCATCATTACATCGCTGATTACCAGATCGGGAATTTGTTTGATTGCTTTTTCTATGCCGTCGGTTCCGTTTCCAGCCTCTGATATTTGGTATTCATCCGAAAGTACGTGGTGCATGTAGTGGCGCATATCGGCATTGTCTTCTATCACAAGGATCAACGGCTTTTCATCCTGCTCGTCTCGCTCTGCAAGAAACTCACTGTCATCCTTTTGAATCTCGTCCCCTATCTTCATCCGGATATATTCGCCACCTTTATATCCCGTCGCTTTTTCTGGAGAAACTGGTAGTTGCACTAAAGGGAATTTGATGGAAAATCTTGTCCCTTCATTCATTCGGCTTTCGACTTCGATGCTGCCTCCGTGCATTTCTACCAGCGAGCTGACGAGTGCGAGGCCTATGCCCGTGCTGTTGTTTTCGTTTTCGAGCCGGTAGAAGCGGTCGAAGATATTTTTTTGCTCTTCCAATGGGATGTGCGACCCGGTATTGAACACTGAGAACTGGATGTAATCCTTTGTTTTGGATAGTCCAACGGCGATGGATCCTCCGGTATTCACATGCTTGAAAGCGTTGGCCAGCAGGTTGCAATAGATTTTTTCCATCTTTTCTTTGTCAAAGACCATCTGGTAGGACATGTCCGGATCTGCATGTGTTTTGAATTTAATGTGCTTGCTGTGCATGTATTCATCGAACAAGGGGGATAGTTCGTCCAGGAAACTTTTTAGGTCGGCTTCCGAATAGTGCATTTCCATTTTCCCGTTTTCAAATCTACGGAATTCGATTATTTCCGAAATAAGGTGCAGCAAGCGCTCGCTGTTGCGCTTCACCAAGAGTAACATGCTGCGTTGCTTTTCGTCCAGTTCATTGCCAAGCAGCAGGGTTTCCACCGGGCCGATTATCAGCGAGAGCGGCGTTTTGAATTCATGGGATATATTAGTGAAAAACACCAGTTTTGCGTTTGTCGCTTCGTGCAGTTGTTCTGACAGACGCACTACTTCCTCCTTCTGGTGTTTCAAAATTTCTGCTTGCATCCTGATTTCGTTGTTTTGATTTTCAAGCAGCCTGTTTGCTTTGCTCTTGGAGCGGTAGGATACTACGGCAATCGCGAGTATGATGCCCACCAGCAATAATACAATGCCGGTTGCGTAAAACAGCATCCGTTGGGAGGAATATTGCGCCAGACTCAGGTCGAGCATCTCGTTCATCCGCCTCAGTTTCAATTGATTTTCGCCCAGTTGCTCGTTCTGCATACTAATCACCCGTGCGTTTTCCTTATCTACAATGGCTGTTTTCAGGGTGTTTTCCTTCAGGTACGGATTTCCGCTGAGGATGTCCATGGCTATTTTGATGATTTTGTCGCCCCCTGTCGGATAGATCACCGAAGCGGTTATTTTACGGTCGA
>ERZ778028.3073-NODE-3073-length-10526-cov-4.408366_pt1 | contig 10526 bp, 10 predicted proteins | sample MGYA00375758_ERZ778028 | MGnify/ENA primary metagenome ERZ778028 (study PRJEB29350, sample SAMN05389828) | bioreactor metagenome | isolation source: Thiocyanate bioreactor | place: South Africa: University of Cape Town | collected 2014-03-17 ... | reverse complement strand
TGACATTGAAAGGCGTAATGGGCCTTTTGATTCATAAGCGAGTCGTAAATGCTCACAAAGCATTGCTCGCCACCCTTGACATCAAATGAGCCGTAAACAATTATTCGCCCTTTGTCTTGTAGTATAGATGAGCTGGCCGTCTTTATTTTGGCGTCTTCCACCTGGCTGCAATCCATTTCGAAGATTTTCTTCACATCACCATTCAGTTCGAGATTCTCAGGATTGATTGTTTCTTGAAAAACATAGAATTTCTTTTGATCCTCGTTTCTGAAAGAAGAATAGACCAAAATCTTGTTATCCCGGAAAATCATTTTCTCTACAATCCTCCGCTTATCCCCAGTCTTGAGTTCAACATGTTTATCTATTCTTTGATCGTTTTTCAAGTCAATCCTGTACAAGCAACTCTTGTCGCTTGCACCGCCCCCACCGTATATTCCTCTCAAGTAGTTAGACTGATAAATGATTACATTGTCATCCATTTTCATGACATCCACGTCTTGTACAAATGGCACTTTCAACTTGTTGACCCAATGAATGTCATTGGGTGATTCCTCTTGCGAAAAAGCACGCTGAGACATAAAAAAGGAGAGTAGAATCACTGTAGATAACACATGCAGGATAGTGCTTTTTTTCATTTTGAACTGTTTTTTTCAGGTTATTTCAATCTGTATCCTAATTTTACATTGATGGGAAACATCAACGAGACTGTATTGTGATGCGACAGGCTTCTGCCGTCAAAGAGCATTGTTTTATGGGAAAAATAATATCCGTCAAACGACCAATGCGCATCCACCCCCAAGCCTGCATTGACGTCCAATACAAACTTGTTCGACAGGTTTATTTCCTTTCCAATGGTCAATGTCAATTCAGTCACAAGCAATTGCTTGAAATAATAATCGGAGAGCAGATTGGCACTAAAATAATAAGACGGGAATCTAATACTGGTGAGTCTTGGCGACACATACAGGCTAAAACCGGGCTTCATCGTCACTGACTCCAATTTCTTTTTGTTCACCTCTGTCCCATCGTGGTACAATGCCTTCCGAAAAGGCTTGTAAAGGAAAGCCGTGAGAAGGCCAGCCCCTGCTTCCATCCTAAAATTCCCTTTGATCTCCTGCTCCACAATTAGCATCCAGTTTCCTTGGAGAATTTGTGACAAATCAGTCTTTATTATTCTCTTGTAGGACGAAAGTCCTTTATCATCGAGGTATTTGGCAATAGAGTCTTGTTGAGAATAAGTTTTGCCTGTATTTGCTACAATTAAAACGACAAGCAATAAAAGAGTTTTGAGTTTACCCATGTGCTGAATATGCTTCCCTTAAAGCATCAAAAATTTTGCATAAATTACCGAAGCGCAAATTTATACAAAACTTTGCCATTTTATCTAAATGCAGAAAAAATTGCACCTGCAATTTTCCCAGATACAGACATGCTGAAGGTCGCAGCACACCTCGGTCTTGCCCGCAAACTTATCTTATCTCGCAGCACATTCAGTATCCAAAATTTTGTACATTTGCCTCCATCCACGTTTACAGAAACACAATAAGTAAACGAAAAGAGCGGAATTTCAAAATAAGGGCTGCAATCGAGGCCATTCAAACCAATGAACAAGCCAAATGTCAGGTATTTGCCGTAAGAATGCCGTAAACAAAACAGCATAACAGATCAAGAAATTAATATAAATTTGTCACGTATTTAACAAGTCATGAATCAACCCGCATTAGGAAAAAAGATTGTAGAGCTTCGCAAAGCGAAGGGTTACACGCAAGAGGAACTTGTAAACAAATGCAACCTGAACATCAGGACCCTGCAGCGGATTGAATCGGGCGAAGTGGAACCCCGGAGTTATACGGTGAAAGCAATATTTGCAGCCTTGGATTATGAAGACAAGACAGACCTTACATCTCCAGAAACAGATTCCGATAGCCCCTCGATTGAGAAAAAGAATATCTTGGTCAACAACAGGATATACGCATACGTGATCGATTTATTTAATTTTAAAACTAACAAAATGAAAAAGCTTACAATCCTCACAACGCTTGTTCTGTGCATAATATTTGCGGGAACAAACTTCATGCACGCTCAAAAGCAGGAAAACACCAACCCCATGCTCGGAACCTGGATTCAATGCAATGCACAGGGAGAATCAATGTATTCCAACAACGCTGCTGAGATCAAGGTTATCACACCCGAAACGTTCACCGTGATGGTCATTGACAAAGAAAAGAAAATGTTCATGGCCGAGCTTCTGGGAACCTACACCCTTGATAAGGACACCTACACCGAAACCATCACACATTCTAATCCTCAAATCGTTGGCTATACGGGCAGAGTGAATATTTTCAAGATCACCTTCAAAGGCGATTTGCTCATATTGGAAGGGCAAAACAACACCTACAACCAGACATGGAAAAGGATAAACCCCGAAGAGCTGAAGGTGGTAAACTCAGAGAAAAAATAGCTTGGAAAACCCTCTAACAGTACATCAAAATGAAAATCAAATCCAAATTCACCCCGCTCATCATTGCGTTGTGGTGTTGCGCCCTCTGCCCCTATTCCCAAGGCAAGAAGGCGGAAGCGCTCGAAGGCACAGCATGGAAAACAGTGCTTGACTCAACTCAAAATGTAAATTCAGAGAGAACGATGGTCTTCAAGAAGGATCACAGTTTTGAATCACGCCGAACAAACGGGACAATCTACAACGGAGGAAAATACAGCATCATCGACAGCGAGACATTGGTCACCGTGCACAACCAGGAGCAAGCAGCCAACCTCTACAATTTTACGATCAAGAACGACACCCTCCATTTAAAAGGCAATTACATCAGTCCAAATTTTGAAGCTGAAGACCATAAAGTTGAATTTGAACCCATAGACGAACAATGGGTAAGAATCCCTGAGGTGAAAAACCTTGGCATAGAATTCGCCGAAGTTCCGACTTTGGAAGCTGCACTCCAACAATCCGCCAAAGAGGGAAAAATGATTTTCATGGATTGCTACACGCAATGGTGTGGGCCTTGCAGGCACCTCGCATCAGACATCTTTCCGCTGAAGACGGTCGGTGAGTTCTTCAATGCCAACTTCACCAACGTTTCATTCGACATGGAAACGCCCGAGGGCTTGCTCATCAGAAAAAAATACAACATAAGGGCATATCCCACGCTGTTGTTTCTGAACTCTAAAGGCGAGATTGAGCACATGTCGATCGGAGCAGGAGAAGAGGCAGACCTATTGCGTGTGGCTAAAATAGCACTCGACAACAAAGCCAACTTCAAGGCAATAAAAGAAAAGATTGCCCACGGAGACCGTTCAGCCAACACAATCTCGGAATATCTTTCAATGGACAATTACAGCCCCGACTGCAATAAGCTTATCAAGGAATATTTCAAGAACAAATCCGCCAAACAAAGATTATCCGAAGATTCATGGAGGCTATATAATGGATTTGACTATACCGTCGAAGGGGAGCAATTTCAGTTTTTCGTAAAACACCGGTCCGAATATGCAAAGAGGTACGGAGAAAAAGAGGTAAAGAAAAAAATGCGCCAATTGATACTCGCGAACATGGACGATAGCCTCAAGTATCATTTGCTCGAAAAAGCAGATCCGGCTATTTTTGCAGAGGCGAAAGCACTTATCTCCTACCGCGAGACTTTCTACTGGAGCAGGTCGGACAAGAAAGACCTGTCATTGTGGAAAAAATTCATCGATGCTACCACCACTTATTACGCATTAGACGGTAAAAACATCGCATACTATGAATACAACAGCCTTTGCAACTTCATCTATCAAAATTATAAGACATTTGACGACAAAACGGCACTTAGTAAGGCCAAAGAATGGGCAGAGCAGGCATATCGGTTATACCCTGAAGACATGCAGATCAACAACACTTATGCGCACATACTCTTTGAACTCGGGTTCGCCTCAGAAGCGATTCATCACGAAGAGATAGCCCTCAAAAAAGCTCAGGAAACAAAAAGTTCGTCGGCAAAACGTTATGAGGAGGCACTTCTGCGGTTCAAGCAAACGAAGGGATAAGCGACCTCTTCCGCCAAGTTGCATCGCAGGATTTATTGAGTCCGGCTGATCTTCACCCCCACTTTTTCGATTCCGGCAAGCGGTTCGTCACGCATACCTTGAATCACCTGAATCTTATAGTTTCTTTTTTGGGGAAAGACAATTCTTTGTCGAAGCAGCACAGAGTTCTGATAATAGGATCCGAAACCCGAACCGAGCCATTTGCCATACATGTCGGCAAGCTTGATCTGAATCGTGTCCTGGTGGAAGATTTTTTCGTTCTCGATGTTGGAACGGACAAATAACCACAGGTTTTGATAGGGAAAATTCACATTGTTCACCGTCTCCAGCCGGATGTCGTAGGCAAGTCCTGGCTGTATGGAGGTGGTGTCGATGAGGAAACTGAGCGAGTCGGCCTTAGCCCAAGACGTGTTCTTGACATCCTGAAACTGATGGTAGGCTTCGCGGTTGTCACAAGAGGTGACCACCACCAAAAGTAAGGCGGTGGCCACTGCTTGCCAATAATTAGTTTTCAGAAGGAGTATCATTTTTCTTCTTAAATTCCTTTCGCTGTCCATTGTTGCTTTGGGGAGGACGATTCCCGTTTCCCCGCTGCTTGTTGGGATTATTGTTCGAGTTATTCGCACCGGCCTGCTGTTCCCTGTCGGGACGGGAAGGATTCCGGGGTCGGTCTTCGCGCCTTCCTCCGCCATTGTTTCCATTGTTGCTTCGATTCTCACGACGGGGCTGCTCACCTGCGGCTTGCGGCGAAGCTTCCTGACTGCGGGGTTGCCCGTTCTGATTGCGGTTGAGCTTCTTCTTTTTCTTCTTGGCACTATCAAAGCGAGTGATGCTTTCATTTTCAAGCACATCGTTATAGGCACGTTTCGGATCTACTTCCAAAGTACTACTTTCGCTCAAACTTTTAGGCTTTGTGCCCGCCTTGTTCATCTGTATGATTTCGAACACACGTTCTTTGGGGATAGTCACCAAATTGGCAGCCACTGACCGAGACGACGAATAAGTCATCCGTCCCGAAAAGACATCGGTCTTGAAGTGATAGAAGCTACCGTCCAATGTTTCGAGAGCCACTTCCTGCGATGGCAACTGCTTGTGTGCTTCCACGTATTGGTCAATCTCGTAGTTGAGGCAACATTTCAATTTACCGCATTGACCAGCCAGTTTTTGAGGATTGAGCGATATATCCTGGTAGCGGGCTGCCGATGTGGAAACAGACACGAAGTTGGACATCCACGACGAGCAGCACAATTCGCGACCGCAAGGTCCGATTCCGCCGATGCGTCCGGCTTCCTGGCGTGCGCCGATCTGCTTCATCTCGATGCGGACATGAAATTCTTCGGCAAACACCTTAATCAATTGGCGAAAATCGACACGCTCGTCCGCGATGTAGTAGAAAATGGCTTTGTTGCCGTCGCCTTGGTATTCCACATCTCCGATTTTCATTTGAAGGCCCAGGTTTTCGGCTATTTCCCGTGCCCGGATCATGGTGGTGTGTTCCTGCAATTTGGCTTGTTCGTATTTTTCAATGTCCACCGGTTTCGCAATGCGGTACACCCGTTTCTGGTCTCCCTGGTGAGGACGGAAATTGTTTTTTTTCATCTGGATCTGCACGAGCTTCCCCGTCAGGGTGACATAGCCTATGTCGTGTCCGGGAGAAGCCTCCACCGCCACCATGTCGCCGGCATAGAGATCCATGTTGTTACTGTTGAGGTAGTAGCCCTTACGGGTGTTTTTGAACTGTACTTCCACCATTTTGGAGGCCTCTTCCGATTCAGGAATATCACTCAACCAATCATATACTTCCAACTTTGTAGCCCGGGTCGTACACGAACCGCAACCTTTGGGCTTGCAGCCGCATCCCTTGAAGGATTTTGGTTCCTTCTCGGCTGTTTCCGTGCCGGTGAGAGTCATTCCGGAGTTTTTCTCCGACTGTATATTTAAATTTTCGGTCATCGTTATATAAATTATTAAATGAATAAAACAAAGCCCCTTTTTTCGGCTTTGTGGGTTTATATATTATCTTTTTATGAGCAAAGTTATTTTCAGGCAAATGTCGAAAAACACCATTTTGGCATTCACGTTTTGCTCGATGTGCCGCGATGCCAGTTCGAGTTCGGAGACAAACTCCTCCACATTCCGCTCGTTGATGAACGGTGCAAATCTTTGTCCAAATTGTGCTTCCTCTCTATTGAGGTACACCAGTTCGGGGCGATGCACGTTGCTTACAAAATACTCCCTCACCATCAGTTGGCAATAGCTCAGAAAGTTTTTTTGCTTCTCGCGCCCCACCCGGCTCAATTCTTCGGCCACCGCCTTTATTTTTTTTATATTCCGGGAATAAGATGCCCGCATCATTTCCACAAACAATTGAAAAAAGAAGCGATGCTCTTCGCCCGTGCTGATTGTTTCCAAGGCTTTCACGAAACTCCCTTTGGAAATGTGCGCCACTTCGGCTGCCGCACTTTCGTCGAGCCCAAAATTATGTCTGAGTGCAGCTTCCACCTGCTGCTTGCCGATGGGCCGGACATTTATCCTTTGACACCTCGACTGGATAGTGGTCAGGAGCTGATCGGGAGCATTGGACACCAGCAAAAAGAGGGTGTTCGGCGTAGGTTCTTCCAGAATTTTCAAGAGTTTGTTGGCGGCTTCCTCGTTCATCTTTTCGGGCAACCAAACGATCATCACCTTGTAGCGACCTTCGTAGATACGGAGATTGAGCTTGCGGATGATCGCATCGCTTTCCTTGACATAAATCATCCCTTGCGAATTTTCGGCATGGATGGAGGTAAGCCACTGGTCATACGAAAAATAGGGGGAGCTGTTCACCTGCATCCTCCATTCGGGAATATAATCGTCCGAGACTTCACGCTTCTCCTTTTTGACCACGGGAAACACAAAATGCAAGTCGGGATGAACCAAATGGCCGTATTTCACGCAGGAAGGACACACGCCGCAAGAATCTTCGGCTCCGGGGTTTTCGCAATTCAGATATTGGGCATAGGCAATGGCAAGAGGCAGCTTGCCCACCCCTTCGGCCCCGCAAAAAAGCTGCGCATGCGGCATGAATCCATCTTTCACCGAACGTATAAGCCTTGCTTTTATGTCATCTTGTCCTATTATATCTTTGAAAAGCACCGTGTATCTATTATTTAGAGGCTAAATTAGCCAACTTGTAAATGTAAGAATAAATTGTGAAATTCGTGAACTCGCGTATTTACAAATTTACCTGTCAATAAATCTCCTTCGCAATGCGCTTCACACTTTCAGAAGCCATCAGCGAGTAGAAATGCAGGCTGGGCACGCCACGTTTGACCAAATCGCGGCATTGCTGGATTCCCCATTCCACGCCAACGGCCTTGGCTTCGTCGTCTGTCTTACATTTCAACAGATCGGTGGCCAATTCCACCGGAATTTCGGAACGGAAAATGCGGGGAAGGACGGTCAATTGATCGCGGGTGACAATCGGCTTCACCCCCGGTATGATTGGGATGGTGATGCCAGTTTGGCGGCATTTTTCCACAAATGAGAAATATTTTTCGTTGTCGAAAAACATCTGTGTGACAAGGTATTCCGCACCTTGATCCTGTTTCATCTTGGCATAAAAAATATCTGACTCCAGATTGGGAGCCTCCTCGTGCTTTTCGGGATAGCACGCCATTCCGTAAGAAAACGGCGTTTCGAATTTTTCGAAGGTGCTTCCATCGGCCGAGATTCCCTGATTGAAGTCCGCCACCTGTTTCTGTAGGTCGGTGGCATAGCTATTGAATGTGCCTTCAAACTTCGGGCCTTCCTTGTGGGCATCTCCACGCAGCAACAGCAGGTTATAGATCCCCAGAAAGTTGAGGTCAATCATGGCATATTCAGTCTCTTCCCGCGAAAAGCCTTTGCAGATCATGTGGGGAATGGCCGTGATGCCGTATTTGTTCTGGATGGCAGCAGCAATTGCCACAGACCCCGGACGCTTGCGCACATTCACCTTACGAATGGCACCATCGGGAAATTCCTTGTATATATTTTCGCTTTGGTGCGTGGTGATGTTGATGTATTTGGGATCGAACTCGCGCAACTTGTCGATGATCTTATACACCTTTTCGATGCTGTTCCCCTTGAGCGGCGGCAAAATTTCAAAAGAGAAAGCAGTCTTATCCCCTTTTATCAGTTCTGTCACAGTAGTCTTTATCATATCCTTAGCCAGTTAGCCATTATTGATTGAAAGCTGTTTTGCGAATCAGCCTTCCTTTTACTTAAATATCGCTTTAAAAATGTCGTTGCCGTTTGCATAGAGCAGAAGTAGGACGAGCAAACCCATTCCAGCCATCGTGGCATATTCCACAAATTTTTCATTCGGCTTGCGACGAGTCACCACTTCGTAGAGCAGGAACATCACGTGTCCGCCATCCAATGCGGGGATCGGCAGGATATTCATCACAGCCAGGATCACTGACAAGAAAGCGGTCATGAACCAAAATCCCTGCCAGTTCCACTCAGCGGGGAAGAGATTGCCAATGGCCGCAAATCCGCCCAAGTTGGAGGCCCCTTCTTTGGTGAACACAAACCGGAACTGAGCGATGTACCCCTCCAAGGTTTCTTTAGCCAGCTTGATGCCAGCAGGCAAAGCTGAGAGGAAGCTATATTTGTCGGCCTTGAAAATGCTCTTGTCAAACGAAGCCGCGTAAAAGCCCAAGGTGGCCGTGCTGTCCACAAAAGCCTGGGTGCTCATCAACGAATCCCCCCGGTAATAGCCCAAAGTGATGTTTTTGTTCTTGTTTTCGGAAATCAGAGTCCGCAGTTCATTGAACGAAGCGATGGTTTTCCCATTCACTTGCACAATGCTGTCTCCCTTTTGTAATCCGCTTTTTTCCGCATTACCTCCGGCCAGCAAGCTGTCAATGACGGCTGTAGTCCGGGGCTGGTAAGCTATTTTCTTGGAAGCGATGAGGCTATCTGCAAAATGCAGCGGCAGGTTGATTTTCACCGACTGCCCACCACGAATCACCTCCACCACTTTAGCATCTGCAAATGCCATGTAGGTATTCATGTCAAGGGTTTTATCCATCCTCAATTTCAGCAACTTGCCATCCGCACTCACGACTTTGTCGCCATCGTGAAATCCCGCATTCTTAGCCGCCTGGCTAAAAGACATTCCGTATTTCAGGTCCTTGAAATAAACGTATTTGTCGCCCCAGCAGAAAACGATCATGGAATAAATGAAAACGGCCAGAATCACGTTGAAAGTGACCCCACCGACCATCACCAGTAAGCGTTGCCAAGCGGGTTTGGAGCGGAATTCCCAAGGTTGCTCGGGCTGAGCCATCTGCTCCTTGTCCATCGATTCGTCGATCATCCCCGCTATTTTCACATAACCGCCCAACGGCAACCAGCCTATACCGTATTCTGTGTCGCTACCTTTGGGCTTAAATTTGAAAAGGGAAAACCAAGGGTCGAAAAACAGGTAAAACTTTTCTACTTTTATCTTGAAAATCCGGGCAAAAAGAAAATGTCCGAATTCGTGAACAATCACCAAAATCGACAAGCTCAATATTAGTTGAAGTGCTTTAATTAAAAATGTTTCCATTCGCTATTTTTAGTGTAAAATTTATAATCTAATCAATTCCAGGGCAATGCGGCGTGATTCAGTATCCGTTTCCACATAATCCTGGTAGGTGGGGTTTGCCACAAACGAAGCCTTACACATCGTCTGTTCGAGAACATGGCTCATTTCCAAAAAGCCGATTTTGTCCTGCAGGAAATTCGCCACAGCCACCTCGTTTGCAGCATTCAAAATGCACGGCAGGTTTCCCCCTTTGCCCACAGCCTCGTAGGCGAAGGCTAAGTTCCTGAATTTTTCCAGATCAGGCTGTTCGAAAGTCAGGGTATTCAACTGAAAGAAATCCACCCTCTCGAAATCCGTTTTCACCCTTTCGGGGTATGTCAAAGCATATTGGATGGGCAGGCGCATGTCGGGCATTCCCAATTGGGCGATCACCGAAGAATCTTCGAACTGCACCATGGAATGAACGATCGACTGGGGATGCACCAGCACTTGTATCCGTTCGGGTGGAACACCGAACAGCCATTTTGCCTCCATCATCTCGAAGCCCTTGTTCATCATCGAAGCCGAATCGATGGTCACTTTCGCCCCCATGTTCCAGTTGGGATGCTTCAGGGCATCGTTTTTAGTCACTTTTTTCAATTCGTCCATGCTTTTGAGACGAAAAGGACCGCCCGAAGCCGTGAGCAGAATTTTCTCGATCGGGCTTCGTTCGCCATTCAAACATTGGAAAATGGCGGAATGTTCAGAATCTACCGGAAGAATCGGCACTTTGTGTTCGAAGGCAAGGGCCGTAATCAACTCTCCAGCCACCACCAAGGTCTCTTTGTTGGCCAAAGCAATGGCTTTTCCCGCCTTAATGGCATGGATGGTCGGGCGCAGGCCTAGATCGGAAGAGCACACGTCTGAACTCCAGTCACTAGCTTATCTCGTA
>ERZ778028.3067-NODE-3067-length-10542-cov-5.435396_pt1 | contig 10542 bp, 8 predicted proteins | sample MGYA00375758_ERZ778028 | MGnify/ENA primary metagenome ERZ778028 (study PRJEB29350, sample SAMN05389828) | bioreactor metagenome | isolation source: Thiocyanate bioreactor | place: South Africa: University of Cape Town | collected 2014-03-17 ... | reverse complement strand
GACGCCAAAGCCTGCAGCGCCTGCGGTGCCAATGTTGTTGATCGTGGCGCTGTTCAGGTATGGCGCGAGCCAGGTGGCGTCAAGACGGCCGGCAGCGTCGGCCTGCGGCACTTTGTTTGCTGCCGCCATAACGGACAGGCTGGTTTTATCTACCTTCAGTAGGTCGGCTGCGGCCTGGGCGGTGCTGACGGGCTTGCTGGCGTCTGCGGTGTTGTCTACATTGCCCAAGCCTACCGCTGTTTTGTCCAGCGTCTGCCAGGTCTTGTCGCCCCTGCGGTACTGCGCCGTAGTGCCTGCGGTGATGGCTGGCTCTTTGGCGTTCCAGGTGCTTTTTTCCGTGTCGGTGACAAAGCGGTTGCTGGCGTCCTGCGTGATGATGCTGGGCGGATGGTTGGCTGGGTGCGTGTAGTTGTTGGCGCCGGCGGCGATGCCGTCCAACTTGGTCTTATCGGCGCCAGTCATGAATCCAGCAGCGCCAGAAGCAACAGCATTGGCGTGAGCCGCTCCGCCAGAGCCAACGTGCGCGGCAGGCGCCGCATCTGCTGCGATCTGCGCTTTGGAAAATGCCGTGGTGGCAAGTTGCGTCGTGTTGGTCCCTACCGCAGCCGTAGGGGCAGACGGGACTCCGGTCAGTGCCGGGCTGGCAAGCGGCGCCTTGGCATCCAGTGCGCCCTGCAGCCCCGTCACCGTACTGATTGCCTGTGCGCCGGTGTGCGTGGCGCGGTCACGAAGTTGGGCGTCTGCGGCATTGGCGGTAGCCCCATCCGCCACGCCAGCCAGTTTGTTTTTCTCTGCCGTGCTGTAGTCCTCGGTGGAGAGGCCCTTGCCTGCCACCTTGTCCACCTTGCCGGCCACGGCCAGGAGGCGGGGGTCGTCGCCGGCAGCTACGGTCCCTGCGGTTGTTCCTACATCCAATACAGCGGCGTTACCAAGATCGGATTCCTTGGCGTATTGCGTGTGCGGGTCTGCCGCGTTGATATGGCTGGTCATCGCCGCAGAAATCGCGCTGATGTCCTGCGGCTCCATCGCGGAGCCCCCGAGCATGAAGTCCACCCATTGCAGCTCGCCTGGCACGTCCTCAACGATGCCGGAGAACTCGCGGAAGCCCTCGAACTGCACGCGGCACTTGTACTTGGTCGTCCTATTCCCGCGCGTGTTCGGCCACAACTCCACGGTGAACTCGCCGGAAGCGTCCGTGATAGCTACTACCGTTTCGCCCCCTACGCGCTCATTTGAAACGGCGTCCCAGGCGTCGGATGGACGCCCTCCTGTGTCCATCAACTGGAAATTAATTTTCACGCCGACCAGCAAATCACCCTCGGGCGAATGCAGCGGCGCGCCAGCGTTGGTGATGGTGCGGGTAACGAGTGCCATGCCGCGCAGTGTTGCGGCGGCAGTGCAGGATGGCGAACCCTACAAGGGGGCTACGCCTGAACCACTCATGGCGTCAGGTTGTAGCTGTAGCTCGTGGAAGACCCAACGCTCGCCGACGCCGACACCATCGTCCAGGCACTCGCCACACTCTGCGCCTGCGTGGCCAGCGACACCTTGTTCGCCTCCATCATCATGTCCTGCGCGTGCATCACAGCATCCGCGTTGGCCTTGGCGACACGGAAGGTCAGTTCCTTGCTCGCCTCGTACTGCTTGATGTTCGACTCCCATTGGCGCATCACCGAGCCGGCCTGCGCCTCGGCTGCCGCTGCGCCCGCCCGGTAGCCGTCCACCATAATGCTGGAGAGCCGCGCCGCCGACTCGACCCGCGCCGTGGCCGATGCGAGCTGGGCCTTCCAGCCGTCCCATTCCAGCCCCTTGGCGGAGATCAGCGCCTGGTACTTGGCCACGCCCACGCGGGCCTTTTCGGCCTGGGCTCCGACCTTGGCGCCGTAGGCACGGGCCACGGCCTCTACCGCGCCGACCTTGGCTGTCTCCCCGCCGATCCGCGTCTTGTACAGCTCGGCCTTGGCCGTCTCTGCGTTGATCGACGCAACGAAGGCCTTAACTTCTTCCGCGCCGGCCTGGATGCGCGTGCTCTCCAGCTCCACCAGCGTCTTGGCTGCGCCGACGCGCGCCTGGTAAATTTGCACCGCCGCCATGGCGCCGTCAATCTCGGCCTTGAAGCGTTCGACCAAACTCTTGTTGATGTTGGCCTTGGTTTCCTCGGCCGCCAGCATCGCCTTGAACACCTCGACCTTGTTCAGCTCGGCCTTGATTACCGTGTCGTAAGCCGCGGAGTAGGCCTGGTATCCGGCCAGCAGCGCCTTGAAGTGCTCCAACGCCGCGTTGTGCGCGTTGATCGCGCTCTCCGCCGTCGTCTTGGCAACGTCCAGCGCCAACACCTCCAACTTGTAGCAGTCGTCCAGCAGCGTGCTCTCCAACTGCAGCGCCAAGGTCGTCGCTTGCTGCAGATTGGCCTGCTCCATCTCGGCCTGTTTGATGGCAATGTCGCGCGACAGGCCCGAGAGCTTGTCGTGGTACTCGCGCCGTGCGTCCTGCAACTGGGCCGCCAACACGCCGGACGGCAAGGGGAAGCCCAGCGCCTCGGCACCGCGCAAAGCCTCCTGCTCGCGCGCCAGGGCCAACTGCGTCTCACGATCGCGCGATCGGTCCCAAATCGCCTGCTCCACTGCCGGCGCCAGCCCGGTCCCGCCCTGGATGCGTGCGTTCAGCGTCGCCTTGAGGTTGTCCAGTAGCTGCGAGGCGTATTTGGCTCCGGGCGAATAGCTGAACGGCGTCGGCTGCAGGATGGACAGCTCGGGGATTTCGTCCAGCTTGTCCAGCCAGTCTTCGTGCAGGTTCACCCCGCCGAAGCTGTGCGTCTGCAATTGCAGGAACTGCGGCGCGGTTGGCAGCGCGACGGTCGGCGCATCGGGGATCGCCACATCTCGCACCGTGGGCAGCACCGGGGCCTGGCCGATGTTCAGCGTCGGCGCCACCCCAAAATCGAGCACCGGAATCTGAATGTCGAAGTCGTCGATCTGCACGTCGTCCAGGGTCGCAGAGAACGCGCCCGGCTTGCCGCCCGGCTCGCTGAACGTCGCCGTAGGCAGGTTCGGCAGATTGGGAATCGGCGGCAGGTTCGGAGCCGGCAGCGACTGCCACTGCACGCTGATCTGCGCCGGGCTGTAGACCGAGTTGTTGAACGCCTGCGCTGCCTCCGATAGACGCGACGATGCCGCATCGGCAAGCTGCACCGACTTGGCGTACTTGTCGTTAACGATGATGACTGCTGGATCGGTGATGGCCATGGTTCAGACCCTCCGTGTTTTGGATTGGGCGGTCAGCACCTCCACGCGGTCGAGCGTGAAGGCCTGGCCATCGGGGGTGGAGAGGCCGAAGCCCAGGTAGTTCTCGCGGATGCCCCTGCCCACCGGGCAGCGCGTCTGGCCGCTGGCGCGCAGCGGGAAGCCGTAGCTCCAGTCCTGCCCTGCGCCGTACACCGTAAAGCTTGCACTGCCCTCCCCTTGCATCGACAGGTACACCATGGCAATGGCCTGCTTCAGCGTGGACTCACGCAGAGTGGGCGGCAAGCGGATTTCCGAGACGATGGGCAGACCCGCGTCGGTGTCGCCGCCGAAGGCAAACAGGCCCGTGGCAGACCCGCCATGCGTCGGGGTCATACTCTGGAAGGCGTGGTGCGTGTACTCGGACACGGCGCCGGTGAGGGTGTTGAGGGCGATGGTGGTCAAAACGGCACTCCTTTGTTGTTGGAGGCACTGGCCGTCATGGGCGGCAGCCCCGCCACGGCGGTATCCGCATCCCGAATGCCTGCGGAGTCGATCAGGTAGCGCTTGCGAATGGTCGCTCCATCATCCAGGGTTACGGTCAAGAATCCGCCGCCTGTTTCTGGTGTCTTGGTGAATGTCACAGAAGGCCTTGGATGATCTATGGCTGGCGAGAGCCCTCTGAAACGTGAGAACGTCCAAGAAGCACGTTGACCCGGTGTGGCCCCAGCCGCGTCAGAAATCAGGATGGCGTCGGCCCTAGCAAAACCTTCCTCGGTCCTGAATAGTTGCGCTGGCTCCAATGCTTCGTACTCAGAAATAGCGGGGGTTCCGGGGGCGATCCCAGTATTCGCGTACAGCTCCATGAGCCTTCTGACCTTGTTCGGCTCAAAAGCCATATCCGAACTTGTGTAAAATGGCAGCGCGATTTCTACCGTCGCGCCATGGCACTTGATGACCAATTTTGGTATTGGCGGGTCCGGTAATGAAACACCGCCAGAAGTCGTGAAGATTTCCCGGTCGGTAGCCTCTGAGCTGTCCGATGCCGTGTAAATGGTCTTCCACCTGTTTCTGTGATTCCCCGTAGAGATCACATCCGAAACCACCTCCGTGTAGCACAGTAAATCGAGGGCCGGGTCAAAGACCATCAGCGCGCGTTCTTCTTTGTGCAAGGTGTAGGTGTAAGACAGGTTGCTGTCGTGCAACAGGTAGTTCGTCTCCTCGTTTCCGTCCGCAGTGGATTCGTCAAGCACTGACGATGAAGCGATTTCCTCGTACTCGGCCAAGCTGGTAACTAGCAAATCCCCCCCCGGTTCAAGCGCGATGGTTCTCCCAGCCGTTGCGTGAATCGTTGTCTCGGCCGAAACCGTGCTGGTAGAAAAATACGGAGCAATGGGAATCCCGCCCGGAATCGGCGCCTTGTCAATCGTGCCAGATGCGTACCCAAAGCCGTTCGCGCTTCTGCTTCCAGAAACCGTGTGCTCGTAGGAAAACGTGTCTTCGGCGACCACCGACGCAACCGTATTAGACCCGGTGCATTGCAGAGAAATAACAGCACTCGATGACTCACTCCGAGTTCCAGAGAACTTCACCAGGCCGTTGCCGCTGGTTGTGTAAAACCACCTGTAGGTTTCTGTTCCTGGGTCGTAATCTTCGACGGTGACGCCAGAAATTACGTGCTCCGGGTAGGCTGCTTCCGAGATGGCTATGGCGGAATTTCCGTGGTCGAAATAACGCACGGCATCCGGCAAAATCGTAACCACAGAGTAGGTTGTGGGCGGCGCCACTCCTCCTGGGTCCAATGTTTGCACCGTGCTGGGCGAGGTGTAGGCAGTTCCAACCAGCTCGCATTTCACGATGTCGGTGAGAAAGTCTCGCTCGCGGTATTCCTCGTTGCCAGGCGTCCCGGATCGGTAGGTGAAAATTCCGTACTCACCGTATCTCTCAACTGCAAGAGCAAAGAATTGGTGGTATTTCTGGAGAGCAATCTTCGTCCCGTCCACCAACGCATGTCCACTGTCGGGCTCAGAAGTGGTGACGCCAAAGGCAATCACCGAACCATCCTTTGAAGCCACGGCCCCGGAAGACAGGTACTGGTTGTCCTCGGGCGCCATAAGCAACTCACCCGGCGTCAGGGCGATGTTCTCGAAAGTTGTCTTCCGCCTTGCCCCGTATTTCGGGAACTCAAGCGCGGACGCATCGCCCCGGTAAATCTGCACACTCCCATTCGATGGCGATTGCTTCACCCACAGCGCGGCCCCATCCGCAAGGATGGTAGCCACGTAACAATCGGAACGGTCCACGTAGGCAAACACGTTTCCATAGCGCCCAACCGTTTCCGTCGCGGCGTACATGTAGCGGTTATTGGCGCCTAATGACCTCGAAACAGTCAACTCCACAAATTGGTTGTATTCCGCGTGCAGTTGGTCCTTGCCGGAATTGATATCGACGTCTAGTCCAGCGATGTCCACTACCCGCCATTCGCTTGATGGAGCGTCCAATCCGCCGCGGTTCACGAGAAGCAGCGTCGTGCCAGGGAACCTGATGCCGCTGTAGGCAACTACCTCCTCGCCCGCCCCCACTGTCATCTCCATAATCCGCGTATTCCCCACCACCACGATGCGGTACTTCGACCCGTCCGGAAGGAACCCCTGCTCCATCTGGTTCGGCACCAGCGACAGCCGGGCGTTCGCGCAGAACTTGGCGAAGGTCTGCTGCGCCATGGCGAACTGCTCTTTCGTCGGCTCGGCGCCGTAGACGCGCAGCGCCGGCGGCGTCTCGGCCAGCACAGGGTTGCCGGTGACGCCAAATGCGAACGGGTTCCACAGTCCGCTCATTGCGCCGCCGCCAGGTATTGGGGAATGCCGTTCACTTCGCGGAACGTCGCGCAAACTTCAATGGCCGTGGTCCGGTAGCGCCCGTCCGTCAGGCTGGCCGTCTGCCCGCCGCCAAAGCCCGCGACGATCTCTCCGCCTGCGATGCACAGCATTGCGGTGCCGTTGCCTGTGCCATCGCCCAGCTTGATGCGGTCGCCTGGGGCCGATACGCCGGAGCCCGGCACCACCGGCCCGCGCTGCGTCGGCACAAAGGCCAGTTGGTCCCAGGCCGTGCCGGCGAGAAAGATCAGGTCGCTGGCCGTTCCAACATACACGCCGTCGTCCACCGGCTGAATCGCCGTGATGGCCGCGCCAAAGGGCTTGAAGTCTTTCCAGTCGGATAGGTGCGGCGCGTTCGGACGGCTGGCCCACAGCACATTGCCCTGGGCGACAAGCACCCGAGAGCGCCAGAAAGCAGTGATGGTGCCCACCGGGAAGGGCTGGGCCCCGAGCGTGCGGCAGGGCAGCACCAGGGCGGCGTTGTTGCCGGTGTACTCGAAGCTGTTCCCCGCCGCCACACCGGCCAGGTAGGCGCCCTCGCCGTCCTGGCCGCTCAGGTACACATGGGTTTCATGGCCGTCCCGCTGCGGCAGGCCATCGAGGCGCATGCCGCCGTGCTCGATGGCGATGGGCGCGGAGCTGATCGCCTGCCCCTCCAACCGGTCGGCCAAGCGCACATGCGTCAGGTGGTAGCGGTACTGGCCGGGGTGCAGCGCACCAAAGGCCATGCCCGGCGCGCCCAATGAATCAGGCGCTGGCACGCTGCGGTCCGACCCAGTGAGCCCGTCCGTCACGCCGTGGATCAAGCCGTTGGTGAAGGTCGTGCGGCCGTCGGGCAGGTTGCAGTACCAGACCCTCTCGGGGCCGAGTGCTGGGTGAATCACATGCCGGTCGCCGTTCGGGTGAATGGCGGTCAGGACGCTGCCACAGGTCGCCAGCATGAAGCCTTGGGCCTGGTGCAGGTTCTTGTGGCACAACGCGGAGACTTCCGTGAATCCGGCGCGGCGCGAGATTTCGCCCGTCAGGCCAATGTCCACGTCGCGCGCAACGAGCAAGTCCTTGCCCGTCAGCCGGTGCTCGGGCAGGATGTTGTTGATTCCGGCGAAGGCGTCAAAGGTCAGCATGTGGCGCCTCGGTCAAATGTCGGCGTACCGAATCGCGCGGCGATCAAAGGCTGGGCGTGAAACTCCATGTTGTCCAAGGAGGGTGCGCCGAACCGTACTGGCTGCAGGCTAGCGGCATGGAATGCGCTTGCGCCAAAGTCAATGGCTGCCTGGCCGAAGCGAACCGGCTGCAGCGCCTGCGCCGGAAAGTCGATCGTCAGGTCTGAAACTCCGAACCGCACCGGTTGCAACGAAGCGGCATGAAACTCTGCCTGCCATACAGGCGCGCCGAGATGTACGGGCTGCAGACTTTGCGCCTGGAACTCGCCGACAAACACTGGGGCGGCAAAACGCACAGGCTGCATGCTCGCCGCCTGAAAACTTTCCTCAGCGGGCTGCCATGTCGGCACCCCAAAGCGTACCGGTTGCAGGCTCTCCGCCTGAAGCGTGGGGAAGTCCGGGGGCATCTCCATCACTGCCATGACGCCAAAGCCGAAGCGCGCCGGCTGCAAACTCTCTACCAAATAGGAGGGCACGAACTCTGGCGCACCGAACACCGGCGCGGGCAAACTGATAGCAGTAAACACCGCGTCGAACGATGGGGCGCCGAAATTGACCGGCTGCAAACTGGTGGCGTATACGTCCGGGAAATCCTCAAGGAAGGCGGCCGCACCAAACCACACAGGTTGCAAGCTGGTAGCAACGGCATCCGGAAAGTCTTCTAGGAAGGCCGTTGCCCCGAACTGCACGGGCTGGAGGCTTGATACGGCAAAATTCAGACCCTGTGAGTCTTCCCCGTTGATGGCGATGCTGTTGATGGCTCCATACATGGCGTCTCCCGGTTAGACCACCACCGCATCGCCAGGAGTGAACACCACCGCAGAAGCCGACACAGCCACGCCGATCCGCTGCACCACGTTGCCTGTGGTTGCCGGCGCCGTACCACCGCCTGTTCCGGGCGTCGTCTGTAGGTACACGGTTCCCGGCGTCTGCCCGGAGACGCTCGTATTGACCCCCATCAGATACACGGTGGCTGTGTCGGTGCCTGCCACGGCGGCAAGCACAAAACCATGCGCCTCATACCCGGTCGCCGTCGCGTCGGCCTGGCGGGCACTGATGACGCTGGAGTTGTCGAAGATGTTTACCCAGTCTCCGGCGGATAGCGCGCCTGCGGCCGGGAGCGCAATGCTCAGCGGTGACGGACTTACAGGCATGCCGCTTCGCAAGATAGGCGCCTGCACCCCAACGATCATGGCAGTGGCCGACACCGCGTGGCCGACCACCTGAACAAAGAGCGCGCCGGAATCAACCGTTTGCGTCAGCGCGCCGCCAGTCCCAACAAACACCGGACCAGGGGTCCACGACCAACTCGCATAGTTAATCACCCGACCGGTCTGGACCGTTGCATCGTCGCCTGCGGCCGTGTAGTCGACAACCACCCCGACTACAGCGCCCATGTGCGCGGCGATTGTGCAATCGGCCGGAACAAGAAGCCCGTCCGAACCTACGGCGACAGCGCAGTAACCGTAGAGCGCAGAGGCGCCTACTTCGGCGGTCCATGCCTGCCCGAAGCTGGCGAGCATCCCGGCTGTTACGCGGCACTCTATCGTGGAGCCCGAGGCCCAATCAAGCGCCGTGGTGCCATCTTGCCCCCGCACTGCTGTCATGGTGTCGGTATAGGCGGCGTGATCCGTAATGAGCACAATTTCCCTTGTGCCCGGCAGACCGTCGCTTGTCAGCGTGGCATAGAACGCCGTTCCGTCAGCAGCAGAGCATGCAGGGAAAGCCGCCCCCTGGCCCGATGTCACGAACAATGTGGTGTCCGCAGCGATCCGGCTTGCGGACAGCGAGGCGCTCGCGTTGTTGGCAAATACCAGCACGGCATTTACCTCAAGCCGGCATCAGGGAGAAGATTTTTGCGCTGCCGTTCGGCCAGACAATCGTCCCTGAGCTTCCGGTCGTGGCGAACGGAAAGCCCGTGATGCCGTCGAGATACGCCAGCAAAGGAGAAGTAGCGCCGCTGCCGGTGTCCTTGAACAGAACTACCGCCTTGGTCGTACTGCCCGCAGCAAGTACCCCAGTACTGGTGTCGGCGGCATCGAACACGCCGCCAGTGACGGTCTTAGACGCCAGCGTCGCGGGCGTGCCAACCACCGTCAAGTCGGTGAAAAACTCATGCGCGGTGCTGTAGGTATAGGCATCGGTCACGACGGCCATCTTGATGGTGTCGGTGGAGAAATCAATAAGTTTGCCGAGAATCTTCTCTGCGCCCTTAGGGTAAAAGGTGGCGGCCATGGTCTGGGCTCCTGCTATTGAATGCCTGAGTCTCCCAAGGCCCCCCTATTCCGTCGAACCCTAGAGGGGGGGCGGCAAACCGCTCCATCCAAGACGGATTGCGCGGCGCCGCCATGGCGAATACCATCCGCCCCATGCCTACACTCATCTTCTGGCTGGTGGTGATCGGCCTCATCATCTTCTACAAGCTCACCACCAAGGCCGAGCGGCACAAGATGATCGAGACGTACTGGGTCGTCATCGTCCTGCTTGGCGTGGCCGGGTTCGCCTGGCAGCTACTGCGCCAAGGCCACTTCAGCGCATAACCGCAGCGACCCTCTGGGCTATCGCGTTCCTGCGCGCCTCGATTTCGTCCAGCCGGGCGCGCTTGGCATCGGCCGAAAGCAGCTTGCTCGCCTCGATGCGTTTGACCTGCTGGCCCAGTTCGGAGATTTGGCGCTTGGCGTTGTTGACTGCAAAGCGGTGCTTGAGCTTGTCGCCATCCTCTTCCATGATGCTTTGTGCAAGTTCCGTATCCCCCGACTTGATCGCCGCCTGGTGGCTGGCCCAGGCCTGCTCAATGCTCCTGGCCTGCTCGTACATCTGGCTGACGTAGCGGCTGCTTCCAGTGGGCAGGGCTTCCACAAAGTTGCCCGCAAAGAAGGCGTCGCGCATCCTCATCGCCGGGCGCTCGCCGCGGTCCAGCAGCGGACGCGAAACGGTGTCGGTCGCGGTCGTGGTCACAACGGCCAGCCAGCCAAAGTAGCCACGCAGCAGGAAGTCAACCTGCTTGGGGCTCAGGCCGGCGTATTCCCCTTTTGCCAGCCGCACCGGGTCAGGCAGACCCCACGACCCGAGCAGCCGCGCCACTTCTGAGGTGCGCTCGTTGTAGCGGTCCTTGGGCCGCAGGCGTTCATCGGCCATGCCTTCGATGGCCCGCCCCGAGAAACTGTCTTTGTTGGCGTATACGTCCAGGAACGGCTTGATGGCCTGCGGCGTCGGGTCCATGGCGAAGGTGTTGAACACCATGTCGCTGATGCGCTGGCCAAAGCGCTTGCCGGTCATTTC
>ERZ778028.3064-NODE-3064-length-10548-cov-7.832460_pt1 | contig 10548 bp, 9 predicted proteins | sample MGYA00375758_ERZ778028 | MGnify/ENA primary metagenome ERZ778028 (study PRJEB29350, sample SAMN05389828) | bioreactor metagenome | isolation source: Thiocyanate bioreactor | place: South Africa: University of Cape Town | collected 2014-03-17 ... | reverse complement strand
AGAAAATCATATTGTAATTTTGGGTTTCCAATTTTAACATTTGATGGAGTGATTAATTCTACATTAGGAATTTTAAACTGATGATAATTCAAATGATAGAAGCATAAAACAAATCGATTAATGTCATTCGCGGGAATATAAGAATTCTCTTTGTAATGTTTTACTTGCCCTATATAAGAATAATCCAGTTTCATTAAATCTATTCCTACATCTTCATCTGGAAAACAAATTGTATTCTTAAAATCAATCGGAAGATCACTCCATAATATAGAATTAGTTTCAAGACTTGCTATAATCTCGTATACAAAGGCTACTCGGTTAATCAGAAGAACATTCTTAGTTTCAATTTCCTTATTGAGATATTCTTCTAAATTTTCTACCTCGTCGTAAAAATTTTTTAACCTCTCCATTCTTGAAAATTAGAACATCTTATACTCATTCAATTGTAGAAAATAATTAGTCTGTCTTGTCAAGTATTGCATATTTAAAGTATTTTTAATTAGTCTGTCTAACCAGTGTAAAAAATAAAATATTCTGTTAAAACTTAACACTGTAAAAATTTTTACAAACAAATTAAATAATGGAAACAAGAACCATAGAACTTAAATATGCAAAAGAGGGAATATATGAATTCAGACACGCAACAAAGAGAGCTCGCGTAGAAAATAACGGTAACGGTAGAATGGTTATAAAAATGATCGGAAACCCTGATTATAACTGTGAATCTAGCCTAGCAAAAGAAATTTTGGAAGATAGACATAATTTTTCCATTCTTTCCCAACAGATGGAAGAAATGAGAAAAGATATTCAAATTCTTAAAGAAGATCGCAAAAAGAATAACGAAGAGAATGAAAGGAATAAAGATATTCAAATTCTTAAAGAACATTACGAAAAGAATAACGAAGAGAATGAAAGGAATAAACTTTATCTAATGTTAGGATCTTATATTACATTTGTTAGAGAATTTATCACTGAGAAGATTTATGATTCAAATGATGAATATAAACCATATGATATTTGCAGTTTTAATCAAGAACTAAAAAACCAGGTTAACGGAGAACGTAAAATTGCAAAAATATTAAAAGATACTTTCAATATGACCGTTAGTGAATGGTTTAATTTGTCTATAGTTAGCAGAGAACGTAATTATATAGCACATCCTGAAATTGAAGATATTCAAAAATTCTCTTCATTCATTAATCAAGAAGAAATTCTTAAAGACAAATATGCTTTATTTGAAAATATTTATGAAGTTTATAAATACACTAGAAAATGAAAATATTATTTATATGTGATCACATATAAAAATAAATTGGTTTTATAATAAACTATTGAAAATATAATTAGATATCTAACTGTATAAGTTATATTTCTCAATGATGAAATTATTTAGTAATAATATTTAAACATTAGAAGAATTTTCTAATGTTTCTCTTTCCTGTTCAAGTTTGCAAATTTTTAATTCATAATGTTTTATAACAGTTTCTGTTTCTTGATCATACATCCCTTTAAAAAAAGAGACTCCTACTGTAAGAATGGTAATAATTAGAGAAATAGGGGAAAGATTATATTCTATTGCATTAAAAATTTGAAGAAGACTAAGAATAATGACAATAGGAATAACGGAAATTAAAAAATATATTGAATTTAATTTTCCTTTTGATTTCATCAATAAAAATGCTACTATCCTGTTATTTCTCCTTTCTAATAATTTGTTCTGTAAATCTTTCTTCTTTTTAATTTCTTCTTCAAACGATTTAATTTCTTCATTAATTTCTTTAATTTTTTCTAATCTATCATTCTTGTTTTTCGATTTTTCATCTGAAAAAGAAATTAATTTTCTCTCAATAGATTTTATTTTTATAATTTCATTTTTTCTCTCATAATTTTCATTATGTTTAACTAATATATTTAACATTCTATTAACTATTGTTTTTAATTTTATTAAAATTTCTTCAGAGAAAAAATTCCAATTTTTATCATTTTCAAAAACTTTTGACCAGATGAACACAATATCTTCAGGAAGTTCTTCATAATACCAATTACTTAGGTATATCAAATATTTATCTAATAGATTAACATTTTCTAAATAATTCAAATTAGAAATAATATTTGAAAAAGCTTCTTTTAACGGCGTTTGACAGATAGAAATTTCAATATTATTTTTGGATATAAGATGGTCGACGAAATATAAATCTAAAGATCTAACTTTAAAATCTTCTTTCCATTTTTCTTTCCAATGAGTATATAAATTGAAAATGTTGTCAATAGTGAAAAACTTATTATTAATATTGTAAAAATCATTTATAATTTTTGAAACGTTATCTTCTCTAATTTCTTCCAAAGAATCTAAATATGAATCGAGAAAATCCATTTTGATGTTTTATTAAAAACGATTTTTTTCAAAATGGAAATAATCTTTATCTAATTAGATAAATAAAAGAAATTATTTATTGATTAATGTCTTTTCTAAATCAGATAAGAAAGAATCCAAATTAGCAAAATATCCAAATTGTAAACCAACTTTTGTCTCGAAATCATAAAATGATTGATAGGGTCCATAACCTTCTATTTCCTGATATTCATTTAATTTTTTCTTGTAAGTTAGATAAAAATCTTTCAAGAAATATTCGTAATATTGATAATATCTCATCATATCAAGGATTTCAAATTTCATTCTTGTTGGAAGCTGAGTTATTTTATGTTTATTTATGAAAATTTGATCAAAAAGTATTTTAAAGGCTTTTTCAACCTCTGGATGATGAATATTATCTTTGATAACCTCCTTAATAGGAAGATATCGAGCCCAGAATTTAGCGCGATTATCCATTTTATTTTTATTTTCATTTTAGAAAATTTCAATAGTTAAACAATCTTAAGAAAATTTCAAATTGAGAAGCAAAGATATTATTTGCTAAATTCTGATCCTTCAGAAAATTATTTTTATCTAATTTACTCTCTATTAAATTAACTAAATCAAACCTTCGGAATCATTTCGTCAATTATATTATTCATAATTTCTGAATATTCAATAATAATTTTCATTTTGTTTCTAACCTCTTGATATATTTTAGAAAGAAAAAGCTGTTTTTCTAGGGGAGGAACCCCAAATTCTAATTCCTTCAGAGTTTTCATACATATTTTAGGCTGTGCAGTTCCATTTCCTAAACTCATAATGCATTCTTCATTTGTCTTCAACAAATAATATAGAAAATCTTCATTCAGATCATCACTGTTAGAGGATATGATCATAGCATTACTAGTAACCCAGGAGGGAACGGGCCTTCTAGAAATAAACCCACAATTAGCTCCTACCTGTGATATCGTTATAGTGAAGGGTTCTTGATTGTAATCATTATGAAACCCCATTTCCTTAATTCCTCCTCCGATTACTGGATAGATTCCTTCAGTTATTTCACTTTTAGTTATAGCCTTTCCTCCCTTGAAAGAACACGCGGTTTCTAACTTCATCTTCGGAGATTTACGAGATATAATTTTTGTAAAATATAAAATAGCTTTCTCCATTTTCTTTAGTTGTTCCTTCTCACTTTGTATCAGTTCATCCCAAACTCTGATTTGTTCGACAATTTCATTCTGTTTCTTAATTGAGGGAACGGGAATTTCGATGTTTTCTAAGGTTATTTTATTTAAATGTTTTATTATGCTACCATTAAATAATTCTTCTAATATTTTCATATTACTTTTGATGAAATAATAAATGTATTTCATCAAAATTTCATCATCACAAGACATAACATAAATATCATCATGTGATATGGAGAAATTTTTATCAATTCTTATGTTCGCTGAACCTCCTCTATTAAAAATAAGACATAATTTTTCATATTCGCATATGTTAATATAAAGTTCTTTTTGTGAACAAGTATAAAAGCGATATAAACCTTCTGTTAAACCATCTCCAGCTTTGAATTTCTCTTTTTTCTGTTCAAAGGTTAATAAATCACCTAACCGCATCATTTCAAATCCTTCAATTTCTACTTCTTCTTTTTCAATATACATCTTAGCATTCAAAGAATAATTCTTCTTCCTCAGATCTTCCAAAGTAGCAAAAGAGATAATTTCATCTTGCATATTGTTAAAAACAATCTCTTCAGTTTCTCCTCCCTTTTGAAAGATCAAAATTGAAGTCTTCGTGGTAGTTCCTAAAAAGGCATCTTGGGGAATATCCACCACCATATGAACCTTATATTCTTCAATTAATTTCTTCCTGAGTTCTACTTTAGCCTTTCCAGAACCAAAGAAGAATCCTTGAGGAAGAACAGCTGCACAAATTCCTTTAGGAGCTAAAAGAGCCATACACAATTGAACTGCTGCGGAAACTTTATCATTATCAACGATACCGATTGTTCGAATATCTTCATTGACTTCAAAACTAACCGTTTTATCTTTTCCCTTTCCACTCGATGAGCTATAAGTAAATCCTTTATCTTTCTGAGAATCACCACCAAACGGAGGATTAGTGAAAATGAAATCATATTCAACATTGGGAAATTTAACTTTATCTTTGCCTGTTTTGATATTATCTCGGAATGAATCAAGAGATTTAATGCTTCCATCGCTTGATTCAAAGATCTTTCCGGTTGTGAACAAGAGATTTAAAAGAATAATTGGAATCATATTTTTATTTCGATCAAAGACATAAATTTCTTTCTCCCATTCATTGACTCCTAATTCCATTCCCCTTTTCACGAATTCACGGGCGAATCCTCCAGTTCCTCCGAATGGATCAAGAAAATTCTTTAGAATTTTTTCTCCGTTAATCTTTTTGTAGAATTGAGATTTCTTGGAAATGCAAGTATTGACCACAAAGCGACAGATCTCGCGGCTGGTGAAATATTGACCAATTTCTGAATTTGCTTTATCACCCGATCCGACAACCTCATAGAGTTCACCCAGAATATCGCTTGAGTGAAGATCTTCATTTGAGAGCTCTTCAATTTTGAGGATTAATTTTCTCAAAATATCTCCATTGACAATTTTAGCATTGATGAAGAAAGCGGAGGTAGTTAAATTACGTCTCAGTTCTTGAATGATCTTCATAAAGCGATCTACAATGATTAATTCACTTTCTCCGTCTTTAATAGTTTTAACTAAGTGAGAATATCTACACTCTTCATTTATACCTAATTTATCCGAATGCTCTTCAATTAATCGAATGCTGAAGAGAACAAGAAGAATATTTCTAGAAGTTGTAGGATCAAAACCCTCACCATTCCATAAAAGATCGTGAAGATGTTTAAAAATTTCAACCCTTTCGTCCCTGGTTAACATTTTAACCGAAAGATTTAAAACTTTCTTTTCGATTTGAATATGATTAAAAATGATACAGCCTGTTAAGAATATTGTCTTCAAATTTGAGAAAATTAGGTAATAAAGATATTTCAAAATGGCTAGAGTTAATCCTCAAGATAGATTGCCAGTTATCTTTATTCAACCAAGTCGAAATGTTCAAATGGAGGAAATAGTGGCTACATTGAAGAAAGAAACAGAAAATATTAGAAAAAACTTTTCATACCCTGATATCAAAATTAACTCGTCTCTCCATTATATGCGTTATCAGGAGCTATTGGAAGATTATTCGAATTTTAATTCTTGGACTAATATGGAACTAAGATTTGTCAATTTAGATCTTCTAGAAGAAAGAACCCATGACAATGGGAGATTTGTAAGAGCTATAGAAGATTTAAGAGATACAGGAACTATTTATCCGATAACTTTGAATTTCAACGAAGAAAATAATTCATATCAAATTATAGATGGAAATCATAGAATATCCGCTTGTAAACTTTTTGGTTATAGAATGATTCCAGCAGTTGTACATTTCATTTGTTTCTATAATCCAAATAATGGATTTCAATCAAATTTCAGGAAATTTAATTGATCAGTTTCTAACCCAGATTACCAATCATCAAATGATTAAATAGTCTTTTATTTGAAATTTCAAATAAATTAATCATTAAATAAGGTCTTCGTAAAAAGAATTCATGAAATCATAATAATATAAACTAGGTCTCTTTGGAAGTATTCCTTTTTCCGAATACCCTTCATATTCACTCAAATTAGTTATACTCAACTCTTTACATCTCTTCAAAATATCATTCAATGACATGATCTCTTCAGGAAGGCCGAAGAAATGAGCCTCACCCTGCCAAAATTTGGCAAATTCTTTTTGTGGGTTTTCGACATAGTCATAATCATTTTTCATTAATAATTCATATTGACCCAGATCAGTAATACCTCTTGAGATAATTTTATTTCTTAATCTGTCAAAACGAATTGAAGGATCGGTTAACTCTTTGAAAAAATCTTCACCACTAATAGTTCTTCTGTTATCAAGTTGTATTGAGCCGATAATCTCTTCATATAATTTTCTTTCTTCAATATTATTTTTATATAAACTCTTACCAAGATATTTTACCAAGGAACGAATAGTTTTAATGTCTCCAGTCCAAAAGAGGACACATTGAGCCTCTTTATGTTCATAATCAAGTCGAGTAGTTCTGCCCGCGATCTGAAAGATGATGTAAGGTTCAATCGTATCTCCTGCGAATATAAAGGATAAACCCAAATTTTTAAGATCGGTTCCTTCTTGATAAGTTCGACAGGAGAAAAGACATTTTATATTCGATTGAACATCTTGTTCAAAATCTTTTCGGGAAAGATAACATGTGACACCGAAATTATCCTCGAAGAATTCAAAAGCATCATCTCGATCATCTTTTGTAGATGGGCAACTAACGAGTGCATTTTGAGTTAAGAATTCCGATATAGTATCTTTAGAATTTACCATGATTTCAAGCGGTTTCAAATTCTTCTCTCGTTTAATAAGATGAAATTTTAGCGGAGCGATAATTTTCAATTTAACGGCTTCAACATAATCACAGGTATCCAGAATATTAATTTTGAGTCCGAAGATATTCTGAATATATTCTTTATGTTTCGAATTGATGATTGGAGTAGCCGATAAACCCAGAAGATATTTTATTTCATGAGTGGTTAAGTAATTTTTCAGTTTATTATTTAGTTCATCTCCACTAATACGATGAACTTCATCATACAAGAAAAAATTAATCGAGGGTATTTCATAATTAATTAAGCCTTGATGGGAAATAAAGAATAAATAAGATTCTCCTTGTGGATCTTCTTTATATTTGCCAAAACGTCTAAAAATTGGTATATTCAAAATTTTAGCTAGAGATGAAAATTGTTCAAGAATATCTTTACGATGTGATACGATTAAACCTTTAAGATGTTGTTCGCGCGCTTGAGCAATGGTTAACATTTCAAGTGCTGCTATTGTTTTACCCGTTCCCATTATCCACTCTAGAATTCCTTTGACTGAATCATTTTTAGATAAATTAACGAAATGGTCCCAAAGTCTCAATTGTGGCAGTCGAAACTTCAAATTTAATTTCTTCTGTAAATCTTCCTTCATTTCTTCGAAATCAAGAAAAGATGTTGTTGCATGTCTATATTCTAATTGCTCTTTTGTAAAAATAATATTATGATAAGAGAGAAATTCTGTTAATATCTTTTCATAATCGATGTCCTCAAAATTCCAATACCATTCTTTACCTCCACCTCTATTACAATGAAGATATTCTAAATTTCTTTCTGTAAGATACAAAGGAAGCTTGATAGCATCAAGTCGATAAAGATCATTTTCAAGTTCAAATATTTCTTCCTTCAAATGATAAAGATATTCAAAGTGAACTGAACTTGCATGACTTGTTCGATATGAATCAAGTCTTTTTGAAGGATTTCTTGTTGTTCCAATCTTAAAAGCTTCTTGTAACTGACCTTTCTCATTATAAGTGAAGTAATCCGCTTTTAATAAATATAGATACATTTAAAATTTTAAATGTATGAAAATATATAAATTAATCATCCAGTCTTTAATTAAGTGTAAATGATATAGAATAGATAATATCCTTCTGGAATATCATTTGTCGGTAGATTAGATTTAATATGAATTAAAATTCTTCCGTTGGATTAATTGGAGTTACCACTGAAGTAACAGTTAAGAAAGGAGAAAGTGAAATTGCATTGATCATATCAGTTGTATTAATTGTATTTTGTGAATTGATATACAAATTAGTTGTAGAGTTTCTATTATTTACTGTTCCTGGGAATCCAGGTAAGCCTCCTACGAAGCTCATTTAATAATGCTATAAATAATTAATTCATCTATATTCTTTTAAGTTCACTCAAATATAAAATAACTCATAAATATCTAATTAGATATTTATATTATATGCGGATCTATCAAAATAATTTAATACTATACAGATCTTTTTAAAGTTTCATAAACAGTTCTTAATTTAATAAATTCTTCATTAGTTCCTCCCTTATCAGGATGAGCACTCTTAGCTTTGTATCTATAAGCACGATCGAGTTGTTCCTGAGTATATGATTTATTAAGATCCATGAATTTTAACATTTGATCATGAGTCATTGGAGAATTATTCTGAGTATATCTTTTCTGTCCTTCTTGTCTTCTTCTTTCCTCTTCTTGTTTTCTTTTCTGTTCTTCTTGTCTTTTTCTTTCCCTTTCTTGAAAATCTTCTTGGAAATCTTCATAGAAGCCCCAGCTGAAAGGTTTAATTTTTTCATATTTACAATTAAGATTATCAAGTTCTTTACAAAGATCATCGTCCGAGATTTTAGGCTTAGATGCAGAACGTCTACCTCTTTTTGGTAGATCATTGTTATTTTTTAAATGTAAATAAGTAGTTGTAAAATCATAATTATGTTCAGAAAAGATTTGTTGAATTATTTTCTGTGTATAATTTGGGAAGAGATCATATAAGGCATTTAATGCTTCTCTTTTATATTTACTTGATTTATCAGATTTAGGCTTTGCTTTTTCTTTTGCATCATTATCTCTTGCATTTTCTCTTGCATCATTTAATAAATCATTCATTTTTTTTCGTAATTTATCAATATCATCTTCTAGATCAATAACCTTCTTCAATTCTTCTTTCAAAGTTGACATTTTATTTTTTATTTTAGTTATTCTTTAATGTAAAATAAGAGACAATCTTAACAATGATAATGTCCCATTCCACTACCTGATTCATAATAATGTTCATCTGGATCTTTAATCTTTTTACCACACTTTGGACATTCATCCGGATTGTAAACTTTTACTTTTTTCTTCTGTTGACATCTATAGTGACCCATGCCACTGGCCGATTCATGATAATGATCATTTAAGTCAAATATTCTCTCTTCACAATTTGGGCAGGTAGCCATTTTATATTCATTCATCTTTATTTAATTTTTCTAATTGAAGGTTAATCTGTATACCATTACAGACAGTCTCAAAATTATCTATATTTTATAGTCTAAACAATATAAACTTCTTCGGTTAGAAAATGCGTCATCATAATGTCGAATTGTTCAAGCTACTTGAAGGAGACTTAAACTCTAAAGTCCTAGATGAATTAAATGTAAGATTTGAAAAGATGAAGTCTATTGATATAGTTAGAACATTATATACCATATCTAAAAATACTAAGAGAACTCAATATCGAAATTATATCTTGAACAATAATTGGCTTAATCGCTGGTTTCAATTTAGTTCAAAATTAATTAAAACGTTTAACCCACGGACGCTATCGAGTTCTATTTATGCATTAAGTGTTCTTTCCTTGACACCTGAGCCTGAATGGTTATCTGAGTGGTTTCTTACCAGTTCAGATATAATGGCAAATTTTACACCGTTAGATTTGGGTAATGTTCTACGTTCTCTTAGTATGCTTAATATTATCCCTGATAAAATTTGGTTGGATAAGTGGTTTTATTATACGCAAATCAATATGAACTTATTCACTGTAGACGATTTAACTTCTTCTATTTATTCACTTGGTAAGATGAAAATTAAACCTGATTCGGAATGGTTAGAAGAATGGGTTTCGCGAAGTAAACCTATGTTATCTAGTTTCAATACTCAACATTTCTATTTTTCAATTTATGCTTTTGCAATTCTTAAAATAGAACCTGATTCTGAGTGGTTAGAAAAATGGTTTTACTACACTGAGAAGATTATGAAATTGTGTCGAGATAAGACTCTTATTAATTATATGTATTCATTATCTCTTCTCAAAATAAAACCTAATTCTATTTGGTTAAATAAGTGGTACTTGTGTAGTCAAGATTTATTGAAGAATCTCGATGTTGATAGTATTAGTAAGGTTAAATATGCTTTCTCAATTTTCAAGATATCTCCTGATCGTAATTGGTCTATTGGATTATTTTTTGATAATTTAGAAGATCTTAATACTCAAGAACTTACAGAGTCTATTCAACTGTATAGTATTGATGAAAATCTATCCGATAGTAATTGGTTAACAAAATGGTTCACAGTGACGCAGACAAAAATGAATCAATTTAAGAGCGTAGAACTCGTTTCATGTTTTGTTAGTCTTTCTAGTCTTGAAATAAACCCTAGTAAAGAGTGGTTGAATCAATGGCAACTCTCATCTCAAAAGCAAATGGAATCCTTGACCCCTCAAGACTTGTATA
>ERZ778028.3060-NODE-3060-length-10563-cov-4.162257_pt1 | contig 10563 bp, 7 predicted proteins | sample MGYA00375758_ERZ778028 | MGnify/ENA primary metagenome ERZ778028 (study PRJEB29350, sample SAMN05389828) | bioreactor metagenome | isolation source: Thiocyanate bioreactor | place: South Africa: University of Cape Town | collected 2014-03-17 ... | reverse complement strand
CCCCCACTGCATCACCGAGTCGTTGGCATTGGGTCCCATCACGGCAATCTTTTGCGCTTTGTTCAACGGCAAAGCCTTGTTCTTGTTCTGGAGCAACACCAAACTTTCCTGCGCCATCCGCAATGCCAGTTGTTGGTGTTCGGCGCTATTTACCACCGAATAAGGAATGTCCCAAACTGTTTCCTGGTTCATTTCGCCCAATTCGAAACGGGCTTTCAACAAACGAAGCAGCGAAGCATCCACCCGTTTTTCGTCGATCAAACCCTTGCGCACGGCATCGGGCAAATTGGCAAAGTCAACACCACACTCCAGGTCAGTTCCGCTCATCACGGCATCGGCCGAAGCGTGTGTGGCATCGGGCTGTGTCTCGTGAGCCTCTTTCCGGTAGAAATCGGAAATGGCCCAGCAATCGGACACCACAAGCCCATCGTATTTCCATTCATCCCTCAGGATTTGCGTCAGCAAACGGTTGCTTCCGCAGCAAGGCTGACCTTCAAAGCGGTTGTAAGCACACATCACCTCCTGCACATGGGCTTTCTGCACCAGATCCTTGAAGGCAGGCAAATAGGTTTCCCACAAATCGCGGGGCGAAATATTTTCGGCATTGTAGGAGTGACGGTTCCATTCGGGACCCGAATGCACGGCAAAATGCTTAGCGCAGGCGTGCAACTTGTCGTATTTGGCCTCCGCCGGGCCTTGTAAACCTTTCACCACGGCAACTCCCATTTTAGCAGTCAGGTAGGGATCTTCGCCGTAAGTCTCCTGGCCGCGTCCCCAACGGGGATCACGGAAGATATTTACATTGGGAGTCCAAAAAGTCAAGCCTTGGTAACGCTTGAGGCCTCCCTGCTCGCTATACTTGTTGGACTTGGCCCTCGCCTCGTCCGACACAGCCGTGAACACATCAAACAGCAATGCGTCGTCGAAAGAAGCAGCCATTCCTATGGCTTGAGGAAAAACAGTAGCCAAACCCGAGCGACCCACTCCGTGCAACGCTTCGTTCCACCATTCATACGCCTTGATTCCCAGACGGGGAATGGCTGGAGAATTGTTTTGCATGAGGGATGCTTTTTCTTCGAGGGTCAACCGCGACAGCAAATCTTTGGCTCTCTGGTCGGCACTCAGCTTCGCATCTTGATAGGGCAACTGCTGACTCCAACTCTTGAGCGGTATCAAAAGAATGGCAATGGAAAAGAGTAACTTTGAGAATGAGTTTCGGGTAAACATGGTCATGCCTTTCATGGTTTGGTATTTCAGTTTTCTATTTTTGGGCTATTTTCATCTAAACAAATTCAGATCCACCGCTTCCCCCATCTTCTTGTATCCAGCTTGGTTGGGATGCAAGAAATCGTTGTCGTGCATATCCGGCAAAATGGTTTTTGGATCGTCCGGCTGGTGCATCAGCAGATCGAAATCAATGACGGCATCGTACCGTCCGCTGGTTCGAATCCACTCATTCACCTTTTCTCTGGCTTGCAAACGGAAATCCTTGTCGTAGAACGATTTGGCAAAAGGCATTATCGTTGCGCCATACACTTTCATGCCCTTGGCATGAGCCTTGTCGATCAATTGGTTGTAGGCATTAATCAAATCTTCTACCAATTTAGGAGCATCTTCCGCCGTTCGGATGCCGCCAATATCGTTGACCCCGATGGAGATAATCAGCCATTTCACATTGTTTTGCGATAGAATATCCCGGTCAAAACGGTTGAGAGCTGTGGGTCCAAGTCCGCCGCGAACGACGCAGTTGCCACCAATTCCAAGGTTGAGAACCCCGATGTTGCTGGTAGCCTTGTTGTCGAGCAACCTTTGCGACAGCACATCGGGCCAGCGGTTCTGCTTGTTGGTGCCCGAACCGCGACCGTCAGTAATGGAATTTCCGAGAACAGCTACAGCAGCCGCTTTGGGTGTCGTTTGCACCTCTATCCTGTTTATGACGTACCAATGGTCGGTGGGAAAAGCCCCGGAAAAATCTGCCGAAGCCGCCTTTTCACCCGGAAGAATGTAGGAAGTGGTACGCGATGCCGGATGCCCGGTAAGGGTTTGCGAGACTTTTCCAAAAGCAATCGTGATGGCCAGTCGCGAACCCGGTTTTAGCTTGAATGTCAGCGGGTCGGACAACGCATCTTCGCCGGGTTTCATCGCCACACCGTGCCTTTTATTGAATTTCAATTCTTTCAAAGTCTTTGCATCGACATGGCTTCCGTCCTTCGCTTCGGCAATTGTCACCGATTTGATAACCGTAGAGTCTTTGCTGAATAGATTCGTGAAGCGCAACCTCACCACCTCGCCACCGATAGACACACGGACTATCTGGCGAAAAGTGTTGCCAGCCAAACCCGGAGCAGGAGGCATGTTGTTGGGTTCCACCAATTGTGGGGCAGTAGCCCAAGTGCCTGTCCATATTTTGGACACACTGCCCAATTTCGCACCCAAAGAATCCGGCAAAAAGAATAACGCCAGGAATATTCCAATGGCGCATACCGCCTTCATTTTAATCTTCATCTTTTCGTAAATTGTAATTATAAAACGAGGAGGCTGTCGCCTTCGCCCTATATTTCGCACTATTGTCCGCCCCCTTCGATTGTTTTTATCTTCCCATTTTCGTCGTATTCCAATTCCACCACTTTGAGGCTACGCAGCCAGGTTCTTCCGCCCGATGGCACGCAATCGTGGTGGAACAAATACCATTTACCCTTGAATTCGGCTATTGCGTGGTGAGTTGTCCAGCCAACTACTGGTGTCAGAATCGTACCTTGATAGGTGAACGGCCCGTAAGGATTGTCTCCGATGGCATAGCACAAGAGGTGCGAATCGCCCGTGGAGTAAGAAAAATAATATTTACCGTTGTATTTATGCACCCACGATGCTTCAAAGAAACGCCGTTCGGTGTCGCCCGCTTTCAGGCGATTCCCGTTTTCATCGAGGACGAGAATGTCTCTCGGTTCTTCGGCAAACTCCAGCATGTCGCCGCTCAATTTCACGATTTTGGAAGGGAGAGCCAGTTCATCCCCTTCGGGTAAAGCGGCACATTCCAAGGCTTTGTTATTGCGGTAGCGTTGCAATTGCCCACCCCACAATCCGCCGAAATACATGTAATAATTGCCGTCGCCGTCGTCGAAGATTGCCGGGTCGATACTGTAACTTCCCTTGATCGGGTTTTCCTGCGGAATGAACGGGCCTTCGGGCTTGTCGCTGATAGCAACTCCGATACGGAAAATGTCGTTCTTGTCTTTCAACGGGAAATAAAGGTAGTACTTGCCATCCTTGCAAGCAACGTCGCAATCCCAAAGTTGCCGCCCCGCCCAAGGTATGTTCTTTACCTCCAGCACTACGCCGTGGTCGGTGATTTCGCCGTTTTCAATGTCATCGGTCGAAAAAACATGGTAATCCTTCATGTCGAAATGATCGCCGTTGTCATTTTCCTCGATTCCACTTTCCCAGTCATGGGAAGGGTAAATGTACAACCGCCCGTTAAACACATGCACGGCCGGATCGGCCATATAATCGTTGGGAACTAAATATTTAGGTGTTTTCATTGTTGAATACTTATGCAATTTTATTTACTGTTTGGTTTGTGCCGCTAAATTAATCAATTTAGAAACAATATTCTTAGCTTTATAATCCCTGTCGAACAATAACGGATAATCTGTACGGCCTCTTACGGGGAAATTGTTTTTCCAGGAACCCTTGTCGCTCACGCCCCACAGAGTCACGCGAGTGATCTTGTCCTTGTGTTTCAAAAACAACTTGAAGAAATCCAGGTAGCGGTTTTCCCAGGCAGCTTCCACATTGGCAGGCAAGCCTTTCTTGTAGGGATTGATTTGTTCCTGATAAGCAGCCACATCAGCAATGTTTGCACCCCGGTTGCCTTTCGGAGCGGGCAAGGCACTGAGGTCAAGCTCCGTAATCATTACCTTCACCCCCAAACTTGCAAATGCGACGATGCTGTTCTCCTCATCTTCCAATGCAGGATAATCCATCCCAACATGCCCTTGCATACCAATTCCATCAATCTTCACCCCTTGCGCCTGCAAGGATTTCACCATACGGACCACCCCTTCGCGCTTGCCGGGAAGATACATCGAATAGTCGTTGTAATATAACTCGGCGTCCGGGTCGGCTTCGTGCGCAAATTGGAATGCCAGCTTGATGAAATCTTCGCCAATGATTTTATAAAACCGGCTTTTGCGGAACGAACCGTCGTCTTCGATGGCTTCATTCACCACGTCCCAACCTTTAATTCGTCCTTTATAGTGTCCCACAACAGTGTGGATGTGGTTTCTCATTCTCTCGATCAGCACCTCGCGCGAAACTTCCTTCCCATCCTTGTCCACAAAAAGCCAGCGGGGAGTTTGCGAATGCCAGATCAACGTGTGGCCTGTGACAAACATCTTGTTCTTTTCGCCATAGGCGACAAATTTGTCGGCTTCGTCAAAAAAGAACTTGCCTTCCTGCGGTTGAAGATTTTCACTTTTCATGCAGTTTTCAGCAACAATGGCGCTAAACTGCTTCTTCACCACTTCGTCGGCTTTCGTGTCGTAGCCCATGTATTGAGCCCGGTTGAGTGCAGTGCCAATATAGAACTTGCCTTTGAAGGCCTCCCTCAAAGTAGTGGCTTTCTTTTCTTTGGCAAGGCAAGGTTCTCCTCCCAACATCAGCAAACAACCGGCAACAGCAATGGAAATAAATAGTTTCATAGGTCTTACATTCTAATTTATTCTGATTGATTTGTTTCAATGTTCAGTGTTTCGGCGTATCTCCAATTCGGACTGGATTTTCACCTCCATCTTCTTGTCGATCACATAGAAGAAGAGCAATCCAACCCCGACTAAGAACGGAATGGACGGGAAAACACTCACAAGCATCTTGGCTCCTTCGGCCACACTTTCGGGTTGTACCACCCCATGGCCTGCCCCATCTTTGACAGCCACGTATCCATACAGGCTCAAAATCCAAGTCACCAAAGCTCCGCCGATGGAGAGACCCGCCTTGAGACCCACCATCATCGCCGAAAAAATGATCGCCGTAGCACGGCGACGGGTTTTCCACTCGGAATAGTCGGCCACGTCGGCTATCATCGCCCACAGAATCGGAATCGTGATGCCGTAGGTGAAGCCATGCAGGATTTGCGAGACGAACATCATCCAAATGTCGGTCGGCTTGAAAAATATGAACAACGCCACAAAAGCCGTAGCCACCAACAAGCCATATCTATACACATCCCTTTTCCCGTATTTGTCGGCAAGCTTCTTCGAAAGCGAGATTCCCACGATCATGAAAATGATTCCGCCAGCGTTAAACAACCCGAATCCGGCCGAAACAGGATCAGAACCAAAGAAGTTGAGACCGATCCGGGAAAGTGCCAACGTGATGGGACTGATGAATCCCGCAAGCGAACTTTTATCGACAAAGTTGTTGAAATAATACACATACGCCCCACCCTTCATTGCCAAGGTAATAAACACCAAAATGGTGAGAACCAGCATTATCAACCAAGGTTTGTTTTTTGAAAGGTCGGACAAATCGTCTTTCAGGGAAGACTTTTGCTCGGGACTTGGCACAATGCGTTCGCGGGTGGTGAAAAAGGTGATGAGCAACATGATTGTTCCTATCACGGCCAGCCACGACATCACAATCTCGATGCCCAAAGCCTTGTCGCCGCCTCCGGCATGTTCGATGATCGGCAGCATGAACACCTGCACGAAGAATTGCGCAAACATAACGGCCACAAACCGGTAGGAAGAAATGCTGTTGCGTTCGATCATGTCGCCTGTAATGACCCCGCTCAAGGCAGAATAGGGCAAATTGCTGGAAGCATAGAGCAACAGCAGGAAGGTGTAGGTAATAGCCGCATAAATGAGTTTTCCCTTGTACGAGAAGTCGGGCGTGGAGAATGCCAGAAAGGCGACTACACCGAGAGGAACAGCCGTGAAAAGCACCCAGGGACGAAATTTGCCCCACCGGGAACGAGTTCTGTCGGCCAGCACCCCGACGATGGGATTGAACACGAAGGCGGCTACCAATCCCACCGAAAGCATCACAATCGAGGCATCGGTGCTTTTTAGTCCATAAATGTCGGTGTAAAAATAAGCCAAGTAGGTGATTAAAGTTTGGAATACCAAGTTGGCAGCCAAGTCGCCAAGGCTGTAGCCGACTTTCTCAACAAACGATATCTTCCGCGAATTTGATTCCATTTCTTTGATTTTTTGATTGTAAGGTTATTCTCCGGCAATATGGAGGAGAAGTTGATTTCTTCGTTTTATTTAATTGTAAATTATTTGACTTTCAGGAGCTCCCAGGTAGCTTGGTTTAAGTCCGCCGGTGTCGATCAGTATTTTCTGAAGGACAATGCCCGGATCCAGCACGCGGAAACGGAGAACGTGCTTTCCCGCAGCTTCCACGTTGTGCTTTGTGACCGACTTGATGATGTGTTCGGCTTGCCACTTGCCGAGTTCGCCCCGGTAATGCCCGTTGAAATTGACAACCTGCGGATTTTTGCCGTCCAGAGAAATTTCATAACGCAAGCCCTTGTTGGCATTGTAGTTCAAGGTAGGAGAAAGCAATGCCTGCACCTCAACAGGTCCGGAAGAATGGAATTGGATGTCGTATTCCACGTACACAGCCACATTCTCGTCGGGAGAGACATTCTGAGGAAAGGTGGTGATCGCCGACTTGGTCTTGCCCAAGAACGGAATCACTTCCCAGCGGAGCTTGTCCGAATGGGTCACCCGGCTGAAATCTTCCGCCTCGATGGACACATAGCCATCTTTTTCCAAAAAAAGTCTTGTTTTTAAGGTATCCGCCTTTTGCTCCTTCACGTAAGTCACCTTTGGCATGATGCTCTGCCGAGGCTCTTGCCAAGAAGTGTATCCAATCCTTACCTGATCCATGATATGATCCCATTTTCCTGCGGATATTTCCTTGTTGTAATGGTTGGTCAGGACAGAATCGCGCTGGAAATACAGCTTCGCCTTGTCGGCCCATTTGTTGGCTTCCGGATCGTTCTTGGCTGCAAAAAACCGGTTCTTTGCCACGGCAAAATACATGTCGTAGAGATTCGAGCAGGTATTCACCGGAAACAATACCAATTGATCGAAGGCATCTTTGTATTCTGCAGGTATTTCGTAGTATAATTTCATGGCATCCAAGGCCAAGTTTCGATAATCGTTGGTCACCCGCTCAAACTCGTTGTAATTTTCGAGGCTGTATGTTCGGGAGTTAAGTAATTCGGGAGTTACCCGGCGGTTGTACTTCGAATAGAGGTTGATGATCCGTGCCGACTCTCTGGCGTATTTTGATCCAAATTGCTGCTCGCACCAGTTTTCAGTGTGTCGTAGCAAGTTCTGGGAATTGAATTGCGAGGGATTCCAAGCCATGTCGAGGAAAAAGCTGATCGGATATTCCATCGGCTTGAGATCGCCTACATTCACAATCCAGAGTTGGCTAATGCCGTGCGTGTAGCTAAGGTTCATCTGCTCCCACACACGTTGTATCGGATTGATATTGATCCATTTGGAATTGCGGGGAGCCCCCACGTAGTCAAAATGATAATACATCCCGTAACCGCCTTTTCGGGGCTTGGCATTCAGGTCAGGCAATTTCCGCACATTTCCCCAATTGTCGTCGCAAAACAGCAAGGTCACGTCGTCCGGAACATGCATACCGTGGTCGTAATAATCTTGTACTTCTTTATATAAAGCCCACACTTGTGGTGTCTTATCCGCTTTTTGCCCTGTCACCTTTTCAATGATCCTGCGTTGATCCTTCACGATCTTTTCAAGCAGGCTGATGTTGGTTCCTTCTTCCATGGCTTCGTCGCCATCTCCACGCATACCAACCGTGACTATTTTTTCCCAATTTTTGCTGCGTTCGATGCCAAATGTCCACGATTTCCTCAATGCCTCGGCATTTTTCGCATAATCCCACACGTTGGGCAGGTTGTTCCTCTCCACAAACCGATGCCAGTCCTGCTGCGCCATCGCCATCGGCTCGTGGTGGGAAGTCCCCATGATGATCCCCATTTCGTTGGCAAGCACTCCGTCCTGAGGATCGTCGTCGTAAAACGCACTTCCCCACATGGCAGGCCACAAATAGTTTGCCTTGAGGCGAAGCAAGAGTTCGAACACTTTCTCGTAGAATTTGCTGTTGAAGCCTCCGAAAGTGGCTGTTGACCAACCGCTCAATGCGGGTGCTTCGTCGTTCAGGAAAATGCCCCGGTACTTCACCGCCGGTTCGCCGTCGGTGTATGTTCCTTTCTGAAAATAAATCCGATCCTTATGAACGACTGGTACATCCGCCCAATAATACCAGGGAGAAACACCGATCTGCCTCGACAATTCATAGATGCCGTAGATGGTGCCACGCTTGTCGCTCCCGGCAATCACCAATGCCTCATCAACACCGACCACGGGCTGCGAAACATACCGGATGATGTATTTTTCGTTTTTGCCTTTCAGCTCCGATCCGTCTATTTTTTTGCTTCCGATAAGTTCATCCACCAAGGAATTCGTGCCGATAGTCCCGACGATGATTAGCGGGGATTTGGCACCTGAGATTTCATTCACCACTTGCGGCGACACTCCCGTAACCCTCTGAAAATCGGATTTCAAATCGTTCACAGCCCGGACAATGCCCGCATCTGCGCCCGAATTGACAAATAAGGTCGTGACGGCCGAAGCTTCGCAAAGCAGCATGTTGGTGTTGCTCTTTTGCGTGACTATGAAATTTTCGGCTCCGCTGATATTCCCTGAAATGCAATAGAGAATACCCAATGCGAATGCGACCTTGTTAAAAAAGCTCATCTTCCCTTTTTTATATTGTTCTATATCAAATGATGGATTGCGCCAATGGCCCAGTCTTTTTCATCATGGCAATTTCGTTTCCATTCAGTTTATTCGTTGATAATGGAAAAAATCAACGTCCACGTATCCGCCAAGATTTTTGGTTGCATAGTTGAATATGGCAAACTTGCTGCCCATAAACATCCGCCGGTAATCAAAAATCATTTTGTATTCCGGGCCGATGGGCGTCCATTTCTTATTATCCAGGCTATAATAGAAGGTGGCATTGTCCTTGTGGAGGTTGAAATCGCCGTCCACACGGAGGTAAACCACATTCCGAAGCAATTTCATCCGGGCTTTTTCTTCCACTTTAACGCCTGTGATTGCCTTTGAATCCTCCGCCAAGGAGACCGAATTCGAGGCCATGACCAAATATTTAGCCTTGCCCTCGGCCACCACCGACAATACGCCGGCATCGCCGTTGAAAGCACTTAGTCCGGCCACGTCGCCATCCTTCATCTTGGACACGTCGAGGGCGACCACCCCGCTGCATTCCGGACCTTCCATCCGTTGTGTGATGGAATTTGGAGCAGCAAACAAGTTGTCCACCACCCGGTTTGTCTTGAGTCTCAAGTAACCTTTGCGTTCGACGAGCTACCAAGCCTTGTTCTCCGGATTGTGGTTCCATTGCCAATTGATTTTCAGCTTATTTCCAGAGAAATCATCGCTTTCCACAATTCTTTTCCCGGTGTCATGCGGCTTGAGAGGCGTGGCCCAATTGAGAGGCACCTTGCCGTTTTCATCTCCAAGCATCGGCCAACCGTCCACCCAGCGAACAGGCATCAGCAACGGCACTCGGCCCACTCCTCCCCGATCCTGAAAGATCAACCCATACCAGTTTCCATTTTCATCGTCAATGATGGAACCCTGCCCGCAATAAGGGAAACCGGCAAAATTGTCTTCCAAGATCACCTTTTTTTCATAAGGACCTGTAATCTTGTCGGCCCGGTAACAGACCTGGCGACGAGCTTTTCCCCTTGGCCACGAAATCATCAGCAGGTAATATTTGCCGTTGTGCTTAATAACCTGGCTACCTTCCAGCAAGCCGGTTTCGTCCGCATCACGTTCAAAAACACGTTGATCCGTACCACCGGGTTTCACCCCAGTCAGATCGCTTTTCAGTTCCCGCAACGAACCTGTACCCGAAAAGACATACACCCGGTTGTCGTCGTCGAAGAAAAGGGAAGCATCGTGAAAATGCTGTGTGCGGGTCACCAGTTCCCATTTGTCCGTAGATGGATCGGTAGTAGAATAAATATACGCCTTGAAAGGCTTGTCGTTGGGCGAGAAAAGGACATAATATTTCCCGTTGTGATAACGGATGGACGAGGCCCATTGCCCACGTCCGTAAACCGTGCCGCCCTTCAAGTCGTAGTTCGGCGTATCGGTCAACTTGTCAAACACATAGCTCGCTAATTCCCAGTGCACCAAATCCTGCGATTTCATCACTGGTGCTCCCGGCATAAGGTGCATGGTGGTGCTTATGAGGTAGAAGTCGCTGCCTGTGCGGGTGATCGACATATCGGGTACATCGGCCCATATCACAGGGTTGGTGAACGGTGTCGAGTTCTGCGCATGACTTGCACAGGCAATCAACAGCACACCATAGGCAGCGAGGATTCTTTTGACTCTATCTTTCATCTTCAAAAAAAATATAAATCATTGGATTGCAATCCATTTTCATTTTTTACGGGCAATAAGATACCGCCCTCCGGCTTTT
>ERZ778028.3050-NODE-3050-length-10577-cov-8.224007_pt1 | contig 10577 bp, 13 predicted proteins | sample MGYA00375758_ERZ778028 | MGnify/ENA primary metagenome ERZ778028 (study PRJEB29350, sample SAMN05389828) | bioreactor metagenome | isolation source: Thiocyanate bioreactor | place: South Africa: University of Cape Town | collected 2014-03-17 ... | reverse complement strand
TAAAAAGAGCTGTTGCTGACCTTACTTTGGATAAGTTGATTTTAAAGGAAGCAGCAGAGAGAAACTTTTAAGCACCGAACGACAACGGCAATGCGCTATTAAAACACAACAGAAGTTAGGGATCTCCTAAAGGCGTATTTGTGAGGTTTTAGGGATTCCTCGTTCGGTGCTGAGGATATTGCTTTCGACAAGAAGATGATAAGGAAGCGTTAAGAGCAGCTATTATTCGGTTAGTAAGTCAGTATGGGAGTGGAATTCTTCAAAATCAAGCAGAAGAGATAAAATACTCACAGCAATTACAATATCTACATTATCAGTAGCAGCATATTATAGAAAAGAGATTTAAAATATTTGTTTGAAGTAGATGGTATTGCACTTATTTCTTCTAATTAGAAAGATAACATAACTTCTGTTAAAAGTTTAGTAATAAAAAAGAGTTTCTAGAGTTCGAAAGAACTCTAGAAACTTTAAAATAAGTTAATAATATTGATGCGAATTGAGTCTTAAATTACCTACATTAGGCAAGGGGGCAGGAGCTGACTGATTAACCACGCAACTTTGTAAGGAATTTCGTTCTCCAGCAAGTTGCTTTATTAAAATAGTACTTACCAAATTGATACCATTATCTGCTAACCCTCCACAAAGAGGGATTTGTTGAACCACATGAGTGCCCATATCATATAAACTATTTACTGTTCTCACACTTACAACACTTTGGACTAAAAGTTTTTGGAAGTAGTTAACAACCCAATAAGCATTATCTGAAGTTTGTGGGTAGTGGGTAAAGACTTCTCTCATTGATTTAAGATAAAAGTTGGTAAATTTTCTTGAATTATCGTGTGATTCACAAGAAGCATTTACATCTATAGAGTTTCTTAAACAATGTCCTCTACCATCAAAGTTAAGAGCTAAACATAAACTAATATTTGAATTACTTAATAAATGCACCACTTCATCATCTTTCTCATGTATTTTGGCAAGCCTTAGAGAAGCAAAAAATGTTGAAAGATCAGCAAAAGATTCATGAAAAGCTGCAAGAGGTGAATTAGATCTATGACCATAAAAATACGCATTTAAAGCATCAAGAATGCTATGACCAGTTTCATGAGAAACAATATCAAAAAACCTTGCAGTAGGAAGTGGAGTTTGGTTATTAATAGCACCACATAATTCTATTCTACCAATACCAGGTCTATTAATTCTTTCATAATATGCATTTCCGATTCCTAATCGGCATGCTCTATCGTCAGGATTAAATATAACTTTTAATGTGTTAAAACTGGAAGTATTTACGCCACATTCTAAGAAAGAGTCTAGAGTTAACCGTGCGATACCATATGTGCTGATACGATGATTAATAACAGCACTAAGCTCGGGGCCAACTGGTTTATCTAACTTAGGATCGCCTCTACCCTCACTGTTATCAAAATTCCATTGAGTATCCTTTTTAAATACCAACAGACCCCTTGGAATATAGGTAGGTATATCTCTCCTTTCGTTATCAAGAGAAAAGTATTTATCTTGAGGACCGCTTTGAACATTTTCTAATGTTATATCTACTATAGAACCATTAAATCCAAATCTTCCATTTGGAGAATAAATACTTACCTCTTCTAAATCTTGTGAAGGCGTTGATAACGCTATTTGGGAACAAAATAATATAAAAAATAATAAACGATGAACTTTCATGGAGTATTCTCCTATTTAAATAATATTTAAAAACATAGATGCCTTTTGTAAAAGGCATCAGTTTATAGTGAGTCAAAAAACTTATTTTGAATATGCGTAAAATTTTCCTAGAAAGAAAAGTTGAATAATTTTTACTTAAACTAATCGCGATATTAAGACTATAATAATAAATTTTTTTTATTAGATTTCATATCTATGCAAATTTATCAATTGATATATGAACATAAATCATTTATGACTAAGAGGAAGTAGGGGAGACACTCAACTATCATAGTCCAAAGTAGTAAGAGAATATTATAAAAAAGTAAAATCATCTAAGTTCAATTTGTTTAATACTTCGTAGCAATATCATCCATAACATCAATAAATATGGAAACTAAAATTGCTAGGTTTTCTCACTTTCACATTAACATAGAGTTCATTATATAAAATCGCATATAAATAAAAGTTCATTAAGATTGGGGCAGGGGGGTGTTGTCAAACATTTGTTAATCGGTTATTCGGATTCTAGATCCAAATTTTTTTTAAAAACTATCATATTGATATCGAAACACAGTCTCATTTGAATGTACAAAAAAAATGTATCAATGTTTTTGTAAACGTATAATGGATAAACCTTGAAGAAATGAGGTTCACATTACGCTTTTATGCAGTGTAAGTAGTTATCTTTACCATAATCAAGGATCTTTTGATCTCTCGTAATAAGAGGTATACCCAGAACTCTCGCTGTGGCAACGATAATCCTATCAGCTGGATCACCATGAAAACCTCCAGGAAGAGAGGTGCTTTCAACAGTAACTTCAGGGGTAAGAGGATATAAAGTAATACCAGGTGCCTCAAGGCTTCTTTTAATCCAAGTCAAACAAGGCTGATTGAGAAGTATTCGTTCTCGTGCGTGAAGCATGCTGATTTCCCAAAGAGATATAGCACTTATAGCAACAGAGCCATCAATAAGGCTTTGCTCTAGAATTTCTTTTGCTTTTATTGAAAGCTCATTTTCTCCATTCATGAGCCACAAAAAAACATGAGTATCTAATAATAATTTAATATTAGGATAATTCTGCATCCCACTTTTCCTCAATTGGGTTAATGATGTCTCCTTTGACTTTTAGTGATTGCTTCATAAAGCCAAACAGAGAAGGGGAAGTCTCTGAATAAGGGACGAGCTTGGCAATAGGAATGCCACGTTTAGTAATAATGATAGTTTCATGTTTTTGCTCAGTTAGATCCATGAGCTTTAAACATTTTGCTTTAAATTCACCAGCACCGATTTGGATCATAATGCTCTCCATGGTTATATATCTATAGTCATATTAAATTGATTCACATTACAATGCAAGACATATTCGTAGTTCCGAAAAGTATACTTTGTGGAACATATCTCCTGCCTAGTTCCATAATATGTCCCATAAATAGATTTTCACAAACTCTTAGGGATTGTGGGTCATTATGACAGTATTTGTAGGATATGCTAGAGTCAGTTCAGTAGGTCAGTCATTAGAAGTGCAGCTTGAGAAGTTAAAACACTGTTCAAAAATATTTCGGGGTAAACAAAGTGAAACCACTATCAATCGATCTGCATTAATTGAATGTATGAATTATGCGAGAGAAGGGGGCACGTTAGTTATTACTCACCTTAATCGGCTAGCGCGTTTAACTGTTGACCTTTGTAATATTGCAGCTGAGCTTGATAAGAAAAAAGTAGCACTTCAGGTAATAGATCAGAACTGACACGAACGATGCTACAGGTCGGCTTCTTTTTAATATGTTAGGAGCGATATCGCAATTTGAAACAGAGATTAGAGCAGAAAGGCAGGTAGAAAGAATAAAAAAAGGTCTTATAGATTTATCGTCCTTTGACGGAACTATTCTTAAAAAAGTAACATTAGAAAATTGGATATTTAGAAATCATGCAGAGTACCAAGGTACCTTTGCAAGTTTATGTGTTTATAAGGCTAAACTCTCAAGTACATGGAATATACCGGATGAAATAAAGAAATCTATTTTTAATAAAGCTCAAGAAGGAGATGACGATGCCCAATTCAGTCTAGGAATAATGTACTCAAATGGATTAAGCGTTGATAAAGATGAAGTTGAAGCGGTGAAATGGTATACGCTCGCAGCAAAACAAAATAATACTAATGCGAGAGAAAAAAGAAGCTCAGTGAGGATGCCATAGCAGAGCTAAAGGAGAAGGTTTCTCAAGGACACAGCAAATCAGCCATTGCTAAGAAGCTTAATATAAGTCGAGAGACGCTTTATCAATACTTGAGGGAGGCGCAATTAAGTTGCTTAATATCGACATCCCAAATAGATTTAAAAATTAAAAATTTCTTTATATTCTAAGCATGAACCAACCAAATTTCAATTAACTTTCACCAGAGTAAGCTCAAAGAGCTCCAAAGAATAAGATGAATAGTACCAATCATAGCGCCAAGTTTCCACCACTCTTTGAAGGTGACAAAACCAGATTCAAAAAAGACTGGAGCTGATCCATTCCCATAATGCGTTAAACATCCAGATAACCCAGAAAAAATAGAAAATAGAAGGCAGGTCAACATTGGCGGAGCACCAGCTGATAAAGCTAATACCAACAAATTTAGGTGTAGCACTGGTAATGTGTTGCTCATCTTTTGTTATGATGGGAAGTCCACCTTCAAGATGAACAATGCCTGGAACACTGATGTAATGACTTATTTACGAGATCCTCGTTTCTTTTTTGGATTATTTTTTTTATACATCTTAGAACTTCTGCCTTAAGAACATCATTCTTGATAGGCTTAAACACATATCCATCCATTTCAGCTGCTAAAAATCTATCTCTGTTGGTTGATAAAGCATGTGCAGTTATCCCAAGATTATAAGCGCTTGAGAGCTATGAGAGAAAGGCTATTTTAGAAAAGGAGTTAAAAAAGGGCTAGAGCCACAGTTAATAAAATGCATGAGGCAGGAGCAAAGGGTGGCTCAAGAAATGATAATATAAGGATTCTTCCTGGTACCCTTATATAGATTGCGTAGGCATCAAGACTAGCCTCAACTGTTTCTGACATCATTAAAACTTGCCAACTTTCTCTTTTAAAATACTTAATGATGCTTAATTAAATCCTGTTCCCAAACTTTACGTGAAAGGTAATAGTTACCTCCATGTCCTGGATAGAAGACTGGTTTAAATGGTTTTAGTCCTTCATTCTTCAAATCAAGTTGAGGGTTCTCATCATCCATTTCAATAAACCCATTCTTCTTAAAGGCTTTCCAAGATCCAACACGATGATAAGAGATTGATGTAACCAAAAAATGGATGTCAGTTGTTTTAAAAAGAAGATCAACTACCAGTTTTATCATAAGTGTCGCATAACCTTTTTCTCTTGCCCACTCGTCTGTGTAAATATGGGTTATGCAGCCATATTTCAACTTTGTTTCATCTAAAAGGTAGTCTATAACATAATCTAATCCAGAAATATGCTCAGGGGCTCTTATAGCATCACTATAACCGTATCTAAAAAGATGCTGATCTAATTGTTCAGTAAGATTTCGATTTATAAAAAGGTTACAATATCCCATAGACCCATTGAAAACATCTAAAAAGGCAATATTTTGTTCTAATTGTTGTCCTGATGTTTTATTCTTTTCAATGTGCTTTAACTTATACAAAGAGGTAAGCGAAGGGTCCAAAGCGAAAAATTTTTCTTTTAAGTTAGATCCTCGTTTTAAAATTCTAAGTGCATTTGGGTTTTCTATAGAAAGGTGATAATTAGCCTCAGCTTTATTTAGCATTGCTTCTGTAAGAGAGCACTCTCTTAATAATTGTGATCTTTTAAAATGATAATCAAAATCTTCTTTTGAGACGTTATCATTATGATATCCTTTAATAAAAGGTGTATACTTCTCATTAAGCTCATGCCATAGTACTTTATGGCTTTCATATTGTTCCTCTATGATTTCGCTAGCCCGGGCTAATGTGGTCAAAAAGACTACTAAGCTTAAGAATGTAAAATATTTTTGGATATTCATGAGCTTCTCCTAAAGTAAAAATGGCTTATGATTTTGTCTAATTAGCATGATTGCTAAATTCGATAAAGTGGAAAATAGATATTATACTAGATTACTGACTAGAAACGCCACTTTTACTCTTTTTAATTACAAAATACCCCATTTTATCAACCTTAATGCCTCTTTCTTCCATCATTTCTTCGAGATCACAATAGCTGATCCTGTACTTACAATACCACCTCACGCATCCAAGAATAATAGCTTCTTGGAAATGTCGCCACTTAAAATCATTCATCCAATAATTCCCTATTTTTCTACAGACTTTGAATAAATTGATTAATTTTTGCAACAGAGCCGGCATTTGACCATAGTAAATCTCTTCTTATTCCATAGTTAAATTTTATATTCCGGATATAATTCTGGAAGCAAGACAAAATGTGAACTTGAATATGGAGGTTGGAATAATCCAATTATTAAACGTGAGCTCATCCAAAGAGCAAGAGATCAATTACGTCCAGATATTATTATTCAAACTGCTGAAGAAGTAGGCTGGAATAATAAGGTTATGGAGGCTCAAATATTTGCTTATCTTGCTGTACGAAGCCTTTTAGGAGAACCCATTAGTGTGCCTGAGACAACTAAGGTTCCTCAGCCACTTTCAGGAGGGCATGCTTATTTATCTTCCCAAAAGCTCTCAGAAAAAATGATAGCAGTTTTGAAAAATAATCCTCAAGTCTTAACAGGATACAAGCAATAAAGAAATTGGATACTTGTTAAGAGAAATATAGCGAAGCATAAATTTTATACCTGTCTTTAACAATATAGGTTCTTTTAAATGCTCTCGCTTGTTTACTTCTTAACCAAGTACCAGCAATGGTATTTGAGATTTACCCAATGGATGCGTGCTGCCAAAACATGCAATTATGTTAGCAATAGATTAAAAATGATAGAATTTATCAATTCTGAAATCCATTCTTGAGATTTTCATATGGGCAAAACTTCTTAGCGTGCATTTACGGCCAAATCTTTCTCATACCCTTAATAAGAGATTGACTCTTATTAAGTTTTAACGCCATCAGCTCGACTTTATATAATATTTGAAACAGCTTTTATTTCTTAAAATGAATTATAATCGTTGTGATATAGGCTTATAATGGTTCTGCATTAGGGATAATAATATCGCTTTGCCCCTTGAAATAGTTAAAAAGCATATTAATTATTTCATGCATGCTTGTTTTCCAATAAACAATAGCTCTACTTAGATTGAGATTAAAAACAGACCATTTTTTTTCTGAATGATAATCAACAGGAAAAGGAATTATTTTCCAGCCTAATTTTCTAAAGAGTCCTACTGCACGAGGCATATGCAATGCAGATGTAACAAGTACCCATTTTCCTTTAGGCTGTAACAAACGATAACTATAAAGAGCATTTTGATTAGTATTACGTGCTTCTCTCTCAAAGATTATTTGATGCGTATTTAAACCACAATCTTGAAAAAATTTCTCAGCCAATACGGATTCATTAACGCCATGTTCTAAGTACCATCCGCCACCTGTGAAAACGTGTTTTACATTAGGGTATTGTTTAATAAGTTGAGTAAAAGAAATTAAACGACCTATCGCAAAATTATAACAAGGACGCTTCAGTTTGCAAGACAATAAAAGGTCAAATCCACTCCCAAGAACAATAATTCCTTCAATATCTTTTGGAATTAATGGGTCTTCAGGAAAACGTCTTTCTAAAAAAGAAGTTAGCCATTGACCTAATGGAAATATGCATACAAACAATATCAAGATTAAATCAATTGAAAGCAGAATATAAGTAAGGCTTAAATATCTAAAAAATAAACTTATGGTAGCTAAAAAAGTCAAAAATAAGAATAGATGATCAACTTCTACAATAAGGTTTAAGAGACGACGTAAGACATTTTCTGCTAAAGAAAACTGATTTTTAAACATTTGCTTATTCATTTCTAAAAACCCTTACTTTATAAATTGATTAAGGCTTATATACATCCATACTCCCATCTTTGCTAACAATGATAAATAATAACTTAAAACGCTTGTGTGGCAAGATTAAGGTAAGATTACAATTAAACTAAATAAATACGAATCTTCTCAAATTTAAAATATACTTAAATTATAAAGATAGAAATATATTGTCTAATTCATCTTGTTTTTCTCTCTAATTTTCCTAAAATTTTTAAATAAAGAGTTATTTAGTTCTTGAAGATGGAGACATAAAAAATGACCATTATGATAAAGAAAATGTACCTAATAGCTTCTGTTCTTTTGATAAATGCAGCAAATGCTTCGCAATTTACCTCAGAAATTTTTTCTTATGATGATTATGCTAATGCCAAAGGACTCCACGTCACTTTAAAAGGGGACAACTGGCGTGCAGAAGATATAAAACCTGATCATCTTCAGTTTCATATAAATCTTTTTGGTAATTCTACTGTTATGGCTGGATTTGCAGATGGACAAGTAAGGTCTGCTGAAAGTGTCACTGCAAGAGTTAAAAACTCTATTGAAGAAAGATTTGGAAAAGGTAGTCCTCATGGTCTTTTAACTGTTCTTGATGAAGAAAAACAGCCCTTTATGCATGTAGTTGCTGGAAGCGGAGATCGACCAGGTACTTCTGAGTTAGCCTATGCAATGTTACCTGAGTACTGGGGAAAAAAGTATGGAGAGAAAGTAGTTACTAAGATCGTTCAGGAATGGGCCCCAGCAGTGTATAAAATAGGTCGAGGCATTGGCCTACAACCTAATGCTCATGCTAATATCATTAAAGCTTTTCAATGCTTTGATGGCAAACCTCTTGAGCAAATTGATGCTACGGCAAGCCCTTCTAATGTTGGCTCTTGGAAAATCCTTATAAAAACAGGCTTTAAAGCTGCCAAATGTAATTTAGAATCAACTGAAATAATTATTGATTATGATCATAAAGAATTTGAGTCACTAGCAACAATGGAAGCAGAATTGTTAAAGCTTTTCGATATAGCAAAAAGCAATACTGACCAGCCATTAATTCCAGGAAAGCGTTACCGCATGATTGATCCTAAGGGACAACTGAGAACAATCAGTAAACATACTAAATGGGAACGCATGAAATATCATTTTGAGAATACAATTAAGACTTATGATAAGAAATTCACTATCGATTTAAAAATCGATAATTAAATAAAGAGATATTATTACTGAGTTAATAATGTGTATGAAACTTAAATTTTTTTATAATTTGTGGGATTGATGATAGAAAGAAAATCATTGGCTACCGAGCCTACATTTAAGATTGATGAATTAACTCTTGAGGAGCAGTCTTCACTTAAAAGCTCACGGGTATGGGAGAGCGATTGTCCTATACCTATAAATCGCTTAAGAATCGTAAAATTAAGTTATTGGAATTTTGAAGGTAAAGAGCAGGCTGATGGCCAAATTATGGTAATGGATGCAGTTGGGGATTCTGTTGTACAAATCTTTAAAACACTGTACGAAAAAAAATTTCCTTTAGCAAAAGTTCGTTTGATGGATCATTATGAAGGAGATGATGCTAAATCCTTAAATGATAATAATACTTCATGTTTTAATTTTAGACCTATTATTGGTTCAACAAAGTTGTCATTGCATGGTTATGGACTCGCTATAGATATTAATCCTATACAGAATCCTTTTATTGAATTTCCTGAAAATGAAACAAAAAAATCCATAGCAATTTATAGCCCGCCTGAAGGAAGACAATATACGAATCGTTTACAAAGCCGTCCTGGAAAACCTTTTAGGCCTGGAATGGCTGAACAAGTTATAGATATTTTTAAAAAAAATGGTTTTACAGTTTGGGGAGGTGATTGGGATACTCCCATTGATTACCAGCATTTTCAGGTAACTCGTGACGTAGCTGAAAAACTCATAATACTACCTCCACAAGAAGCAAAAATTTATTTTCAATCTCTCTTATAATTTTTTTAATTTTTACAACAAGTCTTGCGACACTTTTAAGTGAGTAAAAAAGTGAAGCTTTGATCTGGTGCCTAAAAGGTTGGGCCTATGATCCTCCAAAATCTGGCTTGATTTTGAGTATGCCTAAAATTAACTTAATTGTATCAAGTTTAGAAAAATATGAAGATAAACATGATGACTAAAAGTAATTTTATAAAGGCGTTCTTTTAGTATTATTTTTTTGAATTTTAGTTCATGGTGTCAAGCTTCTTTAATCCGATCTGTAACTTTTTATCACATTAGAGAGGAGGGAGGTTTTGATTCTCAAACTCTTCTCACTGTCTCATGTATACAAGCTTCAGGTACTAAATTATCACTAGAAAAAAAGAAAGCTTTAATAAACTCTCAGTATCTTAAAAATGTTCACTCTCTTTATCTTTTAAATCAAGATTTAGACGATAATTTCATAGAAAGGATGTATAGGAATACAACTCTCAAAAGGTTAATTAATTTAGATATTTCAAGAAACCAAAATATAACTAATCGATCCCTTCAAGAAATTTTAAACAGTGATTTAGGGTCCATAAGAGATTTACCTCAAATTAGCGGAAGATATGGCATCCCTAGTTCTACGATGTATGTAACTGCTTGTGGAACTTCTATAGTATCTAAGGATAATCAGAAGCACATTAACTTAAATCGCTTTGGTTTTACAGTTGAATATAAGCATCCCCTTACAGGAAAAACGACAGACACAACTGCTGTAAATGCTGTCAAATTTGTGGAATGTAATTTCTAGATAAAGTTTTTACGGATAAAGCTTCAGGAAAAGATATCAAAAGACCGGGTTTAGAAGAATTACTTCACTATGCAAGAGACGGAGATACAATTGTTGTCCATAGTATGGATCGATTAGCTCGTAATCTTGATGATTTAAGAAAGCTAGTGTTAGATTTA
>ERZ778028.3047-NODE-3047-length-10586-cov-3.290096_pt1 | contig 10586 bp, 7 predicted proteins | sample MGYA00375758_ERZ778028 | MGnify/ENA primary metagenome ERZ778028 (study PRJEB29350, sample SAMN05389828) | bioreactor metagenome | isolation source: Thiocyanate bioreactor | place: South Africa: University of Cape Town | collected 2014-03-17 ... | reverse complement strand
ATCTTTCTCTTTAAAAGTGCATGTTATAACATTCTTGTTTGTGTCAATGTATGGTGACAGATAACTTTTTAATGCTGTTATATCTTGTTCGTAAATAGTCAAATAGTGTTTTATATAATCATAAGTCATGACAATTTTCTCATATTCAAAACTTTCATTAGGGGTAAAATAAGATATTGTTGATGGTGTATATAATGCATAAGGATAGGTTTTTGAATTTTTCCTTAATGATTGCTTATATCTTATAGGTATTATTGGAGCTTCACATTTTTGTATTGAGCCTATATTTTCTAACCATATATTTTTTTCATTTGTATACTCTGTATCAAAATCTATTTCTAGTTTTGATGAATTTTTTAATAAATTTACAGAATAATCCAGCCCTTTTCTTTCAATTAAATCTTTGACAAAATAATATGATGTGGCATAAGCGTATTTGTTTTGTTCTTCATTAAAATATATTTTTTGAAATACTGGAATTGTTAAGTCCATAATTTCTAAATTTTCATTCGTAGAGTAATACTGTTTAAGTTCTTCGAGTGATATACTTGGCGTGATAGAAGCATTATACAGCTTTTCATTTGCATAGCAGGCAAATCCATAACATAGACCATAGTTGCTTGTATCTCCAAATGAAGCTTGTAAAAAAGAGATTGTAACATCTACTGTTTCTAAGTCAAAGCTATTTAAATATATTTTTTTATTTTCACTACTAAATGTATTTTTTTCACTAATAAATATAGATAAAGGTTCTTCAAAAAATATTTTAAATTCATTTTCAAAATTAGTGCGAAGAGTTTCAACTTTATTAATAAAATCATTTATTTGCTCTTCAGTATATGTGTTAATTTCAAAATAATAATTAACTCGCTCAGTTGATAAAGCTTCAAATTGTATGTAAGATCCGCTACTCTGAATAAAGTCTTTATAATCAGAACCTTTAGTTACATTATATACAGTTTTTTCTGAAGTTTGTTTATTCAAAATTGTACAGCTGCTTAGAAGCAATATAGCTAATAAACAAATAAATATTAATCTTTTGTTACAATTAATCATTAAATTCATCTCCGTTCTTTTTAAAGATATCTAGTTAATAATTTGTTACTATATAAAAATTATGCCACAGTACAAATAGTACATCGTTGTTATTATCTTAACAAATATAAACAACTTTGGCAATGAAAACTTAATTTTCAAATAAAAAATATGTATATTTTGCGAGCTCCTATAAGTGATAATTACAAGCTAAACAAGTTCAAGGTAAATGTAAAAACATATAGTGTATATGCTTGTTTAAAATATATTTACAGGAATAAAGCTTTATATCATTTTATATTAATAAGAGAATTTTTATATACTGTATTTTGTATTTAAATTTTTAATAACAAGCTATTTTTTATATAGTTACATTGATAAAGAAATGCATTCATTAATACAAAAATGGGACAAATGAAGTATAGAAAATGAATATTGATGAGTGAAGGAGAGCTACTTAAAGATTCTAAGGATAAAAAAGTAACAATGAGTAAAGATTTCGTAGGGGCAATTAATAATAATTCCTATGAGAATTAAACAGCAAGGTAAAATAAATTAAAATATAATTAATAATTTATTTTTTTATTTTTGACAGTTAACTTTTGATTCAAATAAAAATGATAGTCACACCAATGCCTCTAAGAAATGTACTAAGACTAAATATCTAAATTGTAAATTTAACATTTCCATTAATGGTATAGAGAAACTTATAATAATATATTATTATATGCGTAAGATATATGATTTATATCGAAATAAACAAAATATATGTATTAATAATTTAAGTTTTATTTTTACAATATGTTTTGCTAATTAATTAAATAATAATTGAGGAGGTAGAGAAATGCAAAACGAAAAAGACATGGAACTTGAAGTGTACGAAGTAGATGATTCTACAGTGCTTGAGTTTATGGGAGCTTCTATTGGATTAAAAGGATGTTGTTCAATCACAATTCCTATAAATGGTACTGAAGATTAATTAGAGGTGAAACTACAAGACGAAAAAAGATGTAGAAGTTGATACAATATTTGAATTTATATGAGCGTTATAAAGATTAAGGTCTTATACTCTCATGAAATTAATTAAAAAATTTTAAAATACCAGGAGGTAAAAAATGCAAAACGAAAAAGATATGGAACTTGAAGTGTATGAAGTAGATGATACTACAGTGCTTGAATTTATGGGAGCTTCTATAGGAGTAATAGGGTGTTGTTCAATTACAATTCCTATAAATGGTACTGAAGATTAATTAATAAGATTAAAATTTTAGTTTAAAGGCAAAATCTTTAGATTAATATGCTTAAATTAAAGAATTTTTTTGGGAAGAATACTAAAGATGTAATCGGATCAAGAATTACATAAAACCAGTATATTTAAGATATGGTGTAGAATATCATATTTTAAGAAAGTTACAAGACAAATATGACTGATTTTACTTGAAAATCATTTTTAAGTAAAATCAGTCATATAAATTCAATAAATTAAACGGTGATAATATGAAGTATTTATTTAAAGATGAAGAATTGGTAGTTAGAAAATCGGGGCTAAGTTATGAGTATTTAAAACTACTATTAAACAGCAATAACATTAAATTAGTTCTACAAGAAATAACAAAGAATGAAACGATTAGCAGCTCATTAAATGTTAATTCGATAATAAATGGTAAACAAAATATTTTGATTAATTTTAGTGAAAAAGAAATAAATACCATATACAAATACCTTATTAGATTTTCATATAGAACACAGCCATATGCTCTATTCTCTTATATATGTTCTAATGAATATAGTGGAATTGATGTAAGTGTGTCAAGTGAATGGCTAACAAAACTTAATGAATATATTAATTTTAAAGAAATATGTGAGACAAATTATGTTATTATTTCTTCAGATGTAGCAATATACGATGAAGTGTGCATTTTAAATAAAAAAAATACTGGTAAAAAATTTGTCAAATTGAAATTTAATAATACTTTAAAACAAATTTTTAGTTTATGTAAAGAGCAAATTTTAATTAAAACATTACTTACAACCTGTGAGTGCAGTTTAGATCTTATAAAGAAATTGGTAAATTATGGTTTCATCCAAACTGAATTTATCAATAATTCAATAAATCTAGATACTCTAAAGATTAGTAAAAATTATATAAATCTTAAAAATAATGAGCTAAAAACACAACTTTGTTTAATAGAGAATAAGTTAAAAGAAATAAATCAATCTCAAGATATTACATGTAACAAACTTGAAGAAGTAGTTTGTGATATGTCTCAAATAGTAAAATCAGATAGATATATCAACATATGTAAATATGAAAAAAAGGAGAATACAGATTTCTTAAAAGAAATAATTAATAAAAAAGACATATCATTAGTTTTTTCAATATTATCATTATTTAATTATTATAATGATAAAGGTTATGAAAAAACATTATATTTATTTGAAAGTAAATATGGAATGTATTCTTGCGTAAGATTAATAGATATTATGGATGAAGATATATTTGAATACCATTTAGAAAGTAGGAATATTAATAATACTCCTAATCACTATTTAAAAAGCATGATATCATCAGCTGTCAATAGTGGAGAAAGTATTATAAAATTATCAAAAAAGGATATACAAAATCTTTTAGATCAATTCTATATACCAAATAAATTTCATATAGATTTTGATTTCAAATTTAAGGTAATTAACAATAAAGTAGTTCTTAATTTGGATTCATTTAGAAATAATACGGGTTCATATATGGGAAGGTTTAAACAAAAAAATAATAGTGGTTATGATGATGAAATTAAAAAACGTGCTAACAAATTCGAAGTTGATTATTGTTCAATAAATTATAGTGATTTATCTCTTTCATATGGAAATTATAATAATATTATTTCTATTAATGAAAAACCGACGGTTTTTGAAGAAGATTTAGATTTAAATGTTAATAAGATTTCAATTAAAGATTTATATGTTATGTGTAATGAACATGGATTAAATATACTATATCTAGATAATGGAATTTTTAAACAAATAACTCCTACTTTTACGCATAATTTAGGTATATCATATTTACTGGAAAATAGAATTGTAAAAATATTAAATTATATTTGTGATGTCAAGCAAATAGTTCCTACAAATTTCATTGTTAAAGATTATAATTATTTATCATTTGTTCCAAGAATAGAATATGAAGACATAATAATTAGCAAAAAAATGTGGCATATAAACACTTCTAAATTTAATAAAAAGTCAAACTTGGAATTATTAAATGAACTTCAAAATTTTATAAAGAATAACAACGTTGATAAATATGTTTGTCTATTAACTCAACAAGATGAATTTCCTATAAATATAAGTAATGAATACTCTATTAATATATTAGTTAATGAACTAAAAAAGAATGGAAAGATAACTTTAACAGAATGCTTAGAATTTCAGGAAGATTATAATATTGATTTGAAAAGCCATATAAATGAATATATCTTGCCAATATGCCCAAAAGAGGATTATTTTCCTCAAATACAAGCAGGTGATTATTCGATATATTGTAGTGATATTAATAATAAATACTTAACGTATATTATAGAAACTAATTCTAACCTTAATTTTTTGGTGCTTGAAAATATACAAGAAGATTTTAGGTGTTTTGAAGGTAGATATTTTCTATTAAGATATACTGATAATGGAAGTTCAATAAGATTTAGAATAATTAATGAAGTCGGTGACAAATTTGTGGAAAAAATATTAAATAAATATATACAAACTAAAATAATAAATTCATATAGTAAAACATTATACTTTCCAGAATATATAAGATATGGCACCGATAAAATGGAGACTATTGAAGAGTTGTTTTGCTTAGAATCTTCATTTGATTACAAAAACTTAAATAAATTAAGTGAAAAGCCAGAATTTTACTTGGCAATATTTTTAGTAATTGACTTTGTAAATAATTTATTTGAAGACTGGAATGACGGATTAGATTTTTTTAACTATTTAATTGAAAACAAAATAAATAGTAATGATTATAGGAACGAATTTAAAAATAATAGAGAAAATATATGTAATAATATAAGAAAAATAGAAAAGCAAGCTAAAAATGATACTATATATCAAGTTTATAATATTAAAACAAAAGAGATTTTAGATAAATTAAAGCGTGAATATAAAAAATATTCATTTAATAGAAGATGCTATATTTTATCTAGCTTATTACATATGAGGTTAAATAGATTTTCATTATATAAACTTATTAATGAATTTAAAATATATTGTTTTGCGAAATCTTATTATTATAATCAATATTGTCATTGCAAACGACAATTAATATGAGGAGAGAAGATTGAAAAAGATAGCTGTATATCAAAAAGGTAATAAAATATCTTTAAATTTACAAAATTATTTGAAAAATATTATTTCAATTAACAATGATGTATATATTCTAAAAGGTATAAATAATGGATACAATATTTCTATTAATGCTGTTAAAGATGACTGTAATATAGATGAGATTGTAAGTAACATTAAATCTTTTATGATTCCTACAGAGGAATATAGTATCAAGGAGATAAATAATTTAAAGAAAATATTAATGATGACTGAAAATACTAAAATAACAGAAAGTGAAATTTTAAAAGATTGTGTTAAAGTATATGAAGACACCACAAACACTAAGTTTTTAAATAGTTTTCAATATAATTTATATTCTCTTATATCTCATAAATTAGATTTAAGTTTAAAAGATAATTATTTTAAAGAAAATAAAATTGAATGCCTTGTTAAATTATTTAGCGATATAGCACATAAATTTCACAAATATGTTATTGATGAACATTTAAGAATTGATGGTGGTGTATCTCATTATTCTCATTATGTTGGTTTTATAAATACCCTTGATGAGAATTTGAGGAGTAAAATAATTAAAGACTTTAACTCAAGATTAGAAAATATGAATGAAGTTAAAGAAAATGAATTAAATTTTAGATATTTAGATATTGAAAATATAAAAGAATTAATATCAATTGCTATTAATAATAATGAAATTGATTTTTATTATCCATTGAAAAGAGAAGATGTTTTAAACAGGGATCAATATGCATCTGAAAATCATAAGAAATTATGGACAAACCCTTTATATGTAAGTGTAATTGAAAAAAACATTGATTTGATTGCTATAAGAACAATTTTAAATATTATGTACGAAAAAATATTATTATTAAATTTTAGTGTAATAGATAAATTCTTTGCTAATTATGCCATAGCGAAGGAATTTAATTACATTAAGTAAAGCTAATACTAAGAAGGAGTGTTAAAAATGAAAATCATAGATCCTACTTTACACGTTTATGAGAATGACAACTCTATTGCATTTGTAACAAATAATAAAAAATACATTGTAAAAAATATAGATATTATTTCCGTTATGAAATTAATAAACAATATAAAATTTAACAAAGAATTTATTGTTGATACTTCTGATAAGTCTTATATTCTTTTAGAAAAATTAGGGTTAGTAATAGAAAAATCTGAAGAGAAAAAACCTGAAGATCTTAAATTAAGTTTATGTATTTTGAATTCTAAAGATTGTGAGATGTTTATTAAAGAAAATATTCATTCAAATTTAATTTTCTATAGTAATAAAAAAGATGATTCTAAATATTATTTATCATGTACTGATAATTCAATATATATTTCTAAAGAGGTAATACCAGCATTTTTAAATAATAAATTTGAATTTAATGATTATTTTTATAGCTATTGTTCGGAAATATTATTTCAAAATATTAATAATATCTTTAACATGATTGATGATGAAAATATTGTTAAAATATCAATTGAATATTTTAACAATAACATAGGTAAAGTAAGATATAAAAATATAAATTCAAATAATTTCGAAAGCAGCTTTTTTTTAGATAAAAATTTTTCACAGATAAGCCTTAATGAAAACATTTTGTTTCCGTATGTGTTTTCAAGTTTAAAACTCCGTGATATATGTATAAACAGTGTAGGGAGTTCGAGCAAAGTAATGTATCAAAATATACTGAATTATTTGAAAAATACTAATTATAATTATGTATTATCACCTTTATCTGATAATAGCATCAAAAAAGACCTTTATAGTGTTTCTGGTTATATTAAGTTTTTGAAATTAATTAGTGGTGAAAATATAAAATATATAAAAAATGAATCTCTTTATGTAAGCGAAGACTCTATAATACAGGAAAAAGATCAAGTTGGGTTTTTAAATGAAATGTTTCAACAAAATAGGATTAAAGTTCCATTTTAATCGTAGGAGTAAAAAATGAGATGCTATATAAATAAAAATAAATCAATTCTATACTATAGAATATTAAATAAGATTCTTAAGTTAAAACAAACACTAAAATTTAATTTATTTCAATTAAATAATGGAGTTACAATATATAAAAAGGGAAAAAGCAAATTTAAATTTAATAAGAGATTCATAAAAATAGGATATTATAACAAATATACTGTTTCTTTACTTAACTATAATTTGCTAAATTTTAATTTTTATTCAGGATATTTTATAGCTAAAGATTTAAGTGTATATATAATATTAAATAATATGTGTGAAAGTAAAAGCGATTTATTGTATATAGATGATAAATTTTTTATAAAAAACTTATATGACTATATAAGCAATTATTATGGTGCATGCTTAACTGTTAGTTATGAGGGATATTCACAAGTAATAAATGCTAAAGAAAGTTTTGTAAATGGTAGTAGTGTCAGCTATTTTGATACTAAAGGGAAAAGCGTGGCACTTATGGAATATATCGAACGTACTTGTGCAAAACATAAATTAGAGGATTGTGTTTTTGAAACGCTTGATAATTTGAAAAAAAAATATCCTAATATTAGTTTCTTAGATTTATCAAATTATGAAATATTAGATAATAAAATTGAAAATGAAATTATGTGGTGCAAAGGTAAATCACTATTTTCCAATAAATATAAATTTATGCCAATGCAGTTGTTCCAATATTTGCAAATAGGGAAAGGTAGGCCTTTGACAGAAGCCTCATCAAATGGAGCTGCAATTTCGACTTCATTTATGGGAAGCCTTTTATATGGTTTATATGAAGCTATAGAAAGGGATATTCTAATAAGATTCTGGAAAGGTGAAATAAAAGAAATAAAAAAATTAATCATAGATAATAATAAGAACTTTGAACTTAAAGAATTATATTTGAAAGACTTAGGATTTGAATTAACTTTTTATATAATTGAAAAAGATGGGCTAAACACTATATGGTGTTTGATAAAAAATATGAATTCAAATCTACCTATATACACAGCTTCAGGGTTTGGATCTGGAATATCAATAAAAGATTCTATTCAAAGTGCATTTAAAGAAGCTTTTGGTATTATATTACAATTCAAAGCAAATTTGAAAACATGGAAAGAAAAATTTCACAAAATTGAAGGTAGTAATAAAATTTATGAGGCTGAAGATATCATCTACTATTTTGCGTCTAAAAAAGTTAAACCAATATTTGATAAAATTGATTTAATGTGCAGTGAAATACTGTTGTCAAGTTATGAAAGAAATAATAAAAACTTTGAATCTATAGAAGAAGAGCTAGAATATTTTATTAATTTATTAAAGGATAGATATAAAGATGTTGTATTCATAGAACAAAGCACAAATGACCTTTTAGGATTTAACTTGCGTTGCTGTAAAGTTATTTTAGAAGGGGGATTTGAACCAACATTTGTAAAGAAAATAGATGAATTAGAAGGTCCTTTTGGAAATGTGTATCCTTTAGCTTAATAATTAAAATGAATGGAGAGGTATGTTAAATGAGATATAGTAAAGAAGATTTTATTGTTGATTATTTATACTCGAACGGTGGAGGTTCGGGGTATCAAATAGTTTTAGATAATGAACTTAAATTAAGCGATGAAATTGAAATAGATCAAAATAGCATTAATGATAAATTTATAGAAGATATTTTATTACTAGACAAAGCTATAAATATAGGTAAGTTGACACCTTATTCTTTGCATAAATCACACCCATCAGCACGATCACTGTATCCAATAGAATTATTAATAAAAATAGATACAGGCAAGTTTATCAAAGCAAAGAATTTTTCTGATGATTACGATGTTTATAAAAAACATATAAACGAAACAAGTAAATATGATATTTTATTAAATTTTAGAGATGTCTACTCTAAGATTGAAGGGTATAATTCTTTGCGAAAATCTTTAGTCTTTCTCGAAATTGGTCATCTTCAATATAATATTAATAGAATTGCTAATTTATATAATACAAATTATACCTATAAATTTATAAATGATACTATAATAATGACTATTGAAAAATTACCTAATTATTATGTTGATACGGATAAATATAAAGATTTCAATAATAAAATTTTAAATAGAACGAGTGGACCATATAAAAAATTTCTAACACATAAAAGTAGAAATAAGAAAGTTAAAAAATATATAATTGATAAACCAATAAAAGACGCGGCATCAAGATTATATAATATAAATTGTGATGATGTAATATATATAGAATATTTTATTAACAATTTATATGATGGATTTGATAAAGTTGGGACGGGCACAACTATTCCATATGAAAAGTTAAGCATGTTATACCCTTATATTGATTTTCAAACATCTTCTCAATATGTTTTATTTTACATTAAGGATAATATATTAATGAAAAATGTTGATATTGGGAATATACTAAGTATGATGGGTTATCTTTCACAGGATATATGTGTAAATATGTCTGAACAAGGATTTTATAATAGACCATTGAAAGATGTTCATTATAATCAATCAAGTATGATATTAGGAGAATGTGAAAATTATACCCCGTTTTATGCAGTTGCATCTGGATATTTTGAAGATTAATGTTTTGTTAGATATCAACTAAAGCAAGAGGCTATAATTAATAATTTCCAATAATAGTATAGATTATATTAACAATAACTGTTACTATATATACTATATAAATAATGTAACTAGGTAATTGTGAAACTAAAAAATCATGTATATAAATTTTCACAGATGTCTACTACAAAATATAATTACAATAGGAGATGCTCTATGAATAGGTACTTAAAAACTAACGTTAGATTTTATTTAGCAATTTTATTTAGAATAATTGTTGTAGGATGTTTTTCAATTTATCCGTTAATTATATCAAAGTTAGTGGATACAATGATCGCAGGCTCACTAAGAAATATTTTTTATTATATCACACTTTGTATTGCGTTTGGATCTGTTGTTGGTATTTCGGTGTGGTTTGCACATTTTACTAAAGCAAAGTTCATACAGAATACAATGTTCAGAATTAAAAGTGACTTAACAAAAGGTATTATAAATAAAGATGTTACAGATTTTCAAGATGAGAATAGTGCAAAGTTTATATCAATGCTAAACGCAGATGTAAATACATTAGAAGAAAAATATTATAATAATATTATAGCAATTTTTGATTCAATATTAACATTTTTATTTGCAATAATATTGTTAATAAGAATTAATTTTATAATAGCAATCATTTCTGT
>ERZ778028.3042-NODE-3042-length-10611-cov-4.705665_pt1 | contig 10611 bp, 7 predicted proteins | sample MGYA00375758_ERZ778028 | MGnify/ENA primary metagenome ERZ778028 (study PRJEB29350, sample SAMN05389828) | bioreactor metagenome | isolation source: Thiocyanate bioreactor | place: South Africa: University of Cape Town | collected 2014-03-17 ... | reverse complement strand
AGCGTCTCGCGGTCGGCCGGAGTCAGGGCCCCGCCGGGGCCGCGATAGCGAAGCTGCCCTTCCGCCAGGGACAGGTGAATACCCCGTCCCTCCAGTTCCGCCAGCAAACGGGGTATTGAGATCACGGCATCAGGCTTTGGCGGAACGGCGGCATCAGCAGGTTGAGCAGCAGAAGACCGCCCAACAGACCCGCGAAACTCTGGAAGGCCGGGACATAGCTGCCGGTGCGGTCGAACACCGACGCGGCGAACAGCACCGCCAGGATGGCGAACAGCAGAACCAGCACATAGGTCCAGCCCATCACCGTTCCGAAACTGGGCGCCCCGAAATGGCCCGCGATCAGCGCGCCCACCGTGGGCAGGGCAAAGCCCAGGCCCACACCGGCCAGGCCGGCGCAGGTCACCAGCGCCGCATATTCCGCCGATATGCTGACCACCAGCCAGGAACAGGTCATGCACAGGGCCGCGATCACCAGCAGCGCGCGGCGGTTGAGATGGTCGGCCAACAGACCCGCGCCCACTTTGGTGACGCCGGCGCTGACCGCGAAGACCGACACCAGCAGCGCCACCGTGGCGGGCGCAAAGCCCAGTTGGCGGCCATAGGGGATCAGCGTCACCACCGTGGCCTGGCAGGTGCCGGAGATGGCGGCCAGGGTCAGGCTGGGAATCCAGAAGGCGCGGCTGAACAGAATGTCCTTCAACGGCAGCTTACGCGCCGCCGCCGGGGCCTCGGCCAGGGCGCGGCCGTGATTTTCCGGATGATCGTCCAGCCCTTCGCTGGCAGGGCTGTCGCGCAGCACGAAAAATCCCAGCAGGAACAGCACCACCACCAGCACGGCGGCTTCCAGCATCAGGCCCTGACGCCAGCCGAAACGCTGGATCGCCTCGCTGAGCAACGGCACGACGATGAAGCCGCCGCCCGAAGTGGCAACCGCGGCGATGCCCAGGGCCAGCCCGCGGCGGCGATAGAACCAGCGCGACGCCAGGGTGGAGGTGGTCAGCGGCCCCACCGCCATGAAGGCGAAGGCGGCCGGAAACATCAGCAGCAGGGCCATCACCAGCAGCGAGGGCGACAAGGCAATGGCGCTGAGCGACAGGCCCAGCACGATGGCGCCGCCGCACATCACCAGACGAATGGGATGGCGGTCCAGCAGGCGGCCGATGAAGGGCGCGGCGATGGCGGCGCCCAGGAACAGGATCAGGATGGCGCTGCTGGCGGCGGCGCGGGACACCTGAAATTCCGCCTGCAGCGGCAGCACGAACAGGCCCGCGGCATAACTGGTCGCGCCCATCACCAGCATCTCGCACAGGGCCGAGGCGGCCAGGACCATCCAGCCATAATAAACCGGGAACGCGGACGCGCGCATCGCAGGCCTGCCTTTCGCGGCCCATGCGGGCCTTCTGAGACGATCCTGGGCGACACGGGCCGCCCCCCGAAGCAGTTATGCCACGGGACGGCACGCGGCGCACCACGCTTTGCGTGTCACACGGATGTCTTGGCTGTATGGCGTTGTGCGGCGCGGCGCGCGGCTAGAGAAGCGCGCCGGGGATCGAGGCCAGCTCGTTCTCCCAGCTTTCCATGCTGTCGGAGGTGCGCGGGGTATAGCGGCACAACCCCATCACGAAGCTGGGCTCGTCATTGTCATTGGCCAGCGGAATGAACAGGTTCTCCGCATCGAGATATTCGCGCCCGCTGATGTGGACCCGGCCCAGGAACCGCAGCGGCTGGCCGCCCTCCAGCACCAGATCACCGCATTCGATCCAGCGTGGCAGATGCTCTTCCGGAACGGTGTCCTCTAGCATCTTTCCCGTCACATGCCCTGTTAGATCCGTCATGCCTGTTCCGATCAATCGCCACTGGTAGCGAGAAGGGTCCTTCGCCACGCGTTCGAACAGCAGGATGTTGCGCAGGAAATCCTTAAGATCGCGTGCCGAAATCTGCGACCGCGACGGCATTGCGCGGCCCGCCGCCTTGTCCCGCCAAACGGACAACAGCTTGTGGTAGCTGGCGTCGGAGAACGCCAGCGTGGGATCACAATAGTGATACCAGTTCCGTTGCACCGCTTTCTGATTCAGTGCCCTGGCCGCGGCAATGACATTCATGCCTCGATCTTGACGAAAAATCATGAACAGCGGGTAAAACAGCCTTCAAACACAACGTCATGGGTCATGACGCACCGGCCTTTAAGCGGCAATAGGTCCACAGAATCATTGGCGGCATCGAGATGCCGCATTAACCAGCGGAATCGCTGCAAGCCGGGCACGCGCCGCAAAGCGGTTGTGGAAAGCAAATGGATTACCATTTTTGCGGGTAAGCCTGTGCCAGATTGATATTTATTCCCGCTGCCGGAGCTTTTATGGTTTCGGAAATATTAACATGGCGGACGTCGTAATGGCACAGTCTCAAAGAAGGTTGGCCTCTGAGGGGAACAGCGATGCCGGACACGGCAAGCACCCTTTGAACGAACTGGACGCCAATCGCCTTGCCAAACGTCTGGTGATGTTCGAACCGAGCCCGGCGCTGATTGAAAGCCTGATGGAAAAGGCGCGCCTTGCCATTCCTGGCCTTGCGGCAACAGAGGAAGTGCTCAAGGTCTCGCGGCACAATCCGCTTTGTATGCTGGCGGTCGCGCGGCGCTCGCAGTTCGATCCGTCCTGCCCTGCCGCCGAGGGATTTATCGCCACACTCCCCCTCAATGCCCTGGGACTGCAGATGCTGGCGCTGGGAGCGTTCGACGCGACAAAGCCGGATCTGCGCTTGATCACGCCGCCGCATGAACGTCCCGCCGGTCTTTACATGTGGTGCATGTTCACGCCCGGCGCGCTGGCTGCCAGCGCGGCTCTCTACATGGCGCGCGTCGCATCCGAGCAATATGCCGGCATCAGCCTCTATTCCCGTCCCAATACCGATGCCGGACGCCGCTTCAACCTGGCGCTGGGATTTACGCCGGGTACGCGCATTGGAGAAATTGACGCGCCCAATGTCTGGATTTTTTCGCGCGAGCGCCAGCGCCCACTTTATGACAGCTATATACCGGGCCGTGGCAAGGACAGTGTCGGCATCACCGTGGCGCACAGCTTCGAGGACTTGATGCGCGTCGCCGCGATCCGCAACGCGGTCTATATCGGCGAGCAGGAATGTCCTTACGACGAAGAGTATGACGGAAACGACCTGTCGGCCACGCACCTGCTGGCCTATATCGGCGACGAACCCGTCGGATGCCTGCGCCTGCGGTTCTTTGCCGACTTCGCCAAATTCGAGCGCATGGCGATCCGCAAGGAATTCCGCAAGTCACGGGCCGCCATCCAGCTTGCCCGGGCCGGGTTCAAGCTGTGCCAGAAAAAGGGCTATACACGTGTCTATGGTCATATTCAGGAGCGGCTTGTTCCTTTCTGGAGCCGGTTCGGCTTCCAGGTAAAGCCGGATACCAAGACGTTCACTTTCTCGGACTATGAGTATGTCGAGATCATCGCGCATATCGAACGCGATCCGGACGCCATCACCCTTGATGCCGACCCCTATGTCCTGATTCGCCCGGAAGGCCGCTGGCACACCCCGGGCATCCTGGAAAAATCGGCGGTCAGGGCGGCGTCGAGGCACCCGGAGCGCAAGAAGGCCTGAGGCCCCTGGAAAAACTTCCGGTTGCCTGATGACACGGACTGCGCCCTAAAGTAGTTTCGTTGCCTCGGCTGGGGCATGGACGTTCAGGGGGGCGGACATTCCCGGATTCGGGGGGCCATCCCGGCGCCCCGGCATCGGCTGAAGCGCATATACCCCTGGCATGATTGCGGCGGCAGCAGGGGCACGTGGCGTATCACATGGAATTCCGGGCACTGGTTCACGGACTGCCGGCCAAGACGAAGGCGGTTTACACGCTGGAACGCAGCAAGCCGGTCCGCCATAGCCATGCCGACCTCCATCAGGACGTACGCGACGCCATTGCGCGCCTGCAAGGCTGGGGTGTCCGGCGCGGCAGCAGGGTCGGCATCTATGCGCCCAACTCCTATCCGTGGCTGGTGCATGATCTCGCCCTGTTGGATATCGGCGCGATCTCGGTGCCCTTCACCGACGATTTCGCCGGCGCCGTCAATGATGACCTGCTGGACCGCTACAATATCGCTTTGCTGCTGATTTCGCGGGACAGCGCCCGCCTGTTCCCGGACCGTCCCGCGCATGTCGCCTTTCTGGACGGGGACAATGGCGCGGTTCGCGCGCTGGAACGCCCCGCATCGGGTGAGCCGGACGAAGACGACCATCACAGCCTGGCCTTTTCCTCCGGCTCGGCCGGCGGGCTGAAAGGTCTGGTGATCAGCCGCAAGGGCGTGGAATCCACCCTGCCGCCGATCACGGACATTCTGGGCCTCCGGCCTGACGACCGGCTGCTGCTGTTCCTGCCCATGTCGAACTTCCAGCAGCGCAACATGTGCTATGGGGCGCTGTGGAAGGACATCGACATCATCATCACCGACACCGCCAAGGTGTTCGCGGCGATGAAGGCCCTGGCGCCGACCATCCTGATCGCGCCGCCGGTGCTGTTCCAGATGATCCATGCCGATTTCGAAAAACTGCCGCGCTGGAAGCAGGTGTTGCGGCTGGGCCTGGGGTCTCTGCTCTCCAGGCTGCCGGGCGCGGGCCTGCGCCTGGCCCTGGCGCGGCGGCTGTTTCCGGATTTCCATGCCCAGTTCGGCAACCGGATGCGCGTGTTGATGACCGGCATGGCCCCGATCCGGCGCACTATCGGCCAGTTCTTCGCGCGTATGCAGCTTCCCTTGTGCGAAAGCTACGGCATGGTGGAAACCGGCTCGCTGACCTTCCGTGCCGCCGGCAGCCGGGAGTTCGGCTCGGTCGGCAAGCCGCTGGAAGGCGTGAACCTCTCGTTCCGCGACGATGGCGAGATCATCGTCCATCGCGACAGGCCCATGACCCTGCGCTACTTCCAGTGCGCCGAGGGCGAGAATGAACGCACCTTTATCGGCGATGGGCGCATCGCCACCGGCGATATCGGGCGGCTGGACCATAACGGCAACCTGTTTCTTCTGGGGCGCAAGAAGGAACTGATCGTCACCCCCGGCGGCTACAAGGTGCATCCTGAAGTGATCGAGCAGGAGATGAACAACTGCCCCGACGTGGCGCATTCGGTGGTGTGCCTGCGGTCCGGCAGCACCCATCTCACCTGCGTGGTGGACCTTGTCCGCCCGGAAACCGGCGGAGCGCGCGAGCGCATCAAGGCTCATGCGGCGGGACTGCAATCGACCAAAAAGATCACCCAGTTCGTGGAGGTGGTGTTCACCGACGCCCCCTTCGCCCGCGAAAACGGCCTGTTGCGGCCCAACCTGAAGATCGACCGCAAGGCCATCGTGGCCCGCTATGGCGCCTGACGCCTAGTCGATCGGCGCGGGCGCCGCGTCATGCCGCGCCGGGCGGCGGCAGGCCCAGACCGCGCCCACCAGCACCAGACTGACCAGGGCGGAAAGATGGAAGATGTCCAGCGCCCCCAGCAGGTAGGCCTGGCTCACCATCTTCTGGCTGATCGCCACCTTGGCCTGCAGCTCGCCCAGCCCCAGTCCCTGCAGGGTGGACAGGGCATGGTTGAACGCCGGCGCGGTGGCGGTGGCGGCCTCCGACAACCGGCTCTGGTGAAAAGCCTCACGCTGGTCCCACAGGGTGGTGACGAAGGAGGCCGCAAAGCCGCTGGCGAGGATGCGGACAAAATTCGACAGGCCGGTGGCGGACGGAATCCGCTGCGGCGGAATCCCGTCCAGCACGATCATGGCCAGGGCGATGAAGAAGGTGGCCGAGGAGATGCCCTGTACCAGCAGCGGCAGCACGAAGGCCCAGACATCCGCCTCCGCCGTCAGTTCGGCGCGCATGAAATAGGACACCGCCGAGGCCGCGAAGGCGATGCTGGCCACCAGCCGGGCATCGAACCGCGCCATCATCCGCGCCGCCAGCGGCGTCAGCAGCACCGCCACCATGCCGGTGGGCGCCGTCACCAGACCCGCCCAGGTGGCGGTATAGCCGAGCTGGGTTTGCAGCCACAGCGGCAGCAGCAGCATGTTGGCGAAGAACACCGCATTGCCCAGGCACAGCACGATGGTGCCCAGGGTGAAGTTGGCGTCGCGGAACAGGGAGAGGTCCACGATGGGATGCTCCTCCGTCCACTCCCACAGCAGGAAGGCGCAGAATCCCACCACCGAAATGACGCCCAGTGTCACGATCCAACTGGAATTGAACCAATCGGCATTCTTGCCGGTGTCCAGCATGATCTGCAGCGCGCCCGCCCAGACGATCAGAAGGCCCAGGCCGACCGCGTCTATCGGCAGCCGGGCGGTGGGCGTCTCGCGCGACGCCAGGTTGTTCCAGCACAGGAAGGCCACCAGCAGTCCCACCGGCACATTGATCAGGAATATCCAGCCCCAATGCCAGTTGTCGGAGATATAGCCGCCGATGATCGGGCCGCAGACCGGCGCCACCAGCGTGGTGATGGACCAGATGCCCAGCGCGGTGGCGCGGCGGCTGGAGGGGAAAATGGACAGCAGCAGCGCCTGGGAGCCGGGGATCATCGGCCCGGACACCGCCCCCTGCAGGGCGCGGAAGAACACCAGGGACTCCAGATTCCAGGCGATGCCGCACAGAAAGGACATGGCGGTGAAGGCCAGCACCGAGGCCACGAAAGTCCGCACCACGCCATAGCGGTTCATCAGCCAGCCGGTCAGCGGCACGCCGATGCCGTTGGCGACCACGAAGGCGGTGATCACCCAGGTCGCCTGGTCGGTGGACGCCCCCAGATTGCCCGCGATGGTGGGCAGCGAGACATTGGCGATGGTGGCGTCCAGCACCTGCATGAAGGTGCCCAGCGCCAGCGCCAGGGCGGTGACGCCCAGCGCCGCGCCGGTGAGCGGCGCCGGGGCATGTCCCGCCGCCGCGCGGCTCACCGGCTGTTCTCGGACAATATCCGGGCGATGGCCGCATCGGCCTGGGCGTCCACCGCGTCATCGGCATCGGCGCGCATCACGCCTTGCGCGGGCGCCGACGCCACCAGCGGCCCGGAAGTGTCGGAAATGTCCACCTTGGCCGTCACGCTGAGACCGATCCGCAGGGGATGGTTTTGGAGCTGGGCCGCGTCCAGCGCGATGCGGACCGGCACGCGCTGCACGATCTTGATCCAGTTGCCGCTGGCATTCTGCGGCGGCAGCAGGGCGAAGGCGTTGCCCGACCCCGCGCCCAGCCCCGCCACCTTGCCCTTGTAGGTGACGCCGCCGCCGTAAATATCGGCCGTCACCGTCACCGGCTGGCCGACGCGCATGTTCGCCAGCTGCACTTCCTTGAAGTTGGCATCCACCCAGACATGGTCCAGCGGCACCACCGCCAGCAGCGGCTGGCCCGCCGCCACCCGCTGGCCCACCTGTACCGTGCGCTGGGCGACCACCCCATCCACCGGCGCGGCCAGACGCATATGGCTGCGGGTGATCATCGCGGCGCGCAGCTGCGCCGCCGCCGCCAGCACTTCGGGATTGTTCGCCACATCCGCCCCCGCGATGCCGGACCGCGCCTGATCCAGGCCCGAACGGGCCGCGTTGACCGCGCTTTCCGCCGCCCGCACCGCGTCGCGGGCATGGGCGACTTCCTCGCCCGACACCGCCCCGCCCAGCGCGGACTGGCGTCGCTGATAGTCGCTGCGCGCCCGGGCCAGCGCCACCTGCGCCTGGGCCAGTTGCGCCTGCGTGGAATCGGCGCCCGCAAAGGCCCCCCGCACGCCGCGCGCGGCGCGCGCCAGATTGGCCTCGGCCGCCTTCACCGCCACCTCGGCCACGGCGCGGTCCATCTCGACCAGAAGCTGGTCGCGGCGGACACTCTGGGTATTGTCGGCATGAAGCGCGGTGACCGTGGCGTTCTCGCGGCTGGTCACCACCACGATATTGCCCGCGACATAGGCGTCGTCGGTGATTTCGCGAAAGCGCGCCACCAGCAGCCACCACAGGCCCCAGGCCAGCGCCGCCAGCAACAGAGCCACCCCCATCAGCAGGAAGCCCTTGCGGCGGCGTTCGGCGCGGGTCTTTTCGGCGCGGTTCTTTTCGGCGCGGGTCTGGGCGGAATCGCTCATGGTCTGGAATCCTGTGTGGCGCTGTCACCGGACGGCGCAAAGCCGCCGCCCACCGACAGCAGCAGGGTCACGCGCTGGATCACCGCCAGCGACACCAGCGCCGCCATCTGTTGGCGGGCGGCCAGCAGGGTGTTCTGGGCCGTCAGCATGGGAAGCTGGCCGTCCAGCCCCAGCCGGTAGCGCTCCTCGGCCAGGGCAAAGGCGCGGGCGGCGCTGTCCAGCGCCAGCTGCTGCTGGACACGCTGGGCTTCCAGGCTTTTGACCTGGGTGAGCGCATCGGACACCTGGCGCACCGCGCCGAGCACCGTGGCGTTATACTCCGACACCGCCAGGTCCAGATCGGCGGTGGCCCGCGCGTACTGGGCGCGGATTTTCCCCGCATCGAAGATCGGCAGATGCAGCGCCGGGCCCGCCCCCGCCGTGAAGGCGTCATCGGTGAAGATGTTGCCCAGCCCCACCGCCTGAAGCCCGATATTGGCGGCCAGGTTGATGTTGGGGAAGAAATCGGCATGGGCGGCATCGCGGCCGCGCAGCGCCGCCGTCACCCGCGCCCGCGCCGCCAGGATGTCGGGACGCCGCGCCAGAAGATCGGCGGGCAGCGCGGTGGGCAAGGGCAGCGCCGTGTCCAACGCCGCCACCGGCCGTTCGATGGCGGCATAGGCGGCGGCGCCCTGTCCGGTCAGCGCCGCGATGGCATGAATCGACACATCGCGCTGGGCCTCGAACTTCATCCCCTCGATGCGCGACATGGCCAGCAGCGCCTTGGCCTGTTCCAGCGCCGCCGCATTCTCCAGTCCCGCCGTCACGCGGCTTTCCGTGAGTTCCAGGATGGTCTGGCGCTCGCGCACCGCCTGACCGGCGATGTCCACATTCCGCCAGGCCAGGAACAGGCCGACATAGGCTTGCGCGAACGTCCCCGCCAGCGCCAGCCGCGCCGCCTGCCCATCCAGCGCCACCGCAGCGGCGGTGCCGCGCGCCTTGTCGATCAGCGCCGCCTGCTTGCCCCAGAAGTCCAGCGACCAGGACAGGCGCGCCTGCACATCGCCCGCCCACAGGCTGCTGCCGCCGAATCCGGCAGGAAAGATATAGGCGTCGGACAGCAACATGCGCTGGACCGAGGCGTCGAGACTGACTTGCGGATAGTTGGCGGCGCGGTTGATGGAGATATCGGCTTGGGCGGCACGGATGCGCGCCAACACACCTTGAAGGGTGGGATTGGACTGCATCAGCCGTCCGGCCAGCCGGTCCACCTGCGGATCGCCGAACGCCGTCCACCATGCCAGGTCCGAGGGCGGCGCGGGGTCCGTGCCCAGGCCCAGCGCCTGCGGCGGCACCTCGGCCGTTTGTGGCGTGGTGGCGGGCGCGCCGACGCAGCCGCACAGCAGCAGCACCGGCAACGCGCAGGTTGCAAGCCGTGTGGGCATCAAAATCCTTCGTGCGCGCCCCATGCGCCGTGACCGATACCAAGCAAAAAGAGTGATTCGGGTTAAGGCCTTTGCCAGAGACTAACCTCAGAGTGGCCCCAACCGCGCGGGCTGGCGCGGCGGCGGCAGAACCGTTCCCCTAACCTGTTGATTTCACAGACTTTGCGTCAGAGCCGGGCCGCGCTAAAGTTCCCGCCCATGCGCCTTCTGATCGCCGGTTTCCAGCACGAGACCAACACCTTCGCCCCCTCGCCCACGGGCTATGACGATTTCGTGCGCGGCGGGGCGTTCCCCGCCATGGCGCGGGGCGCGGACCTTTTGGCGATGCGCGACGTCAACATTCCCATCGGCGGTTTCATCCGCGCCATGCCCCAGGCCGAATTGGTGCCCGCCGTCTGGGCAGGGGCGACGCCCGCCGCGCATGTGCGCGAGGACGCCTTTGAACGCATCGCGAGCGAGATCGTGGCGGCGGCGCGGGGCGGCGATTTCGATGGAGTTTATCTGGACCTGCATGGCGCGATGGTCTGCGCCCATGTCGAGGACGGCGAAGGCGAATTGCTGGCGCGGCTGCGTGCGGCGGTGGGACCGCGCGTGCCGATCGTCGCCAGCCTGGATCTGCACGGCAATGTCACCCGCCGGATGATCGAGACGGCGGACGCGCTGGTCGCCTATCGCACCTATCCGCATGAGGACATGGCGGAGACAGGCGACCGCGCCGCGCATCTGATGCAAAGCCTGTTGCGGCGGGGTCAACCCTTCCACCGCGCCATGCGCCGCCTGCCTTTCCTGATCCCCATCAACGCCATGTGCACCCTGGTGGAACCGGCGCGCGGCACCTATGCGGCGCTGGCCGCCGCCGAGCAGGCGGGCGGCATGATGCTCTCCTTCACGCCCGGCTTTCCCGCCGCCGATTTCGAGGGCTGCGGCGCGGCGGTCTGGGGCTATGGCGAAAACGGCGAAGGCCTGGAACAGGCTGTCGCGGCGCTGGCGCGGCGCGTCACCGGGGGTGAAAGCGATTGGGTGGTGCCGTTCCTGTCACCAGAAGAAGCGGTGCGCGAAGCCCAGCGCCTCGCCGCCCGTGAC
>ERZ778028.3034-NODE-3034-length-10627-cov-3.783295_pt1 | contig 10627 bp, 10 predicted proteins | sample MGYA00375758_ERZ778028 | MGnify/ENA primary metagenome ERZ778028 (study PRJEB29350, sample SAMN05389828) | bioreactor metagenome | isolation source: Thiocyanate bioreactor | place: South Africa: University of Cape Town | collected 2014-03-17 ... | reverse complement strand
CCCGCCTGTTCCTGCCGCAGGAGCGCGCCTTGCTGGCGGCCTGTGCAGCGCAGGACAGGGCGCGGCTGGCGACGCTGCTGTTCACCGCCAAGGAAGCCTGTTTCAAGGCGGCCGATCCGGCGCCGCGCGTTCCGGTAACGGCGGGAACGCTATCCTTCGCCGGCATCGCGGTCACGGTGACGGGCGACGGCTTCCTGGCCCGGGTGCCAGGCTTGGAGGCGCCCGTATTGGGCCGTCATGCGGTGGCGGACGATCTTGTGGTGAGCTGCGCCTGGATCGCGCGCTAGATCTCGCCCGACTCTTCGCTTTCGCCCAGGGCCTGCAAGTGATCGGCGAAGGCGGCGAGGGTGGGATATTCCAGGATGTCGGCCAGCTTGAGTTCGTCGCCGACGCCCATGCGCTCCTGGATGGCGGAAATCAGCTTCACCGCCATCAGCGAATGGCCGCCCAGGGCGAAGAAATTGTCATCCGGTGCGACGGTCTTGACGCCCAGAACTTCGGCCCAGAGGCCCGCCAGCGTCCGCAGCGTTTCGGGGTTGGCCGATGCACTCATGCTTCCCGTTCTTCCGGCCGCGCGAGGGCGGCCGCCGTTGCGGGTCTGAGAAAATGGATGCGATGATCGCCGTTCCGCAGCGACTGCACATGATCGGCGAAAGCCGCCAGGGTCTGGTGACGCAGCACATCGGAGATTTCCAGGTCGTCACCGATGTCCAGTTCCTCCTGGACACAGGCGACCAGGCGGACCGCCAGCAGGGAATGGCCGCCCAGGGCAAAGAAATTGCCCTCCGGTTCCACCTGCGTCACGCCTAGAATCTCGGCCCATATCCGGGCCAGCGATGCCATGGTTTGCGGTGTTGCCGTCTGCGTCATAAACCTTTTCCTGCCGCGATATTGCGGGCCGCCGCCATTGTAGGCGACCGCCTGTCAGTCTCGCAATCGGCAAATGGACAATGCTCCCTTGTCTCAGGTCAGATGGGCTTCCGCCTGGATGATGCCCCGGAAAAAGCCGAAATCGAAGGCGAAGCTTTCGTTCGGGCCGTTGGGGTTATCCTTGAAGACCGGGGCGTGGTCGGGCATCAGCAAGCCGTCATAGCCCACCTCCCGGTACACTTTCAGCGCCTGGACGAAATCGATGTCGCCCTCGTCGGGGAAGGTTTCGTAGAATTCATCGCGCCGCCCGCGGATATTGCGGAAATGGACGTTGAAAATCTTCTTGCGCTGGCCGAACCAGCGGATCACGTCGAAAATCTCCGTCGCCGGGTTTTGCAGCATTTCCGACATTGTACCCTGGCAGAAGTTCAACCCGTGATAGGGGTTCTCGCGCATCGCCACGAAGCGCTTGACCCCGTCCACCGTACCCAGCACGCGCTGGATGCCGCGATAGCCGGACGGCGGCACGCCGGGATCGTGCGGATGCAGCGCGATCCTGACCTTGTATTCGCTGGCCACGGGCACCACCCGTTCCAGGAAATAGTCGATCCGCTCCCAGAAGGTGTCGGCATCCACGGTTCCGGCGATGGTCAGGGGCAGGTCCTTGGGCGCTTCCGACAGTTTCCAGGCGGTGTAGAGTGCATCACCCCGCCCCTGCACCGGCGCGGTCCGCATCGCGCCCAGCAGGTTCAGCGCATATTTGATGCACGGCACCCCGGCGGCGGCGCAGTTGCGGATATGGGTCTGGAAATCCGCGATATCGCGGTCGCGCTGCGGGCTTTTGCCCAGGTTGATCGCGGGCCGCTTCTGCCGGTCCACATTCAGGGTGGGCAGTTCGCATTCGGCGATGTCATAGGTGAGCTTGTGCTTCTCGGCCAGGTCGCGGGTGCGCTTGAGTTCGTCCACCGTGGCATAGATGCGTTCGGGATCGGCGATGGTCGCCGCCGCGCCCACGCCGTCCACCCCGAAGCGCGCCAGATACAGCGCCTGCTTCTCCGACAGGGTGCCCATCATCTGGTGGCCGATGCGGACCTTCAGCGGCGGCAGCTTGCCCGGCTTCTTCGGCTGGGCGGCGGCATCCGGCGCGATCAGGGCGGCAGGAATGGCGGCCAGTCCGCTCACCCCTCCCAGGCCCAGGATGGAGGTGAAATGGCGCCGGTTGAGAATACCCATCGGTGTCTCCTTTTCTTGTTATCTGCGGCCGGGAAGCGGGCGGCTGGCCACCCGGTCCTCGGAATAACTGCTGAGCCAGAGGGTGTCGCCGATCACCAGCGCGGTGGCGATGCCGCCAAAGGCCGGGTTGGGCTCGCCATAGGCCAGGATGGTCCAGGTCATGGCGGCGGGATCCAGCTGTGCCGCCACCCAGCCGCGCTTGCAGGCCAGATCGCCGCCCCGGTCGAGAATCTGCTTGCGGGTGCCGCCGCAGGCGGGCTCGTCATACATCATCCCCGCCGCGATCAACCGGCCGTTGCTCCAATGGATATTGTCCAGGTTGAACCAGGGCGTGCGGACGGTGCGGACCGGCTTGGCCGTATCGGCCAGGGCATAGACCGCGACGGTCTGGGTGCCCGACACCGGGATATAGAACTCACGCTCGTCGGGCGACAATTCAAAGCCGTTATTGCCCGCCAGTTCGGTGCCCAGCAGCAGGCGCAGCCCTTCGCGCCCCGGCTTCCATTCAAAGCCCCCGCCGGTGGGGCGGCCGTTGATGAAGTCCCGATTGGTGGTGGTCCCCGTCATCTGGACGTTGACCAGGATGGTGCCGTCCCTGAGCGCCGAGACGGCATTGGTGCGGAAATCCTCCGGCAGCGGCACGCAGCCGGTCCAGTGGATTTGCGGCACCTCCCCGCGCGCATCCACGGCAAAGACCTGGATGCTTTCCAGCGGCGTATGCATCACCGCATACAGGCGATAGACGCCATCGGTGGCGGTGGGCCGCAGCGCGATGCCGTGGGTGTTGAAGGTCTCGATCCGGGGCGCGCCGGGGCAGCGGGCAAACCATTTGCGGTCCGGGCGGATTTGCGCGGGGGCGCCGGTATAGAAGGGATGGACGGCCCTGGCGGCGGTATCCACCAGTTTGAGGCCCGCACCCTGGCCCATGCCGCTGGCGATCAGCCATTTGCCGCCCGGCACCTGGATCAGGTCTTCGGGCTTGTCCAGACCGCAGACGAAGCTGAGGCCCATGCTGGGCGCGCAAGGCGCGGCAGGCTGGGCGGAGGCGGCGGAACGCGACAGGAACAGCGCCGCGACGGCGGCAAGCAGCAGGCGCATGGCATTTTCCCCGGCTGGCCGTCTGGTCGGCCTTTTGGAGGAATGCTAACGCGGGGGCGGCAGGGACGCCAGATAGGCGGTGATCGCCACCACATCGTCCGCGTTCAGGTTCGCCACCACCGGCATCATCTGGAAGGCGCCCGCGCCGCGCCGCGCCCCTTGGTGGAAGTCGTACAGCTGGCGCGCCATATGGCTGGGCGAGCGGGCGGCGATGCCGGGCACGGTTCGGGTGCCCGCCAGGTCCGGGCCATGGCAGACGGCGCAGGCCATGGTCCGGCTGGCGCCATCCACGGTCTTGCCGGTCGTTACCAGCGCCTTGCCCTTTTCCACCGATCCGGGCGGGGCATAGGCGATGAATCCGGCGCGGGGGTCGCGGATCAGTTCACGCGCCACATCCTCCGGCGTCTCGACGATGCGCGTGCCGATCGGTTCGTCGCCGCCGCCTTCCAGCGGCAGCCACATGCCTTCGGCGCTTTTCATCTTCGGAACGGTCGCGGTCTCCACCACCCGCAGCCGGGGCACCAGCGGCAGGGCGGCATAATAGGCGGCGATCTGGGCCATCTCGGCCTCGGTCAGCGCCCTGGCATAGTCCAGCATCTGGCCGACATTCTTCTTGCGCGGCTCGGCGCTGTGGCGTCGGCCCGCCTTCATCTCCTGCAACTGGCGCAGCATATAGGCGGCGGGCAGTCCGGCCAGCGCCGCATTCTGCGGCCGCCCCTTGCCGTTGGGATAATGGCAGACGGCGCAGGCGGCGATGCCGCGCGCAATGTCCCCTTCCGCCACCAGTTTGGGCATGGCGGGATGGTCCTGCGGATACCAGTCGGCGGGGGCGATGCGGCCGCCGTCGGGAGCGCGGCCAAACACTTGGCTGCGGGTGAAGCGGCCGTCCGAGCCGGGCAGGGTGAAGACGGTGCCATCATCGGGCATGGCCGGTTCGGCGGGGCGGATGCCATAGGCCCAGTCGGGATAGTCGAAGGCCAAAACGGTCCCGCCGCCGCCCAGCAGCAGGATGGCGGCAAGCAGCAGCCGTTTCATGCCAGCTCGACCCAGCCGCGATTCTTGTGACTGGCCAGTTCGGCGTCCAGGATGACGAGTTGGCGTAAGCCGTCCGCCATCTGCGGATAATCCGGTGTCAGGCCGGGATCGCGGATGGAGTCATAAAAGCGCTGGAACAGGTGCTTGTGGGTGTCGGGATAGCCCTCGGCATGGCCGCCGGGGAAATCGGCGAAACCCCGCGCCTTGGCGTCCATCAGCGCCGGGTCTTTCAGCAGCAGTTGGTTGGGCGCGTCGCGATGGCCCAGCCACAATTCCTCCGGCCGTTCCTGCCGCCAGCTTGCCCCGCCTTTGGTGCCGTAGATTTCCAGCACCAGTCCGTTCTTGCGCCCCGCCGAGACCTGGCTGGCGGTCATCGCGCCGCGCGCCCGGCTGATTTCGCTTTGGCCCATATGGAACAGGGTGGCGCCGAAATCCTCGGTGGTCACGGAGGTGTCCACCGTGTCGCCGCCCGTGCCCAGCTTGCCGGAAAAACTCTCGCCGCTGGCCTTGGGCTGCTTGCGGGTGGGCCAGAAGGTGGCCAGATCGCTGCACAGAGCGGTTACCCGCAGCCCCGTCACATGTTCGGCCATGTCGAAGAAATGCGAGCCGATATCGGCCATCACCCGCGAGGGACCGGACACCGACGGGTCCACCCGCCAGTTCCAGTCGGTTTCGTAGAGCATCCAGTCCTGGGAATAGGTGCCCTGGACGATCAGGATGTCGCCGAAATCGCCCGCCTCGCGCATCCGGCGCATCTGCTGCACCATCGGGTAATCGCGCAGATTGTGGTTCACCGCCCCGCGCAGGCCCTTTTGCGCCTGCAACGCCACCAGCTCGGCGGCTTCGGCAACGGACAGGGCAAGCGGCTTTTCGCACAGGACATGCTTGCCCGCCAGGAAAGCGGCCTTGGCGATGGGAAAATGCGAGTCGTTGGGCGTGGTGATATGCACCGCGTCAATCGAGGGATCGGCGATGACATCCCGCCAGTCGCCGGTGGCGTTCAGCACGTTGAAACCCTCGGCGGCGGCACGGGCCTTGCCGGCGCTGGTGGCGGCGATCTCCACCACATCGACATGCTCCACCCGGCGCAGGGCTTCCAGATGCACCCGGCCCATGAAGCCGGTGCCGATCACGGCAGTGCGGATACGGTTCATCACACCCACCAGGCGGCCTGGGGCGTGTCGCGGATGACCAGCCGGTTCAGCAGCGCCGCCGCCTTGGTCAGGCCCTCGTCGGGCGACATCAGGCTGTCCTCATGCTCGATGGACAGCACCTTGTCATAGCCGTACATCCGCAGGGTGGAGATGAATTCGCTCCACCATTCGGCGCCATGGCCATAGCCGACGGTGCGGAACATCCAGCTCCGCTCCCGCTCCTTGAGATAGGATTTGGTGTCCAGCACGCCGGTCATGGGCAGGTTGGCGGCATAGAGCTGGGTGTCCTTGGCATGGGCATAGTGGACGGCGTCGCCCAGCAGGCGCACCGCCTGGATCGGGTCGATGCCCTGCCAGAACAGATGGCTGGGATCGAGATTGGCGCCCACCGCCGCGCCGCCGATGGCGCGCAGCCGCAGCATCGTTTCGGGATTGTAGACCACAAAGCCCGGATGCATCTCGATGCCGATCTTCACGCCATGATCGGCGGCGAACCGGCCATGCGCCTTCCAGTAGGGCGTCACCACCTTGTCCCACTGCCATTCCAGGATTTCCAGATACTCCGGCGGCCAGGGGCAGGTGACCCAGTTGGGGAATTTCGCCCCGGGAGAATCGCCGGGGCAGCCGGAAAAGTCGATCACCGTGTCCACCCCCAGCTTCTCGGCCAGCAGGATGGTCTTCTTGCTGGTCTCGGCGAATTTCTGCGCCGTGGCGGCATCGGGATGCAGCGGATTGCCGTGGCTGGACAGGGCGCTGATGGTGAAACCGGCATCGGCGATCCTGCTCTTGAACGCCGCAAGCTCCGCCGGATTGTCCAGCATAGACAGCTTGCAATGGGCGTCGCCGGGATAGTTGCCGGTGCCGAACTCCACCGTGTCCAGCCCCAGCGCCGACAGTTTCTTGAGCACCTGGTCCAGCGGCAGCGCCGACAGCAGCGGTGTGAACACGCCAACCTTCATGAATCCTCCCCCGCCCGGATGGGCTTGCGGTGCGATTTCAGACCATCGGCGGGGCGGGCGCAACCGCCATGTCGGGTGGTTCTTTTCGGCAGGGGCGGGAACCCGGATATGGGGTTGGCCGCTTACAGGGAGAAGAATGATGCCTGGAGGCGTCCATGCCCCTGTTCAGCAAGAAGGCCGATGACCATGTCGGCAGCGGCCTCGACAAGCCCGATCCCAAGGGCCTTGTCGAAAAGGTGATCGAGACGGTGAAGACGGTGGGCCAGCCCGGCACTCCGCCGGTACCCGGCGATCCGGCGCCCGTGCCGCCGCAGGGCAGGCGGCTTCCTGATCCCATACTGGTTTCCGGTCCTGTTCGGTTTTAGTGTTTTCCCTGTGTGGGGGGACACATCATGCGCCGTCTGTTGCCGGTCCTGGCCGTCATCCTGTCCGTTTTCTTCGCAGGTCCGGCAAAAGCCGAAACCGGCCATGACCTGTGGCTGCGCTATCGCCCGATCGAAACGCAACATCGTGCCTCTTATGCCGTCAGCCAGTGGGTGATGCCCGCCGCCTCGCCCATGCTGGCGGCGGCCAGGGGCGAATTGCAGCGCGGTCTTGCCGGTATGCTGGGCGCCGCTCCGCCGCAGGTGCAGGCGGTCAGCGCCGATGGCGCGCTGGTGGTGGGACTTGCCGCATCGCCGCTGCTGGCGCCGCTGGCGCTGCCCGCTCCGGGCCGGGAAGGCTATGTCATCCGCGCCGCCAGGTTGAACGGCCATGCCGTGACGGTGATCGCGGGCGGCGACGAGGCCGGGGTGCTGTATGGCGTGTTCGCCTACCTGCGCCAGGTGCAGGCGCGCCAGCCGGTGGCCGACACCCTGTCCGCGCCGCGCAACCAGCTTCGCCTGCTCAACCATTGGGACAATCTGGATGGCACGGTCGAGCGCGGCTATGCCGGGGCCTCGATCTGGAACTGGCCGGTGCTGCCGGAGCATGTGCCGCGCCTGATCGCCGGTTACGCCCGCGCCAATGCCTCCATCGGCATCAACGGCACGGTGCTGAACAACGTCAACGCCCAGGCCGCCATCCTGACCCCCGCCTATATCGAAAAGGCCAAGGCGGTGGCCGATGCGCTGCGGCCCTGGAATATCCGCGTCTACCTGTCGGTGCGCTGGAGCGCGCCCATCGAGATCGGCGGCCTGACAAGCGCCGACCCGCTGGACCCGGCGGTCAAGCGCTGGTGGGCGGACAAGGCGGCGGAAATCTACCGCGCCATTCCCGATTTCGGCGGCTTCCTGGTGAAGGCCAATTCCGAGGGCCAGCCCGGCCCGCAGGATTACCGGCGCAGCCATGCCGACGGCGCCAATATGATCGCCGATGTGCTGAAGCCGCATGGCGGCATCGTGATGTGGCGGGCCTTTGTCTATGCCGACGATCCGGCCCGCGACCGCGCCGGCGCGGCTTATCGCGAGTTCGTGCCGCTGGACGGCCAATTCCGCGACAATGTGGTGTTGCAGGTCAAGAACGGGCCGCTGGATTTCCAGCCGCGCGAGCCTTTCTCGCCGCTGCTGGCCGCCATGCCCAAGACGCCGCTGATGCTGGAATTGCAGATCACCAAGGAATATCTGGGTCAGAAGACGCATCTGGTCTATCTGGGGGCGCAGTTTTCCGAGGTGCTGCAGACCGATACCTTCGCCCATGGTCCCGGCTCCACCATCGCGCGCATCGTGGACGGCAGCCTGGACGGGCATCGCATCAGCGGCATCGCGGGCGTCGCCAATATCGGCAATGACGCCGACTGGTCCGGCTCGATCTTCAACCAGGCCGACTGGTATGCCTTTGGCCGCCTGGCCTGGGACCCCGGCCTTTCGCCGCGCGCCGTCGCCGCCGAATGGGCGGCCCAGACCTTCACCGCCGATCCGGCCTTCACCGGCCCGGTGACGGAGATGATGATGCTCAGCCGCGAGGCGGTGGTGCATTACATGACGCCGCTGGGCCTGCATCACATCATGGCGCATGGCCATCACATGGGTCCGGCGCCCTGGGACGCCATCGGCCCGCGCGAGGACTGGAAGGCGGTCTATTACCACCGCGCCACGAAAGACGGCATCGGCTGGGACCGCAAGGCCAGCGGCTTCACCGCCCAGTACAAGCCGCCGCTGGCGGAACGTTTCGCCGATGTGGCGACCACGCCGGAGGATTATCTGTTGTGGTTCCATCGCCTGGCCTGGGATCACCGGATGCCGTCGGGCCGCACCCTGTGGGAACAGATGGTGGCGCGCTACCGCCAGGGTGTGGATGAGGTGGCGGCGATGCAGGCGGGCTGGGCCAAGATGCGCGGGTTCGTGGATGCGGAACGCTTTGCCCAGGTATCGGACTATCTGGCCATCCAGCATCGCGAGGCGATCTGGTGGCGCGACGCCTGCCTGGCCTATTTCGCGCAATTCTCCGGCCAGCCTTTTCCGAAGGACTATGCGCCCAAATATCCGCTGGCGGTGTATCAGGCCATGCCCGCCTATGCCTCGCCGCCGCCCTGACGGCGGGAACTTTCGCGGCGGCCGGACATTCCCTTCCGGCCCATGCCGCGAAAATCACCGCCCCCGGACGATGCCCGCAAAGCCGCCCGCCGCGCCGGGTTGCGGTATGTCTCCGACGACCGCGTTGCCGGGATCACCCGGCATGGACGGCCAGGCCGGTTCACCTATCGCACGCCGTCCGGCCATGTCCTGCGCGACACCCGCACTCTGAAACGCATCGTCCGGCTCGCTATTCCGCCCGCCTGGACCGATGTGTGGATCGCCCCGTTTGCGCAGGCGCATCTGTGCGCCACCGGCCATGACGCGCGCGGGCGCAAGCAATATCGCTATCATCCCGATTTCGCGGCGGTGCGCGACGGCGACAAGTATGCCCGGCTGCTGGAATTCGCCCGTTGCCTGCCCCGGCTGCGGCGGCGCGTGGCCGCCGACCTGCGGCGGCCTGGCCTGCCGCGCGAGAAAGTCATTGCGGTGGTCATCACCCTGCTGGAACAGACCCTGATCCGCATCGGCAACGAGGACTATGCCCGCAACAACGACAGCTTCGGCCTCACCACCCTTCGCAATCGGCATGTGAAGGTGAAGGGCGGAGAACTGCGCTTCACTTTTCGCGGCAAGAGCGGCAAGGACTGGCAGCTCGCGCTTCAGGATCGCCGGGTGGCCCGGGTGGTGCGGGGCTGCCAGGAATTGCCGGGCCAGCATCTGTTCGGATACCGCGACGAAGCGGGCAAGGTGCAGGCGGTATCCTCCTCGGACGTGAACGCCTATCTGCACGCCGTCTGCGGCGGCGACGTCTCGGCCAAGGATTTCCGCACCTGGGCCGGGACGGTGGAGGCGGCGCTGGCCTTCCATGCCCTCAAGGACAAGACGCCGTCCAAACGGAATGTCCGGGCCGTGATCGCAGAGGTGGCGGCGCGGCTGGGCAATACCGTCGCGGTCTGCCGCAAATGCTATGTCCATCCGGCGGTGGTGGAGGCTTTTCTGCAAGGGACGCTCGTGCTGCGCGCCACGGGACGCCAACGCCGGACCGGCCTGAGCCCGGCGGAGCGGTCGGTTCTGGCCTTGCTGCGAAAGGTGCCTGGGCTGTAGGGTCGCGCCCATTCATGGCCTGTCCCGAATTCATCCTGTCCTTGTCCTGCCCCGACCGCCGCGGCATTGTCGCGGAGGTATCGCGCTTTCTGTTCGAGCGGACCTGCAACATCCGGGACAGCCAGCAGTTCGGCGACCGCGGCAATGGCCGCTTCTTCATGCGGGTGCATGGCCTGTCGGAAGGCGGCCTGACGCTGGACCGACTCCAGGCCGATTTCGCCCCTATCGCCGCGCAATTTGCCATGCAGGCGCAGGTCTTCGATGCCGCGCGCAAGACCCGCGCCGTCATCATGGTGTCCCGCTTCGGCCATGCCCTGGTGGATCTGCTGTATCGCGCCCGCATCGGGGCCATCCCGCTGGAGATTCCCCTGATCGTCTCCAATCACCGGGATTTCGCGGATGTGGCGGCGGCCAGCGGCGTGGATTTCGTGCACCTGCCGGTCGGCCGCGACACCAAGGCGGCGCAGGAAGCCCGGCTGGCCGACCTGATGACACAGCACCGCGTCGATCTGGTGGTGCTGGCCCGCTATATGCAGATTCTATCGGATGATTTCTGCCGCGACCGGCTGGGGCGGATCATCAACATCCATCACAGCTTCCTGCCCAGCTTCAAAGGCGCCAATCCCTATACCCAGGCGCATGAACGCGGCGTCAAGCTGATCGGCGCGACGGCCCATTA
>ERZ778028.3030-NODE-3030-length-10657-cov-4.469817_pt1 | contig 10657 bp, 8 predicted proteins | sample MGYA00375758_ERZ778028 | MGnify/ENA primary metagenome ERZ778028 (study PRJEB29350, sample SAMN05389828) | bioreactor metagenome | isolation source: Thiocyanate bioreactor | place: South Africa: University of Cape Town | collected 2014-03-17 ... | reverse complement strand
AAATCCTTATCCGGACGCAACGCACGAACTGTGTATGGCATCCGACGCAGTGCTTTTCGGAGCCATCGGCGACCCGAAGTTCGACAACAACCCCAATGCCAAAGTTCGTCCCGAACAAGGCCTTTTGGCGATGCGTAAGAAGTTGGAACTATACGGCAATTTGCGTCCGGTGACTACTTTTCCGTCCTTGATCCACAAATCACCTCTTCGGGCCGATTTGGTGGAAGGGGCCGATTTTATGTGCATCCGTGAATTGACTGGCGGAATGTACTTTGGCCGCCCACAAGGGCGCAGCGAAGACGGAAACACAGCTTACGACACTTGTGTCTATACACGCGAGGAAGTAGAACGCATCCTGCATTTGGCATACAAATATGCTCGTCTGCGCCGCAAAAAAGTGACCGTGGTGGACAAAGCCAACGTGATCGCGACATCCCGCCTTTGGAGACAAATTGCGCAGGAAATCGAAAAAGAATATCCCGATGTGGAAACAGAATACATGTTTGTGGACAATGCAGCCATGCAGCTTATCCAATGGCCAAAACGTTTCGATGTGCTGGTGACTGAAAACCTATTCGGGGACATCCTCACAGACGAGGCATCGGTCATCACGGGTTCCATGGGAATGCTTCCCTCGGCTTCGATAGGCGTGCATACTTCGGTGTTCGAACCCATCCACGGCTCATATCCGCAAGCCAAAGGCAAAAACATCGCCAACCCGTTGGCCACGATCCTTTCGGCAGCCATGATGTTTGAATATGCTTTCGCCTTGATGGACGAAGGAGGTTTCATCCGCAAAGCAGTGGATGCCTCTATGGAAGCTGGCGTGGTGACAGAAGACATCGCTTCGGGCGGCAAGGCATATTCCACCTCCGAAGTCGGTGACTGGATCGTGGACTACATCGAGAAGAATTGATCGACACAACCAATATCCTTTATTATAATAACAAAAGGCATTCCTTGCGGAATGCCTTTTGTTATTATTTAGGTCACAAATCTTAATCGGCTTCACCGAGTACAATCTTGTTTTCCAAGCAAATGCCAGCGCAGGTGAGTCCTCCGCCGAAACCGATAAGCAGAAGCTGGTCGTTCTGTTTGATTTTTCCGGAAGCCAAACCATTGTACCATGCAATAGGAATCGATGCTGCCGAGGTGTTGCCGTAGCTTCGGACACTCTCCATACATCTTTCCATTGGGAAATCCAAGTTCTTGCACACGGCCTCCAAAATGCGGATATTGGCACTATGAGGAATCAGGTAATCAACCTGTTCTAAGGTCATCTTATTCTTTTCGAGCAGAACCGGGATATTTTTCACCAAGGTAGAAACAGCCCATCTGAACACCGCCCTTCCATTCTGGTGCATCTTACCGTCACCCAGAATAGGCTCACCATCAACCGTTTGCGATAGATGGGAGATGAACAGCTCTTTGCCAAGGCTTCCATCCGTATCGGTGAGCGGTTCAAAAACATGATTATCGGAACTGGCTTCCACAATCACCGCTCCCGCCCCATCTCCAAACAAGATACAGGAGTTTCTGTCCGACAGGTCGATGGCCTTTGACAATGTTTCGGCACCGATCACCAATATCCTGCGGTGAGTCTGGGCCGCAATCAGCCCTTTCGCCAATATGAGACCATATACAAACCCTCCGCAAGCTGCCGACAAGTCTATACATCCTGCATTCGAGATGCCCAGCCTTGCCTGCACCCGGCTGGCCACATTGGGCAATATCTGATCGGGCGTGCTGGTGGCCACAATGACAAAATCGACATCGTCCACGCTTGTGTGGTGATTCTTCTTCAATGCCTCCACGGCCTTCACGCACAAGTCGCTGGTATATTCGTCTTCCGAAGAGAAATAACGCCTTTCAATGCCCGTTCTCTCGCGAATCCACTCGTCAGAGGTTTCTAAATATGCTTCAAAAAAAGCATTTGTGACTTCTAGTTCGGGACGATAGATTCCGATTGATTTAATTGTAGCGCCCATCATTTTTTTCGAATTTATATTTTGAAAAGATTTATTAATAGAATAAATGAGATAAAACACAGCAACCCCTTCGGCAGGAAGCAGCTAAGCACTTGTGGACTTTCCCTAAATTTTCCAATTTACAAAACAATCATACGACTGAAAAACAACCTATTGGAATACACTGAATACCTTTTTACAAGCCCCGCGATTATTCCTTTTGCTCATTTGAATTGCGAAGATAAAAAATTTTATTCTGCCCCAAACATTCGCCGGAGGCTTCACCAATAGACATCTCCGCCCGATGCAAGCTTGGGAAAAGGGTCATTCCCCATTGCGGTATTCCATCGGAGTCATTCCTTTGTATTTCTTGAAAAAACGTCCCAAAAACGAAGGGCTTGAAAAATGCAACTCTTCCGCAATCTGCGCAATTGTCAGATTGGAGGATTTGAGCAAAGCCTGGATGTGGAGCATAACCATTTCATTAATAAGGTCTAATGGCTTGCGCCCAAGAACTTTTTTCACCACCTTCGAAAGATGCTTGGGCGTGATAAACAGTCTGTTGGCATAAAATGTCACTTCCCTTTCTTTCAAATAGTTTTGAGAAAGTAATTGACTGAATTGCAAGCTGATTTCATCGTTTCTGCTGTGATTTGTACTCTTTCCAGTGGGTAAATTGTCGTACAATGAGATGGCTTCATACAACAGCGCCCTCAACAAATTGCGGATGATTTTGTCGTGCATAGCCAATTGTTTCTCAGGGTAACGCTTAATTATCAGCGCATAATAATCAAGCAAGATGGAAAACTTGGCTTCATCGAGCTCCATGCAGGGATTTTGCTCGATAATGTAAGGCAATTCGGGACTTGGAAACATCCTAAGTTCCGAATAAAAGTCCAACGAAAAGAAGAGGTATTCGATAGAAAAATCCACGTTGGCGAAATGCGACTCGATAATAAATCCCGGAAGGATGCACATCACGGTTCTTTCTTTAAGGACATACTCCTTCAGATTCAGACTGATCCGCCCCTCGCCCTTAGTGCAAATTATAAAAGCTGCACCATCCACTATATGAGGATGGGAAAATGGCATTTCAGGAAAGTCCTCCTCTTTGCTCCGCGAAACGATCAGGTTCTTGATCGCCATCTCGGGCTTTTCGCCGGGAATATTATCAATCGAAATGGTCGTAAAACTAACACCTAACTTATCCATCGAAATAGTACTTTAATCCATTTTTGCTACAAATATAATATCGATTTCGCCATATACCTACATAAAAAACCCACAAAGCGACTTTTGTGACTCTTTTGAAGGAAAATAGGCTTCAAATGTTCCAGCCAAAGCCATGACCTTTGCACAGAGAATCATGTTTATCAAAAAAATGCAGTAAATTATGAAGAAGAGCAAAAAGCAATTAATAATGGCAGCAGGCATTGTTTTGTCCCTGGCTGGCGCTGTGGTGTCTTGCAGCAAAACGAGCAAAGAAACTCCCGTCGAGTCGCCCGTAAACGTGAAGACCTGGGTGGCTTCAAATGTTTCGGGAGACGGCCGACGGGAATACGTGGGCACCGTGGAAAGCGAAAATACGGTAGATCTGAGTTTCCAGATCAATGGCAATGTGGAGCAGATCTACGTGCAGGAAGGTCAAAACATCCAAAAGGGACAATTGGTGGCACGCATCAATCCAGCTACCCTTCAAAATGTTTATGATGCGGCAAAGGCCACTTTGGCCCGTGCCAAAGACGCCTTCGACCGGCTTTCGACTTTGCACAAGTCAAACAGCTTGCCTGAAATCAAATTTATAGAAGCACAAACCAACCTGGAACAGGCGCAAGCCAACGAGCGAATCGCCAAAAAGAATCTGAACGATTGCAACCTCTACGCTCCTCATTCGGGTGTTGTGGGCAAACGATACGCCGAACCAGGCGCAAACGTGATGCCCGGCTCACCCATCGTGAGCTTGATGAATATCACATCGGTGAAAGTGAAAGTTCCTGTTCCTGAAAACGACATAGCGACGGTGAAACTGCAGGCCAGCTGCATGGTGAAAATCTCGGCATTGGGCAATTCAGAATACAAAGGTACGATCATTGAAAAAGGGGTGATGGCGGATCCTGTGTCGCACACCTACGACGTGAAAGTGAAAATAGAAAACGGAGGGAAACAGATAATGCCAGGCATGGTCTGCAAGGCCTACTTGCCGGGCATGGACAAGTCGAACGGAATCGTGGTGCCCCTAAAAGCCGTGCAGGTAGCCTCTTCGGGACAGAATTTCATCTGGACAGTCGATAAATCAGGTAAAGCAATCACCAAAGAGGTAACAACGGGCAAGTTAGTGGGCAACGGGGTTCTGATTCAATCGGGCTTGGGAGAAGGAGACGTGGTAATTATTGAAGGATACCAAAACCTGAGCGTGGGAATTCCCGTAAAAGCCATCTAAAACAAGAATTATGGAAAAGAAGAGCAATATTATAGAATGGTGCATCCGTTACAAGCAGATTGTGTTGCTGATCGTATCAGCCTTGGTGATATTCGGGATATACTCCCTGAACGCCATGCCCAAGCAGGAATTTCCTACGTTCACCATCAGACAAGGACTGGTGATCGGTGTTTATCCGGGTGCCAATTCGTCCCAAGTGGAAGAGCAATTGGCCAAACCTTTGGAAAGATTCCTGTTCACTTATAAGGAGATAAAAAAAGCGAAAACTTATTCCGAATCACGGGACGGCATGGTCTATGTGTTTGTGGAACTGAACGATGACGTCAACAACCGCGACGAAGTCTGGTCGAAGATTAAGCACGGACTTAACCTCTTCAAACAGCAGCTGCCTCCGGGTGTCCTGGGTTTGATTACCAACGACGATTTCGGCGATACCTCGGCCTTGCTCATCACTCTCGAGTCGGGGAGCAAGACCTACAGGCAGCTTCAGACCTACCTCGAAAACCTGGAAGATCGTTTGCGCCGAATCGAATCGGTATCTAACCTGCGCCACTACGGCTTGCAGAAGGAACAATTGAGCATCTACGTGGAAAAGGAGAAAATGGCGACTTACGGCATCAACCTCCTAAGCCTCTACAACACGCTCTCGTCAAAGGGGATGGCGGTGCCGGCCGGAAAAGTGGACAACGAACAGCTGAACGTGCCTATCCACGTGGAATCGACCCACAATTCCGAAAAGGAAATAGAAGATCTAATCGTCTATTCCGACGCAAGGGGAAACAACATCCGGCTAAAAGACATTGCCAAAGTGGTGCGCGAATACCCCAGACCCGACAGCTACATCACCAACAACGGCAAGAAATGTCTGGTGCTTTCGGCAGAGATGCGTTCGGGTTACAACATCGTGGAATATGGCAAGCAAGTGGAAAAGGTACTGAAAGAATACCAGCAAACCTTGCCCAAAGACGTAAACATCTACCGGATTGCCGACCAGCCACAAGTGGTGGGAGACTCCATTTTCTCTTTCCTGAGAGAATTGATGATAGCCATCGTTTCGGTGCTGCTGGTGATCGTGCTGCTACTTCCATTGCGCGTGGCAGGCGTGGCAGCTTCGTCCATCCCAATCTCCATTTTTATCTCGCTGGCATTGATGTTTGCCTTCGGCATCGAGCTGAACACCGTGACATTAGCCGCGCTGATCGTGGTGCTGGGGATGATTGTGGACAACTCTATCGTGATCGTGGACAGCTACTTGGAAAAGCTCGATCATGGAGTACCCCGTCTGGAAGCCTCCGTGGCAAGCACAAAAGAATATTTCAAGGCCATCCTGTCGGCCACATTGGCCATCAGCGTCACCTTCTTTCCCTTTTTAGTGACAATGAGAGGACAGTTTCTCGACTTTCTCCGCTCATTTCCTTGGACTATACTGATTACCCTCGGGGTATCACTGGCTGTAGCAGTCATGGTGATCCCATTCTTTCAATACCACTTCATCCGAAAAGGGATAGCCAAATCCGACGATGACGACAAGCCGAAGAAAAAGACAGTTCTCGACAGGCTTCAGGAAGGGTACAACTGGCTACTTGACAAGGTGTTTGACTATCCAAAAACAAGTATCGCCATCACTTTGGCATCGATAGTCATCGGCTTCTATATGTTCGCCCAAGTTCCGCAACGCTTGATGCCTATTGCCGAGCGCAACCAGTTTGCAGTGGAGATCTACCTGCCAAACGGAAGTTCATTGGACGAGACAAGGGTTGTGGCCGAAGACTTGGAACACACATTGAGAAAAGACAAGCGCGTTGTCTCCGTCACCAATTTCATGGGCTTGGGTTCGCCCCGGTTCCAGACGTCGTATGCCCCGAAGATAGGTGGGAAAAATTTCGCCCAGTTTATTGTCAACACCTCGTCGAGCAGCGACACCGAAGACATGCTGGAGGAATACTCCGATAAATATGCCCATCACTATCCCGGCGCATACGTCAAATTCAAGCAATTGGATTATCAAAACGTGCAATCGGAAATTGAAGTACGCATCTCCGGAGACAGCATCAACGTGCTCAAACATGAAGCGAACAAACTCATTGCCGAATTCAATAAGCTAAGCGAACCTCAACGAATCTGGACTAACTTCGAAGAGCCGCTTCCTGGAGCGTCCATCTATGTGGATCAAGTGGAAGCCAGCCGCCTGGGCGTCAATGACATGCTGGTGGGTCTCGGAATCGCTTCACGGTTTGGGGGGTTCAATATCGGAAATATCTGGGAAAAAGACTATTCTGTGCCATTGGTTCTCAAATCGCAGTGGGATCACAAATACCCGAATTTGGACGACATCGAAAACGAATACGTTTCGGGACTCATGTCTCCGGCAGTGCCTTTGCGGCAGATAGCAAAAGTGTCGCCCGACTGGAACGAGGGGCAAATCGTGAGGCGAAACGGAGTGCGAACGGTCACCGTGATGATGGATCTCAAACGGGGTGAACTGGCCAATTTGGTGCAAAAGAAAGTGGAAAAAATTGTTGACCAGTACAAGGAGAAATCGACCGAGAAAGGAATCCGGATCACCTATGGCGGGGTAAGAGAAAGCGACGACGAGACGTTGCCTCAAATTCTTTTTGGATTAATCATTTCGGTGGTCATCATCTTCTTCATCCTGATATTCCACTTCAGGAGCATCCGCTTGTCGGTACTCATCATGGGTTCCACCTTGCTTTGCTTCTTCGGTGCCGCACTTGGGCTGAAAATCATGCACCTGAATTTCAGTATGACGGCAGTGCTGGGCATCGTGAGCTTGATCGGGATCATTGTCCGCAACGGCATCATCATGTTCGACTACATCAAAGAACTACGCCACGAAGGGAAAACCGTGTATGACGCAGCCAAAGAAGCTGGCCGCCGAAGGATGCGACCCATTTTCCTTACCACGGCCGCCGCTTCAATCGGCGTTATCCCGATGATTATCAGCAAAAGTCCGCTGTGGTGTCCCATGGGAACCGTCATCTCATTTGGGTCAGTAGTCACCATGGTATTCATCCTCACTGCTTTGCCCGTGGTTTACTGGCTCGTCTATCGCGGTCAGGACAAAGCAAAACCTAACAAAAATTAATCGTATGGAAAGAAAGCAGATTATCCTATGTATCTTGGGCTTGGCAGCAAGCATTGCGCTGCCTGCCCAAAACAAATACAGCCTCGAATCGTGCAAACAACTGGCATTGAAAAACAACCGCCAAGTGATCAATGCTCATCTGCAAGTGCAAGCATCTGGGGAAACGAAGAAGGAGGCCTATACCAATTTCTTCCCATCCCTGAGTGCATCCGGCCTTGGCTTCATGGCCAACAAAGGCTTGCTTTCGGGCACTACACCCGAATTCAGTCTCCCGATGGGTGATGCCACGCTTGCGGTGCCGTCCATGCCATACAGCTTCCTGAAAAAGGGAGCGATGGGATCGATCACCCTGACGCAACCCTTGTATGCTGGAGGAAAGATCATCAACGGAAACAAATTGGCCAAATTGGGGGAGGAAGTCAACCAGCAGAAAGTGCGGCTGAGCGAAAACCAAGTGCTGCTGCAAACCGATGGCCTCTATTGGAACATCGTGGCGCTGCATGAAAAAATACGTACCATCAATGCCCTGGAAGAACAGCTATACACCTTGAAGAAAGATGCCGAAGTCTCCCAAAAGGCGGGACTGGCCACCATGAACGAGGTGTTGCAGGTGAAACTGAAGATAAACGAGCTGGAGAGTTCACGCCTCACTATTGACAGCCACATCCAGGTAGCCAAAATGTCGCTTGCCCAACTGATGGGGGTGGACAGTGAAAACGGTGCCAACTTCGAGATCGAAACCCAATCGATGCAGGATCCGCAACAACCCCAAACCTTGTATGCGAATCATCGCGAAGCCCTGAATGCCCGCGCAGAAAAAGACCTGCTGGACAAGAACGTGGATGCCGCCAAGCTGCAAACCAAGATGAAGCAAGGCGACTACCTGCCCACCGTGGCGATAGGTGCCAGCTATTCGCAAAGCAACCTAATGGACAAATGGGAAGGAAACGCCATTGGATTCGTGTCGGTGAGCATACCCATTTCGGGCTGGTGGGGAGGATCGCACGCCATCAAAAAGCAAAAAATAGAAGAGCAGATTGCGATAAATGCAAGAGCGGATGGGCAAGAGCAATTGCTGATACAAATGCAGAATGTGCGCAACGAACTCGACAATGCCTACAAGCAGATTCTAATCGCGAAAGAGTCTATCGAGCAAGCAACTGAGAATTTCAGGATCAATAGCGACCAATACAAGTCTGGAATTCTGAAAATGAGTGATTTGCTCGATGCACAATCTCTTCTCCAGAAAAGCAAGGACAAATACGTAGAGTCGTATGCAGCCTATCAGAACAAGTGTTTTGAATACTTGCAGGTGACGGGGCGCTAATACGTCGAGAGGGTCCCCCCGCATCCTTTGTCCCTAAAGATTTCTTTTTCATATATTTACTCGTTAATGATGGAGGCTGCACCGAATCATGTTCCCTGAACATTGTCCACCGGTGCAGTTCTCGTCATTTTCAATCAAAAAAATGCAATGAATCCTATCCGCCTCAAACCTCAGCATTTTACTTCAGCACTCATCCTGCTTGCCTTGTTCTGTTACTTTGTGGAACACAAAATCATCGACAAACAGGCAACCACAGCTTCCGAGATTCTCCCGGAAGTAACATCTGCGAATCTGGACGACAGTATAAGCAAAGGCTTGACCATGGTGTTGTTCTACACTCCCGGATCCAACTTATCGGCCAACATGCAATCCCGCCTTGCAAAGCTCAGAAGCGAGGCTCAATCGACCGTGCGCTTCTACCAAGTGCATGTGGATGAAAGCGACAGCCTCATCCACAAATACAACATCTCCCTCACGCCGCTCTTGCTCACGTTCAAAGACGGGAGAGAAAATCAGAGAGCCATGGGGTTGGTACCCTCCTCCAATCTCGAAATGATTCGCGACCGTTTGATTAAAACAAAAAGATAGAATTTTTAAAAAAATGACCTATGGGAAATTTTACTCTTTTCATCTCCAACAACAAATATGCCACCCTCGGCATGATCTTGGGCCTCACGCTGGGCTATCTCCACTGGTATCATGTTGGGTGTTACTGGGGAACCTATCCCCTATCGTCCGAATGCTGGGTCAATTGTGTAGCAGGATTGCTTTTCGGTGGATTTATAGGCAGCTTGTGTGCAAAAGACAAAGGATGAATCATGTAAAAAGCGGTTCAACAGCCCGCCAGATACATTCATCGAAAGGATGCAGCTATAACGCTTCGCCCAAATACTTGTCGGTCGTCGTCACTTCAGCATAAAAATAGCTCAATGCAGCAAGAAATGCTGTCTGAACTTCATGTGCTTTCACCTTTTCACCGTTCACGGTAAGGTCTTTCGTAGCGCAAGCATCCCCAACAACGACACAGTTAAACCCGAAGTCTTTTGCTGCCCTCGCGGTGGCATCCACGCACATGTGAGTCATCATTCCGGTGATAGCCAAGTCTGTGATCCCTTTGGATTTCAGGTAATCCAAGAGTTCCGTTTCCCCGAAACTGTTCGGATAATGCTTCACCACGACCTGCTCTCTGTCAAGAGGCTTCACCGCTTCGTGTATTTCCACTCCCTGACTACCCGGCAAGAAAAACGAAGCATCCGGTCGTACCGAAAGATGCTGGATGTGTACCACCGGTAAATTGTCTTTCCTGAATCTCCCGAGTATTCGTCCCACGTTTCTAACAGCAGCTTCGGAGCCTACCAGTTCGGCTTTTCCTCCTTCGAAATAATCGTTCTGGACATCAATAATGAGAAGGGCTTTATTCTGAATCATTTTCGTTTGGCTTGTTTAGTTTATCTGAATCTTTTCTCCTGAAAACTTTGGTTTCTTGTCAAAATCACCAATTACTCAACATGGCAAAAACCACCGACAAAATCAGGGCGGCTATGGAGGTCTTTTTCAAAAAAGGGTCGAGCAGATGCTTTTCTTCCGTCCGAAATATGGTAATTAAGATTTTAATGAACAGAACAGAAGTCGATAGGTACAGAAATTGGTACCAATGATTCGAATAAAGGACTGAGTAAGTGACAAAGCATCCGATTCCCAGCAAGGTCATAAAAGCATGGTAGCAACGGGCTTTGGCATAGCCCAATCTGGCGGCAATCGTGATTTTTCCCGATTTAACAACGTTATCAATATCACGCATATTGTTGATGTTAAGT
>ERZ778028.3026-NODE-3026-length-10665-cov-4.201602_pt1 | contig 10665 bp, 4 predicted proteins | sample MGYA00375758_ERZ778028 | MGnify/ENA primary metagenome ERZ778028 (study PRJEB29350, sample SAMN05389828) | bioreactor metagenome | isolation source: Thiocyanate bioreactor | place: South Africa: University of Cape Town | collected 2014-03-17 ... | reverse complement strand
TATATTTTTCCAGCAAAGCCAACTCGTAGCCAGCTCCTTCCACCACTTCGCGGATTCCTTTCACGGCTTCCGCAGCAAAGGGTTTGTCTGTTGCAATTAATACTTTCATATTTTGTATTAGCTGTTAGCCGTTAGCATATTGCCATTGGCTATTAATTGTTTTGTTTATAAAAATCCCCATGTAAGGTAATATATAGCCTGTTAGAGTTGGCACATCGGCACATTATCCTCATTGGCACATTAACATTATTTCCCTGCTTGCTTTTCGAAATCTTGCATGGCGGCGATCAAAGCCTGCACGCCTTCGATAGGCATTGCATTGTAGATGGAAGCGCGGAAACCGCCCACAGAACGGTGTCCCTTGAGGCTGCTCATGCCCCTGTCGGTTGCAAATTTCAAGAAGTCGGCTTCCAAATCTTTGTGTTCGTCGTTCATCACGAAACAAACGTTCATCAACGAACGATCTTCCACAGCAGCCGTACCTTTGAAGAACGGGTTGCGGTCGATTTCGTGGTAAAGGATTCCTGCTTTTTCTTGGTTCACCTTGTACATTGCTTCCACACCACCGTTAGCCTTCAACCAGCGAAGTGTTTGCATTGCAGCATACACAGGCACTACGGGAGGCGTGTTGAACATGGATCCGCTTTCGATAAACGTGCGGTAGTCGAGCATGGTGGGGATGGCGCGGCTCACTTTGCCCAGAATGTCGTTTTTGACAACAGCAAATGCCAAGCCTGCAGGAGCCAGGTTCTTTTGTGCGCCACCGTAGATGATGCCGTATTTGGAAACATCTACCGGACGGGAAAAGATGTCTGACGACATGTCGGCAACCATCGGCACAGGAGAGTCCAAATCCGTGTGAAGTTCCGTACCAAAAATTGTATTGTTGGAGGTGATGTGGAAATAGTCCGCATCAGCCGGGATGACGAAGTCTTTGGGAATGTAAGTATAATTATCAGCCTTGGAGGAAGCCACTTCAACCACTTCACCGAAAAACTTGGCTTCTTTCATAGCCTTGTTTGCCCAAGTGCCGGTGTTAAGATAAGCTGCTTTCTTTTCAAAAAGATTGAAAGGCACCATGCAGAATTGCAAGCTGGCACCACCGCCAAGAAAAACCACGGAATACCCTTCAGGAACATTAAGCAATTCTTTGAACAAATCAATTGTTTCGTCCATTACCGCTTGAAAATCCTTTCCACGGTGGCTTACTTCCATCAGCGAAAGTGTCGATCCGTTGAAATCGAGAATAGCCTTGGCTGTTTCTTCGATCGTTTGCTGAGGTAGGATTGACGGACCTGCGCTGAAATTGTACTTTTTCATAGAGTAAATGATTAGAATTAATTAAAATCTGTTGTTTTAGTGTATCGGGCTGCAAAGTTACGAAGCTATTGCCGAATAACCTATTATAAATTCAAAAAAATAGGAAAAATGAATAATTATACATCGTTGTGTCTGAAATAATTAAGGCCTCACTTTCCCGCATTGGAGAAAGGAGGCCTTACGTATTTGTCATCCGAGAATGCCTATGGCATTATGCTTTGCCTGCGCTTCCAAGAACAGCTTCAATTTTGTGTTTGTAAAGCTTTTTCATGTTGTCGCGAGCTGGGCCCAAATATTTACGTGGGTCGAATTCTCCTGGTTTAGTTGCAAACACTTCACGAACAGCTGCAGTCATTGCCAAGCGGCTATCAGAGTCGATGTTGATTTTGCAAACAGCAGAACCAGCAGCTCTACGCAATTGATCTTCTGGAATACCGATTGCATCTTTCAATGCACCGCCGTATTTGTTAATAGTAGCCACCTCTTCTTGTGGAACAGAAGATGCTCCGTGCAATACGATAGGGAATCCTGGAAGTTCTTTTTCAATAGCTTCAAGGATGTCGAAACGCAATGGAGGAGGTACCAAAAGACCGTTTTCATCACGAGTACATTGTTCTGGAGTAAATTTGTTAGCTCCATGAGATGTACCAATGGAGATTGCCAATGAATCTACACCCGATCTTGTAGCAAAATCTACAACTTCTTCAGGCTGAGTATAAGTGTGGTGTTCTGCAACTACGTCGTCTTCAATACCTGCAAGTACGCCAAGTTCGCCTTCAACAGTCACGCCATGTGCATGAGCATATTCAACCACTTTTTTAGTAAGAGCGATATTTTCTTCATAAGGAAGGTGCGAACCATCAATCATCACAGAAGAGAAGCCCGAATCAACACATTCTTTGCAAGTTTCGAAAGAATCACCATGATCCAAGTGAAGGACGATTTGAGGATTTTCCCAACCCAATGATTTTGCATATTCTACAGCACCTTGAAGCAAAAAGCGCAACAGGATAGGATTTGCATATTGGCGAGCACCTTTGGATGCTTGAACGATAACAGGTGATTTGGTTTCAGCTGCAGCTTGTACGATGGCCTGAAGCTGTTCCAAGTTATTTACATTGAAGGCCGGGATTGCATATCCGCCTTTTACAGCCTTAGCAAACAATTCTTTGGTGTTTACCAGCCCTAATTCTTTGTAATTTACCATTGCTTTTTTAATTTAAAGTTCTAAACTGAATTGGTTTATAAATTGAGTAGGCAAAAATAACAATAAATTTCAACAAAAGATTGATTTTGATTCACTAAAATATGCCACATAACATAATTTATACTACATATCTGATTTAATTTAGTGGCTACTTGATTTTGTCATCTGCATGTGAGGCAACATAATCGGTGGGTGAAATACCATAGAATTCGCGAAAAGCATTCGAGAAATAAGACAAGTTGGAAAACCCCGTTGCATACGCCACTTCCGAAACAGCCAGCTTCTTGCTTTTGAGCAATGCGCCGGCCTGCCTGAGGCGTACCGAGCGGATCAGGTCGCGGGCAGAAGTACTCATCAATTCCTTGAGCTTGCGGTGCATGTGCACACGGCTCATCCCGACGCCGCTGGCCAGCATTTCCACGTTCAAATCGGGGTTGGCGATGTTTGCATTGATGATTTTCATCACTTTTTCGAGCAATATTTCGTCGGACGATTTGAGCTGGATGTCGGGCAGCATGTCCTTGTGGTCTTGCAACCCGGTGTATTTCACCTTCAGGAGCGCCCTGTTGCGTATGATGTTATTTATCTGGTGGATCAAATCGTCGATATGGAAGGGTTTCAGCACGTAGGCGTCGGCGCCTATGTCGAGTCCCTCGTGCCTATCTTCAGAGGCTGATTTGGCCGTGAGCAATATCACCGGGATATGGTTGATGTTTACGTTCTGCTTCACTTTCCGGCACAGGGTGATGCCGTCCATTTCGGGCATCATGATGTCGCTAATCACCAGGTCGGGTTGCTTGGCGAGGAGCATTTCGTACCCGTCGCGCCCGTTGCTGCATTCCATAATCTTGTAAATGGATGAAAGTTCGGAATTCAAGTATCCCCTGATCTCCTCATCGTCCTCCACAATCAAAATTGTGTAATTGGTCTTAGATTTGACAGGTTTGTGCTTCTCAACCTCCTCCCTTTCGTCCACAAAATTGCCTACTTCGAGCAATTTTTCACGATGACTTTGGTGCATTTCTGAAAGCGCGCGCTCCTCCACTTGCTCTTTTTTCAAATGTGTGTAACCAAAAGGAAGCCGAACCACAAATCGGCTGCCTTGGACATCCGTTCTGTTTTCGGCGTAAATGATCCCCGAATGCAGGTTCACCAACTGCCGTGCCAAATGAAGGCCAACACCCGTACCAACTGTTACCGACTGCTCAGGTGAATAAACCTGATAAAATCGGTCGAATATCTTTTCAATGTGTTCCATGCTGATGCCAATACCCGTATCAGAAATCACAACCTGAAAATAATTGTCCAAGGGGTATTCTGCATCCGGGTCATGGCCAACCGATAGATCAACATCTATTTTTCCACCATCTGGAGTAAACTTGAATGCGTTCGAAAATAGATTAAGGAGGACTTTATCAAAATTATTGAGATCGATCCAAACATACAACGGTTCTTCGAGGTATTTGAAGTTGAACTCTATGTCTTTCTTCTTAGCCTGATAATCAAAGGTCAGCATCAAATCTTTGATGAAACCAACAATATCTGTTCTACGACACTTGATATGCATCTGCCCTTTATCGAGCTTGCGGACATCCATCAATTGGTTTATCAGCCTCAAAATCCGATTGGCATTTCGCTGAATGATTAAGTACGACTTGTGCACCTCCGAATCTTTATTGGTTGTCATCAATTTTTCGAGAGGACTTATTATAAGTGACATTGGCGTTCGGATTTCATGCGAGATATTGATGAAATACTGCAATTTGGACTCATTGGCCGCTTGCGCCCTTTCTTGCTCTTCCAGCTCTTCCTTGTAGTGCATTTTGTCAAGATAATACTTATAAATGCCTCCAAGGAAAAGGAATAGCAAAAGCGTATAAATGGAATAAGCCCACCAGGAGGCGTACCAGGGGGTGCGTATCTTTATGATGAATGTTTTTTCGGGCGACACGGCATTGTTGTCAACCACCTTCACCCTGAGTTTGTATTTCCCGGAAGGTAAGTTTGTGAAGCTGATCCGGTTGATGCCGGGGGAGGTTGACATCCATTCGCTGTTCCAGCCTTCGAGTTTATATTGATAGACTACCCTTTCGGAGTTGGTATAATCCATCGAGCTGAATTCTATGCTGAAAGAGTTGTCTTTGTCCGATAGGGAGAAAGAGGAAGCCTCGTTGATAGCCTTATCTGCAAACTGCTCGCCGGTCTTTTCGTCCTTCATGCCGATCCGGCGATTGCCAATATAAAAATCGGTAAGGAGCAGCCTGAGGGTTCGCCGTTCGGAGGTTATGGATGCCGGATCAAAGAATGTGAGCCCGTTGGTCCCTCCAAAATACATGATCCCTTCTTTGTCTTTGCAAGATGCCCCGCGGGTGAATTCATATCCTTGAATCCCGTCATCCACATAATAATTCACAAATTGCTTCTTGCTTGAGACAAACTTGCTGAGCCCATGGTAGGTACTGATCCAAATGTCGCCGGCCTCGTCTTGCTTCATGGCACATACCAAGTTGTTTGAAAGATTGTTGCGGGTGGTGAACTTCTCGAACCTGGCGTTTTTTTTGTCAAAAGACACCAAGCCGTCGGTAGTCCCCACCCAAATTTTTCCGTCACGGGCTTCCATCAAGCTTACCACAACCCTATCTGGCAAGATGTTGTTTTTCCCTAAATAATTGATGTAGGTTTTCTTTTGGGGGTCGTAGCAGCTAAGTCCTTTGTGGTGCCCGATCCAGATCATTCCTGCCTTGTCGCACATCAAGGTGTTGATCCAGTCGTTGGCCAGTTCGTTGATATGGTAGTCATCGTTCTCTTTCTTGGACGACACGTATTGTTCGATCTTCCCGGTTTGAGGATCAAAACGGAAGAAGCCCGAACCATAAGTGGCCACAAGCAAATTGCCCAGATTGTCTTCGGTTATGAAAAACACCGGTTTTCCTTTCAATTGGGGTATATAGAGACACTCTCCCGTTTGCTTGTTCATCCGGCATAGCCCACTGGTGAAAGACCCTAGCCAAAGATTGCCATTGCGGTCTTCAAAGACAGAGAGTATAATATTCGACACAGACGAAGGCGAGGCCGTTTGCTTGAAATGCGCCACGCCCTGTCCTTTTTGATCCACTCCGTACAATCCTTCATTATCTACCCCTATCCAAGCCACCCCTTCACGGTCTTTGCATATAGAAATAACACTTCCCACACCAATCGGATTATTGATGTTTTGCTTTAGCCCCCAGTAGTCGAAACGATTGGGCGCCGATGAGATGAAGACAACTCCTTTCTGGAAAAGACCTAGCCAGAAGTTGTGTTCCTTGTCTTCTATGATTGAGTGGACCTTTCCCTGTGTAATATCGTATGGGAAAGTTCGAAGGCTATAGTCTTTGATCTGATTGTCCGCATAATCGTATATTTTCACGCCTTGCCCATCGGTCCCGATCAGTAGGTCAGCACTTTTGCTCACATACAAGCATTTTATCAATACGCCGCCTTGATTTCCCGCGCTGAGAATGGTTTTCTTTTTTTTGTTATAGATAAAAAGTCCGTTTGTCAAGGTTCCGATAAACACGTTGCCGGAGTTATCTTCCACTACAGACGACACATTGTCTCCCATCAAAGGATTTGCCGCACTGAAAAGCGAAAGCTTGTTAACCGCGACATCGTAGAGATACAATCCTCCGGTTTCGGAAGCGATCCATAGGTTTTTGCTTTTGTCTTGAAATACACTGATAAACTTGTTGCTCAATCTTTCGGATAGAGAAGAAAAATACCGGGCGCTGCTTTGTCCTTTCGCCAGCACAAACAAGCCTTTTCCACTTGTTGCAAAAATAAGGTCTCCATTTTCCAGCTCAACGATAGACGTGACGTGGGGATGTACCACCAGATTCTTTTCGCCATACACCTTCACTTCAACGAATGAATCCGAGAGCGGGTCATATCGCATCAATCCATTGATAAGACCTACGAAGAAGCGGCCTTTGCTATCTTCAAACATCGTCCGCACATAGTTGTTGGTCAATGAAGACGGATTATCGAAAGCATGATTGTAGATTCTGAATTTATTGCTGTCATATTTGTTAAGCCCCCATTCTGTAGCGATCCAGATAAAGCCTTTCCGATCCTGGTAGATTTGGTTGATGAGGCTGTTGGAGAGTCCATCGTCTGTTGTGTAAAATTTTTGGGTCTGCGACAGGCATACAAACGGCAACAACCAGCAACATAGCACCCGGGTTATGAATGGTATAAGTTTCATCTCTGTTATAGATTCAAGTTCACAACAAAGATAATAAACATTAATTAATAGTAGGAGTATTCAAAGCATAAACAAAAAAGCTACCGTAGTGCACATTCCAGCAAAGTCTTGCAAAAACCGGTAGTCCTCCAAAACTATCGCATTAGTGACAAATCAGTTAAGCTATGGGGATCAAAAAAGATAATTTTAAAAAAAATACAGTGGATGTAACTTGTGAAAAATAAAATGTAACAGAGAAAACACTGATGTAACATGCAACATAAAACAACAAACCGCTGGAAATGAAATCTGAAACAAAATGAACTAAATTTGTTTCAATCAATTATTGATTTTTTTACCAATATTATATATTTATTATAGCCTGAATCGGTCTTAATAAAAAACAATACTTAGTAAAATTCCTTACGATCTGAAAACCATTAATGAAACTGAAAAATGACTGAATGTACTCCTATAAAAAATCTGTTCAAGTTTTTCCTAAAAGGCACGAGTCGCTGCAGGAATGCATAATCAATATCGATGCAATCCCGAAGTTGGAGGCAACGAACTTTCGAGGGGTAAACGAGGACAACACTGCCACCACATTTTACAATACAAAAGTTGAAATGACATAAAACCAAAACACATCAAAGAAAACTAACAAATTAAAAGCCAAAAGACTAGCTGCAGATACCATGCAAGACTGAATCTACCGTGAAACATGACCACTCATCGCCAAAAACGATGACATCAAAACATACCGTTTAGACAATTTCACCATTCACTAACTTTAAATATTTATCTATGAAGAAGAAAAATGAAAGCTGATGAAGAGTTGGCACAAGAAATGTCAAGAGTAATTTATCTATTCTGAATATGAATTACTAGATTAACCTTAAGAGAAAATAAGTTAAAATGTTTAATGAAAAAATAATGAAAAAAACATCCCAGAAAATTACGCCAGGTTGTTTCCTTTCAAACAAAAGGAAATTGCTGCATATGTTGCTATTTTTGCTGATAATTTCATGTAGCTCCATAGCTTTCGCTCAAAATCGCGTCGTAGTGACAGGAACAGTGGTGGACCCTTCCAAGGAACCTATCGTTGGAGTTTCGGTTGTCCTAAAGTCAGATCCAACAGTGGGAACCACCACGGACTTGGATGGTAAATTCTCCCTTCAGGTACCGTCGGGAAACCAAACATTGGTGTTTACCTACCTTGGAATGAACAAGAAAGAGGTGCAATCGCAAGGCAAGCGCAGTTTAACCGTGCAAATGGAGGAAGACAACAAGATTCTCAATGAAGTGGTGGTTGTAGGTTATGGCCAGCAAAAGAAAGAGAGCGTTGTCGGAGCCATTACCCAGACCACAGGCAAAGTGCTTGAACGCGCAGGAGGTATATCGGACATAGGGGCCGCTCTCACTGGAAATCTTCCAGGTGTGATAACCATCGCTAGTTCAGGGCTACCCGGTGAAGAAGAACCCCAGATTGTGATTCGTGGCGCAAGCTCGTGGAACAACAGCTCGCCCTTGGTGTTAGTGGACGGTATCGAACGCCCCATGAGCAGTGTAGATATAAGTTCCGTTGAATCTGTTTCGGTGTTGAAAGATGCCTCGGCTACCGCCGTGTTTGGTGTGAAAGGGGCTAACGGGGTAATACTGATCACCACCAAAAGAGGAAAAGAAGGGGCTGCAAAGATAGACGTGACGGCCAACATGACAATGAAAGTGCCCTCCAAATTGCCCAACAAGCTCGATTCCTACGACGCACTAATGGCTCGCAATGTGGCTATTGAGCATGAATTGAATGCCACACCGGAATCGTGGGGAGACATCACTCCGCAAGACATCATCAATAAATACCGGTATCCGGCCAATCTCGAAGAGTCGGAAAGATACCCGAATGTTGACTGGCAAAAAGCTCTTTTCAAAGATTTTGCCACATCATACAACGCCAACCTGAATGTGAGCGGGGGAACAGGGTTTGTCAGGTACTTTGCATCTGCCGACTTCGTACACGAAGGAGACCTTTTCAAGGTATGGGACAACGGACGCAATTACAAGTCAGGATATGGATTCAACCGGATAAACGTTCGCAGCAACCTTGACTTCCAACTGACCAAGTCAACCGTATTCAAAGTGAACCTTGCCGGCTCCAACGGTGCAAAAAAAAGTCCTTGGAACCAGACCAATTCGTCTGACTGGGCGGTTGCTCAACAATGGGCGGGTGCTTACAACATTGCTCCCGACGTGTTCCTTCCCAAATATTCGGACGGTTCGTGGGGATACTATCCCAATATTTCGAATGTGTCGAACTCAGCCGCCAACTTGGCTCTTGCGGGGGTGATGACAACAACTACTACTAGGATCACCACAGACTTTGCGCTCGAACAAAACTTAAACTTTATCACCAACGGACTTACCCTCAAGGGAACGGTCTCGTGGGACAATGCTTTTGTAGAATTCAACCGGGGCATCAACGACCTTTACAACAACGCTCAGCTCAAATGGATTGACCCGAAAACTGGCATAGCTAGCTACAAGCAAGAATATGACAATAACAACAAGTTCGACTTCATGCAGGGAGTGCTGTGGAACATTGCCGGTGGCACCGTGCAAGACAATGCCACCCAACGCAATCTCAACTACCAGCTGCAAGCGAACTGGGTACGAGACTTTGGTCAACACGGATTCACTGCGATGGGACTTTTTGGCAGGCAAGAAACAGCCACAGGTAGCGAAGTACCTAACTACAGGGAAGACTGGGCCTTCCGCACCACCTACAATTACGCAGGGAAATATTTTGCAGAATATAACGGAGCATACAATGGTTCCGAAAAATTCAGCAAGGACAACCGCTTTGCCTTCTTTAGTTCGGGAGCCTTGGGGTGGATGATTTCCGAAGAAAAATTCATGAAGCAATTCAAATTCTTAGACATGCTCAAACTGAGAGCTTCTTACGGAGAAATTGGGGACGACAATATCAAAAAACGTTGGCTTTACCTTACGCAATGGGCCTACGGAGGCAATTCTTCTTTGGATCTGAATCAAGGAGCAAGCCCATACACCTGGTTCCGCGAAGCATCGGTAGGAAATACAGACGTGCATTGGGAAACCGTAAAAAAATTGAATATCGGCGCGGACTATTCTTTCCTTGGCGGCCTATTTGTTGGTAGCGTGGAAGTTTTCAACGATAAACGCACCGACATACTTCTTGATGGAACAGTCCGTTCGGTGCCTTCCTATTACGGAGCGACACCTGCCACTGCAAATCTAGGAAAAGTGCGCACAAAGGGATACGAGCTTGAGCTAAGGGTCAACAAAGTATTGCCAAGCGGGGTTCGCCTATGGGGAAACTTCAATATGACTCATGCCGTCAACAAGATATTGGTGAGGGACGATGGGCTGCTGCTGCCTGGTTATCAAAAGAAAGCAGGATACAGCATGGATCAAAACACATCCTACATTGATGTGGGATATGCCAACAATTACGACCAGATATACGGAACAACTCCCCACGACAGGAACGATGCCCACAAGCTGCCAGGCGATTACAACATTGTTGACTTCAACGGAGACGGCGTGATCGACAACAAAGACCTTGTTCCTTATGGGTATTCGAACACACCGCAAAACACCTACAATGCAACAATGGGTGTAGAATGGAAGGGATTCAGCGCATTCTTACAGTTCTATGGCGTAAACAATGTTACCCGAGAAGTGGTTCTTAGCAGCTTCGGAAGCAAGCTCAACACCGTTTATGATGCCGGATCCTGGTGGTCCAAAGACGACCCAACGGCAGACATCACTACACCTCGCTGGTCATCTACGCCAAGCTACAACGACGGCACTCAGTATAAGTACGATGGTTCATACATACGCTTGAAAAATGCAGAGCTTGCCTACACCTTCAAGAGTG
>ERZ778028.3022-NODE-3022-length-10674-cov-7.261418_pt1 | contig 10674 bp, 9 predicted proteins | sample MGYA00375758_ERZ778028 | MGnify/ENA primary metagenome ERZ778028 (study PRJEB29350, sample SAMN05389828) | bioreactor metagenome | isolation source: Thiocyanate bioreactor | place: South Africa: University of Cape Town | collected 2014-03-17 ... | reverse complement strand
TAGCAGCTAACGGCTGCCCACCGTGAGGTGAGGATCAGAGCAACAGAGACGAGTCGGAGCACCGTCCCGCTACCAGGGGTGTTCTATGGGCCGCCAGCGCGAGCTGGCGCCGACTGGCGCAAGCCAGGCGGTTCCCGGCGCAAGCCGGGAAAGCACATAGCCACCCGGGGCGCGGGACGCGCTCCGGGTGAAACGGGCAATCTCTACGCGCAGCAATACCAAGTAGGCCAGCGTTGATGTGGTTCCGCAGAGCTGGCGGGTAGGTAGCACCGAGCCGGGTGGGCGACCCCCGGCCCAGAGTAATGGCGGTCACGCTGCGGGCAACCGCAGTGCACAGAATCCGGCTTATCGGCGCGCTTCACACTTTTGCCGTGGTGCAGGTCGAAATTTCCAGTGAAATTGGCCTGCAGCGCTTGCCCATATTGGGTTGACAGCTATCTTCGCGATAGCGTCAGAACTTCTCCCACGCCTGCAGATAGCGCCACTGCCCTTCCGGCACCTTGGCGAGCGGCACGCGGCCGATGCGGATGCGCTTGAGCGCCACGACGCGCAGGCCCACGGCTTCGCACATGGCTGGAATCTGCCCCGGGCGTATGCCCTTGAGGGCGAAGCGCAGGCGCGCTTCGCTCTGCCAGCTCACCTTGATGGGCGGCAGCGGCCGGCCGTTGAACGACAGGCCGTGGCAGAGCTTCTGCAGCCCGCCGTCCGCGATCTGGCCGGCCACCTCCACGGTGCATTCCTGCTCCAGCGACTCGATGTCCTCGGCCAGCTTGCGCGCGATGCGCTTGTCCTGCGTGAACACCACCAGGCCGCTGGCGGGCGTGGGCAGGGGCGTGAAGCATTCGAGCTGGCGGAAGTGGCGCTGCAGCACGCGCGTTTCGGCGGCGTCGCCCGCCATGTGCGAGGCCGGGCCGAGCAGCGAGAGGGCGGGGCGCTCGCCCTGGCTGCGGCTGGCGTGGGCCGTGCCCGCCTGCGCCAGGCCAAGCCCGGCCTCGAAGCCGGGCGGCTTGTGCAGCAGCAGCGTGACGGGTTCGAGCGCGTCCAGGCTCGCGTTTGGCGCCAGCTGCACGCGCTGCTGCGGCGCCACGCGCGCCCCGGGCGCCTCGACCACCGCGCCGTCGACGCGGACGAAGCCGCCTTCGATGTACGACTCGGCCGTGCTGCGCGAGAGGCCATGTTCCGCCGCGACGCGCTTGGCGAGCCGCTCGGTGCCGGCCGGGCCCTCAGTCATTCCCTGGGCCCAGGGATCGGATGCGCTCGATGTGCGCCAGCAGCGAGCGCTGGGCCACGGGCCAGACGCGCGGCGGCACGTCGGCGTAGGCGTGCGCCACCCAGTCGTCGATGCTGCCGCCGGGCAGCTGCTGCAGCGCGGCGATGACCTTGGCCTCGCGCGCCAGGCGGTGCGCCTTGAGGCCGGCGATGGCGCCGGGCGCGTCTCCCAGCACGTAGCCGTGCGCCGGCAGGATGAATTCCACGCCGTGCTCCGCGCACAGCGCGCTGAGCTTGTCGAGGGAATCGAGGTAGTCGGCCATGTTGCCGTCGGGCGGGTCGATGACGGTGGTGCTGCCGTTGAGGATGTGGTCGCCCGAGAACAGCAGCGCGTCTTCCACCAGCAGCAGGCACAGGTGGTTGGCGGCGTGGCCGGGGGTGTGTACCACCCGCAAACTGTGGGTAATTTTGCCCTCTGGCGCTTGTCCCGCAAGGGTGAGTAGCTCCCCATCTTGTAGCGCACGATCGGGGGTGAACTGGCTCGCCGTGCGTGCCGTGGGGGCGGACGGCAGGCCGAGGATGGGCGGCGCCGCCCGGCCGGCCTGCACGCAGAGCTGCTGCAGCGGTGCCGCGCCGGGCGAGTGGTCGGGGTGCGAATGCGTGCAGACGATCATGCGCAGGTCGCCGCCCGCCGCGCGCCAGAGCTTGTCCAGGTGCTGGGGGTCGGCCGGGCCGGGGTCGATGGCGATGTAGCCGGTCGCCGGGTCGCCCACCAGGTAGCTGTTCGTGCCGGGGCCGGTCATGAAGCCGGGGTTGGGGGCCGTCAGGCGCTGGACGTTCCTGCGCAGCGGCACGGCGCGCTCGGTCTGCCAGTCGAGCGGGTGCAGGATCTGCCCGTCCGGGCAGACCATGGCCAGCTCGCCGTAGGGCATCTCGTCCTCCATGTAGCGCGATTCCTTGCCGCCCAGCAGGCCGGCGCGCGGGCAGCTGGTCCACAGCGGCGTGCCGCTGGCGCAGGCTTCCAGCAGGGCGCCGGCGCTCTCGAAACCGGCCAGGCGCTCCAGGGTGCGGATGGTCGGGTAGATCATGAAGAAGCTGCCGGTGGCGTGGCGCGCCAGGGCCTGCAGCGGGCGCACCCACACCGGTTCGAATTGCTCGGCTTCGTCGGCCACGGGCACCTGGCCGCCGGGCATGCGGGCGATGAGGAAGGGCACGTCGAAGCGGCGCGGCAGGTCGCGGTCGCCCGTCCAGCGCGCCAGCACGAAGACCTCGTCGGCCGCAAGGCGCAGCCCGCGCGCCGCGCACTGCGCGGCGAACGGTGCGTGGCGGTCGAGCGCGGCGATGTCGGTGGCATTGGCCATGCGCCCATCGGCATGGCGCGCCAGCAGGAGGCCGAGCTCTTCGAAGCTCTCGCGGATGGCGGCGACGGCCTGGGTGAGCTGCTCGTCCGTCTGGCCGGGCCGGCGCTCGCAGGCGGCGTGCGTCGCCGGGTCGGCGTCGAGCGCGTCGATGCCGCCTCCGGGGAACACGTAGGCGCCGGGCGCGAAGCTCGCCTTGGCGGAGCGGCGTGTCATCAGCACCTGCAGGCCGCCGTCGCCCTCGGGCGCATCGCGCACCAGAAGCACGGTGGCGGCCAGCAGCGGTTCGACGGGGGTGCGCTGCGGGTGCAGCAGTTGGCTGGGGCGTGTCATCGGCCCATTATCGAGCCCGGCGCCTCAGCGTCAGCCACGCGCAGGAATCTCCAGGCCGCGCGCCACGGCGGGGCGGGCGACGAAGGCGTCGAGCACGCGCTGCACCTGCTTGAACTGGCCGAACTCCACCAGCTCGCCCGCACCGTAAAAACCGATCAGGTTGCGCACCCAGGGGAAGGTGGCGATGTCGGCCACGGTGTATTCGTCGCCCATGATCCAGTCGCGCCCGGTCAGGCGCTGGTCGAGCACGCCGAGCAGGCGTCTGGATTCGGCCACGTAGCGATCGCGCGGGCGCTTGTCCTCGTAGTCCTTGCCGGCGAACTTGTGGAAGAAGCCCAGCTGGCCGAACATGGGGCCGAGGCCGCCCATCTGCCACATCAGCCACTGCAGCGTCTGGTAGCGCGCTGCGGCGTCCTGCGGCACGAATCGGCCGGTCTTCTCCGCCAGGTACCAGAGGATGGCGCCGGATTCGAACAGCGCCAGCGGCGTGCCGCCCGGCCCATTCGGGTCGATCAGCGCGGGAATCTTGTTGTTCGGGTTGAGCGAGAGGAACTCGGGCGAGGTCTGGTCGTTCGTCTCGAAGCGCACCAGGTGCGGTTCGTAGGGCAGGCCCGTTTCCTCCAGCATGATGGACGCCTTCACGCCGTTGGGCGTGGGCAGCGAATACAGCTGGATGCGCTCGGGGTGCTGCGCCGGCCATTTGCGCGTGATGGGGAAGTCGCTCAGTGGCGTCATGGGGGTTCCTTTGCTTGTCCAGCCGCCAGCCTAAACCCAAGCCGGGGTGCGTGCCCGGAAGGGGCCTCTGCGCCCATAATCGCGGCCATGGAAATCGCGTTCACCAAGATGCAGGGCGCGGGCAACGATTTCGTCGTGCTCGACCAGACGGCCGGCGTGGTCGAACTCACGCCCGGGCAGATCCGCTTTCTGGCCGACCGGCACTTCGGCGTCGGCGCCGACCAGGTGCTCTGCGTGCGCCCCGCCCCCAGCCCGGAGGTCGATTTCGCCTACGCCATCTACAACGCCGACGGCGGCGAGGTGCAGCAGTGCGGCAACGGCGCGCGCTGCTTTGCCCGATTCGTGCGCGACAAAGGGCTGAGCGGCAAGGACAGCCTGCGCGTGCAGACGCTCTCGGGCACCATCGTGCTGCAACTGGCCGGCGACGGCGTGACGGTGGACATGGGCCGCCCGGTGTTCGACCCGCTGCAGGCGCCGTTCACCGCGACCGGGCTGCAGCCGCAGGCCGAGGGCGCCTGGCAGACCTGGCCCCTGGCGCGCGAGGACCAGGGCCAGGAAACCCTGCTGCACGTGGCGGTGCTCTCCATGGGCAACCCGCACGCGGTGCTGCTGGTGGACGACGTCGAGACCGCCCCGGTGGCCGAACTCGGCCCGCTGATCGCCAACCACCACCGCTTCCCCGAGCGCACCAACGCCGGCTTCCTGCAGATCGTCGACGCCCAGCACGTGCGTTTGCGCGTGTACGAGCGCGGCGCGGGCGAGACGCTCGCCTGCGGCACGGGCGCCTGCGCCGCCGTGGTGGCCGGCATCCGCATGGGGCGCCTGGCCTCGCCGGTGCGGGTGCAGACGCGCGGCGGCGAGCTGTCCATTGCCTGGAGCGGCCAGGCGGCCGACTCCGTTTTCATGACCGGCCCGGCCACCACGGTGTTCGAGGGCCGCATTCAACTTCCGGACAACCTATGAGCAGCAACGCCCCCGTGTCCCCCATCACCGAAGACGACATCGCCCATTTCCTGGCCAATACGCCGGAATTCTTCGAGCGCCACGCCGAGGTGCTGGCCAGCGTGCAGATCGCCAGCGTCCACGGCGCGCGCGCGGTGAGTCTTCAGGAGCGCCAGGCCGAGATGCTGCGCGAGAAGATCAAGGCGCTGGAGCAGCGTGTCATGGACATGGTGCGCAACAGCCACGACAACGAAGCCATTGCCACCAAGGTGCACGCCTGGGGCTGCGAACTGCAGCGCGTGCAGGATCCGGCCGCGCTGCCGCAGGCCGTGGTGCAGGGCATAGAGCGCCATTTCGAGGTGCCGCAGACGGCCATCCGCGTCTGGGGCGTCGCCGCCGAGCACGCCGGGCAGGATTTCGCCCAGGACGCGAGCGAGGACGTGCGCACCTTCGCCAGTTCGCTCACCATGCCCTTCTGCGGCCCCAACCTGGGCTTCGAGCCGGCCAACTGGCTGCCGCGCGTCGCCGTGGAGGAAGGCGACAGCATGGCGGCGCAGTCGCTTGCGCTGCTGCCGCTGCGCGAGGGCCCGATCGACAGCGCCACGCCGGCCTTCGGCCTGCTGGTCGTCGGCTCGCCCGACCCGCAGCGCTTCGACGCCACCATGGGCACCGAATTCCTCGCGCGCATGGCCGAACTGGCGAGCGCCGCGCTGCAGAGATTGCGTGAGCCACCCCCCTGAGCGGCTGCGCCGCTTCCCCCCGCTCTCGCATCGCTGCGCGATGCGGGCAGGGGGACGCCACCGGCGCGGCGGGGCGGCCCTTGCGCGGTGGCCGCTGGCTTGGGCTGCGCTCCTTGTGTGAGCTGTTGGCGATGCTCAGCGTGGTGTCGCGTCGAAAAACATGGCCAACACATGATTGCCACCACACCCCTGCCGCCTGAAGCGCTGCGCTATCTGGAGTACGTGCGCGTTGAAAAACGCCTGGCCGCGCGCACCCACGCGCTCTACACCCTCGACCTGGAACGCCTGGCGCGCATGGCCGCCGAGGCCAACGCGCCTCTGCTGGCGCTGCAACCGGCGCATATCCGCCGCTTTGTCGCGCAGATGCACGGCGCCGGGCGCAGCAGCCGGGGGATTGCGCTGATCCTCTCGGGCTGGCGCGGGTTTTTCGCCTGGGCGGGCCGCCAGGGGCTGCTGGCCAGCAACCCGGTGCAAGGCGTGCGAGGTCCCAAGGCGGCCAAGCCGCTGCCCAAGGCGCTGGGCGTGGACGACGCGGTGCGCCTGGCCGACTACCAGGCCCGGCAGGCCGACCCCTGGCTGGAGGCGCGCGACGCCGCCATGGTCGAGCTCCTCTATGGCTGCGGCCTGCGCGTGGGCGAACTGGTCGGCCTGGATTGCCGCGCCGGCCCCGAAGCCGCGCACCAGGGGCGCGGCTGGCTGGACCTGCAGGCCGGCGAAGTGCATGTGGTCGGCAAGGGCAGCAAGCGCCGCAGCCTGCCGCTCGGCACGGCCGCGCGCCAGGCGGTGGCGGCGTGGCTGGCACTGCGCGGCCCGCTGGGCGGACCGGCGCTGTTCATTGGGCAGCGCGGCACGCGCCTGTCGGCGCAGTCGGTCTGGAAGCGCCTGCGCCAGCGCAGCGGCGCCGCCGGCCTGACGACGCCGGTGCACCCGCACATGCTGCGGCATTCCTTCGCCAGCCACCTGCTGCAATCGAGCGGCGACCTGCGGGCGGTGCAGGAACTGCTGGGACACGCGCAGATCGCGACCACCCAGGTCTATACGCGCCTGGACTTCCAGCACCTGGCCAAGGTGTACGACCAGGCCCACCCCCGGGCCCGCAAGAAGCCGGGAGACTGAGGTTATGTTGCTATCTTATATATAGCTTAATAGGCTTATACAGCAAGCGCTGGAAGCCAAAAATACCTGAAAAATGACCCTTTGGCGCATGCGGGCGCGCCGGGGGAGGGGCCGCTAAACTTTCGGCTTTGCGGACGCTCCCCGTTGTTATTTCCCCCAAGGCTTTCCCCATGTCCCTCATCCCCGCGACCATCCTTACCGGCTTCCTCGGCTCGGGCAAGACGACCTTGCTCAAGCGCCTGCTCGGCGAGGCGCACGGCCAGAAGATCGCCGTCATCGAGAACGAGTTCGGCGAGGAGAACATCGACACCGACATCCTGGTGACCGAATCCAAGGAGCAGATCGTGCAGATGAGCAACGGCTGCATCTGCTGCACCATCCGCGAAGACCTGCGCGAGACCCTGCAGCTGCTGGCCGCCAAGCGCCGCAAGGGGCTGCTCGACTTCGACCGCGTGGTGATCGAGACGACCGGCCTGGCCGACCCCGGCCCGGTGGCGCAGACCTTCTTCATGGACGAAGAGATCGCGGAAACCTACCTGCTCGATTCCATCGTCACGCTGGTGGACGCCGTGCACGCGCCGCAGCAACTCGACCAGCGCCAGGAGGCGCGCCGCCAGGTGGGTTTCGCCGACCAGATCTTCCTCTCCAAGACCGACCTGGTGAGCGCCGAGGACGTGGACGCGCTCACCCACCGTCTCAAGCACATGAACCCGCGCGCGCCCATCAAGGCGGTGCACTTCGGCGAAGTGCCGATCGGCGAGGTGCTCGACCTGCGCGGCTTCAACCTGAACGCCAAGCTCGACATCGACCCGGATTTCCTCAAGGACGATGCGCACGACCACGACCACGACCACGACCACGACCACGACCACGACCACGACCACGACCATCACGACCACGTGCATGGCGAACATTGCAGCCATCCGTCGCACCAGCACGGGCACCACCACCACCACGACGACGACGTCAAGAGCTTCGTCTTCCGCAGCGGCCGGCCGTTCGACCCGGCCAAGCTGGAAGACTTCCTGGGTGCCATCGTCAACGTCTACGGCCCGCGCATGCTGCGCTACAAGGGCGTGCTCAGCATGGTGGGAACGGACCGCAAAGTGATCTTCCAGGGCGTGCACCAGCTCATGGGCAGCGACCTCGGGCCCGCCTGGTCCGAAGGCGAGGTGCGCGAGAGCCGCATGGTGTTCATCGGCATCGAACTGCCGCGCGACATCCTGGAGCAAGGCCTGGAGCAGTGCCTGGCCGGGTGACGGAGTCCTTCTGCAGGCCTTCGCGCCGGGCTTTTGTGGGTATTGCGCAACGCTGCCTGAGCTGCAAGCCGGTGTCTATACAATCGCGGCCCGGTAAAGACCGGGGGCCCCCGCCCCGGCCCGCGCACGGCGCGGATCCCACCGAACTGTCAGGAGACGGGAATTGAACGCTAACACCACCAAATCCACGGCGAAAGCGTCCAGCGCAGCCAAGCCGGCCGCCAAAGCGGCCGCCAAGACCGCCGCCAAGGCGGCCCCCGCCGCCGCTCCAGCGCCGGTGTCCTCCAGCGGCGTGCTGCGCAGCCCGCGCCCTTCCTCGCGCTTGACGCAGCTGACCGTGCCCTCGATGGCGCAGTCGGTCGCCTCCACCGCCGCCAAGTCCAGCTATTCCGCGCCCGCGCCTTCCCAGGCACAAATGGCGACGCCCGTGGCGCCGCCCAAGAAGGACCCCAAGCTGGCCGACAACTGGAAGACGCGCGCCGCCGAGGAGTTGACCGACGCAGAAGTGCTGGCCATGCCCGACAGCGAGTACATGAACGACAAGCAGATGGCGTTCTTCCGCCACAAGCTGGTGCAGCTCAAGCAGGACATGCACAACAACGCCGGGGAAACCACCGAGCACCTGCGCGAGGACACCGTGGTCGTGCCCGACCCGGCCGACCGCGCCACCATCGAGGAAGAGCACGCCCTGGAGCTGCGCACGCGCGATCGCGAGCGCAAGCTCCTCAAGAAGATCGAGCAATCCATTGCCCGCATCGACGCCGGGGACTACGGCTACTGCGACGAAACCGGCGAACCCATCGGCGTCGGCCGCCTGCTGGCCCGCCCGACGGCCACCCTGTCGCTCGAAGCGCAGCAGCGCCGCGAACTCAAGCAGAAGATGTTCGGCGATTGAGTGGGCAGGCTTTTTGAAACTTGATGCCTCAGCGGTGCGCGCGCCGTAAACTGTCTCCATGAGCAAGGAAGACACCCCGACCGGCGGCCTGTTGTCCAAGGTGGTGCGCTTCGTGCGCAACCCCACGGTCAACTGGACCGACCTCGATTCCATCGAGGCCGATCGGGAGAGCCAGTACAGCAAGCAGATGCTCAAGGAGATGATCGAGCGCAAGCGCCGCAACGACTTCGTGCGCCGGCGGGAGTTCGATCAGCTGAGAAAGCTGCGCGCACGCGATGCCCTGACCGGCCAGCGTGTCGAAGATCCGGCCGCGCGCCCGTCGTTCTTCCAGAGCAGTCTGACCTCGCCAGACGACCGCGCCGGCACGATCAAGAAGATCGATGAGATCGAGGCGCAGATGTCGATGCAGTGGTGGAAGAGCAAGCAGAACGCCGACGCGCCCACCGAGCCCATGGGACTGGGCGCAGCACCTCCCGCCCGCCCGGTGCCCGAGGAAGCAGGCTCTGCCGGCGCCGCGTTCGCTCCCACCGCGCCGCTGGAGCTTCCGGCCGCGCCGGCCGCGCCCCTTTTTGCCGACAACAGCATGGCGATTGCGGCCTTTGGCAGCGCTGCCGGCGCCCAGATGCCCGGCCATGCGCCGGCGGTAGCGCGCGCCGCGCCTGCCGCAGCCCCAGAACTGGAGAGATTCGTGCACGAACCCGATCTGGAAGAGGCGGCCATCCGCTTCGCCAATGGCGACCACGAAGGCGCCGAAGCCGGCCTGCAGGACGTACTGGCCCAGCACGCGAACGACGCGCCCGAGCCGCTGCTGGAAATCTGGATGACGCTGTTCGACCTGTTCCGCGCCACCGGCCAGCAGGACCGCTTTGACGCGCTCGCCATCAATTTCGCCGCGCGCTTCGACCGCTCGGCGCCCCTGTGGTTTTCCATGCCGGCGCAGTTGGGCATGGAGCCGCCCCCGGCCGACGACGCGGCGCCCGTGCGGCGCGATTTTTCCTGGAACGCTCCCGCCAAGCTGTCGGTGCAAACCGTGGCCGCGCTGCAGGCGGCGCTGGGGCGGGCGGTGTCGCCCTGGACGCTGACCTGGTCGCGCCTCACGGACATCGACGAAGCCGCCGTGCCCCTGCTGGCCGACGAGTTCGAGCGCTGGGCGGAGCAGGCCGGGCAGTTCGTCTTTGTCGGCGCCGGCAGCCTGCAGGCGGTGCTGGAGGCGCACACCCAGTCGGGCGACCGCGAGCAGGCCCCGCACTGGTGGCGCCTGCGCATGGCGGTGCTGCGCCTCATGGGGCGGCCCGATGAATTCGAGATGGTGGCACTCGATTACTGCGTGACCTACGAAGTCTCCCCGCCCTCGTGGCAGTCGCCGCGCTGCGCCTACCAGGACGACGGCGGTGCAGCGCCCGCCGCTCCCACCACCGGAGGCGCCGAACTGATGGCGCGCGCCAGCTGGACGCCGCTCGGCCCCGGCGAGCAGGCGAGTGCCCCGGCGCCCCTGGTCGAGGGCGCCCAAGGCCTGGTTGGCCATGTGGAAGGCGACGCCACGGCGGCGCTCGAAGCCGTGGCCGCCGGGATGGCAGGCGCCCCCAAGGACGTCCCCTTGCAGGTGCGCTGCGACCGCCTGATCCGCATCGATTTTTCGGCCGCCGGCTCGGTGCTCAACTGGGCCGCGGAGCAGCAGGCGCAGGGCCGGGTGGTGCAGTTCCTGAACCTGCACCGCCTGGTGGCGGTGTTCTTCAACGTCGTTGGCATCAACGAGCACAGCTGGGTCGTGGCGCGCAAGGACTGAGCTTCGCCCGGCTTGAAGAACGCCCCGGCGCCCCCATCTGCGGGCGCTATGGACGCTTCACACACTTCGCCGGTTTTTCACGGCACCACCATCCTCAGCGTGCGGCGCGAGACGCCCGGCGGCGTCCAGGTCGCCATCGGCGGCGACGGCCAGGTCACGCTGGGCAACATCATCGTCAAGGGCACGGCGCGCAAGGTGCGCAAGCTCCACCATGGCAAGGTGCTGGCCGGATTCGCCGGCGCCACGGCCGACGCCTTCACGCTCTTCGAGCGCTTCGAGGCCAAGCTCGAAAAGCACCAGG
>ERZ778028.3015-NODE-3015-length-10702-cov-6.523528_pt1 | contig 10702 bp, 7 predicted proteins | sample MGYA00375758_ERZ778028 | MGnify/ENA primary metagenome ERZ778028 (study PRJEB29350, sample SAMN05389828) | bioreactor metagenome | isolation source: Thiocyanate bioreactor | place: South Africa: University of Cape Town | collected 2014-03-17 ... | reverse complement strand
CAGGGTGACGCGGCGAAGAACGCCGAGGAGAAATTCAAGGAGGCCAAGGAAGCCTACGAGATGCTCTCCGACACGCAGAAGCGCGCCGCCTACGACCAGTACGGCCACGCCGGCGTGGACCCCAACATGCGCGGCCCCGGCGGCGGCGCCGAAGGCTTCGGCGGCTTCGCCGAGGCCTTTGGCGACATCTTCGGCGACATGTTCGGCCAGGGCCGGGGCGGGCGCGGCGGCAACCGCGTGTACCGCGGCAGCGACCTGTCCTACGCCATGGAGATCACGCTCGAAGAAGCCGCCAAGGGCAAGGACGCGCAAATCCGCATCCCGAGCTGGGAGGCCTGCGACACCTGCCACGGCAGCGGCGCCAAGCCCGGCACCAGCGCCAAGACCTGCGGCACCTGCCAGGGCAGCGGCACGGTGCAGATGCGCCAGGGCTTCTTCAGCGTGCAGCAGACCTGCCCGCACTGCCGCGGCACGGGCAAGATCATCCCCGAGCCCTGCACGGCCTGCCATGGCCAGGGCAAGGTCAAACGCCAGAAGACGCTGGAGGTGAAGATCCCCGCCGGCATCGACGACGGCATGCGCATCCGCAGCACCGGCAACGGCGAGCCCGGCACCAACGGCGGCCCGCCGGGCGACCTGTACATCGAGATCCGCATCCGCAAGCACGACATCTTCGAGCGCGACGGCGACGACCTGCACTGCCAGGTGCCGGTGAGCTTCATCACGGCGGCGCTGGGCGGCGAGATCGAGGTGCCGACGCTGCAGGGCAAGGCCGTGATCGACATTCCCGAAGGCACGCAGGCCGGCAAGCAGTTCCGCCTGCGCGGCAAGGGCATCAAGGGCGTGCGCGCCAGCTACCCCGGCGACCTGTACTGCCATATCGCGGTCGAAACGCCCGTGAAGCTCACCGAGCACCAAAGAAAGCTGCTGCGCGAACTGGACGAGTCGCTGAAGAAGGGCGGTGCACGCCACTCGCCCAGCGGCGAAAGCTGGACCGACCGCCTGAAGAGCTTCTTCAGTTAAAACGGGGCGCGGCGCAGCGCTACGATGGGGGCTACCACCAACGGAGCCTTCATGGAGCCCAGCATTACGTTTCTTGGCGCAACCGGCACGGTGACCGGGTCGAAATACCTGGTTCGGTACGCGGGGCACAGCGTCCTTGTCGATTGCGGCCTGTTCCAGGGCTACAAGCAGCTGCGCTTGCGCAACTGGCTCCCGCTGCCGGTCCCGCCCCACCGGATCGACGCCGTCGTCCTCACCCACGCCCATCTGGACCACAGCGGCTACCTGCCCCTGCTGGCCCGGGAAGGCTACGCCAAGCCGGTGCACACGACCGCCGGTACGCGCGACCTGTGCGGCATCCTCCTGCCCGACAGCGGCCACTTGCAGGAAGAAGACGCCGATTACCTGAACCGGCACGGTCTGAGCCGGCACGCGCCGGCACTGCCGCTCTACACCCGCGAAGACGCCAAACACTGCCTGCGCCTGTTCCGCACGCACCCGCTGCACAAGAGTTTCGAACCGCTCGCCGGCTGGCGCGCCACCTTCAGCTCCGCCGGCCACATACTGGGTGCGGCCAGCCTGCTCCTTGAAGTGGGTGGCCACCGCATCCTGTTCTCCGGGGATCTCGGGCGCGACGACGACCTGGTCATGCTGCCGCCCGATCCACCGCCCCAGGCGGACACGGTGTTGGTCGAGTCGACCTACGGCGACCGCACGCATCCCGCCGAAAGCATGGTGGACGAACTCGGCGCCGCGCTATCGCGGGTGGCCGCGCGCGGCGGCGTTGCCGTGGTCCCGGTGTTCGCCGTCGGCCGGGCGCAGTCGGTGCTCCATGCCATCAACCTGCTCAAGACGCGGGGCCAGCTGCCGCGGCAACTGCCCGTGTTTCTCGACAGCCCCATGGCGGTCAGCACCACGGAGCTCTTTACCCAGCACCCGCAAGGACACCGCCTCACTGCCCAGGAAGCGCGCGCCCTCTCGCACAGCGCCACCATGGTGCAGAGCACCGAGGATTCCAAGGCCCTTGCCAAGCGCCACGGGCCGATGGTGATCCTCTCGGCCAGTGGCATGGCCACGGGCGGCCGGGTCCTGCACCACCTGGCGCTGTACGCCGGCCACCACCGCAACCTGATTGTCCTCACCGGCCATCAGGCGCCGGGCACGCGCGGCGCGCGCCTTGCGGCTGGAGAGAAGAGCATCCGCATCCATGGCCAGGACGTCGCCATCCGGGCCGAGGTGCTGCAAATCACCTCGGCGTCTGCCCATGCCGACGCCAACCAGACCCTGGCTTGGCTGCGCCGCATGGACGCTGCTCCGCAGCGGGTGTTCGTGGTGCACGGCGAAATGGACGCCGCCGACCGCCTGCGCGAACGCTTGGCGCACGAACTGGAGTGGAACGCGGTGGTGCCAGAGCACGGCGGCGAATACCGACTTTGACCGCCTCATCCGGCATTCAAGACATCACGTTTTGCGATGTCAAAAGTTTTATTTGCAGGAGAAAATGGGAAGTCTTCGTTTTTTAAGATGTCTACCCCATGCCGCCCTCCGAGCGCAATCTGGCGCGCCGCATTGACCTGACATCGCTGCAACTCTTCGTGGCGGTGTGCGAGCTGGGCAGCATCGGCCGGGCCGCCGAACGGGAATTTCTGGCCGCGTCGGCCGTCAGCAAACGCCTGGCCGACCTGGAAGCTGCCGTGCAAACCCCGCTGCTCCTGCGCCACAGCCGGGGGGTGCGGCCCACGCCCGCGGGCGAAAGCCTGCTGCACCACGCACGCACGGTGCTCTTCGGGCTCGAACGCATGCAGGGCGAACTGGACGAATACGCCGGCGGCGTGCGCGGGCATGTGCGGGTGCACGCCAACATTTCCGCCATCGTCGGCTTTTTGCCCGAAGACCTGGGGCACTTCGCGCGCAGCTATCCCCATATCAAGGTCGACCTGCAGGAGCACCTCAGCGGCGCGGTGCAATACGCTGTGCGGGAAGGGGCGGCCGACCTGGGCATCTGCCATCTCGGCGCTGCAACCGGCGCCACTGCACTTGAGGCCCGCAGCTACCGCAGCGACCGGCTGGTGCTGGCCGTGCCCGAGGGCCACGCCCTGGCCGGCCGCGAGGGCGTGCGCTTTGACGAGGTGCTGGACTGGGACATCGTCGGCCTGCACGCCAACAGCAGCATCAGCCTAGCGATGCGCGCCGCCGCCGCCACGGCCGGACGGCCCTTGCGCCAGCGCATCCAGGTGACCGGCGTGGATGCCATGTGCCGCATGATCGACAACGGCCTGGGCATCGGGCTGCTCCCCGACCGCGCCTTCACGTTCCTGCAGGGCGTGGGCCGGTTGCGCGCCATTGCCTTGCACGAACCCTGGGCCGAGCGCCAGTTGAGCCTGGTGGCGCGCGATTTCTCCGCCCTGCCCGTCAGCGCCCAGTTGCTTGCCGAGCGGCTCGCCGCCCAGGCGCCGGATGCCGGCGCACTCCCTAAAATCCCTTCCCCTACCTGAAAGAGACGGACACCATGGGACGCACCCTGTACGACAAGATCTGGGACGAACACGTCGTCCACACCGAAGAAGACGGCACCGCCATCCTGTACATTGACCGCCACCTGGTGCACGAAGTCACCAGCCCGCAGGCCTTCGAAGGCCTGCGCGAAGCCGGCCGCAAGGTCTGGCGCATGAGTTCCATCGTCGCCACCGCCGACCACAACACCCCGACCACAGGATGGGAACACGGCTACGACGGCATCGCCGACCCGATCAGCAAGGAGCAGATCACCACGCTGAACGACAACATGGCGCAGATCGCCCCGGCCGCTTTCTTCCCCTTCATGCACAAGCGCCAGGGCATCGTGCACGTCATCGGCCCGGAAAACGGCGCCACCCTGCCCGGCATGACGGTGGTCTGCGGCGACAGCCACACCAGCACGCACGGCGCGTTCGGCGCCCTGGCGCACGGCATCGGCACCAGCGAGGTCGAGCACGTGATGGCCACACAGACCTTGCTTGCCAAGAAGGCCAAGAACATGCTGGTGCAGGTGGACGGCAAGCCCGCCCCCGGCATCACCGCCAAGGACATCGTCCTGGCCATCATCGGCAAGATCGGCACGGCGGGTGGCACCGGCTACACCATCGAATTCGCCGGCCCGGCCATACGCGGCCTGAGCATGGAAGGCCGCATGACGGTCTGCAACATGGCCATCGAAGCCGGCGCGCGCGCCGGGCTGGTGGCGGTGGACGACAAGACCATTGAATACGTCAAGGGCCGGCCCCTGTCCCCCACGGGCGCCGAGTGGGACCAGGCCGTGCAGTACTGGAAGACGCTGCATTCCGACGCGGACGCGCACTTCGACGCCGTGGTCCGGCTCGACGCGGCCGAGATCGTGCCGCAGGTGACCTGGGGCACTTCGCCCGAGATGGTCCTGGGCGTGGACGCGCGCGTACCCGACCCGGACAAGGAAAAGGACGCCAGCAAGCGCGGCGCCATCGAACGCGCCCTCACCTACATGGGGCTGCAACCCGGCAAGCCCATGGACGACATCACGATCGACAAGGTGTTCATCGGCTCATGCACCAACAGCCGCATCGAGGACATGCGCGAAGCGGCCGCCGTGGTCAAGAAGCTCGGCCGCAAGGTGGCCAGCAACGTCAAGCTCGCCATGGTCGTGCCCGGCTCGGGCCTGGTGAAGGAACAGGCCGAGCGCGAGGGCCTGGACCAGATCTTTCTGGCCGCCGGCTTCGAGTGGCGCGAACCGGGCTGCTCCATGTGCCTGGCCATGAACGCCGACCGGCTCGAGCCCGGCGAGCGCTGCGCCTCCACCTCCAACCGCAACTTCGAAGGCCGCCAGGGCGCCGGCGGCCGCACGCACCTCGTCAGCCCCGCCATGGCTGCCGCCGCCGCGGTGCATGGCCACTTCGTGGATATTCGCAAGTTCGCCTGAACCCAGCCCCAGGAGCCTCGCCATGAAAAAGACCTCCGTCCTCCTCACGCTCGCCCTCGCCTTCTTCCTTGCCGGCTGCAACACCGTCAAGGGCGTGGGCCAGGACATCGGGCGCGCCGGCAGCGCCATCGAGCGCGCCGCCCGCTAAAGAACGAAAGCCCAGCATGCAGCAATTCAATATCCACCAGGGGCTCGTCGCCCCCATGGACCGCGAGAACGTCGACACCGACGCCATCATTCCCAAGCAGTTCCTGAAGTCGATCAAGAAGACCGGCTTCGGCGTGAACCTGTTCGACGAATGGCGCTACCTGGACCACGGCGAGCCCGGCCAGGACCCGGCCAGCCGCAAACCCAACCCCGACTTCGTGCTCAACCAGCCGCGCTACCAGGGCGCCTCCATTCTGCTGGCGCGCAAGAACTTCGGCTGCGGCTCGAGCCGCGAGCACGCGCCCTGGGCGCTGGACCAGTACGGCTTTCGCGCCATCATCGCGCCCAGCTTCGCCGACATCTTCTTCAACAACTGCTTCAAGAACGGCCTCCTGCCCATCGTCCTGCCCGAGGCCACGGTCTCGCAATTGTTCGACGACGTGGCGGCCTTCCCCGGCTACCGCTTGACCATCGACCTCCCGCGCCAGGTCATCGTGCGCCCCCAAGGCGAGGAAATCCCCTTCGAGGTCGCGCCCTTCCGCAAATACTGCCTGCAGGGCGGGCTGGACGACATCGGCCTGACGCTGCGCCAGAAGGACAAGATCGCGGCGTTCGAGGCCAGGCGCCTGGCGGGCAAGCCGTGGCTCGCGCACAGCATGCCGTCCTAAACTGATTTTTTAAGCAAAAATGGCCCCTAGCGCTTTTCGCATAAGCCTAAGCAGCTATCAATAAAGAAGCAACCATGAAAATCGCAGTTCTCCCCGGTGACGGCATCGGCACCGAAATCGTCGCCGAAGCCATCAAGGTGCTCGACGCGCTGGCCCTCCCCTTCGAGATGGAATCGGCCCTGGTGGGCGGCGCCGCCTACGAAGCGCATGGCCACCCGCTGCCCGAATCCACGCTGAAGTTGGCCAAGGAAGCCGACGCCATCCTGTTCGGCGCCGTGGGCGACTGGAAGTACGACAAGCTCGACCGGCCACTGCGCCCCGAGCAGGCCATCCTCGGCCTGCGCAAGCACCTGGGGCTGTTCGCCAACTTCCGCCCCGCCATCTGCCACGCGCCGCTGGTGGGCGCCTCCAGCCTCAAGCCCGAACTGGTCGCCGGCCTGGACATCCTGATCATTCGCGAACTCACCGGCGACATCTACTTCGGCCAGCCGCGCGGCCGCCGCACCGCCGCCGACGGTCTGTTCCCCGGCACGGAAGAAGCCTTCGACACCATGCGCTACAGCCGGCCGGAGATCGAGCGCATCGCCCGCGTGGCCTTTGAGGCGGCGCGCAAGCGCGGCAAGAAGGTCACCAGCGTGGACAAGGCCAATGTGCTCGAGACCTTCCAGTTCTGGAAGGACGTGGTCACCGAGGTGCACCAGGACTACCAGGACGTGGCGCTGGAGCACATGTACGTGGACAACGCCGCCATGCAGCTCGTCAAGCAGCCCAAGGCCTTCGACGTGCTCGTCACCGGCAACATGTTCGGCGACATCCTCTCCGACGAAGCCTCGATGCTGACGGGCTCCATCGGCATGCTGCCCAGTGCCAGCCTGAACGACCGGAAACAAGGCCTGTACGAGCCCAGCCACGGCAGCGCGCCGGACATTGCCGGCAAGGGCGTGGCAAACCCGCTCGCCACCATTCTTTCGGCCGCCATGATGCTGCGCTACAGCCTGAACCAGGAACAAGCTGCCCAGCGCATCGAGTCCGCCGTGCAGCAGGTGCTGGCCCAGGGCCTGCGCACGCCGGACATCTACAGCGACGGCACGACCAAGGTCGGCACGGCCCAGATGGGCGATGCCGTCGTCAAGGCGCTCGGCTGACCCGCCAGGGCGCTTTCTCGGGGCGGTGTTGCAATTTTGTCAGCCTCCCCGAAACGGGTGTCCGGTAGAATGCCCTCCCATGCTCGCCGCCCGCCCGTTCGCCCTGAACCTCGCACCCGCCGCCACGGCCGGTGCAGCCGTGCGCGCCAGCACCACCAAAACCACGACCATTAAGGGCTGATCCAGCTCCGGTATCGTCGTGCGCCCTCCCTGGCCAGACGAGCCGGGGCAAAACAGTCTGGTCTGCACTGTTTTTTCACTTAGACAAGGGGCGTTGAAATGAGCAAGTTGGTAGGACTCGTCGGCTGGCGCGGCATGGTCGGCTCGGTATTGATGGACCGCATGGCCGAGGAGAAGGATTTCGACCTGATCGAGCCGCTGTTCTTCTCCACTTCGAACGCCGGCGGCAAGGCGCCCGCACAGGCGAAGAACGAAACCACGCTGCAGGACGCCTTCGACATCGCGCAGCTGGCACGCTGCGAGATCATCATCACCGCCCAGGGCGGCGACTACACCAACGCCGTCTACCCCAAGCTGCGCGCCGCCGGCTGGAACGGCCACTGGATCGACGCCGCCTCCGCGCTGCGCATGGAAAAGAACGCCGTCATCGTGCTCGACCCGGTGAACATGCCGGTCATCAAGAACGCGCTGGCCAACGGCGGCAAGGACTGGATCGGCGGCAACTGCACCGTTTCCTGCATGCTGATGGGCGTGGGCGCGCTGTACAAGGCCGGCCTCGTGGAATGGATGAGCACCCAGACCTACCAGGCGGCCTCGGGCGGCGGCGCCCAGCACATGCGCGAGCTGCTCACGCAGTACGGCACGCTGAATGCCGAAGTCAAGGCGCTGCTCGACGACCCCAAGAGCGCCATCCTGGAAATCGACCGCAAGGTCATCGCCAAGCAGCGCGCCCTGACCAGCGCCGAAACCGCCAACTTCGGCGTGCCGCTGGGCGGCAGCCTGATCCCCTGGATCGACAAGGACCTCGGCGACGGCATGTCCAAGGAAGAATGGAAGGGCATGGCCGAGACGAACAAGATCCTCGGCATGGGCGATGGCTTCGGCACGGCCGCCGTGCCGGTCGACGGTTTCTGCGTGCGCGTGGGCGCCATGCGCTGCCACAGCCAGGCGCTGACCTTCAAGCTCAGGAAGGACGTGCCCGTGGCCGACATCGAGGCCATGATCGCCGCCGACAACGCCTGGGTGAAGGTGGTGCCGAACACGCGCGAAGCCACCATCCGCGACCTCACGCCCGTGGCCGTGACGGGCACCATGACGATCCCCGTGGGCCGCATCCGCAAGCTCGCCATGGGTCCGGAATACGTCGGCGCCTTCACCGTGGGCGACCAGCTCCTCTGGGGCGCGGCCGAGCCGCTGCGCCGCATGCTGCGCATCCTGCTGGACGCGTAAGAAGGCCCGCGCCGGGGGGCACGCACCCGGCGCTCGTTGTGACAAGGCAACAGCGATCCCTGCCAGGGAGGCTTCCGCTTGCCTGCCAGAAGCTTCCCCATTGCCTTAGCTTGTCACTGCAAAACATTGCTGCTATGGTGCTTTTACCTATTTTCTATGCCGAAGCGGATTGGGCATCCAGACCATGAAAAACGAAATCCCGTTCGGCAATGCTTCCCCTCCCACTCCATCCATGGCAACCATGCACCGTTGGAAATACTCTGCGCTGGCGGCCGCCGCCCTCGCGTCGGTCGTTTTTTATGCGCCCGACGCCAGCGCGCTCGCTTTGGGACCGGTCACGGTGCAGTCCGCGCTGGGCGAACCCCTGCGTGCAGAAATCTCCCTGCCGAGCATCACCCCGGCCGAAGCCGAATCCCTGAAAGTCACCACCGCCGGCCCGGAGACCTTCCGTGCGCAGGGCATGGAATATTCCAGCGCCGTCAACCAGGTGCGCATGCTGCTGCAGCGCCGCCCCGACGGCACCAGCGTGCTGCGCCTCTCCAGCGACAGCCCGGTGAACGAACCGTTTGTCGATCTCATCATCGACGCCACCTGGGCCACCGGTCGCATCACGCGCAGCTACACCATGCTGTTCGACCCACCGGCCATGCGCCGGCCGGCCCCCACCGTGACGGCCGCGCCCCAGGTACGCTCGCCCGCTCCCATTGCGCCACCGAGCCCGGCGCCCGTGGCAAGCCCACGCCCGGCAGCACAACCGCTGCCTTCCGCGCCTGCGGTCGGCGACGCCTCGGTCACTGTCAAAGCCGGCGACACGGCCGGTCGCATTGCCAATGCCCACCGCCCGCAGGGCGTCTCGCTGGACCAAATGCTCGTGGCCATGCTGCGCGCCAACCCCGACGCCTTCATCAACGGCAATGTCAACCGCCTCAAGGCCGGCGCCGTGCTCGACCTCCCGAGCGCCAGCCAGGCCGCCGCCACGCCCGCTGCCGAAGCGCGCCAGACCATCGCTGCGCAAAGTCGGGACTTCAACGATTTCCGCCGCAAGCTCGCCGGCGCAGCGCCTACTGCCGAAACCGCGAGCGCCGGACGCAGCGAAAGCGGCCGTGTGCAGACCCAGGTCCAGGAGCAAAAGCCGACCAGCACCTCCCCCGACAAGCTCACGCTCTCCAAAGGCGCCGTGCAAGGCACCAAGGCGACGCCCGAAGCGCTGGCGGAACGCAAGCAAGCCAGCGAAGCCTCGGCGCGCGTGGAAGAACTGTCGAAGAACATCAGCGACCTGAGCAAGCTGGCCGCCGCCCCTGGGGCAGCGCCGGGCACTGCGCCCGGCGCCCAGGTCGGCGCGGGCCCGGCCGTGCCCTTGGCACCTCCGGTCACCACGGCGGCTGCTCCTGCGGCGGCGCCCGACACCGGCGCATCCGCTCCGGCGATTCCAGCGCCCAGCGCAGCAGCCACCGCCTCTGCCCCCGCCGCCACAGCGGCCCCTGCCGCCGCCGCCAGCGCGCCGGCCTCGGAAGCCGCCCCGGCCGGCACCATCGCCTCGAGCGAAATGGTGCCCGCATCCGCCCCTGCCGTCGCCCCAGCAGCCCAAGCATCGGCCGCTGCGGTGGTTCCCCCTCCCGCGCCGGTCGAAGAACCCGGCTTCGTCGACGGCCTGCTGGAGGACCCTATCATTCCTGCAGGCGTGCTGCTGCTCCTCCTGCTGCTCGGCTACGGCGGTTACCGCATTGCCGAGCGCCGGCGCAACCAGGGCGGCGTGGACAGCTCCTTCCTGGAAAGCCGCCTGCAACCCGATTCCTTCTTCGGCGCCAGTGGCGGCCAGCGCGTCGACACCGCAAGCACCGACTCGACGGGCTCGTCCATGGCCTACTCACCCAGCCAGCTCGATGCCGGCGGCGACGTGGACCCGGTGGCAGAGGCGGACGTTTACCTGGCCTATGGGCGCGACCTGCAGGCCGAAGAAATCCTCAAGGAAGCCATTCGGCACAACCCCGACCGGATTTCCGTGCATGTCAAGCTGGCCGAGATCTACGCCAAGCGGCAAGACCGCAAATCGTTGGAAGCCTCGGCCAAGGACATCTTCCGCATCAGCAATGGCGAGGGCGCCGACTGGAACCGCGTCTCTGAACTGGGGCGCGACCTCGACCCCGAGAACCCCTTCTACCGCCCGGGCGGACAGCAGGCACCGGCAGAGCCCGAACTCACCCCGCCCAGCCATTTCGCCAGCACCTACGGCGCCTCCGAAGGGCCGCCCTCGCTGCCCAGCGACCTGGACCTCGACCTGGACCTCGACCTCCCCGACGATGCATTGACGGATGCACCTGCCGCCTCCGGCAGCTTCGCCGCTGCCGCTGCGGCGGCAGCCTCGGCCGCCAGCCCTCCGGCAGTGGCTGCGAGCGAAG
>ERZ778028.2997-NODE-2997-length-10772-cov-5.192685_pt1 | contig 10772 bp, 10 predicted proteins | sample MGYA00375758_ERZ778028 | MGnify/ENA primary metagenome ERZ778028 (study PRJEB29350, sample SAMN05389828) | bioreactor metagenome | isolation source: Thiocyanate bioreactor | place: South Africa: University of Cape Town | collected 2014-03-17 ... | reverse complement strand
TGGCCTCGTTGATTTGCGTAACTGCCTGAAAAATGCTCACGACCAGACCAACCAAGAGCACGACCAGTACGATGGGCGCGGCAATCATCAGTAGTAGATGGAGACCGGTTTGGCCCGCAGTCAGGACTTGCTGAGAATCCATAGCGTGAGATCTATCGATTGAGGAGGCAGCATGCGGCGCGTGCTGTGCACGCGCCGCATGCGCCAGATCCACGCCGCGGATCAGTCCTCCTCCAGATCCCAGACCAAGTGGGCGTCGATCATCAGACGGCTCTGAGCCCGCAAGGCTTCGACCCGAGCCTGCTCGGCTGCAATGGTCGCGTCAAGGGCTTGTTTGCGGGCAAGCAGCAAGCCCTGCAGATCGACCTCTCCAAGGCTGTAGGCCCTCTGAGTAAGGCGGGCACTGTTCTGCGTAGCGGTCAAGCCTTGGGAGGTCAGGCGCCAGCGTTCATAGCTGCCCATCGCATCGATATAGGTCTCCGTCACTTCCATCTCCACTTCACGGCGCTTGCCGTCCAGTCGGGTGCGCGCTGCCTCGGCCTCCTGCAAGGCCTGCAACATGCGTTCGTTCCGGTAGGTTCCCGCAAGTGGGATGCTGACGCTCACGCCGTAGATGCGCTCGCTGCGCCGTGCTTCTGAGGCGACGAATACTCCGACCGTTGGATCGGGAGTCCGGTCCGCACGCAAGCGGTCCGCAGTAAGCGCGGCCTTCCTGGCCAAGCCCTCGGCCACCCGGATCGGGTCGCTCTCGGCCAGGATGCGCTCAAGCCACTGTGCTTGCGGAGTCTCCAGCGGCAGGGGGTCGGCAATTGGCTGAGGAAGCTCGGTGATCAGGGGAAATCGCGCTCGCAGCTTGGCCTGGGCCTTAGCTTCCGCAGTCGTGGCCGCATTGAGCTGCCGGTCCACCTCTATGAGATCAGTCGTAGCGAGATTGACCTCCAGGACCGACGCATCTCCGGCTTTGCGGCGGCTTTCAACGGCTTTGAGACTGTCCTGAGCGAACCCGCGTTGCTCAGTGATCACGTCCTTGAGCCTGCGCGATGCGACCACATCCATCCAAAGGTCGGCAAGCGTTCGCGCAGACTCGTGCAGCGCCTCCCCTACTTGGGCCTTGGCTATGCCGATCTCCACGTCGCCGATGTCGCCATCCAGCTTGGCCTTGCCCCCAATCCTGAACGCTCTTTCCAAGCCTGCTTCCCATTCGTTGGAGCGTCCTCCTGCGCCATACCGTCGGCTTTGCAAAGTGGCCCGGGTAGTCCACTCATGCGCCCCCGCGCGAAGCGCTGCGGCGCCGTGCCCGCTGGCGGCCAGCGTACGGCGCGCTTCCAACACGGCTGGATCCTGATCCAACGCTTGGCGCACCAGGGGTGTTGCCAACAGCTCGGGTACGGAACCGTTTACCCACGCGCCGGCCGGCGCGCTCAAAGTCATCAACGCGGCCGATCCCGCGATAGCAATCCACTGTTTCATTCCACTACCCCTTCAACACTCAGTTCGCTAGCCCAGAAGCACAAGCCAGTGCCCTTGAATCTCAGTCGCACCATCTCCAGCGTGCTGCTCAGTTGCTCTTGGTCCAAGATCAATTGGATTTGTACGGCTGCGCCACGGCCCATGACCTGCTCGGCCCCAGACAAGCGGCCGTGAGGCGTGCCATGGCTAAAAGTGGGCGTGCTCGTGAAGACCTGGTCAGGGACTGCGGTCAGCAAGGCATCAAGCAACTTCTCGACAATTTCAGGGCTGCATATCAGTGAAAGACAATGTTTAGGCATGTGATACCTCCTGTGCAGGAGCTTCGATCGTCCTCTTGGGATGGGCGAAGCGCAGGTAAAGAATCGGCAGGAGGATCAGCGTCAGCGCCGTGGCGGTGATGAGGCCGCCGATGACCACGATGGCCAGAGGCCGTTGGATCTCCGAGCCGGGACCCGTTGCGAACAGCAGGGGAATCAGTCCGAAAGCCGTGATTGCTGCTGTCATCAGCACGGGGCGCAGCCTTCGGCGCGCGCCCTGCGTGACGCATTCGACGAGCGATAGACCTTCGGCGTACAGCTGATTGAAGTAGCTGACCAGAACCACCCCGTTGAGCACCGCGATGCCAAGCAACGCAATGAACCCGACGGACGCAGGCACCGACAGGTACTCACCAGTAAGCCACAAAGCAAAGATCCCTCCAACAAGCGCGAACGGAATGTTGCTGAGCACAAGCAGCGCCTGTCGCACCGAGCCGAAGGTCGAGAACAGCACCAGGAAGATCACGCCGAGCGACAGTGGAATCACCAGAGTCAGCCGTTCTGCGGCGCGCTGCTGGTTCTCAAACTGACCGCCCCAGGCAATGCGGTAGCCTGTTGGCAGCTTCACAGCTTGGTCGACCTTCGCTTTGGCTTCTTCTACGAAGCCCACCAGGTCCCGCCCAGTCACGTTGGAGATCACCACGCTGTAGCGGCTTCCCATCTCCCGATCGATCTTCACCGGCCCACTCTCACGTTCGAGCTTTGCCAGCTCTTGCAGAGGAACGCTCTGCCCCTCAGGCGTAGTGATGGTGAGCGCCTCGAACTCCGACGGGGAAATCTTCACCCCGTCAGCTCCGCGCAGCACGATGGGTATGCGCCGATTGCCGTCGATGACCGTACCAGCGCGCTGTCCCTCGATTTGCACCCTGAGCGCATCCTGGACATCTTCGACCGAAAGCCCATATCTGCCCACTGCGACCCGGTCTACAACGACCCGCAGGTACTGCACGCCATCGTTTTCCACGGTGTAGACATCCTGGTTGCCCGGAACCTGCTTCATCAAGCCTTCGATCTGGCTGGCCAACTCGTTCAGCTTGTCCAGGTCAGGGCCGAACACCTTGATCGCGATGTCGCCACGCACGCCGATGATCATTTCAGAAACACGCATGTCGATGGGCTGCGTGAAGCTGTAGCTGATGCCAGGTAATTGGTCCAAAACGCTACGGATTTTCTCGATCAGCGCCTCCTTGTTCTCGAACTTCCATTCATCGCGCGGTTTGAGAACCAGGAAGGTATCAGTCTGGTTCAAACCCATGGGGTCGAGTCCGATCTCGTCGGAGCCCGCACGCGCCACCACGCCAGTGATCTCGGGGATCTCCTTCATCAGCGCCTGGTGGATCTTGAGGTCCAGCGCGGCCGTTTCTTCAAGGCTCACAGAGGGCAGCTTCTCGATCCCCACAATGATGTCGCCTTCGTCCATCTGAGGCATGAAGGTCTTGCCCACGAACGAGTACACCACCGCTGCTGCCACCAGCATGAGACAAGCAACTGCGTATACGATGCGCTCGCGGCGCAGCGCGAACGCCAGAGCGGGTGTATACGCCTTGAGAAGCTGGCGCGGAAGCCAGGGCTCGTGGTGCGCCACCTTGGTCAGCAGGAAGGAAGAGAGCACCGGGATTATGGTCAGGGACAGCACCAGCGAGCTGGCCAGCGCGAACACGATGGTCATTGCCACCGGAACGAAGAACTTGCCCTCCAGACCTTGCAAGGTCAACAGCGGCAGGAACACCAACACAATGATCAGAACGCCAGCGGCGACCGGTGCCGCAACCTCGCGCACTGCGCGGAACACAATGTGCAACCGCGGCAGCTTTCCTTTGGAATTGTCCTCGGTTTGGTGCTGGACGATGTTCTCCACCACTACCACGGCAGCATCCACCAGCATGCCGAGGGCAATCGCCAGCCCGCCGAGGCTCATCAGGTTGGCGGACATGCCGGCTGCGCGCATCAGCAGAAAAGTAGCCAGCGCGGACAACGGGAGCACCACAGCAACAGATACCGCTGCACGAACGTTTCCGAGGAAAGCTCCCAGAAGGACCAGTACCAGCACGGTGGCCTCCAATAGCGCACGAGAGACCGTGCCCACGGCTTTCTCAACCAACTGCGCGCGGTTGTAGAAAACCTTGAGTTCAACGCCCGCAGGAAGGGTAGGCTTGATCTCCTCGATCTTTCGGGTGACTCCTTCCACCACCTTCTGAGCATTCGCTCCGGCTAAGCCCAGCACCAAGCCTTGCACGGCCTCGGCCTTGCCGTCCATGGTCACCACCCCATAGCGTGTGACGCTTCCATCCCGCACCTGCGCCACATCCTGCAGTCGCACGCTGCCGGCCTTGTCGTACTTGACGACGATGGCCTTCAGATCGTCCTTGGTGCGGATACTTCCTTCGCTGCGTACCAGCAGAACTTCGTCACCTTCTCCGAGCCGGCCTGCGCCGTCGTTGCGGTTGTTCGCCTCGATGGAGGACTTGATTTTCGCGGCCGACAGGCCCAAAGCGGACATCTTCACGGGGTCCAGCACAACCTCAAAGCTGTGCACCTTTCCGCCCAGGGCGTTGACGTCGGCTACGCCGGGCACTGAGCGCAATGCAGGCCGGATCACCCAGTCGAGAAGGCTGCGGCGCTCCTCCAGCGTCATGTTCGGCGCCTCCACCGTAAACATGAACATCTCACCCAGAGGCGTGGTCACAGGTGCCATGCCCCCCGTGATGCCTGGCGGCAAGTCAGCGCTGATGTTTGCCAGCCGCTCGGATACCTGCTGGCGTGCCCAGTAGATGTCGGTACCGTCTTCAAAATCCACCGTCACGTCGACCAAACCGTACTTGGTGACAGATCTCAGAATGCGCTGCTTTGGAATGCCCAGCATTTCCACTTCGATCGGTATGGCAACCCGGCTTTCGATCTCCTCAGGAGTCATGCCAGGCGCCTTCATGATGATCTTTACCTGCGTGCTGGACACGTCAGGAAAAGCGTCGATGGGCAGGTTCTTGAAAGCAAACCAGCCTGCTCCCGCCAGGAGCGCAGCTGCCAGCAAAATGAATAGCCGCTGTGCCAGCGCAAATTGGACAAGGCGTGAAAGCATCTCAGTTGCTCCCGCCCTTGCCCTGCCACGCCGCCTTCAGTGCGATCACGGAGGCCGTGGCGACTTCTTGGCCGGCCTGCAGTGCGCCCGCAACACGTACCGTCTGCCCAGCGCTTGCCAGAACCGTGACCGGAGTTGCAACGAAACCTTTGTCCGTACGGACGAAGACGTACGCCTTATCCCCCTGGCGCGCGACCGACTGCAGAGGAATGGACCAACCGTCGGCCGCGTCGGCGAATGGGACCTGCACCTGCACGATTTCTCCCGGTCGCAGCTGTTCGGATCCTTTGGTGATAGCTGCTCTGAGCGTCAATATCTGGTTGTCGCTGACTGCCTGGCCAACGCTCAGTGCCTCGCCTTGTACGCCGGTGCGTCCGATCACAGTGATGGGTGCGCCTTTTAATGTTGCAACCTGCGAGTTGCGCACAGACGGAATCTGGATTTCCAGCCCCAGCTTGCTCGGATTTGCAATGCGCAGCAGCATGTCTGCCTGTTGAACGCGCTGGCCCGGCTTGACCGACAGCTCGGCCACCTGACCGGCGGCCTTTGCGCTGACGGTAACCGTCGACTCGACGTTGCCCCCTTCGGAGACGCGACGAATCCGTGCACTGTCGAGGCCGGCCAGACGCAATGCGGCCTCTGCCTGCCGCTTTCGGGCATTGTTTTGGGCCGCTGCGGCTTCTGCCTCCTGCACGCGCCGTTCAGGAATGATGCCTTCCGAGAAAAGTTGACGTTCACGCTGCAGTGTCTTTTGTGAGAGGCGACTGCTCGAATCCGCCTCCATCAGCTTCAATTGCAATTCGCCGAGCTCGGGACTGATCAGACGCAAAAGCGGCTGTCCGGCTTTGACCGAGTCGTTCTCGGCGACCAGCAGTTGGTCAACGACGCCGGCGAGAGGGGCACTGGCCAGTTGTTCCTGGCCTGGTGCGAGCACGACACGAGCGGAATAGGTCTGCCCAGAAGAGTCGCCAGCTTTGTCAAGGCGTTGCACTTGCACGCCCAAGGACTGCATCTGTGCAGCCGTGACGGGAAACTCGTCAGCCGCAATGGCAGCCAGCGGAGCAGCAGCAATCAGACAGGGGGAGACGAGCACGGCCAGGCGACCAAGCGCCAGCCGGGAAAAACGGTAAAGCATCGGAAAACTCCACAAGCGACCGCAGCCTTGGAATCAGGCGTGCGGTCAGGAAAAGCGAAAGAAAGGGCTTTTCAGGCGTGGAGCGGGGGAGCACGGCCCCCTGGGGGCAGACTTCGGAAGGACGGGAAGGCAGGCGCAACGTAAGTCGGCCAGACATGAGGCTCCCGTGCCTGTTCGGAATCGAATACTTCAGCGAACGCAAAGAAGAGCGCGACGGGTTCGCTAGCGGCACTCGGTTGGCCGAACAGGGCCTGCGGCTGAACTGCCATGGTGGCGTGCGCGAAGAGCGCCAGAGTGTCCCCGTCGTCCACATGCAGCGCATCGGCGCCAGCGCCATCGTGTACTGCGCCAATCCAGGAACCGTCGATTCCTGAGTCGTGGTGGTGCTGGTGAAGGGGTGAGGCAATCTGATCCCAGGCCAGAACGAGCACCATCAACCACTTTGCAATCCACAGCGCACGCGCCAGCGAGACCGGAGACCGGCTCGTCTGGAGAGGAAAATGGCGCGAAGGGAAGGACATGTGGAGCCGTATGTAGCAGCGGCATCCATTGTGCCGCAACTCGTGAATTTTTTGATAGGTCCTTAAAGGACAAAGTGCATGGACCGCTGCACACCCGAGGCCAATGCCCGGGTGTGCGAGCGGTCAACACACTCGTTGGCGATCAGCCGCCTGCACCGTACAGTTCCTGCCGGTACTTGCGCTCGTCTTCGGTCATGGTCAGGTACTCTTGCTGTACCTGCTCACGCGTTTTTCCAGGCCCCGTCATTTTCATTGGCAACGACGCGCCACGCGACATGATGGCCAGGGTTCCATCCTTGCGAGCCACCTCCACAGCCTGCAGCACCTCGCTACGCGACTTGGTGCTCTGCTGATGTTCAGGATGGGTGACGTAGCCGATCTCGCCTCCGGTGGTGTGGTACAGCGAAGACGCGGACGCCAAGCCCGGCGCGGCGATTGCCACTGCCGCCAGGGAAAGTAGAAACAATTTGCGAGAGCGCATGATGATGTCCTTTTTATTGAGATTGAGCCTTCGGCGACTCGCCTCGGCTATGCCTTTCGACATGGCTGTAACTTTAGAAAATGGGTGGCGACAACGCCCCAACTTCCATATTACAAATTTGTAATCACGATCCATCCCGCCCTCCCAGACAATTGCGCGATGAAGATATTGCTCATCGAAGACGAGGAAAAGCTGGCCATGTACCTGCGCAAGGGACTGGGCGAAGCGGGCCATCTCGTCGACACGGTTCACAACGGGGTTGATGGCCTGCATATGGCCTTGGAAGGCAACTACGACCTGCTGATACTGGACGCGATGCTCCCAGGCATAGACGGTTTCAGCCTGCTGACGGCATTTCGAAAGTCTCGTCAGACCTCAGTGCTCATGCTGACCGCCCGGGTCAGCGTGGAAGACCGCGTACTTGGTTTGCAGACGGGAGCGGACGACTACCTCGTCAAGCCCTTTGCCTTTTCGGAGTTGACGGCGCGCATAGACGCTATCGCCAGGCGGGCCCGCTCCAATGGCGAGACCTTAGAGCCGACGCAGCTGCGCTTGGCAGACCTGGAGGTCGACTTGATAAAGCGCAAGGCCACCAGGGCAGGCCAGCGGATCGACCTGACTGCCAAGGAGTTCCAACTCCTCACGCTATTTATGCGGCGCCAGGGAGGGGTGTTGTCCCGCACGCAGCTGGCAGAATTGGTGTGGGACATGAACTTCGACAGTGAGACCAACGTCGTCGAAGTGGCAATCCGCCGCCTGCGCAGCAAGATGGACGTACCCTTCGGAGTGCCTTTGCTCCACACGGTGCGAGGCATGGGCTATGTGATGGAGGAGCGACTCCCATGACACCGGCCGCCGCGCATCACTCTCTGCGCCAACGACTATCCTGGTGGTTGGCGCTGCAGAGCTTCGCCGGGCTGGGCCTAGTGTGCTTGGCCGTCTATGTCGTGACGCAGGCAAACTTCCACGAAAGGCAGGACGAGACGCTTGCTCAGAAGGAGACCGTCGTCCGGCACCTGCTGGTCGACGGAAAGGAGCACAAGAGCCCTGAAAACCTCGCCCACGAACTCCGCGACTTCCTGGTAGGCCACGGTGACCTGTCGCTACACGTCACGGACACAAATGGGGCCGTTCTGTTTTCGGATACCAGAAATCAGAATCAGCGCACCGTGTTGCGAGAGAGCGTTTTCGATGTCGGGCAAGCGTTGGACTCGGCCTCTGATGTCTTGCGGGTCAAGCTCTCGCTAGACGTCCAGACCGATAACCTGTTGCTGTACCGGCTGCGTCTTACGCTGCTGTTCGCCGCGGTCGGTGGAGCGGTCATCATCACGCTCGGGGGGTTCTTTTTGGTCAAAATAGGCTTGGCACCGGTCGGACATCTCGCGGAGCAAACCCGAGGACTTTCTGCCAATCGATTGCATCAGCGACTTGACGGAGCCTTGCAGCCTTTGGAACTGGTTCCTCTCGTCGATCAGTTCAACAGTCTCCTCGATCACATAGAGAAGGCTTACACGCAGATGGAAGGCTTCAACGCCGATGTTGCGCACGAACTGTGCACGCCACTGGCCACGCTCAAGACGAGCAACGAGCTGGCTCTGAGGAATTTGGGCGCTACCGACATCAGCGAAGTGCTGGCATCTAACCTGGAGGAGCTTCAGCGCCTCACGGGAATCGTCAACGACATGTTGTTCCTGTCGCAGGCTGACCGTGGCGTTGGCGCACGCAGGGTGCACACGCCCAGCCTGGCCGCGTTGGCCGAGGAGGTGCTCGACTATCACGAGGCTGCACTGGCCGAAGCAGGGCTCCAAGCCAAGATCATTGGGGATGCTGCGGGGGACTTCGACGTTCCGCTGCTGCGCCGAGCGATCTCCAACCTGCTAGGAAACGCAACACGCTACGCCAAGGTTGGGTCGGAGATCCAAGTCCGTATTGAAGCTCTTGGGCGGCAGCGGGTCATTCTCAGCGTTGAGAACTTGGGCCAGACGGTGGACGTCGAGGACCTGACCCACTTTTTTGATCGCTTTTTTAGGGGAGATCCATCCAGGGCCCATGGACAGGTCAATCACGGGTTGGGTCTGGCGATTGTCAGCGCCATCGCACGTATGCACGCAGGCCAGCCGATCGCTACGTCGGACAATGGAAGAACGCGCGTGGGAGTCGACATCTCAACCAGTGATATGACGTGAATCGGGAGATCACCGCGTCCAGCGCTGGTGGTCGTCATCTATGACGTAAGCATGTGAGTCACTGGCACGGGCCATGAACAGCAGCACGGTGGAAATGCGGGTAGCGGGGGCGCAACTCGCGCCGACCGGGGCAGAGGTGCTGAAGGTCGACACGAGCATTTCGCTGGAAGCGGAGCGGTCCGTGGCCAAGAAGTTGCTGGAATCGGTGGAACTAATTCGTCCAGATGCTGGCGCACAAACTAAATCTTAGGCGTTCAGATCCAAGCGTTTGCTCCTTGCAACCTATCGAACACCGGTCCGACCATCCCAGCCTTTGCCCGCTTGGGGTTTGGTCATGACGCGCGTCATCCTCCGTGTGCACGTAGATGCTGGTGATAGAGATAATCGCGTGGCCTCGGTTGTCACGTACAGTATTCAGATTCATGTTGTAGCTTTGACGGGTTGCTGCCCTGCGGCGCATCCAGTGGGTGGCTTGCTCCGCATGCGAAGCAGCTGCCTCGTGGGGTCAAGGCCCAGTGCCCGCAAGCGCGTTACGGTATCGCGAAGCACGCTTTTCACCAGTTCGTGCGCTGCACTGCGTCCCATGACGCTTAGCCCCACCAATAGGCGGTAGAAGCAACGATAGCGAATCACCCTCGCGCGGAGAGGGGCCAGGGCGTTCGCCCGTCGGCAACACACCAGCTCAGATACCAGCTCGTCGGTGGCCAGGATAGCTCGGGTTTTTTGCTTTGCCCCGAATCTTCAGCCACCAGCGCTCCCGTCCGTCGGTTCCCCGTCTCCAGTAAGAAACGCTCATTCAGTGAGTACGTATTGCTGTACCGTCACGTCACTCATGGCTGTGACCGTGACCGCTCTTTTCGGAATTGCTGGGCTTTTCGCAACCGGTCATTGAGCACAAAAAGGCAACAACCAGAAGCGTGCTGAAGAAGGTTTTGAGAGTATTCATAGTGATGTCTGTTTAGATGATGCTCAAGGAATATGCAGGATTGCGGCGCCGCGAAAATCGTCGCGGCGCTCTTATTTACTTCAAATGGGTTTGTTCATATCAAGTGTGAGAGACCCAAAAAATGGGGGGGTGTGGCAATTTGAAGAGTGCACTTCAATGGGCTACGGAGTTGAGCCCATCCGAGCAAGAATCTCGGGTGCAATGGGACACTTAGTCATATAGGTGAACTGGTAGAGCGCGGCCTCGGCACGCAGGCTTGCATGCTGGCTCCCACCATCTCCACCGCGCACGTGCACCCATGTATTGCGCTCCAAGCCCCCGATTTCTAAGATATCTGTATCTGGGATGCAGATATCAGACCCAATCACTGGACCCGCTTGATGTCGGTGTAGTCACCGCTTGTGCGCAGAATGACTTTCACATCAGCCTGGCCCCGGTTTCGCCAGAACCACCCGTGGTTGCCGGTGAACGCGGCTTCGAGCACGCCTTCATCGGTCGCAACGCCACGGCCTTTTTCGTAGCTGATCGACTTGCCCGGTGCGTCGCCGTGGGTGTCGAAGTTGACTTCCCCGTTTTCCACAACTGTTGATTTCCACGCAGAAGTGACCCACTGACCCCCAGGATTTCCATCTAAACC
>ERZ778028.2983-NODE-2983-length-10815-cov-37.142286_pt1 | contig 10815 bp, 10 predicted proteins | sample MGYA00375758_ERZ778028 | MGnify/ENA primary metagenome ERZ778028 (study PRJEB29350, sample SAMN05389828) | bioreactor metagenome | isolation source: Thiocyanate bioreactor | place: South Africa: University of Cape Town | collected 2014-03-17 ... | reverse complement strand
AGCGGCGCAAGCCCGCCCTGGGCCTGTACGGGGAACTGACCGTCGAGCAGGCCCGCTCGCTGGCCCAGGAATGGCTGGCCGAGGTGCGCCGGGGCGGCGACCCCAGCGCGGCCAAGGCCGCCGCCCGTTCAGCCCCCACGGTCAAGGAGCTGTGTACCAAGTTCATGGAGGATTACTCCAAGCAGCGCAACAAGCCCAGCACCCAGCGCGGGTATCAGGCCGTCATCGACCGCTGCATCGTTCCGATGCTGGGCCGTTTGAAGGTCCAGGACGTGAAGCGCCCGGACGTGGCCACGGCGATGAAGAAGATGGCGCACAAGCCGGCCGAGGCCAACCGTGCTTTCAGCGTGATGCGCAAGATGTTCAACCTGGCCGAGGTGTGGGGCCACCGGCCTGACGGCACCAACCCCTGCCGCCACGTCCCGATGTACCCCAACGGCAAGGCCACCCACCTCATCAGCGACGAGGACATGGGCAAGCTGTTTCGGCGACTGGAGCACATCGAAGCCGAGGGTCTGGAGAACTACGTCATCCCGCTGGCGATCCGCCTTCAATTCGAGTTCGCCGGCCGCCGCTCCGAAATCGTGACGCTCCGATGGGATTGGGTGGACCTGGACAACCGCCGCGTGGTCTGGCCGGACAGCAAGACGGGCGGCATGTCCAAGCCCATGAGCGAGGAAGCCTATCGACTGCTCTCGACGGCGCCACGGCAGGAAGGCACTCCCTATGTGCTGCCGTCTCCAAGCCATCCCGGCAAGCACCTGACCACGGGCGAGTATTACGGCGGCTGGAGCCGCGCCCTCAAGGCGGCGGGCGCCACGCACGTCGGCACGCATGGCATCCGCCACCGCTCCGCGACCGACATTGCCAACTCGGGCATCCCGGTCAAGGTCGGCATGGCGCTGACGGCGCACAAGACCGTGGCGATGTTCATGCGCTACGTCCACACCGAGGACGATCCGGTGCGCAAGGCGGCCGAGCTGGTGGCGAACCGGCGCAAGACGATCACCGAGGCGCAGCGGCCTGCGGAGGTGGCTGCATGACCAAGAAGGCGCCTGCGATGGCGGGAGTCGCACCCGCCGCCGTGCCTGCCGGCTACGCCAGCATCCACGGCGGCATCGTGGATCTGCTCGATGCCGCGCGCCAGACGGCAGCGCGCAGCGTCAATGCGCTGATGACGGCCAGCTACTGGGAGATTGGCCGCCGCATCGTGGAGGCCGAGCAACAGGGCAAGCGGCGCGCGGGTTATGGCGAGCAGTTGATCGAGCGGCTGGCAAGCGACCTCACCCAGCAGTTCGGCCGTGGCTTCAGCCGTCAGAACCTGCAGCAGATGCGGTCGTTTTTTCTGACCCGGCCAATTCGCCAGACAGTGTCTGGCGAATCTTCCCCGGAGCCAGTGCGGCCTTGGCGGCTGGACGAGCTGGCGCAGGTCTTCACGCTGCCGTGGTCGGCCTATGTGCGGCTGTTGTCGGTCAAGGACGAGCATGCGCGCCAGTTCTATGAAGCCGAGGCCTTGCGCGGCGGCTGGAGCGTGCGCCAGTTGGATCGGCAGATCGGCAGCCAGTTCTACGAGCGCACGGCGCTGTCGAAAAACAAGGCGGCGATGCTGGCCAAGGGCGCGGTGGCCAAGCCCGAAGATGCCGTCGCGCCCGGCGATGCCATCAAAGACCCCTATGTGCTGGAGTTCCTCGACCTCAAGGACGAGTATTCGGAGTCCGATCTGGAGGCCGCCTTGATCCGGCGGCTGGAAGACTTCCTGCTCGAATTGGGTGAAGGGTTCACCTTCATTGGACGGCAGCGGCGCTTGCGCATCGACCAGACCTGGTATCGGGTGGACTTGCTGCTGTTCCATCGCAAGTTACGCTGCCTGGTCATCATCGACCTGAAGCTGGGGAGTCTGACGCATGCGGACGTAGGCCAGATGCACATGTACTGCAACTATGCCAAGGAACACTGGGCCTATCCCGAGGAGAACCCGCCGGTGGGGCTGATTCTTTGTGCCGACAAGGGGCTCGCCCTGGCGCGGTATGCGCTGGAGGGCTTACCCACCAAGGTCATGGCGGCGAACTACCGGATGGTTCTGCCGGATACCGATGTGCTGCAAAAGGAACTGGAAAGCACGCGGCTCTTGCTAGAGTCTCGCGGAACGATTCGTCCCAAGACGTGGAAGCGGTAGACACACCTGCGGAGCTATACGCCTGTTTGGAGATTGGGCAGAACCTCAGTCTGTAGTCGGTTTTACGGCTTTCTTCCGTGAGGAGGAAGAAGGCAACGACGGCAAACATTCAAACAAACGTTCCGCATAGACGAATCCCATCCGCCTTACTGCGTCCTGATCGAAATACAGTAGCCATGCGGCAAGTAGCGCCAGCGAAATGAGCAATGTCAAGCCTGCGGCAAGCCCTGGATCGGCAAGGTGCACCAAGTCAAATTGGAGAGGTGCTACCTGCAAAATCTTTGCAATCAACAATCCGTAGACGACGCCCATGAGGCACGACAGGATACCGACAGGCTTCATCGCCAGCATGTTGCGATGAAATCCATAGGCGATGTTCTCTTTCAGCAAGAGCTGCTTGTTGGAACGCGTGAGTTCGCGAAGCCGCTTAGTGGCACCGATGTAGATGTCGTCTGCCTTGTCTGGGTTTGCTGATTCTTCTTCTGCCGTTGGCATGGCGATACCCAACTTGGCAGTGATCGCCGTGTGATAACGCTGCTTGCTGACACCATCAAGGAACTTGTCGCGGTGGCGTAGTGCGATGGTCGTGGGCATGCCACCCCATTTTGAGACCAGCATCTCTTCAAGTTTTTTACCACGTCCGCGCGCTACGCTCGCGAGTGCATAGATAGCGCCGCAGCCGCCCAGCAGGCCGATCACACCTGTAAGCACAGGGTGCCGAGCCCCGTAGACGCACAACAGCGGCACCAGCACGGGTAAGGCCACAAGAAGGCCAGGGATAACACGTGCCTTGCGCTCGTAGGGGTCTTTGACCAGTTCAAAAATTGTTGTCATGTGAAGTCAGGCCTGTGCCGCCAAGGCGTCGATATAGGGTTGGATTTCATCGCGGTTTTTCAGCGTGATCTGCTGTGCGAGGGGGTCTGGTGCTTCCTTGGTATGCAAACCCAAACGTCTCAGCGTGTAGTACAGAAACGCTTGGCGGCATGGAAGTTTGACCTCTCCATCTTCCATGCCGTAGTCCAACTCTAAGACTCGTTTCTTGGCTGCAGGCAAATCGGGATGCGGTGCAAGTACCAGCGTCAATACAGTTTGCCAATGCGAATCTTGGTTGGAGTCCACTTGGGTCGCCTCGAAGCCATCGATGCGCAGGATTCGAGCAAGGACGAAATCGCTGAAGCGCTGGCGCTTGTGGCAAAACGCGCGCATGTGCCAGCGAAAACCGTCATTGCCAAGGGCGTGGGGAGACAGCAAGCGAACCGATTCATCCAACGACGTCATGGACTGGTAGCTCACCAGAATGGATTCCTGCTGGCGGATTGCGCGCACCACTGCTTCGACGGTCTGCTCATTGATCGTGCGCCAAGGGGACGGGGCCCAATCTGTCTCCGGCGCGGAGCCGATGAAGCTGGCCGTCGGCTCGACAATTCCCATCTTTGTCGCTAGCAGTTCTGCTAGATAGCGTTGCGCCGAGCTTCGTTGGTAAAGCGGGTGAAAACTCTGCGCTGCCGTGTAGGTCTTGGAGCTGCGGTCGTAAGTCAGGTTGCTCGGCGCCAACTCCATGTACTTGGAAATGTCCAGCGATGCCTGCGGGACCGAAATACCAAAGTGCTCGGTGAGATCCATCCGGTTGATGCGCCGCTCCCAGCGCAGACGGAAATCGATGAATTGAAGTCTGCTCTCCAGCCCCCAACTTAGCCCCTTAGGCTCAGCAGGTTCGGCGGCAGGAAAGGAAGGTTTTTGCATCAGTCACGCCTAAAAAGTAGACGGATATAAAAAATCGTCGTACATTAACTATACGCGATCATCCTTCGGTCGTCTACCCGGAGACCCCAGTGCCTACAACCATCACGTTTTTTCCCGTCGACAACGGGGACATGACCCTCATCAAGTTCGGCGATCTCGACGCGACGACTCTGCTGATCGACGTAAACATCAGGCAAGACGCCGACGACCCTGACGGGGAGGCGCGCGATGTCGCCAAGGATTTGCGCGAACGACTGAAGAAGGATGAGAACGGCAGGCCGTATGTCGATGCGTTCCTGCTGAGCCACCCGGATCAAGACCATTGCCGAGGGTTGAAGCGACACTTCTACCTAGGGCCACTCGACAAGTACCCGGACGACAAGAAGGACGACAAGGACAAGAAAATCGTGATCCGCGAGATGTGGTCGTCCCCGATCGTGTTTCGACGCGCCAGCAAGACGCACACCTTGAGCGACGACGCCAAGGCATTCAACACGGAGGCGCGTCGGCGCGTGCAACTGAACCGTGACAAGAATTTCGCCGTCGGGAACGGTGACCGCATTCAGATCATGGGCGAGGACATCGACGGAAAAACCGATGATCTCACTTCGATTGTGCGGAAGGTGGACACGCGCTTTTCAACGATCAATGGCAAGAGTTCCGCATTCTTTTCTGCGTTTCTTTTGGCTCCACTGGACGCCCAGGATGACGAGGAAGAGGAAGAGTGCCTGGTCAAGAACCAGTCCAGCGTTATTCTGAACATCACGTTGGCGGCTGACGCGCAGACGCCGGATGGTGCGAAATTCCTTACTGGTGGCGATGCTGAGGTGTTCATCTGGAACCGCCAGTGGCAACGCCACAAGGCTGAAGCAGATGTGCTTGAGTACGACATCATGCAGGCGCCTCATCATTGTTCCTGGCATTCGCTGTCCTATGACAGCTGGTCCGACTACCGTGAAAAAGCCAAGCTCGATGCTGATGCTCGCAAGGCGCTTTCGCAGACCCGTGACGGCGCCGTCATCGTCGCCAGCTGCAAGCCGATTGCAGATGATGACAGCGATCCGCCCTGCATCCGTGCGAAGCGTGAGTACGTGACGATCGTGGACGAAGCAAAAGGCGAGTTCTACTGCACAGGCGAGTACCCCAGCGAAAAGTCCGTGGAACCGCTCGTTTTCACCGTAACCGCTCAGGGTGTGCAACCTCCCGCGAAGAAGGAGTCCGGATCGAAGGCCGCTGCCGTGGTGACCTCTGCGCGCACCCCCATGCCGCACGGAGCATCATGACGGGCACCATCGCAGACGCACTGCATCAACTTCAGCGGCATCGAGGCCTTATCCGCGTTGGCGAGCCAAGGACAACTGGTGCATCGACGGAGATTGAAGTCGATGTTGCGGTCCAACTGCCGAACAGGTCTCGGCGCAATGGTATCTCTGAGACCGGAGTGCGCACCGTCGAGACGTGCGTGCTGGTATTCGGTAGTGACTGGCCCCTGTCTGCACCCGAGCCCTTCTTACGTGCGGACTTCCCGCTCAACTTGCCGCACATCAACCCCCATCGCCAAGGCGAGTTAGTCTCGCCGTGCCTATTCGAAGGGTCGTTGAACGAGCTGCTGCATCGGTTTGGCCTGGACGCCGTTGTCGATCAGTTGATCGACTGGCTGCACAAGGCCGCGGCCGGAACACTCCTGGACCTGGAGCAGGGGTGGGAACCAACGCGCCGAGACAGCTGTCCTTCGACCGTTGTATTCAGTGCCGAGAAGGTCGCGGCCGCCGCTCCCGCTGACGGCACGATTCTGGTGGTTCCCGCAGGCTACGTGACGATCGATGGCGGTCTGTACGCCATCATCAACGCCGAACTGACCGCACAAGTCGATCCTGTGTTTTATCAGGATGTTCACAACGACAAGCTGGGCAAATGGGGGAACGGCCATGCCGCGGCCTTCATCGCGCGCGCTCCGATGACCGACGGCCTCCCGCATGTGATCGGACGCTATCAACCAGAGACAGTTGTCGATCTCGCGACGCTGCTCGATCGAGCAGCGGAGCTTGGTATTGATCGCGACGCTTTGGCCCAGGAAGTGGACGGTTATTTCGGACGCTCAATCCTGGATATGCGACAGGACTCGCATGGCTGGGTGCATGGTTTGTACGCGATTGTGATTCTGGCTGTGCAAAGGCCAGCGTCGCTTGTGGGCTCGCCAGGGAGGAGTGTCGAGGTATTGCCCTATGTGGTGCGCTATGAACTCAACGCTCAATCGCTCCTGGAGCGTAACGCCACGGTTCACCCGGCCTTTCACGCGCATGCGTTGTCTCCTGAACTGCTGGCAAGGACGTCCGGCATTCCATACGCAGCCACATCACAGCCGCTGGTCGTGCTCGGCTGCGGAAGCGTGGGATCGAAAGTCGCGATGCAACTGGGGCGAGCGGGCTTTGGTTCGATGACTTTCGTCGACAACGAACCCATGTCGCCTCACAACGCCGCGCGGCATGCACTCATTGAGCGGGCATCAGTTCTGGTTCCGCCTCGGAAGTCGGCGCTGATGAAGACAGCCTTTGAATCGCTGTCGCATCTTCAATCGCGAGCGTTCGACACCGACGCAGTGACTCTTTTGGTCGATCCGGAACAGTTTGCGGCAACCGTTCCGCAGGATGCGGCCCTCATCGTGGATGCGACGGCGTCACTTCAGGTGCTGGCTGCAGAAACACAATCGGCAGCGTTGGATCAATCCCCAGCCCGATTGGCACGGATCGCGATGTATGGTCAGGGGCGCTGTGTGGCGGTATTGCTCGAAGGAGCTGGCCGTGCCGGCCGAGTTGACGACCTCACGGCGTTCTTGTTCGAGTGCTGCCGGTTTGCACCGGAACTGCGTGCGTCGATTGCCGGCGAGACGTCTGAGCCGACTCGGATTTTCGTGGGTGACAACTGTCGTTCGCTGACGATGCCTATGTCTGACGCCGTTGTTTCGCGGTCGACGTCACTGGCCGGCCTGCAACTGGAACGATGGCTCGTTGATGGGCTTCCGAAGGAAGCGACGCTTTGCGCCGGAATCTCAGATGCCGAAGGCCTTGGAATGGCATGGACCCGCGCCAGCCTTGGCCCGACCACTGCGCTTGAAGTCGCAGACGATGGTGGCTGGAACATTCGGGTCCTGTCCCCAGTTGCGCAAGCAATCCATGCTGATGCGCTGCGCTGGGGTGCTCTGGAAACAGGCGGCGCCTTGATCGGCCGCATCTCGTTTGAAAATCGAACCATCACCATTGCAGGCCTTGTTGAGGCACCGCCTGACAGTGTTCGAGAGGCCGCCCGCTTCGTCCTCGGAACCAACGGGCTTGTTCAAAATTTGCGCGCCGCAAACGCGGCCTCTTTGGGGTATCTCGCCTTTATAGGAACGTGGCACAGCCACCCGAAAGGCGGCGCACATTCGGGTATCGACCGAAATACATTGCGCGGCATCGCCGAGGATGCTGGCGGCCTTCCGGCCGTGTCGTTGGTATGGACTCCGACAGGACTCACGTGTGCGGTGGATCGCTGGTAGGTGCAAAGCCACCGGCACTTTGTTGGCATAAAACAAGAGGGATGTATGGCTGACTACTTCGAGATCGACTTTCTTGGCGTCGAAACAGCGAAAAGCGGGGACGCGATCACGCTGCGCTACTCGGTGAATGGCACCGAGGGCGTGCACGTTGTTGACGGTGGGTATCTGGATACGGGTGATCAGATAGTCGAGCATCTGAAGACGTACTATGGAACAACAGTCATCGACCATGTGATCCTCACGCACCCAGATCGCGATCACGCCAACGGACTACGAAAAGTCCTGGAGCAATGCACGGTCAGGAATCTTTGGATCAACCGGCCGTGGATATACGCGGACCAGTTGATCGATCGCTTTGAGACCTATGAATCGGTTGAAGCCCTGCGACGGAAGTTGCGCTCAATCTACGATGCCACGGCAATTCTTGAGGATATTGCGGTGGAGAAGGGAATTCCAATCCATGCCCCCCTTCAGGGGCAGAGCATCGGTCCGTTCGCGGTCATGGCACCTACCCTGGGGCGCTACTTGGACCTGATCGTGGACTCCGCGAAGACACCGGAAGCTGTCGAAGAAAGTGCTTTTGATAGCGCGCTGAGCAGCATATTCCGGGCAGTGAAGGCCGCGACCGCCTACATCAAGTCCCTGTGGGGCGAGGAATATTTCCCGCCTGAGCCGACCAGTCGTGAGAATGAAATGAGTGTGGTGCAGTCGGCTGTCTTGAACGGTCATCGCGTCATGCTTACTGGCGATGCCGGGCGTGAAGCACTGCAGGAGGTGATCGACTACGCACCTTTCGTGGGACTCGCGCTGCCAGGTATTCGGTATTTCCAAGTGCCCCATCACGGCGGGCGACACAACGTTTCGACCGAAGTCTTGGATCAACTGCTCGGCCCACGGTTGAACAGTATGCCGGACAAGCACCATTGGAATGCCATATGCAGTTCTGCCAAGGCGGATGAGGATCATCCGCGGAAGTCGGTGATTCGCGCCGTATTGCACCGGGGTGGGCACTGGGCGGCAACTGAAAGCCAGAACATACGCATCGGGGCAGGCATCACCCGCGATGGCTGGGTGCCGATTCCCCAGGCGGCGTATCCGGAAGATCAAGAAAATTGACAGCGCCTGAAGGCCAGCACCACTTTTCAACTGCCTGCTGGCAACTTGGCCTGCATCCCGACGTTCCTTCGTCGGGCTCATGGGCTGCGCCCCGAGCTTCGTGCCGAATCGCAGTCATCCGGCTTCAAGCCCGGACGCTCTGATCTGGACTGACGCTTCGGACCTGCGCGCTACGCTTGTCAATACCGGGGTGGCTGCGTGGTGAGGTGTGGCGGCTTGCTGTTCCCTTCATCGTGCCACGGCGTGCTCGCCGTCAATGACTGCGCACCTTCGGCGCTTGCGGCCTGGCGGCCGTCTTCGATCTTTGACTGCTTGCGCTGCGCCGTGCCCCGGAAGGGTCGGGCAATTCCGCCCGGCAACCTTTCAGGAGTTCACCATGAACAACGCACTCATCACCGACGAGCAGCGCATCGTGCTGCTGGCCAACGGCCGCGAATCCTTGGAGAACCCGGACTTCGATCCGGCCCCAGTGGTCAAGCTGTTCACGCCGGATGCCGGCGCGACCTGGCTGCTGACCGAGATTGATCCCGATGACCACGATCACGCCTTCGGTCTTTGCGACCTGGGCCTAGGGATGCCGGAAATCGGCTGGGTCAGTCTTTCCGAACTGGCGACCGTGCGCGGGCGGCTGGGCTTGCCGGTAGAGCGGGATCTGCACTTTCGTGCCGAGAAGCGGCTGAGCGCCTATGCGCGCGATGCGCGGCTGGCGGGGCGTGTCGTTGTCTGACCTGGTTCTGGGGCGCCGCAAGGCGCTCCTGAGCGTTCTCAATCATTTCAGGAGGTCAAGGCCATGAGCAGCCACCACGACTACATCCTCGAAATCACGGCAGAGCATGATGCGTTCAAGCCGTTCCCACCGGAGAACGGCCAGCCCTTGCGCTTTGCGCTCGGCGACGCGGTGATCTATACCAACGAGTTTGGCGCACAGTTCCGGTGCCGCGTCACCGGGTTTTATCGTCCCAGCGGACTTTCGGGCCTGTACGCGCGCGGTGCGCGCTACCTGCTGGACTCGTCATCGCCGTGGATGCCGGTGTCGGAAGCCAGCCTGCGCCCCGACGACCCGGCCTGATGCCTTCGCGCCCCTGGCGGGGCGCTGCGCGCTGCGCTTGCCTCCAGGGGAAAGCCCTGCGGGCTATCCCCGCCGCGCAGGCTTGGCGCCCCTCTCGCGCAGCGAACCGGCTGGTGCCGGATCGCTCCCTTCATGCCGGACATTACGATGGCACTTCGGGCGTGGGTGTGTCGGGTTCGTAGTCGCCCAGCCACTCGAAGAGACGTTCGATATCGCAGTCCAGCTGGTTCAGCGTGGCCTGGGCCATTGCGTACCAGGTGGTGCCGTCGTCCGTTTCTTCGGAGGCGGACAGCAGGACGTTGAGCTGTGCGCGCCGTCCCAGCAGGCGCTGCATCTCGTTGCCTACCGTCTTGCGGTCGGTGGTCCAGATGAGGGTCGGCAGAAAGATGCCAGGCCCTTCTGCTCCAGGCGCAGGCGTTCCGGGTTGCATGGGATCGCTCATGGTGGTTCTCCAGAAGGTGGAGATTCCACGGTAGGCATTGGCCCGTGACCGGGCCACTCGAAATTCGCGCTATTTCGGGGGGATTTCGGGATCAGCGCCGATCGGCCGTGGCGCAGTCATGCGGGCGGGCTGCCTTTGAGCCGGTGCTTACCAGGGCTTCCAGCGCCGCTGGGGTGTTTGCGGCACGGCGCCGAGCAATTGGATCGGCGGCAGTGCATGGGGCGCATTGTTCCTGGGGAAGCGCCGGCGCACTTCGCATTCCAGTTCGTGCGCGAGGCCGCGTGCGTCCTTCTCGCCGCGCAGTGCCCGTTGCCGCCAGTCTCGGGCCTGGGCCATCAGTTCATCGTCTTGTAGGGCTCGTATGTCCATGCCATTGCCATTTTGCCGATGGCTGGGTGGGTAGCTGTCCACGGGGATTTCATTGAAGTCATGTGGGCGTCCCCGGCCACCTGGGAGATGGCCGGTCGCGCTCTCGTGCTAGCGCATCGAGCCGCCTGCGGCGTCTCGCCCCCTTCGGGCTTCGATCGTTCCCTCACTCCGTTCGGCTGACGCCTCCGGCCCGGCTTCCAGCTTCGAGCCTGCGCGCTTCGCTTGCCGTGCGGTCGGCTTGTGGGATGGCCGTTGCCATGTCCAGTCCTCTTCCCTGACTTCATCACCTTGTCCGCGACTGTAGCCCGCGGCCGTGTGCCGTCAAGGCGCGCAGGGCCGTGTCCTCGGCTGCGCCTGCGGGCCGC
>ERZ778028.2977-NODE-2977-length-10851-cov-5.753057_pt1 | contig 10851 bp, 14 predicted proteins | sample MGYA00375758_ERZ778028 | MGnify/ENA primary metagenome ERZ778028 (study PRJEB29350, sample SAMN05389828) | bioreactor metagenome | isolation source: Thiocyanate bioreactor | place: South Africa: University of Cape Town | collected 2014-03-17 ... | reverse complement strand
CGTTCTGGATTGCCTTCGCGCTGCAGTCCTCGGCCTGGGGCCTGCTAGCCCTCTCGCTTGCCTACAGCGCGGTCTACGTGCGCGGCGCCTGGCTGCAGTGGGGGCGTGCATGACCACCCAGGCCTTCTCCCGCATCAACCCCCACACCATCCGCGCATTGGCGGCGGTCAAGGGGGCGCACTGCAAGGCGCCAGCCTACGCGCCGCCCGCGCGCGTGACCGCGCACCTGGTCTGCACGAAATGCGGCGGCCGGATCAGCTACTCGGTGGAGACCACTGGGCTGTCATCTGGACGCTGCAGCTCCGCAGACTGCGTGAAGTGGAGCCTGCAGTGACCTTGATCCTGCGCCCCGTCGGTCGCGGTAACTGGCGGCCCCAGACCTTCACGGTGGACGAGCGCCATGTGCCGCCCATGTTCGTGCGCGTGGGCCAGCGCTTCGAGTTGGGCGGGGTGACGTTTCGCATCGCCAAGGTGCTGCCATGACCAAGCCCAGCCCAATCCTCATCACCAAGCTTGCGTCGCTGGCTGGGATGCCCGAGCCCGATCGCGCCACGGTGCGCCATGTGCTGCTGGACGCCGTGGGCGGCTTGGACAGCACCCACGACAGCCGCTGGCGCCGGTTCATCAACCGCTTGCTGCGCGCCGAGCCGGGGGTAGTGCTCGAGCTCGCCAGCGTGGTTGAGCGATCCGGGCAGTTCCACCGCCGCCACATGGCGCTCGAGCAACGACTGTTCGACCACCAGGAGCGCTGGCTGACGCTGACGGCCATGAGGGACTGGCTCAAGACAGGGGCTGGCTGGGTGGAATGGCTCCCCGGCGGCCGTGGCGGCATCGTCGCCGTGCCGCGGTCCACGAGCTACGAGGCCTGTAGCGATGACGAAATGCGTGAAGTGCACGAAGCCATGCTGGCGTTCCTGCGCACGCCGCACGCCCAGCGCTTTCTATGGCCCCACCTGGTGCCGACTGCCCGTGCCGCCATGCTCGAGAGCGTGCTGGCGGACCGGGAGAAGGGTGGTCGGGCATGAACTGGAACGAAGGTCTGATCGCGCGTGCGATTGCCCTGCAGACGCTGGCCCGCAAGTGCGTGGTGTTGGTGGACCGCTGCAGCTGGACCGGCCACGAGTGCGACGTGCTGGGCGTGACGACTGACCTGCGCATCATCGACGTCGAGGTGAAGATCAGCCGCAGCGACTTGAAGGCCGACGCCAAGAAGGACAAGTGGTGGCGGCGCACGTTCATAGGCTACGGCGAGCGCAAGGAAATCCACAATGAGGCCGGGCGCCTGATCCGGGTAGAGCAGCCAAGCCTGTGGGACAGCCAGCCGCTGCAGCACCCGCGCAAGGTCTGGAAGCACTACTACGCGCTGCCACGCGACATCTGGAAGCCTGAGTTGCTGGAATGCCTGCCGAGCCCGGCCAGCGGCGTAATCCTGTTCCACGAGCAGCGAAACAGCGCGACGCCACTGGCGGTCACCGTTGCGCGCCGCGCGACGCCAGCCAAGGATGCCTACAAGCTCACGCCAGCGCAGGTGATGGACATAGCGCGGCTGGCGAATCTGCGGATGTGGGATGCCTATCACCGCGCCGAGGCAGCCAATGCCGCCGCGAAATCATGCAAAGAGGTGGCCGCATGATGCGTCGCACCCCCATGAAACGCACCGCCTGGATGCGCGCCGCGAGCACCACCTCAAAAACAGAGCGGAATCGCGAGCAGCGCCTTACTGATAGAGCTCGTCGTGCTATGCAAAGCGCAGTGGCGTGCACAGCGCAGAAATCCGGAGAAAAGCAGGTCGCCGCGCTTGTCGGTATTGCGCCGGTAGCTGCTAATTCAGTAGCGCACGCCAGCACCACCGCTGCGCGCCCACAGCCGAAGCCCCGGGCCCACCGCAACAGCCACTTGCGCGACATGGCCAGGGGCATGCCCTGTCTGCTGCAGGTGCCCGGCATCTGCTGCCACGACCGCGCCACCGTCGTCTGCTGCCACAGCAACCTCTCGATCCACGGCAAGGCCGGCGCACGTAAGGCGGATGACCAGTACAGCGTCTGGGGCTGCGCGGCGTGCCACCGGTGGCTGGACCAGGGCCCGGCGCCCCGGGAAGAGAAGGTCGCAGCGTTCATGCAGGCCCACCTGCGCCAGGTGCTGGAATGGCGCGCCATCGCATTCGACAGCAGCAGCGCACCGCGCGATCGGGCTGCAGCGCTGTGGGCGCTGGACCTTCTGAATGCGCAGCCGAATCACGCCTCTGCGCTTGATACAAAAGCGCGGGCAGCTACAAATTCAGGAGTAACGCCGTGAAGTTCACCCGCAAATCCGTGCTCGACCGGATCACTGCTGCCCCCACTCGCTACTCCGACATGGTGGGGGCGTCGAAGCCCGCACGCGCACGCCTGCGCAAGATCATCGACCGCCTGGTGGCGGACGGAGTGATCAAGCAGGTCTACATCGACCGCTTCCCGTACTACGTCCTGGCCAACTGGCGGCCGAGCGCCGAGGAGAAGCTGGCGGAAATCGTGGGCCGGGGCCGGCGCACGGTGGATGGATGCCTGCTCTGGTCGGAATACGTGGACCCCGTCGTCGGCCCGCTCTGGCATGCAACCGTGGAGCGGGGCTCTCGGTCGGTGCGGCGGCTGGTCTGGGAGCTCAGCGGTGGCAAGCCCCTCAAGTACCGCGACGTCATCAAGCCGCGTTGCGAGAACGCGGCGTGCATCGAGTTCACGCACCTGCGCAAGACCAGCCGAGCGGAACCGCAGGCCGGGCGCCCCAAGGCGCCGGTTCACGCGATGCGCATTGCCCGGGCGGCACAGGCCGGGGCCAAGAAGCTGGACTGGGAAAAGGTCCACGCCATCCGCGCCAGTGCCGAATCGGCAGCGGCCCTGGCGCTCCGATACGGCGTTTCCACGCAGACCATCAGCGCGATCTGGCGTCACGAGATCTGGAAGGAGCGCGCCACGGGGATGTTCAGCGGCCTGATCAACGGGAGGCGAGCGGCATGAGCTGCCCCGACTGCGCCGCCGCGCAGACCAACCCCCACCACGGCGGGCTTCACGCCAGCTGCCAGGGCTGCCAGGTGCGGGCCCTGGCCAGCAGCCCGGGCTTCTGGGAATCCGGCGAGAGCGGGGCGCTGACGCCAGCCTATCGCGCGGCGCTGGAATCGGTCTTCGGCGCCGGCTGGAGTGCGGGCCACGAGAGGGTGAAGGCAGAGCACAAGCGCCTGCAGCGCCTGCGCGGCCCATAAAAAGGAAAGCCACCCGAAGGTGGCCATCCCGGTCAACACGGACCTGAGCAATCCGAAGTGTACCGGGAGATGATCATGACCGACAAGAACCTCACCGAAAAGCGCAGCAGCCGGGTCCAGGTGCTGGAGGCCATCCACGCCCTGTTCGAGCAAGAGATGGAGATCACCTGCTCCACCATCGTGCGCCACACGGGCCTCAAGACGGTCACAGTGAACGATTGCATCAAGGAGTTGAAGGAGCGGGACGAGATCTGGTGCCCGGAGCGGGGCGTGTACCGACCCTGCCAGCGGCACGAACCCAGCGAGCCCGTAAGCGTGACGGTCATGCCCACCGGACACGTCAAGTGGGAAAAAGGCGATGCGGTGATGGCCTTCACTCCGCACGAGTGGCGCACGCAGGTGGCTCCCTTGGCGGCCGGCGCAAGCGCTCAGACGGCGGTTATCGAGCACACCCACCAGACCATGCAACTTCTGGAGCAGGTGCGCAAGCTGCAGAGGAGGGTGGATGCGTTGCAGGTGAAGTTGTCGGCCGATCCTGCTCAGATGGAGTTGCTCGGGGTCTGAGCCCCCCTATAGGGTTCGCCAAAGTTGCCGCTCCCCGCAACCATTCGGGGGCAATGGCAACCACCACCCCCGAAGCAATCAAGAAAGACCCCAGCGGCGCCGGCGGCGCAGCCGCCCTGGGGCGCCGGCGCGCCGATTGGGAAGCCATCGAGCGCGATTACCGCACCGGCCAGTTTTCCGACCAGGAGCTGGCTGACAAGCACGGCAACGTCGTCTCCAGGCAGGCCATCAGCAAGCGCGCTAAGGTGCAGGGCTGGCAGAAGGATCTGAGCCGCGAGGTGCGTCAGGCCACCAAGGCGAAGCTGATTGCGGAACAGGTTGCAGAGAAAGTTGCCGGCGAAGTTGCCGAGCGGGTTGCCAAGAGTGGCAATGCAACCGTTCAGGCGGTTTTGGCAGCAGCCGAGACCAATAAGCAGGTGATCCTGGGCCACCGACGCGACATCGCCAAGGTGCACGGCCTGACCATGACCCTGGTCGGCAGCCTGGAATCAGCCGTGAACGAGAAGGATGAGGCCAAGCGCCTGCCTGTCGGTGACTTGGTTTTGTCGGCCCAGCGTGCCGGACAGTCATTGGCTCGCCTTCAGCAGATGGAGCGTGTCGCCTTTGGTCTGGATGAGCCAGACGATCCCGCAAGCGCAGCTGGCGTCTCCAGCCTCACCGATGCCCAGCGAGCTGCTCGCCTGGCCGCCCTGACGGCACTGGCGCAACGGCGCAAGGAAGAGGAGGCCGGCGATGCCTGCTGATCTTACGCCTGGCGAACTGCTGGAGCTGGTGAAGCACCTCACGCCCGAAGAGCGCGAGGAACTGGACAGTTTGCTCACCGAAGGATTGCCGCTCTGGATGCCTCAGGTCGGCCCGCAGATGCAGGCTCTCCAGTCTGCGGCGGACATCCTGTTCTACGGTGGGACCGCTGGCGGCGGTAAAACCGATCTGCTGCTCGGCGCTTCGCTGACCGAACAGGAGCACAGCATCATCTTCCGGCGCCAAGCCGTTCAGCTGATCGGCCTGGAAGAGCGGATGACCAAGATCCTGGGCACGCGCAGCGGCTACAACGGCCAGAGCGGCCTGTGGCGCCTGCCGGGCGATCGGGTGATGGAGTTGGGCTCGGTGAATGAGCCCGACGATTGGATGAAATATCAAGGCCGGGCCCACGACCTGAAGGGCTTTGACGAGATCACCCACTTCACCGAGCTGCAGTTCCGCACGCTGATCGGCTGGATGCGCACCGACAACCCCGGCGTGCGTCAGCGCGTGATCTGCGCGGGCAATCCGCCGACCAACGCCGATGGCGAATGGGTCATCCGCTACTGGGCGCCCTGGCTGGACCCCATGCACCCGAACCCCGCCAAGCCTGGGGAGTTGCGCTGGTTCGTCACAGATGAGCAGGGCAAGGATCTGGAATTGCCGGGCCCAGAGCCCGTGATGGTCGGCAAGGAGCTGATGAAGCCCAAGAGCCGCACCTTCATCAGTGCCGACGTGGACGACAACCTCTTCCTGCAGGTGACCGGCTACAAGGCCACGCTGCAGGCTCTGCCCGAGCCTCTGCGCTCGCAGATGCTGCATGGCGACTTTATGGCCGGGCGCTCCGATCCGGTGTGGCAGGTGATTCCCACCGAATGGGTGAAGGCCGCCCAGGCGCGCTGGACGCCTCGCGATACCAAGGGGCCCATGACCGCGCTGGGGTTCGACCCTTCGCGTGGCGGAATCGACAAGTCGGCAGTCGCGCGCCGGCACGGAAACTGGTTCGATGAGATCGTTTCCGCCCCCGGCGTGGTCACCAAGGACGGCCCCACGGCCGCGGGCTTCGTGGCTCCGCTGGTGCGCGACTGCGCTCCGATCGCCGTGGACAGCATCGGCATAGGCTCCAGCGCGCTGGATTTCCTGGTGGGCCTGGGGCTCAACGTGCACGCGGTGGTGGGCTCCGAGGCGAGCGGCCTCATGGACAAGGCCGGGCAGCTCCACTTCCGCAACAAGCGCGCCGAGATGTACTGGCGCCTGCGCGAGGCTCTCGACCCGACCAGCCCTGATCCCATCGCGCTTCCGCCCGACCAGGAGCTGCTCGGCGACCTTACGGCGCCCCGGTACAAGGTTGTGACCATGGGACGCGGCGCCGCCATCCAGATCCACAGCAAGGACGACATCCGCGATGCGCTGGGGCGCAGCCCGGACAAGGGCGATTCCGTGGCCATGACCTTCGCGGCAGACCTCCCACGCCCGCAGCGCGCACCGCGCAAGAAGAGCTGGCGCGACCGCCTGGCGACTCGGGCAAGAACCAACGGATCGGCGCAAGCCGCATGAGCACCATGGCATACGACGACGCGGCGCGCGAGAACTGGGCTCGCTATCTCTACGGCAAGGACCGTGGCCACACCAAATACACCGAGCAGGCGGCGCGCTGCGAGGGCATGTACCTGGGCGGCGGCGAGCAGTGGACCGAAGCGGACAAAGCCATCCTGAATGAGCAGGGCCGTCCCAGCTACGAGTTCAACGAGATCCTGCCCAGCACCAACAGCGCCATCGGGTACCAGATCCACAACCGCATGGACATCGCGTTCAGGCCGCGCGGCGAGAAGGGCGACCTGGCCGTGGCCACGATTCTGTCCAAGGTGGTCAAGCAGATCCTGGACGCCACCCAGTTCCACTGGGTCGAGACGCAGGTATTCAGCGACGGCCTGATCGAGCAGCGCGGGTATTTCGACGTTCGCGTGAACTTCGACAACAACATCAAGGGCGACGTCGAGATCCACGTTGATGACCCGCGCGACGTGATTCCGGATCCGGATGCCAAGAGTTACGACCCCGACAAGTGGGGGGACGTGACCAAGAGCCGTTGGCTCACGCTGGATGAGATCGAGCAGATCTACGGGTACGCCGCCAAGGTGAAGGCCGAGGCTTCGAACGATGAGGGGCACGACTTCGGCGACCAGGACGACGAGGCGCAGCGCAACAAGTTCGGCCGGAGTGATCGGTACGGCCTGTACGACGCCTACAGCGCGCACGAGGACGGTCTCAAGCGGTACCGGGTGATTGACCGGCAGCGGTTCGTGTACGAGAAGACGCGCTGCATCGTGTTCCCAGACACCGGCGAGGTGCAGATTGAAACCGATCTCTCCGCTGATTCGATTGCCGATGCGCTGAACCAGGGCGCCGTGCGCTCAACCCGGATGCGCCGGCGTGTGAAGTGGACCGTCAGCACCTTCTCGACGGTCCTGCACGACGACTACAGCCCCTACGAGCACTTCACCACGGTCCCGTTTTTCGCCTACTTCCGGCGCGGCAAGACGCGCGGCATGATCGACAACGCCATTGGACCTCAGGAAGCGCTCAACAAGGCGGTGAGTCAGTACATCCACATTGTCAACACCAGCGCGAACAGCGGGTGGACAGTCGAAGAGAACTCGCTCACCAACATCACGACCGAAGATCTGGAGGATGTTGGCGCAAGCACCGGGCTGGTTCTTGAGTACAAGAAAGGCAGCACCTCGCCGAAGAAGATCGAGCCGAACCCAGTGCCCACTGGCGTAGACCGGATCATCGACCGCGCCACCCAGGCGCTGAAGGACGTCACCGTGCCCGAGGCGATGCGGGGGCAGCAGGGCCCCGAGGTGTCCGGCATCGCCATCCAGGCCAAGCAGTTCGCCAGCCAGCAGCAGTTGGCGGTACCACTGGACAACCTGGCGTTCACGCGCTCCCTGCTGGGCAAGCGCATCCTGAAGCTGGTGCAGCGGTACTACGACAGCCACCGGGTGTTCCGCATCACGGAGACAGACCCCAACACCGGCAAGGAAGTCGAGCAGGTGCTGGAGATCAACAAGTTCGACCCGGCGACGAACAGCTACTTGTACGACGTCACCGTGGGCGAATACGACGTGGTGATCTCCGAGCAGCCGATGCAGGTCACCTTCGAGAACAGCCAGTTCCAGCAGGCACTGGAAATGCGCAAGGCGAACATCGCAATCCCGGACGCCACGGTGATCCGCTACTCGGCGCTGGCCGACAAGCACGACATCCTGGCCAACATGCAGTCGGCCCAGCCAGCGGCAGACCCGACTCTGGAGGCCAAGGCCAAGCTGATCGAGGCGCAGGCCCGAAAGACCGACGCAGAGACGGTCCACGTCCATTCGAAGACGGTCAATGAGGACGTGAAGGCAATGTACAGCTCCACCCAGGCAGCCCAGGTGCTTATGACCGTGCCGGGCGCGTCTGGCGTGGCAGATGGGCTACTGCGCTCAGCAGCGTTTCAAGACAAGGATGCCGCGCCCATTGTCCCAGCCGTGCCGGGCGGCGTGGCGCCTGCCGCCGAACTACCGCGCAATACCGATCCGCTTTCCCCAGCGAGCCCGGCAAACGGTCTGAACGCTGGCATCGAGACGCTCGCCGCTGACGGCGCGCGCACCCCCGCATGACCGCAACGAAGAGGAAGACCATGACCACTGAAACCGCCCCTGCAGCAACCGAAGACGATGGTCTGGTGAACGCGATCGCGCGCGAGCAGAGCCGCACCTGAAACAGTTTCCAACCACAGAGGACCACACCATGAACATGCTCTTGAAGAAGCTCCTGTCCCGCTACATGGCGCCCGCCGGTGACGACGGCTCCGACACTGGCGGCGCCGACACCGCCGTCGAGGACCGTGGCGACGACTTCACCCCCACCGAAGACGGCGCGACCGCAGAGGATGGACAGGCTACCGATACTGACGGCGCCGCTGCTGGTGAGGATGCCGCAGCCGGTGCCGACGACACTGGCCAGGGCGGCGCTGATGCTGGCGAAGGCGCGGAAGATGAGCGCACCCACCGTGCCCCCGGGATCCCAAAAACGCGCTTTAACGAGGTTAACGAGCGCAAGAAGGCGCTGGAGTCTGAAAACGAGCAGCTGCGCCGCGAGCTGGCAGCGGCGCGCGCGGCAGAAACGGCGCAGAGCGCCGCTCCCGTCGCACCACCAGCATCTCAGCAGCAGGCCGAGGCAGCCGCCTTTGACGTGACCACGAAGGAACAGGAGTTCGTCTCGGCGCTGATCGACGGCGATACCCAAAAGGCCGCCAAGATCCGGGGCGAAATCAATGCGCACCTGGTGGATCAGGCGACCGAGCGGGCAGAGGGCAACATCGCACGGCGCAGCGCGGTGCAGTCCCTGAAGGCAGAGGTGGATTCCACTCTGGAGCAGTACCCTTGGCTCGACACTGCTGCTGGCGCGGACGCCCTGGAGTTGATCATGGCAGCGCGGGACCGCTCGATTGCCCAGGGCGTAGCGCCGCACCTGGCGCTGCGAGCCGCCGTGGCCAAAATCGCTCCCCGTTTCGCTCCCGAGGATGATCAACAACCCCCCTCTGGGGGCTTGTCTCAGGGGGCCGAGCGCGGCGACACTCGTTCCAGCAACGCGGTCAAGCGTGGGGCTGCCGATCAGGTGGCCCAACCTCCTGCGCTGCAGGTCGGCGTTGGCAATCGCGCTTCGCCCTCCGCGCGGGTGGACGTCGCGGCCTTGGATGACGAGCAGTTCGCTGCTTTGTCGCCAGCCGAGAAGTCCCGCCTTCGCGGCGACTGACCACCATGCCGGCCAGAACTCACCCATCTGGCTGGCCAATCTCCAGGGTGCACAGCGTCCACACGGCAGGACGGTAAACCGCCCGGCGCCTTGACCGCCTTCAACGTCATGTTTCCCGCATTGGCAGCGCACGCCTGAAGTCCGTAACCAATTCATGGAGCATGACATGCTGACCAATTTCGCGGCATTGACGCCGAAACAAAAACTGGTCTGGTCGCGTGATGTGTGGCAAGCCGCACGCGATCAGATGTTCATCAAGCGCTTCCTGGGCACGAGCGAGAACTCGATGATCCAGCGCATCACCGAGCTGACCAAGACGGAAAAAGGCGATCAGTGCCTGATCCAGCTGGTTGCCGATCTGGTCGAGGACGGCGTGATCAGCGACAACGAGCGCGAAGGCAACGAGGAGGCGATGCAGTCGTTCTCGCAGATCATCACCCTCGACCTGATCACGCACAGCGTGCGCAATAAGGGCAAGCTCGCCGAACAGCGCTCGGTCATCAAATTCCGCGAGATGGGCCGCAGCCGCCTGTCCTACTGGCTGGCCAATCGTGTCGATCAGCTCTCGTTCCTGTCGCTGTCGGGCATCAGCTACGCCTTCCAGAACAACGGTGCACCGCGCGTCGGTTCGCCGTTCCCCGGCCTGGCTTTCGCCGCCGATGTCTCCGCGCCTTCGGCCAAGCGTGCGCTGATGTGGGACGGCACCGCGCTCGCCGCGTCCAACACTGCCAGCATCACCACGGGATACGTGATCAGCTACAAGACCATCGTGGACCTGATCGCCTACGCGAAGGAGCACTACGTCAAGCCTCTGATGGACGGCGGCAAGGAGTACTACGTGTTCCTGCTGGCGCCCGGTTCGCTGGCGCAGCTCAAAAAGGACGCGGACTATCAGCGGGCCGTGGTCGCTACCGCAACCAAGGGTGGCACCGACTCGCCCTGGTTCACTGGCGCCACCGTGACGGTGGACGGTGCGGTCCTGCACGAACACCGCCTGGTTTACACGACCAAGGGCGCGGCCTCGGGCTCGAAGTGGGGCGCCGGCGGGCTGGTGAACGGCACGCGCTCGGTGCTCTGCGGCGCGCAAGCGCTCGCCATGGCCGACATCGGCCCCGCCGAGTGGGACGAGAAGACCTTCCAGTACGGAAGCCAGCAGGGCATCAACATCGACAAGATGTTCGGCCTGCTCAAGCCGAAGTTCTATTCGATCTACGACGGCTCGGAAGAGGACTTCGGCACCGTCACGCTGGACCACTACATCCAGTGACGCCAGAAGCGGGGCCTGTGGCCTCGCTTCGTCGCTCTTCCGGTAGCACTTCGCTCACCACTGTTCCACCTTGATGTTGAAGGAACCATCATGACCATCACCAAGAACTCCGGTCGCCAGGACCCCATTGCGGCCACTGCCGACTTCACCTTTGCCGATCTCACCAGCGGCGCCTATGCGGACGCTGTCGACGTCCCTCCGGGCGCGATTGTTGTCGGCGGCCACCTGGCCATCACCACGA
>ERZ778028.2976-NODE-2976-length-10855-cov-4.799074_pt1 | contig 10855 bp, 8 predicted proteins | sample MGYA00375758_ERZ778028 | MGnify/ENA primary metagenome ERZ778028 (study PRJEB29350, sample SAMN05389828) | bioreactor metagenome | isolation source: Thiocyanate bioreactor | place: South Africa: University of Cape Town | collected 2014-03-17 ... | reverse complement strand
TATCTCCGTAAGATTAAAGTTGATCAAAGTCTGAAGCTTAGAAACATCCAATATTAAGGAATCTACATCAACTCCCCTGCTAGGGACATAATCAACTTTAATATCCACATCAACGAGGCTGTCCAAAATCTTGATAATTTGGTTTATCGAATAACCTACACCGCTACCTATATTGATCACCTCATTCACAATATCGCTATTTACCAATTGATAAACTATTTCAGCCAAATCGTCGATGTATATATAATCTCTTACCGCATTGCCATCTCCCCAAACAGTTATAGGTTCCCCTTTTAATATCTTCCCTATTGAGACGGCTATAATACCCTGTTTACCATAAATATTCTGGCCATATCCATAAGGATTGGATGGCCTCAATATCAGATATTTAAGATTAGTACGTCGATGTTCGAATCCAATCATCTCTTCTAAAATATTTTTTGACAGGCCATAATAGGAAATCGGTTCTTTTTCGTCTCTTTCGAGGTGCAGTCTATTGCCCTTATTGTTCCCGTAAACTGTTCCTCCAGAAGAAAAATAAATAAACTTTATGTTATTCTCGGAACAAAGCTCCATTAAATACATCGTTGGTAAGATAATATTATTCATTTCGTTTTGGAAATGAGGAAGAGAGCTACCCGGTATTAATGTTGAGGCTAAATGTACGACAGTATCAATTTTATTATCCACTATTATCTTGAGTACTGTGGCTGAATCATTTATGTCTCCTTGGCACATTGTGATATTATCCTGATATGCCTTCAGTCTGTCAGTATTTGCTCTTTCAGGTTCTAAAACGTATATATAATATCTGTCATCTTCAAGAAAACGTTTTATCAGAGCCGATCCAATAAAGCCGGCGCCACCGATAAATAATATTCTGTTTCTCATAAGCTATACGGATTATAAATAAAATTATTTTAATAGTATCTCAATCAATAGGTTTGTTACGATGCTATTAAATAACTTCTCTATAGATTTTATTGGTGCCAGGGGAAGAATTCATTTCGGGAACAAGCATCCAAATCTCCAATCATTTGACCTGTATGAAAAAATTTCATGTTATTTACTGTTCAATGTATCTTTTATCAAAAGACAAAGCTTTTCAGAACTCCTTTCCCACGAATAATTCGAAATGTTAGCAATACCCATTGTTCGCAGCTCGGATCTAAGCTTTTCGTCTTTTGCCACTTTGACTAAAAGATTTGCTAATTCATTTTCGGAGAAGGGATCAAAATATAAGACGCTTTCTCCTAAAATTTCAGGCATACTGGCCTGATTTGAAGCAACTACAGGGCAACCACATGCCTGCGCTTCTAAAGGGGGAATACCAAATCCTTCATAAAAGGAAGGAAATATAAATGCAATGGCATTTTGATATAATTGAAGAAGTTCCGTATCATCAACTCTTCCTAAAAAATGTATGGAATTGTTTCGCTTGCTATCAATTCCATAATCGATTTTTTTAAAAGAGTCTATATCAGCTCCCCCAACAATATACAATTTAATATCATCCAAATGGCTACTCGCCTCCAGAAACGCTTTTATCAACCCATGGAAGTTTTTATGAAAGTTATGTGAGGATACGGCCAAAAAATATTGTGGTCTTCCACTTTCCCCATATTCAATAGGTGGATAAAACTTATGTCTATCAACAGCATTCGGAACAATAATAAATTTCTCATCCGCAATTCCGTAATATAAAGAAATTTCTTTTTGCGAAAAATTACTTACTGTGATTATTTTTTTTGAGTGCTTAAACATTAATGGCACCAATAGCTTGTATAATAGAGTGAACTTTCTCGAAAAACTTTGCGGATATCTTATATATGTTATATCATGATGTGTGACAATCTGATTGTTATAAAATATTGGAGCGGTGCTACAGAGATTAATCAACAACGGGCTTTTATTTTTGCGTAAAAACCTTAGAAGATCAATCTGCTCCCATAAATGTCCTGTTCTTTCTCCTACTATTTGCACTTCAAATTGATCAGCTAAATCATTATGAATTACATTTGGCGGTGCAACAAAAGACAATTGGGTTCCTAACATCTTCTTCAATGACAATGATATCTCAATAGCATATCGTTGAACTCCAGTAATGGGCTGAGTTAAGAAGCGGGCATTAACGATCAATTTCATATTTCTTCGAGTTATAAGTCAGGAGTTGTGTCTTTCTCTAATCTATTATCTTTTCCTAAATATAAGAGTTCATTTATTCGTTTTCCATTGAGAATCATTCCAATTATGAACCATGTAATTATTACTGCTGTAATTTCTTGGAAAGCTGGAAATACAAAAGAATATGCCGTCCAAGGTATAGAAAATAAAATGATTTTTTTATTTTCTGTTTTAAAAACAAGTATAAACAAGAAGAGGATAACAAACAAAATACCAATTATTCCAAAGCTGTTTGTATAAGATAAATAAGAATTCTCAAAAGTCAGGGAATGTTTTGACCGTGTTGAAAAAAACTCTCCACCCATCCCCAATATGACATGTTCACTCGAACTTTGAATACCTTTGCTAATAGCCGTTATTCTCATCAAGTCGGAATCCCCTTCGCCCATATTCTTATTTTTTTGCAAGGATATGAATATTTGAAGAAAGAGTACTACCACTAATGATGTAAAAATAAAAAACAAGTGCCACCTCTTCGGCCTACTAAGTGAGGTATATATTAACATGCATACTGAAAGCACGAATAATAATACACCGGCACGGGTATTACATGTGAAAATAATGTAAGTTGACAAGACAATGCATATAATTTTAAAGTATTTATTGAGGTGCTGATTGGTGAAAACAACCAGCAGCCCGAACCAGCAATATTGACTAAAGGACATTGGGCTGACAAAGAAATACCTGACTCGCATCAAATTATTCCTCATAGTAGCTAACACTCCACCCTCATCTGCAAAGGTATAGGCGTATTTTCCACTTTTTTCAAAGAATTCGGTCCATATAAAAGCTGAAATAAGAATTAAACCTATAATATAACAATCGAAAGTATAGTCTTTCACTCTTATATATCTGAAATATAAGACAAGAGGAAGACCCATAATAAGCCATGTAATATATTCAAAATAAGGCTTGATTCTAAACACCTCAAGAAGTAGAGTTGAAAAAATCAAAACAATATAAATCAAAATAAACTTATTCTTTACCAGGAGAAAAAATCCAAAGACAAAGCAAATGATATAAGTTGCATCTTTCCAATATGTTGCCTGCTGTGCTCCCGCTATTTTCACAGTTAGCATGTAGGCTGGCATAAACAGAAAATAGAATCGAATAAGATTGTAGAACAGCTTATTGATTCTTAATTTTCCTCCAGGGCTGCTCACTTCATCCGCTGAATATATATTCGTGAATTTTGTCATATCTGCTTTAATTACTTTTCTATCAATAAAAATAGCCGTTGTATAATTGTTTCCCAATTATACTTTTGTAAAAGGTTATCAATATTTACAAACGAACTCTTACCATTAGCACATTCAGTTATTGCTCTTATCCATTCAGTCTTATCCCAGCCATCAATGGTAATACCATAATCTTTAACAACTTCAATCATTGCAGAATTGTGCGGTGAAATTACTGGACAGCCACAAAACAGGGCCTCAAGCTGCGGCATTCCAAACCCTTCATTTAAGGATGTTGACACAAAACAAGTTGCGATGTTGTATAATAAAACTAATTCTTCGACATCTACATAGCCTGCAAAGCAAGTTGAAGTTTTGGGATAAGAAGGTTCATTTACGATGTTGCTTATTCCTGAGTTTTTCCAGCCTTTCGCTCCGACAATTAACAATTGTATTTCTGTCTTTAGATACAATTCGGGCATAAGACCCAGTAGAAAGCTCAGATTTTTTCTTGGCTCAAGAGACCCAACGAAGAGAATAAACTTGTCTCTAATTCCGTACTTCTCTCTTACCGAAATAGACTCAACACTATCTACTTCCCTTTTTTTAAAAACAGCAGTGTCAATAGAACATCCAACAAAGATTGTCTTGCATTTTCTTTCTGGAAAATAATCCTCTATTTTTCCTTTTGTATAATATGAATTAGCCCAAATTAAGTCTGCTTGTTTTACTGATCGATTAAAAATCAAGAAGCTGCTTATTCGATTATTGAGCTTCATTGTCTTTGCGTACTCAATGCTTACGACATCATGGATCGTAATAATTTTTACAATTCTCGAAGGGATTCCAAGAGGAATAGAAGGTGTTGGCGAATAATAAACATCCGCATTTAACCTCCTTAACATTATTGGCATCATAACGAGAAACCAGACAAGCCGAGGTAAAAACTTCATGAATAAAAGCGGGCATTCAATGATCTGCACATTTGGGGGAAAAATGGTTGAGAGGGAATGATGAAGGGGCTTTGGAATGAGAATATATATTTTAATATTCCCTCCCCCAACTTTCGACATGGATTCTATTGCTAATTTAAAAAAATTAGCAATTCCCATTATTTCTCCCGTTAGGGTTCTCCCATCAATAACAATATTCATAATTTACCACTTTTGCCATTATCGAGCAAAAAGTATTGGCTCTCTAATCTTGTTTTTACTCTTAAATATTTAATAAAGAAATAGTAGTGTTTTACACCAAAAATAAAGAGAACCAACTTAAATAGTGCATTAAATATTTGATCAATACGAGCTAAGTTGGAACGGTTTTCTTGTTTAATACCCAAATTGAAATCTTGCGTTTTATCTTTTGATATTAGCTTGTTACTCTTAAGTTTTTTATAATATATATTTGCAGCAGAGAATGGGTTTTCCTCTATCGAATTTTCCTTGAGATATTCTCTGTAAAGACGTCGATGGAGTGGTAGGATGATTTCCCCGTTGTCATAGCAGTTGAAAGAGTATTTGTATTTTGAGAATCTATCATAACCATTCCTGTATTCCAAGTTGGCATATTCCTCAATAATGGGAATAAATGAAGGAAAAACATCTATATTGAATCTTGGGTGTCTCCGATTAATGACAGTTCTATTATATGGGTCAAATCCTGAGAAGTGGAAAAAAAGTAATGGGTACTCTTTATTAGCCCTCAAGTCTTGTATCACATATTTACCGTTCTGAATCATTAGTTGCCTTTCATGTAAATTCCAGATAGCAATGTTTATTCCCGCATGATGAGAAATTAGGATATCATCTGGGAAAAAACCGGGAAGAAAATCTATCCATCTCTGATCTACATGCAAAGCATCTTCTTTGTCCGCATAACATTTACTAAATAATCGATTCTTCCACCATTGCACTATTTGTTTGCCAACTTCATTATTTCTAATTGCACCAAACCCTAGATTGTATATCCCAACAAACAAAAGTTCTTCCTCTGTTACAGCTCCTGTATATTCTGTTTCTATATGATTGTAATGAGGTGTAACCACCATTGAATAACTATCTAATGAATTGAATATCTCTTCCAAGCTGTCCGTCACATATATATCTGGATCAAGATAAATCACCTTGTCATAGCCTTGTTGAAATAGTTTGTGAAAACAAAAAGGCTTTATTGATGTAGAAAATTCTATAACATTATATTTGAAAGCCAAACTTTTCCAATTTGGCAACCAAGAATCATCAAGCTCAACAAGTTCAACATCGCTTACCTCTTCCATTTTTTCATCAGCAAGAAAAAGGAAAAAATCAACACCCTTATTATGCCTATAAATTGATTCTTTCAGAGTTAAGGCTTGGGCTAAATAATTTTTGGCACAGATAGTGAAAATTGCATTCATTATTTAATTATATAACAAAGGTTTTCGAAAACTTATTATTGTCTTATATTTCAATAATATAAACGGAATGAATCAATGGCTAACGGAACATATCTTAATCCAATCCTCAGGATATATTTCAGTCTCTAAATCCCTAACCAAGAATTTGTCAGGACAAATGACATTCTTGTTAGGATTATGGTTCAACCACGCCCCCCACCAGCCAAACGTACTATTGGATATTATGTTATGTTTGCAAGAACTCATTAAGAAAAGGTCTTTCCATGAATCTTTTCCTTTATTGTTCTCTATATAAAACACCTCATTTTCTATTTTAATATTTTCCTTTACCCATTCCATTTCATTAGAAAAAATAAAAAATACTGGATTGCCAACAAGCGAACAGATCTTTTCAATTGCGTTTTTATAATAAGAAATATTGCAAACGCTTCCAAAAAGATTGTAATTTGCCTCATCATAAATATAATCCCCGCGCCTTATATGGATAGATACACTATTACTTGTACTTATCTTTTCTATAATTTCATCATTGATGGGATCACTTGGGATTTCTTGGAATCGATAAAGTTTTTTTATATCCGATATAACATTCTTAAAAAATTTCTCACAATGCCACCCTCCAAAATAAAAACTAACTCCTTTTGATTTATTTAAATATTCTGGATAAAAACGATAATCAAAATTCTCGTTTATTATTCGAATATTTATTTTTCTTAATATGGTTTTTATTGGATTGGTTAGGTATTTATACTTGGAAGTCATCCCAATCTTAAATAAAAATTTTAAGGCAGCTCCATATATAGGTTCTTTACACTTGATTCCAAAAACTTTTTCGAGCTCAATGCCATTATGTTGCTGACACATTACAATAAGCTTTGTCGATGAACTGATTTTCTTCTTTTGCTCATAGAATGCATACTGCGACATCTGATTTCCTAACCCATTAAAAATTATTACGACATCCATCCTTTAATAACTTAACTATTTTTTCTAATAAATTTGGCGGGATTTCCTCCCCATATTTCAAAATCTGGAATATCTTTTGTCACAACAGAGCCTGCGGCAATTATAACATTTGAACCAATATTTACACCTTTGAGAATAATTGCATTCATCCCAATAAAAACGTTATCGTTGATAATTACATCAGAACTCTTCATATGAATCTCATCTTTAGGCGTATGCCAAAATTCCGGATTTAGGGAATGGAAGTCAGAATCTACAATCGTTGAACCGCCGCCAATCATAACGTTATTCCCTATCCTGATGAATTTTGTAGCTACTATGGTCGTATTACTCATCCCTACTTTATTTCCAATGATCAATTGAGCGTCACTATAAACTAATAATTTACATCTATTGCATCTCCCTAAAGTAGAGGATTTCGCGGTGTTCACTAATGAAACTTGATTACCGAATGAACATCTACCGTTCTTTTTCACTTGAAAAATTGGAATCCCTACAGAACGAAATGTACGTACCGATCTTCTTGAATTAAAAGACACTTTATTGAACTTGAAATAAATTAATGTCCATATTGTACTTAATATTAGCAATATATTCATAACCGTTAAAGATTTCAGACTTAACTATATTTATACCGTAAAAAACTATTTTTGTGAATATCAAACAAAATAATTTATCAATGTTAAAAAATTTAGAATATAATAATTATTTAAAAACAATGATCGCAAATCTTATTGACAATTTCCTTAAACATGATATTCAGTATTAACTTTTCTATAAACAAGCCAAATGAAAAAAGCTGTAATCGAAATATTTGCCGATAATATTACAAATACATTTATAATATTCTGCATTGATGCAATCACTGTGATAATATCTATGGCCAAGATGCAAATAGGATAAAGATTTAATTCTTTTATAATCGACAGAGTTTCTTTTGCATTCAAAGCTGTAATCAAATACCAAGAACCAACAATAACCGCTATCATCCATGTCAAAACTATTCCAGATCCACCAATATAATAACCAAATATAAAACCAAAGACAAGATTTATGCTTAACACTATAACTTGAGATATAATAATGGGACCAAGTCTATTTATTGATAATAAATTGAAATATGTTGGAGCTGACAACAAGTTGATAAACATACAAATCGAGATCAGCAAGAGTACATTTGTAAAAATGGGTTCGTTATGGCCAATCCATATTTTCGAAATTGGAGTTCCTATAATGTTTATAATTGACAAAACAATTAATGAAAAAAAGAATACTCCTGCAAAGCTTAAACTTAAAACCGAAAATCTTCTTTTGGATGTTGAATCAACGCTTTCCTTAACCAGTAATGGCATCAAACTCTGATTTGCACTAACAATTACCCCCCTAATCTGCATTACGAGTTTGTTTGCCATTTCATAGTATCCGGCAAAGGCCAATCCCCCAAATTTGGAGATAAGCATTTTTGTAACAGGTTCATTAAGCATACCTGTCAAGGATGTAAGTTGAAATTTTACCCCGTAGTTAAAAATTTCTTTGAAAATAGTCTTATTGAATCTCCATTTGAAGGGATTGTGCTTTATCAACCGGGCACCAAAAATGAGACAAAGGCACAAAGACAAAAATGACTGAATGACTTGTGCCCAGACAACGCCGATAAGTCCAAATAATTTCACACTAAATATTGTAAGAATCAAGAAGACAAGGGACGAAAAAGAAAAAATACTATTTCTTATATAGTTCTTTCTAAAGCCATCCAATATAGATCCGTAAACACCGGCCAAAGAGTTTAGAAAGACACAAAACAAAGAAAAAGGCAATAATTCCCTTGCGATTGGCAGATAACCGGTTTCTATAATATTAGCTAATAAGAAATATGCTATTGGCCATATAATAAAGCATATAGGTATAAAAATAATAATATTAAGCACAATGCCAGTGAAAATGAGTTGAGGAATCCTACTTAAATTGTTCTTATGCTCGTATATCGCTACATATCTAACCATTGAAGTTGCTATTCCTAAATCTGCAATATTGGCAAGTGAAGAGGTTGACATAACAACAGACCAAACCCCAAGCATCTTAACCCCTAATGCATTCAGAAGGTACTTATATAGAAAATAATAAATAACGCCTATAAGTGCAACTTGTCCTCCTGATGTGATTATATTTATTATTGTTTTTTTATTACCATTCATAAGAAAGTGATAAAATCATATTTGTTTTAGATCCACCAAATTTCTGCACAACTTTCTTTCAACTCCTCCGCAACTTTCCCTCAAAACCACGTTACCTTTCCCCCAAAACCACAGCAGGTTTTGAAGAAAACCACGTATGGTTGTTCAAAAGATGCGAGGCACACAAACGGAAAGAAAAATGCCCCGTCATCCTTGCTGTTGGATATTGGCTGAGATAATCAGCCTCAGGAACGTTGACTCTACTTTCTTGAACCCGGCGTTGTTGACCGCATTCTTGATGCGGTCGCCCGGGCGATAGTTGACGAAAACTTCCTTGATGATGGTCTGGGTGACTTCGGCTTCTGTGTCCACTCCTTTGCTCGACAAGGCAGGATAGAGTGAACCGAGCTTCTCCAGGCGGGCAATTTTGCCTTCGGCCTGCTTGTCCTGTATCACATTCTCCAAGGCGATGATGACGCCCCGGATGTGGGATTCGGAAAGGGCACTGAATTTTTCAATCTCTTTAGTCAGCTCATCGATGGTTGTTTCGCCTGTGGTGACTATGGAAGTATAGAATTCCTTCACGCCTCCTCCAACAACTCCGGGTTGTCCTTTCTGTATGATTCTGTATCGTATGCCCATAGAAAACTGTGTTAGTAGTTTATGAAATTTGTAATTTACTCCGTTTGTTATCTTGCAAGTATCTTTCCACTACAAAATTAACGTTTAATAATTGCCTATCAAAATAACGGCTGATTATTAACTAAATTGTTTCTGCCATGTTTTATCTCATCCGATCTGTCGCGGACCGATGTATGATACAAATTCGGCCTCTTGCGAAGCTTATGTTCTTTTCTCCGTAAGTTCCGCTACGCTACACATACGGTTAAGTATGATGCTGTCCCGGCGGGACTACGTTGCAGATCCGGTTATGCGCTTGTCGCCTCTGTGAGGCTACGAACCTGCTCCTCCATCTACGGTACCCTATCGTCGATTGCTCACTTCCGTAAGTCCCGCTGCGCTTCACATACGGTTAGGCATGATGCCGTCCCTGAGGGACTATGGCTCTATCCTTCCTGCGTAGAGTCCTCCGCCATCCGGGACTTCTGCCCTTTTCCCCGCAGGGGATAGATGATGCTTAACCGCGGGTGGACACAGTGCAACCCGTGGAGGATGACACCGTAGCCAACGCAAAGCCCTGCAAGGGCGGCATTGTGATTAGCAGCGGCTCCTTCAATCCTCCAGTTTTTCCACACTGTATCTTTCCAGCGCCAGTTCTACGATCTTGTGCATGTCGTAGTATTTGTATTCGGCCAATCGGCCGCCGAAGATATATTTTGATTCAGCATCAACAAGAGCCTTATACTTCGCATATAACTTGTTGTTTTCTTCATCGTTGATGGGATAGTAAGGCTCCATGCCATCTTTCCATTCGGTGGAAAACTCTTTCGACACTACTGTTTTGGGACAAGCCTCTACTTCATCACCAAACATTTCAAAATGTTTGTGTTCGATAATGCGGGTGAAAGGTACATCTTTTTCCGTATAATTGACCACCGCATTTCCCTGAAAATTAGGCATGTCGTAAACATTTGTCTCGAAAGAGATGGTGCGGTAGGCCAATTTGCCGAATCGGAACCCAAAGAATTCGTCAATTGCTCCAGTGAAGACGATCCTGCGGGCTAAGGATTCGTAATATTCCTTGTTTGCGAGGAAATCCACATCGCATTGCACTTCTATACCTTCCAGCAGGCCGTCAATAAGCTTGTTGTAGCCGCCGATGGGTATTCCCTGGTAGCGGTCGTTGAAGTAGTTGTTGTCAAACACCATGCGGACAGGAAGGCGCTTGATGATGAATGCGGGTATTTCTGTACAAGACCGCCCCCACTGCTTTTCGGTATATCCTTTGATGAGCCGTTCGTAAATGTCTTTTCCTATCAGCGATATGGCTTGTTCCT
>ERZ778028.2969-NODE-2969-length-10882-cov-4.113051_pt1 | contig 10882 bp, 5 predicted proteins | sample MGYA00375758_ERZ778028 | MGnify/ENA primary metagenome ERZ778028 (study PRJEB29350, sample SAMN05389828) | bioreactor metagenome | isolation source: Thiocyanate bioreactor | place: South Africa: University of Cape Town | collected 2014-03-17 ... | reverse complement strand
ACAAACGAAAAATGGGTAAAAACACCTTGAACCTTGGGTTGCAAGTGGGAATGGCCAGTGTGGGATTCGACGCTACCCGGCTCTACAACCCGCAGAGTGCCGCGCACTCTGCCTCCGACCCGGCCATGCCAACTGCCAGTGAAAAAGCTTCGGTGCTCGATGCAGGCCTGGGAGCCACGTGGCTTGCCCCGAATTACTACGTCGGGCTCTCATCTGCTCATGTTCTTGCGCCCAAGTACAATCTGGGCGAAAACTTTTCTTCGCACATTCCCCGCACATATTATTTGATCGCAGGAGGCAATATTAACCTTTCTAATCCGTTGTATCAGATACAGCCTTCCACATTGGTAAAGTATTCCGGAAATGTGTGGCAGATGGACTTAACGACAAGATTTGTTTACAATAAATTGTTTAACGCAGGCATTTCTTGGAGAAAGGACGATGGGTTTGTTTTCCTTTTGGGGGCGTCGATCAAGGGGTTCAACGTGGGGTATTCGTATGACTGGTCCACTTCGGCCATATCTGTTGTCAGCGGCGGATCGCACGAATTGTATGTGACCTACAGTATGCCCATCGATTTGGACAAAAACAAGAGGCGTAGTTCTAAGAGCGTGAGGATTTTATAATAAAACGAAAAGAAGATCGATGCCGGGTTTAGCCCGATAAGTCGATTGCATAGACAAGAAATATGAAAAAAGGATTTTGGATGTTTGCCGTGGGTTTATTGATGTACGCATGCGGCAATCCGGCAGGTTCGAATTCTGTTGGTGGCGAGCTTACCGGTGTCGGCGGTTCTTCTTGGGCCGAGCCAGCCCCCTTCGGGATGGTGATGGTTTCCCGGGGAGCTTACGAGATGGGTACGTCGGAGAATGACTCCTTGTGGGGAATCATCGCAAACAACAAAGGCGTTTCCGTGGACGGTTTCTGGATGGACGACACCGAAATCACCAATTCGGAATATCGCCAGTATGTTTATTGGGTGCGCGATTCCATCATCCGCGAGAGGTTGGCCGACCCCGCATTTGGTGGAGACGAGACATTCAAAATCACGGAAGATCGCTATGGGGATCCTGTCACTCCTTTCCTTAACTGGAGAAAACCCATTCCTTCGCGAAATGTCAATGAAGACGAACAGAAGGCCATCGGTAGCGTTTACGTCACCAATCCTGTCACGAAGCAACGGGGACTCGATGCCTCCAAAATGAATTTCCGCTACGAGTGGTTCGACTACACCGAAGCTAACAAGCGCAAGAATAGGCTAAACCCCGAGGAACGCAATCTGAACACAGACCTTCCTGTGGACAACAAGCCTGTAATGATATCCAAGGACACAGCGTATATTGATGAAAACGGGAAGATCGTCAACCGAACTGTCACCCGTCAGTTGAGTAGCCTGTTCGATTTCCTGAACACTCGCATTGTGAATATCTATCCCGACACTACCTGCTGGGTAAATGACTTCAACAACGCATACAACGAGCCCTATGTCAGACTATACTTCTCTCATTCCGGATACAACGATTACCCTGTTGTGGGTGTCACCTGGGAGCAGGCAACCGCTTTCTGCGAATGGCGGACCGCTTTCCTCAAAATGGGTGCAGGGCCGAGGGGGCGCGACATCGAACCTTACCGCTTGCCAACGGAAGCCGAATGGGAATATGCCGCCCGTGGAGGCAAAACCGAAAACAAATATCCCTGGGACAGCAACAATTCGAAAGACAACAAAGGCTGCTTCATGGCGAATTTCAAGCCCGGAAAAGGCGACTATACGGGTGACGGAAGCTTGATTACAAATAGAGTGGGAACTTTCGCCCCTAATAGTTTCGGCCTCTACGACATGGCCGGGAATGTGGCCGAATGGACATCCACTACTTACACCGAATCGGGTACAAAACTGATGAACGACATGAATCCCCAGCATAGCTACAATGCTGCCAAGGAAGATCCGTATGCCCTGAAGAAAAAGGTGGTGAAAGGTGGCTCCTGGAAAGATGTTCAGAAATTTATCCGTTCCGACATGCGGGAAAGCGAATATCAAAACCAGCCTCGTTCCTACATCGGTTTCCGCTGTGTGAGAACACAAGTGGGGTTTGCCAAATCGAGAAAATAACCTGAATTCAACTTTCCTGCAAAAATATAGGATCATGGGAAAAAAATATAGAAGATATAAAAATGCATTGGAAAAATTTCTTGCCAGCGATGCCGGGCGACGTTTTTTCCATATTACGTACAGTGTCGGAGCGGCTATCGTGCTGCTTGGGGCGCTTTTCAAACTCAACCACTATCCGTTTGGAAATACGGTGCTTTTGGTGGGGTTAGGTACCGAAGTCTTTATATTCTTGATCTCGGCTTTTGACAGGCCCATCAAGGAATATCCGTGGGAAGAAGTTTTTCCCGAGTTTGCAACCCCCGAACAGTTGGAACAGAAGAAATTCTACGAACAGCGCAAGCGTGAAAAGGAGCAAGAGGTTTTGTCCGATTCTTCTGCAGAGAGTGATCTGCAGCCGGGATCTTCAGCCAAAGGCAATGTAACTACCTACTACCCTTCGCAGGCGGCAAATTCCGCCTTGGGAGAAGCCGGTCAAGTTGAGCCCCAAGCCATTCCGGCAAATGCCAGAAGCTCTGCTCAGGGTGGACAAGTGGTTGTCATCCCGCAGGCAGCAGCCGTTTCGCAAGTGTTGGGCGAGGCCGGAATACCGTCATCGGAAAATGCCGCCAGCGACGTGCCGGGAGGACTCACTCCTGACATGGCATCGGCATCCGAAAACTACATTTCCCAAGTGAATCGTATGAGCGAGAATGTGGAGAAATTCAACGACTTGACTCAGTCGCTCAACCAGTTGTCGGACGTACTCGTGAACTCGTTCAAGCATATTACCGACAATTCCGAAGGCATCGGAGCCAGCACCAAAGGCTACGTGTCGCAGATGGAGAACCTGAACCGAAACATTTCGGGACTGAATACAATCTATGAAATCCAGTTGAAGGGAGTTAGCAGCCAGATCAACGCCATCGACCAAATCAATGCCGGCCTCGACCGGATCAAAGGCCTCTACGAAGGGGCGATTCCGGATAGCGCCGTGTTCCGTGCAGAAACCGAAAAATTGGCACAGCAATTGAAAGACTTGAACCTCGTGTATGCCCGTATGTTGCAAGCGATGACGGTGAACATGTCCATGGGCGCAGGCTTTTCAGGAAATACAATAATAGATACGAACAAAGAATAATAGTCAACGCGAGTTTATTGCCTTAGCCGGTGTTGAATGTTGATTAAAAAGCGAATAGATGGCAACCAATAGTCCGAATTCTCCAAGACAGAAAATGATAAACCTCATGTACCTGGTATTCATAGCCTTGATGGCGATGAATATCCCGGCCGAGGTATTGGATGGGCTTGTGATGGTGGAAAGCAGCATTGATTCTTCCATAAAGAATACCGCGAGCCGCAATCAGCTGATTATGGAAGAATTTCAGGATGCTTACAATCAAAATAAAACCAAAGTTGGCCCTTGGTATGAAAAGGCATCGGACTTTAAAAAGAAAACAGATTCCATTTATTATGCGGTTCAATCCCTGAAGCTGCTCATCGTGAAAGAGGCAGATGGGGAAAAGGCTACTTTGGCGGATATAAACCACAAAGACGACTTGAATGCACCTGGAGTGGTGATGCTTTCTCCGCTGACCCACCGGGGGAAGAACCTCCGGCTGGCTGTCGATACCTACCGGAAACTTGCCATGGGCATGATTTCAGATCCGGGAAAAAAGAAAGTGGTCGAGCAAAATTTGGCGACCATCGCCCATGGGAATGCCGCCAAAGAGGGTAAGAATTGGGAAGCATCGCTTTTCGACCAAATGCCGGTGATTGCATCGATCACCATGCTTACCAAGTTGCAAAGCGATATACGGCAGACGGAAGGGGAAGTCCTCTCCAGCCTTTTGGCCAACGTGGACATAGGCGACTTCCGTGTCAACCAGATAAATGCCTACGTGGTGTCTAAGTCCAACATCATCATGAAGGGCGGAAGCTTCGAGGCGAACCTCATCCTTTCGGCCGAGGATTCGACAAAACGGCCGCGCTTTTTTGTCAACGGAAGATATTTGGACGGAGGGTTGCGTGGAATCTACCGCGCAGGAACCGGTGCTGTCGGCACATTCCCTGTCAAAGGTTACGCAGAACTTACCCGCGGTGACGGCTCAATCTTGCGACGTGAATTCTCGAGCGAATATACCGTCATAGAACCCATGGCAACCGTTGCTCCCGTGTTGATGAACTTGCTCTATGCCGGGATTCCCAACGAACTGAGCATTTCCGTGCCGGGAGTTCCAAGCCAGAACGTTTCCGCCACGATGCAAAACGGATCCTTGACGCGCGATGGCAACAGGTGGTTTGCCCGCCCTGCCCGTGTAGGTCAGGAGGCTACTATTGTGGTCACGGCGAAGGTTGGCGATCGCACGCAGGAAGTGGCCCGCAAGCAGTTCCGGGTACGCGCTTTGCCCGATCCGACTCCTTTCATCGAATACGAAGATGGCGGTAATCAGAAGAAATTCAAAGGAGGAAGGGTCTCGAAAGCCGTTCTGGTTGGAGCATCGGGTCTAAAGGCGGCGATAGATGACGATTTCCTGAATATATCATTCACGGTACTGAGCTTCAGTACTATATTTATTGATGGAATGGGAAATGCGATTCCGGAGGTGTCGAGTGGGTCTAATTTCTCCGAGCGTCAAAAGGAACAGATCAAACGTTTGTCGAGAGGAAAGTATTTCTTCATTTCGAGTGTCCGGGCAAAAGGTCCCGACGGAATAGAAAGGGACATTTCCCCGATGGAGGTTAGAGTAAATTAATGCGAATAAGTTGATGAAGATGAAACATATTCTTGCCATAATGATAATTGCGCTTGCGGGGCAGGTGTTGACGCTTTCGGCTTCGGCACAAGAAACCGCGCGTGACCGGATCAACCGCCGCAACAATGCGCAGCAAGCTGCGGCTAATGCCGTTCCCCAACTGTCGGTGAGGGCAGCCAACATGAATCAGTCGATGACCCAGGATTTGAGCAATGTGCGTTGGATGCGCGAGATCTATCGCCTGGTGGACTTGAACAAAGAAAAAAATGCTCCCTTGTATTATCCTGTGGAGCCGATTGGCGACAGGATGAATTTCTTTACCATGATTTTCAGGTTGTTGGCTTCGGGGAGTATCAATGCCTACGAATTTCTCGATGGGAAAGAGATCTTTACCGATCAATATCAGATCAAATTCAAGGAAGGTTTTCTTGATAGGTTCAAGATTCTCTACCACGAAGAAGGCGGCAAGTATGTTGTCGATGATAGCGATGTTCCCAGCAACGAAGTGACTGCTTACTATGTGAAAGAAGCTTGGTATTTCGATCAGTCGAACTCCGTGGTGGATGTCAAGACGTTGGCCATTTGTCCGGTATTGTATCGTCAGGATGACTTTGGAACAGTGGCGATCCCCACTCCGTTGTTTTGGCTTCCTTATGAAAACATCCGCCCTTATGCTGCCCGCATGCCGATTATTACCTCCAGCTTGAACAATGCCTCTACTGGCACGGTGGATGATTTTTTCCGTAAACGCTTGTTCCAAGGGGAAATCTACAAGACCACCAACATGAAAAATCAAGCCTTGGCGCAACTTTATCCGAACGACACGATCCGGAAAAAAGAGCAGGCCAAAATTGAAGCACAATTGTCGCAGTTCGAGAAAAACTTATGGGCCACTTGTGCCGAATGCGACAGCCTCTCGCATCTTGCCCAAAAAGAGCCGGTGAAGGCTGCCTACAAATCGGGTAACGGAAAAAAACGGACGAACGAGCCTCTTGCGGACAAGAAATCGAGCACGCAGAAGTCGAGTGTGCAGAAATCGAGCGGCAGCCAAACAAAATCGAGCACCAGCTCAGCCCCCAAAAGGAGCATGAGGAACAGACGATAAGCTTCGCTTTTGATCTTATAGTGTAAGGAATTTCCTTCGATTAGGCTTTTCAAAGCTATGATCGAAGGTTTTTTTTACTGTGCAAGATGCAGGTTCCTTGGTGCAGGCTGTGGTTCAAAGCTAACAGTTGGCGTTCTGGCTATGCGGTAGGAAATTTACCGTCTCGGAGAAAGCTTACTTTAATATGTTAAAAGAGCCGATTTTGTTTTATTTGTGAATTGTTTTTTGCAACTTTACTCTATCTATAATAACCTTAATATCAAAATTCTATGAAGCAGTTTCGAATCACAATTACAGTGTGTGTATTTCTGCTTGTCGGGTTATTTCTCACCCCGGTTTTTGCTCAAAGCGGCAACTCAATATTTACCGTGAGCGGTATCGTGAAGGATCAGAAAACTAACAAGACAATCGAGTACGTGAATGTCAGTGTCAAGGGTAGCAATGTAGGCACCATCACCAATGCGGATGGTACATTCTTGCTGAAAGTGCAACGCAGCAATCAGCCCCGGATCCTTGAGATCTCCTCCTTAGGGTATGCAACGGCTCAGTTCACCATGGAAGAAACCGATGCAAGCAACAAGGTGTTCTTTCTCCAGCCCAATTCTGTCATCTTGAAAGAGGTAGAGGTGGTGAAAGTGGACCCGAAGGCGGTTGTGGAGCAGGCAATCAAGAAAATACCGGCAAACTACAACAGCCATCCCTCTTTGAATATCGGATTCTATAGGGAAACTGTGCAGAAGGGAAAACGTTTTATCCACATATCGGAGGCCGTGGCCAAAGTGCTCAAGTCTCCCTATGCCGACAATTCTGTTGAAAAAGATCGGGTGAAGGTGTTCAAGGGCCGAAAATTACTCAGCCCCAAACTCGATGACACCCTGGCCGTGAAATTGGTGGGCGGACCCACCCAAGGGGTTTACCTTGATGCGGTGAAGAACCCCGATGTCTTTGCAAACGACCTCCAGTACTACAGTTTCAGACTCAACGATTATGTGACCATCGATGGACGGATGCATTACGTGATCTCTTTTGTTCCGGCCGTCAAAATAGACGATCCTCTCTGCAGTGGCCTGCTCTACATCGACAAGGAAAGCTACACTCTTTCGCGTGCCGAACTAAATCTGGACATATCCGACAAGGACAAGGTCACGAAGCGGATCTTGCAGAAGAAACCAGCCGGGTTGAGGTTTACCCCCACGAAGGTGTCTTACCTGATTAATTATAAAAAAACAGGGAGCTTCACTTCGCTGAGCTACATCCGCTCTGAAATAAAATTTAAGTGCGACTGGAAGCGCAAGCTGTTCGCCACAAACTATACGGTGATTTCCGAATTTGCGGTCACAGACAGGGACGATAGCCCAACCGAAACGATTGGGGGAAGAGATTCTTTCCGTAGCGATGATATCTTGTCCGACAAAGTGGAAAGTTTCTACGACGAGAAATTTTGGGGCGACTACAATATTATCGAACCTACAGAATCGTTGGAAAAAGCGGTGCTCAAGCTTAAGAAGGTGTATAAATAATTTGAACAGGCAATAGAACCAGCAAAGTGCGGGAACCGAAATGGCTCTTCGCACTTTGTTTTTTATTCTAACCCAGAAAAAGAGATAGCTCTGTTGTTCGGTCGGCGTGTAGCGGCTACGGGGTCATTCGACATACTCTTTTGGCGTTTTTCCAAACTCAGCCTGGAAGCATTTAGAAAAATAGGAGTGGGAAGAAAATCCCACCATGTACATCACTTCTGCCACGGTGAATTTCTTTTGCGAAAGCAGCATCGCCGCCTTCTTCAGCCTTACCGAACGGATGAATTCCACCGGTGCCATTCCTGTCAATTGCTTGACCTTCCGGTATATCTGTTTTGAACTAATTCCCGAGACTGTGCTTAGTGCATTCACATTCAAATCGGAATCGCTGAGCTTTTGCTCGATGATCTCGATGATCTCCGAAAGGAACTTTTCATCGCTCGACACTACTTCCTCTTTTTTCGGGGTAGTGATTGCCTCTAACCGCAGTTTTTCCTGCATCTGTTGTTGGCTGGCAATCACTTGCTCCACTCGCGAAAACAGCAGTTGCGGGTCGAATGGCTTGGAAACAAATGCCTCCACATGCAGGGTTAGGCTTTCGAGTTCGGTGTCACGGTCGTCTTTGGCTGTGAGCAGGACGATGGGGATCACTGCTGTTTGTGTGTTCTTCTTTAGTCGTTTCACCATCTCCAGGCCATTCATCACGGGCATCATGATATCCGAGATTATCAATTTGGGATGGACCTTTTCAGCCAGTTCCAATCCGATTTTTCCGTTTTCTGCCACTTTGCAGCGGTATTTCTCTGACAAAAGGTTGAGGATGAATTCCGCTATTTCGGGTTCGTCTTCCACAATTAGTATTTCGGGTTCGTCTTCCTTTCCAGATTCAGCGTTTGTTTGGGCGGGGATGTTTTCCATAGCATCTCCCAATCCGGGCAAAGACACGGTGAAGGTAGTTCCCTGATTTTCTTCCGACTGCACGCTTACCGTTCCGCCGTGCTGCTCTGCATATTTTTTGACGATGTAGAGGCCGATACCACTTCCTTCTTTTCTCCTGGCTGTTTTTGAAGACTGGTAGTAGCGCTCGAAAATATAGCCTGTCTCGTTGGCTGGCACGCCGATGCCAGTGTCGCTGACCATAATGGCTAAGGTTTGATTGGTCGTATTGTAGTTCAAACGCATGGACACCTGCCCACCGTCTGGCGTGAATTTGCAGGCATTGGAAAGCAAATTGGAGAGCAGGGCTTCCATTTTGAGGGTGTCCACCATCAGGTAGAGTTGCTGTTGATTGCTACTGAAAGAAAAGTCTATGTTTTTCTCCTTGACATCTTCCTGAAACATCGAGAAAATACTGCGGGCAAATTCCACAAACTCCATTTTTGCCAGCACCAGATTTGGACTCAGGTTTCCTTCGTTCCGGTTGAAGTCCAGCACCTGCCTTATCAGCGAGTTTAGTTTCAAGGCGTTCCGCTGGATTGTCTCTAATTGTCTTTTCTTGGAAATGTCTTTTGTCTCCGACAGCAGTTTGCTTACGGGTGCTATAATCATGCTCAACGGAGTCTTGAATTCGTGCGACACATTGGTGAAGAAATCTAATTTGAGATTTGTCAACTCCACCGTTTTTTCCTTTTCAATGCGTTCTATCCGCAAGTTGTGCTTCACCCGGAAAAAATTAGCTGTCCACAGCAACAGACTCATCGCTGCCGCCACGTAGAGCAGTTTGGCCCAGATGGACAAGTGCCAGGGTGGGGAAATGGTGAAGTTGAACTCTTTGCCGCCAGGTGCAGGTTTGCCCGATTCGTCGAGTTTGCTTATCTCCAAGGTGTAGCCGCCATACGGCAGGTTGGAGAAGGTTATCCGGTTGACATTCTGCTTCAATACGCTCCAATCCTTGTCCAACCCTTTCAGACGATACGCAAATTTGGCAGCGCCTTCGTCCGAATAATTCAGGTCGGAGAATTCGAAGGTCAGGTTGTTTTCCTGATAATCGAGTGCCAAATCCGAAAGGTAGCGGATGCTTTGCTTTGCCGGCTGAATGTCCGCAGCCAATAATTTGTTATTGATATAGAGGCCAGTTAGCACAACATGGGAAAAAGCGGAAGATTCCTTCAGTACATTGTTGTCAAGGATCATGATCTGGTCCACCCCTCCCAGATATACTTTCTTGTTTTCCCGGTCGTAATACAGGCACGAATAGGATTTGTTGGGGATGTTGAGCCTCCTGATCCGAAAACTCTTTTTGTTCACCGCCAAGATGCCGTCCACCGTTGAGACCCAAATGTCTCCTTCCACTTCATGGAGCGCCATCACCTCGTTTTGTCCGTATGTGTCGAACCGAATAAATTCCGAGCGATTGTCTATCGGGTTGATTCTGGTCAAACCGTTGGTGGTGCCCAGCCACATGAAGCCGTCTGAATCCCTAATTATGTAGTTTGGGTTTTGTCTATTTCCCTTTGGGCCGATTTCGATTCTCTCGATTTTTCCCGAGCGAGGGTCGATCTTGTTGATTCCATTGTTGTAGAGGTGTACCCACACTTTGCCCATGTTGTCTTCCACAATCTGGTTGACGAAATTGCCAGACAATCCGTTCTTGGTCGAATAATTTTTTTCCGCCATATATGTCCCCGGCGAATTCATCAGTTTCTTCTTGTCAACAACGAATATCCCGCCTAAACAAGTTGCTACCCAAAGCTTTCCCCGGCTGTCTTGGAACATGTAGTATGACCAGTTGGAATTGAATGTTTTCGAAGAGTCAACGATCGAGTAGTGTACAAATTGTTTCTTTTGATAATCATAGCGGTTTATGCTGCCGTCCGTAGCTATCCAAAGGTTTTGGTCGGGGTCTTCATAAATGTAACGTATTCTATTGTGCGAAATCGGATATTTGGCGTCCCCCATTTTATACCACAACGCTTCGCCGGACTGATTGGCGACAGAATTGGCCATTATCAGCCCGTTAGTGCCACCGAGCCAGAAATTATGGCGGGAATCCTTGAAGATTGAATAAAAACGGTTACCGTCGCCCACGCCCGTTATGGAGGCAATGGGAACCGGCTGTAGCGATCTGTTGAAGCGGGCGAGCGATATGCCGTTGTCGGTGCCCATCCAGATGTTGCCGTTCTTGTCGGCAAATACGCTCCAGACAATGTTGTTTATCAGAGAGGCACTGTTGCGCGAGTCGTGCAGGGAATGTTCCACCCTGTTCCGGTCTCCGTCGTAGCAATACAAGCCGTTGTCGGTTCCCAGCAGTAGGTTGTGGTTGTCATCCAAAGCCAGCGACTTGATGGAATTGTCGTGGAATGCACTGATCTCTTCCACCTGGTTCAGGGTTGGATGGTATTTGTATAGTGCGCCTTCCGTACCCACCCAGATGGTGCCCGTCCGGGTGTCTTCAAGCAGTGAATTCACAAGAACT
>ERZ778028.2967-NODE-2967-length-10900-cov-4.517566_pt1 | contig 10900 bp, 8 predicted proteins | sample MGYA00375758_ERZ778028 | MGnify/ENA primary metagenome ERZ778028 (study PRJEB29350, sample SAMN05389828) | bioreactor metagenome | isolation source: Thiocyanate bioreactor | place: South Africa: University of Cape Town | collected 2014-03-17 ... | reverse complement strand
GCGGCGGCGGAAATGCAGGACCGTCTGTTCCGCCAGCTTGGCGAATGGGCCATGCTGCCCGACGAAGACTTGCGCGCCAGGATCGCGGACATCGGCGGCGACGCGCATGGCCCGCTGCCGCAGGCGCGGCGGCTGTTCGCCAGCGCGCTGGAAACCCCCGGCGGATTGAAGGTCCTGACGCTGCACGCCTTCTGCCAGGTGGTGCTGTCGCGCTTTCCCATCGAGGCGGGCGTGCCGCCCGCCTTCGAGGTGCTGGACGACGGCTCGGCGCGCGAAATGGTGGCCGAGGCGCGCCAGCGGATGCTGGAACGCGCCGGATCGGGCGACGTCATGCTGGCCGCCGCAGTGGCGCTGCTGGTGACGGAGACCAGCGAAAGCACCCTGACCCGGATTCTGGACTCCGCGCTGGGCGGCGACCGCCGCCGCCTGGACCGTTTCTTCAGCGATGTGACGGACATACCCGCTTCCGTGCGCGCCGCGCATGGGCTGGCGGCGGGCGAAACCGCCCATGGCGTCGCGCGGGATTTCTGCGCCGCCCTGGCGGGCGAGCTCGAAACCCTGCGCCAGGTGGCGGCATGGCTGGGCGGCGGCTCGGCCAACGACCTCAAGGCGCGGGCGCGGCTGGAGCCGGTGCTGGCGCTGCAAGCCGCGCCGGACAGTTTCGCCGCCCTGGGCCATTTCCTGCTCACCGACGGTGAACCGCGCAAAGCCCTGGCCACGGCGGCGCTGAAGAAGGCGCGGCCCGACCTGATCGCCTGGCTGGAAGACTTGCAGGCCCGATATTGCACCGCCGCCGAGCGCCGCCGCCTGGCCCGCGCCGCCGGACTGGCCGAAGCGGCGCTGACGGTGATCGCGGCGATGCGCGCCGACTACCGGGACGCCAAGCGGCTGCGCGGCGTGCTGGATTATGACGACCTGATCGTGGAGACCCGCGACCTGCTGCACCGGCGCGGCGCGGCGCAATGGGTGCTCTACAAGCTGGATGGCGGCATCGACCATGTGCTGATCGACGAGGCGCAGGACACCAGCCCGGAGCAATGGGACATCGTCAAGGCGCTGACGGCGGAGTTCTTCGCCGGCGAAGGCCGCGGCCCCGGCATCCGCACCGTCTTCGCGGTGGGCGACGAAAAGCAATCCATCTTCAGCTTCCAGGGCGCCGATCCGGCCCAGTTCGGCCGCAACCGCCAGCATTTCGCGGACCTGGCGCGCGGCGTGGGCCATCCCCTGATAGACCAGCCGCTGATCACCTCGCGCCGCTCGGCGCCCGACATCCTGGCCTTTGTGGATACGGTGTTCGTCCCGGACGCGGCGCGCGCCGGCCTGACCTTCAGCGGCGGCGAGATCCGCCACGAAGCCCATCGCCGGGAGGCGAAAGGCGGCATCGAGTTCTGGCCCACCCTGAAGCCGCTGCCGCAGGACGAACGCGACTACTACCAGCCGGTGGACGCGGTGGCCGCCGAAAGCCCGGTGGCGCGGCTGGCGGCGCAGATGGCGGGCAAGATCCGGGCCTGGCTGGACCAGGGGGCGCGCCTGCCCGGCCATGACGATCCCATCCGGCCGCGCGACATCATGATCCTGCTGCCCCGGCGCGAGCCTTTCGGCAGCGAGGTGATCCGCCAGCTCAAGCAGCGCGGCGTGGCGGTGGCGGGCGCCGACCGGGTGCGGCTGACCAGCCAGATCGCGGTGATGGACCTGATCGCGCTGGGCCGTTTCGTGTTGCAGCGGGAGGACGACCTGACCCTGGCGGCGCTGCTGCGCTCGCCCTTGTGCGGGCTGGGCGAGAACGATCTCTACGACCTGGCGCGGGACCGCAAGGCCGACCTGTGGAGCGCGCTGACCGCCCGGCGCGACCGCTTCGCCCCGGCGCATGATTTCCTGGCGCGGATGCTGGAGCGGGCCGATTATGCCCCGCCTTTTGAATTCTATTCCCGGGCCCTGACGGGGCTGGGGGGGCGCGAAAAACTGCTGGCGCGGCTGGGCCCGGAATCGGCGGACGCGATCGAGGAATTCCTGGGGCTGACCCTGGCGCATGAGCGCGGCCATTGCCCCTCGCTGGAAGGTTTCCTCGATTGGGTGGAGCGCGGCGGCACCGAAATCAAGCGCGACATGGAACGCGGCCGCGACGAGGTGCGGGTGATGACCGTGCATGGCGCCAAGGGGTTGGAGGCGGACATCGTGATCCTGCCCGACACCACCTCGCTGCCCGGCGGGCTGAACCGCAGCGACGGGCTGATCTATGGCGCGGACGGCGTGCTGTTCCCGCTGCCCAAGGCCGATGCGCCGCAGGTGGTGCGCGACGCCCGCGCCGCCGCCGACGAGGAGCTGATGCGCGAGCATCGCCGCCTGTTCTATGTCGCCCTCACCCGCGCCCGCGACCGGCTGTGCATCTGCGGCTTCGAGGGCAAGACCGGCGTGCGGCCCGGCTCCTGGTACGAACTGGCCGAGGCGGCCGCCCGGCAGATGGACCTGGACCTGTCGCGCGGCGCGGACGAGATCCGCCTCATCGGCACGGTGGAAGAAGAACAGACCGGCAAGCCGGCGCAAGCGGCCCGGCCCGAGGCCCTGCCCGATTGGGTCATGCGGCCCGCGCCGCCCGAACCGGCCATACCCGATCCCATCCGGCCGTCGGACATCGAAGAGGCCACGGGCGGCGGCGCGCCCGCCTTTTCGCCGTTGGATGGCGGCACGGCGCGGTTCCGGCGCGGCAACATCGTCCATGCGCTGCTGGCCCGCCTGCCCGATGTCGCGCCCGCCGACCGCCGCCGCATCGGGCTGGCTTTCGCCCGCGCCCACAAGCTCGCGGTGCCCGATTGCGAGGCGCTGGTGGCCGAGACGCTGGCGGTGCTGGACGACCCGGGCTTCGCCGACGCCTTCGGTCCGGCCAGCCGGGCGGAAGCGGCGCTCCATGCCCGCCGCCCCGACCTGGGGCTCAAAGCGCCCATCGTGGGACGGCTGGACCGGCTGGCGGGGCTGGGCGACCGCGTTCTGATCGTGGATTTCAAGACCAACCGCCCCGCCCCCGCCGGCGAGGCCGAGGTACCGCCCGCCTATCTGACCCAGATGGCGCTCTACCGCGCGGGCGCCCAGGCGGTATTCCCCGGCAGGCGAGTCGTGTGCGGACTGGTCTTCACCGACGGGCCGCGCCTTTTACAGCTGTCCGATGTGGTTCTGGACGCCCGGATTGCGGGAATTTCCGCCCGGCTGGACCCTCGCCTTGACCGTGACGGGGACGGTTCCTAGATATGGGACCGCGATAGTTCTTGGGATCCGCACATGCCGCTGAAAGTCTCCGACGCCTCGTTCCAGGCCGATGTTCTGGATTCCAAAAAGCCCGTCCTGGTGGACTTCTGGGCGGAATGGTGCGGCCCCTGCCGCATGATCGCCCCGGCGCTGGACGAGCTGTCCACCGAGCTGGGCGACAAGGTGACGATCGCCAAGCTGAACATCGACGAGAACCCGCATGTGCCGACCAAGTATGGCGTGCGCGGCATTCCCACCATGATGATCTTCAGCCAGGGCCAGGTGGCCGCGACCAAGGTGGGCGCATTGCCCAAGTCGAAGATCAAGGAATGGATCGAGTCGTCTATCTGACCCCCTCCGGTTTCCGCTTCCGCTTGCCTCCCAAGAGGTCGGCTTCGCACGCTGAAACCACCTCCCCCTTGGATGCGCTGTGCGCATAGGGGGAGGATGACCTGCGCCCCCGGCCTGTCACAGCCGTCGAAGTCGCGTTGTCATTCCCGTACTCCAGCGGGCATCCAGCTTTTACGCCGGCATGAAACTGGATGGCCCGGACAGGCCGGGCCATGACGGTTTGGCGGGCATGGGCTACGGGCACGCGCTTATCTGACGGCCGTCACGACTTTATTCTGCCGAAGGATGAAGCCGCGGCGTGCGACACTCTCCATGGCCGCGCTTGACGCGGCCATCCAGGATCGTCAATCCGGTACAGGTTTCTCTGGATGGGCGGCTCAGGGCCGCCCATGGTGAGGTGACACGCAACACTCTCCATGGCCCGCTTCATGCGGGCCATCAGTTTCAGGTCATCCAAAACTGGATGGCCCGGACAGGCCGGGCCATGACGGTTTCGGATAGGCATGCGCGAAAAAGAACCGCGCCCTATCCGTTTTCAGCCAGGACTTTTCCCGCCAGATACAGCGAGCCGCAGATCAGGATGCGCGGCGGGGTGTCCTCGCCGTCCAGCCGCGACCAGGCCAGCACCTGCAGCATGGCGTCTTCCAGGTCTTCGGCGGGGGCCGCGTCCAATCCCACCCGGCGCGCCACATCGTACAGCGCGCCCGCGCCCATGCTGGCCGCCTCGCCCGGAATGGCCACCGTCACCACATGCCGCGCCAGGCCCTCGAAGCTGCCCAGATAGCCCGCCGCGTCCTTGTTCGCCAACATGCCGCAGATGAGATAGAGCGGCCGCTCGCCGCGTTCCTCCAGGTCGGCGATGGCGCGCGACACCGCCGCCGCGCCATGCGGATTGTGGCCGCCGTCCAGCCAGACCTCGGCGCCGCGCGGCGCGACATCCAGCAGCGGACCGTGATGCAACCGTTGCAGACGCCCCGGCCATTCCACCGTCGCCAGCCCCTTTTCGATCGCCGCATCGGCGCCCCAACCCCGTTGGGCGTGACGCAAGGCGGCGATGGCCACGCCCGCATTCTCCACCTGATGGCGGCCGATCAGTTTGGGCAGCGGCAGGTCCAGCAGGCCGTCCGCATCCTCATAGACCATGCGGTTGTGTTCCTGGCGGCTGGCGAAATCCTGCCCGAAGGCGAAGACCGGCACGCCCAGCCGGTCGGCCTGGGAGAGGATCACATCGCGGGCGATATCGCTCTGCGGCCCGATCACCAGCGGCGCGCCCTTCTTGATGATGCCCGCCTTTTCCGCCGCGATGCCGGCCAGGTCGCCGCCCAGGAATTCCACATGATCCAGGCCCACCGGCTGGATCACCGTCATGGCCGGATGCGGCACCACATTGGTGGCGTCATAGGTTCCACCCAGCCCCACTTCCAGGATGCAGGCATCGGCGGAATGGCGTGAAAAGGCCAGGAACATGGCGGCGGCGGTGATCTCGAAAAAGGTGATCGCGCGGCCGCGATTGACCGCTTCCACCTCCTCCAGCAGCGAGACCAGCGCCTCTTCGCCGATCAGCCGCCCGGCGATGCGGATGCGCTCGTGAAAATGAACCAGGTGCGGCGAGATATGGACATGCACCTTCAGGCCCTGTGCCTCCAGCATGGCGCGGGAAAAGGCGCAGACGCTGCCCTTGCCGTTGGTGCCCGCGACATGGAGGACGGGCGGCAGCTTCTTTTGCGGATCGCCCAGGTCCGACAGCAGGCGCAGGATGCGGTCCAGCGCCAGGTCGATCTTCTTGGGATGCAGCGCCAGCAAACGCTTGAGAACTGCGTCGCTGCGCGTGGTGCCGGTGGGCGGGATCACGCGCTGGCGGCCGCCCCGCCATTGCCATTGCCGTTGCGCCGGGCCGGCGGCGCGGACCGGGCCTTGGCGGTGGGCCGGGGCTGCTGCATCAGCAGATGCAGCAGACGCGACAGGGTGGCGCGCATCTCCTTGCGCGGGGTGACCATGTCCAACATGCCGTGATCCAGCAGATACTCCGCCCGCTGGAAGCCCTCCGGCAGCTTTTCACGGATGGTCTGGGCGATGACGCGCGCGCCGGTGAAGCCGATCTGGGCGCCCGGCTCGGCGATCTGGACATCGCCCAGCATCGCATAGGAGGCCGAGACGCCGCCGAAGGTGGGATCGGTCAGCACCACGATATAGGGCAGCCCCGCCTCGCGCAGCATGTCCACGCAGATGGTGGCGCGCGGCATCTGCATCAGCGACAGGATGCCTTCCTGCATCCGCGCGCCGCCGGAGGCGACGAACAGCACATAGGGCCGCTTTTCCTTCACCGCCGCCTGCAGCGATTCCACCAGCGCCTCGCCCACCCCCAGTCCCAGGCTGCCACCCAGGAAGTCGAAGGGCTGCACGCCGATCATCACCGCCAGGCCGTCAATGGCGCCGCGCGCGGCGGTGAAGGCTTCGGGCCGCCCGGTCTTGGCGCGCGCCGCCTTCATCTCGTCGGAATATTTCTTGTCGCCCTTGAAGCGCAGCGGGTCGGCCGGAACGCTGGGCGGCGTCAGTTCGGTGAAGCTGCCGGCGTCGAAGGTATAGGCGAAGCGTTCCGCCGGGCCGATCCGCATGTGATGGCTGCACTGCGGACAGACATTCAGGTTCGCCACCAGATCGCGGTGGAAGATCATCTCGCCGCAGGACGGGCATTTCTTCCAGAGATTCTCCGGCGTGTCGCCGCCGCCCTGCTTGCCGCCCATCAATCCCTTGATGCGCGGACGGACAATATTGGTGATCCAGTTCATGCGTTCGCCTTTTCCGGGGACACTTTATCACGGCCCGCAGCGTGGGTGGAACCCGCCAGGGCGCGGGTCAGTTCCAGAACCTCCGCCACGATCTTGTCCCGCCCCGCCTCCAGATTGGCGGCGACGCGGCCGACAATGGCCGATCCCACCACCACGCCGTCGGCCAGGGCGGCGATGGCGGCGGCCTGTTCGGGGGTGCGGATGCCGAAACCCACCGTGCAGGGCAGGCCGGTGGCGGCCTTCACCCGCGTCATGGCGGCGCGCACCTCGTCCTCGGGCACCGCCTTGGTGCCGGTGACGCCCGCGACGGAAACGTAATAGAGATAGCCGCCCGCGCCATCGAGCACGCGCTTCAAGCGTTCATCGTCGGTGGTGGGCGTGATGAAGCGCACCAGGTCCACGCCCTGGGCGGCCGCGGGCACGCGCAGCACCTCGTCCTCCTCGACCGGCAGGTCCACCACGATCAGGCCATCGACGCCCGCCGCCGCGACGTCGCGCGCAAACCGCGCGGTGCCATAGGCATGGATGGGATTGTAATAGCCCATCAGCACGATCGGCGTGGTCTTGTCGGTCTTGCGGAACCGCTCGACCATCTTGAGCACCTTGGCGGTGGTGGCCCCGGCCGCCAGCGCCCGCACCGACGCCGCCTGCACCGCCGGGCCGTCGGCCATCGGATCGGTGAAGGGAAGGCCCAGTTCGATCACGTCGGCGCCCGCCGCCGGGAGCCGCTCCAGAATGGCGAAGCTGGTGTCCATGTCGGGATCGCCCGCCGTGATGAAAGGCACGAAGGCGGCGCGGCCTTCCTTTTTCAGGCGCGCGAAGGTTTGGGCAAGACGGCTCACAGTTTTTCTCCCAGCGCGGCGGCCACCGAGAAGACATCCTTGTCGCCCCGGCCCGACAGGCAGACGGCGATCAGCTTGTCCGTGTCCATCTGCGGCGCAACACGGGCGACATGGGCGATGGCATGGGCCGATTCCAGCGCCGGGATGATGCCTTCCAGCTTGGACAGCAGCAGGAAGGCGTCCAGCGCCTCCTTGTCGGTGACGGAATGGTATTTCACCCGGCCGATATCCTTCAGCCAGCTATGCTCCGGCCCCACGCCCGGATAATCCAGGCCGGCGGAGATGGAATGGGCCTCGATGATCTGGCCGTCCTGATCCTGCAGCAGATAGCTGCGCGCCCCGTGCAGCACGCCCGGCGTGCCCTTGGAAAGGGTGGCGGCATGGCGCGGCGTGTCCACGCCGTCGCCTGCCGCTTCGACGCCGTGGATTTCAACCCCGGCATCATCGACGAAGGGATGGAACATGCCGATGGCGTTGGAGCCGCCGCCGACACAGGCCACCACCAGGTCGGGCAGGCGCTGTTCGCGCTCCAGCATCTGGCTGCGCGTCTCGTTGCCGATCACGGTCTGGAAATCGCGCACCATCGCCGGATAAGGGTGCGGCCCCGCCGCCGAGCCGATGATGTAGAAGGTATCGTGGACATTGGCGACCCAGTCGCGCAGCGCCTCGTTCATCGCGTCCTTGAGGGTGCGCGAGCCGGACGAGACACCCTTCACCTCGGCGCCCAGCAGGCGCATCCGGAAGACATTGGGCTTCTGCCGCTCCATGTCCACCTCGCCCATATAGATGGTGCAGGGCAGACCGAAGCGCGCCGCGACCGTGGCGGTGGCGACGCCATGCTGGCCCGCGCCGGTCTCGGCGATGATGCGGGTCTTGCCCATCCGCCGGGCCAACAGGATCTGGCCCAGGCAATTGTTGATCTTGTGCGCGCCGGTATGGTTGAGGTCCTCGCGCTTGAGATAGATTTTCGCGCCGCCCAGATGCGCGGTCAGCCGCTCGGCGAAATAGAGCGGGCTTTCGCGGCCGACATAATGCGTCAGCAAGCCGCTCAGTTCGGCCTGAAAGGCGGGATCCTTTTTCGCCGCCTCGTAAGCCTTTTCCAGCGACAGGATCAGCGGCATCAGCGTTTCGGCGACAAAACGGCCGCCATAGGCGCCGAAATGGCCGGACGCGTCGGGGCCGCTGCGCAGGGAGTTGGGGATGGCGGTCATGGCATCTCGTCTCGGAAAGTCAGGAAACCGGAAGCCGGATGGCGGCTTTGGCGGCGTGGATGAAAGCGGCAATGCGCGCGGCGTCCTTTACCCCCGGCGCGCGTTCCACGCCGGAGGAAACATCCACCAGCGCCGCGCCGGACCGTTCGATGGCGCGCGCGACATTGCCGGGCTCAAGCCCGCCCGCCAGGAACCAGGGCTTGCGGAAGGAACGGCCCGCCAGCAGCGCCCAGTCGAACGCCGCGCCATGGCCGCCGGCCCGCGCCGCGCCCCTGGGCGGACGCGCGTCGAACAGCAGCATGTCGGCGACAGTTTCCATCTCCGGCACGGCGGCGAAGTCGTCCGCCTCCGCGATGGGCAGCGCCTTGATGACGGGAAGCCCGAAGCGGGCGCGAATGGCGGCGACGCGGCGGGCATCCTCGTTGCCGTGCAGTTGCAGGATATCGGGGCGGGCCAGTTCGATCACCGCCGCCAGGGCGGCGTCGTCCAGGTCGGCGACCAGCGCCACCACTTTCAACCGCCCGCGCATATGCGCCGCCAGGGCGCGCGCCTGGTCGGGCGTCACGAAACGCGGCGACTTGGGATGGAATACCAGACCGCCATAGGCCGCGCCCGCCGCCACGGCGGCATCCACGGCGTCCATGCTGGTGATCCCGCAGATTTTGACGGCGATGGCCATGATGGGGCGGTGTATGGGCCGCTGGATGCGGGAAATCAAGCAAACCCCGGAATGGGCGTTAACCGGCTGTAACGCCAAGGCTTTCCGCGATTGCGCGGGCCGCCAGGGCGGGGTCGGCGGCCCCTGTGATGGGGCGGCCGATCACCAGCACCCCGGCCCCGGCGTCCCGCGCCTGGGCCGGTCCCATCACCCGGCGCTGGTCGCCCAGCGCCGCCCCGGCCGGACGGATGCCCGGCACCACCAGAAGAAAGTCCGGCCCCAATTCGGCGCGCAGCGTGGCGATCTCATGCGCCGAACAGACCACGCCATCCAGCCCGCACTGCCTGGTCAGCGACGCCAGCCGCAGCACCTGGTCGCCCACCGGCGGCGTCAGGCCGACGCTGGGCAGGTCTTCATCCGACAGGCTGGTGAGCATGGTGACGGCGATCAGCCGGGTCGCCGGATGGACGCTTTTCACCGCCTCGGCGGCGGCGCGCATCATCGCCGCCCCGCCCTGGGCATGGACATTGAGGATGGAAACGCCCAGCCCGGCGGCGGCGCGGCAGGCCCCCGCCACGGTGTTGGGAATGTCGTGGAATTTCAGGTCCAGGAAAATGGGCAGGCCGCAATCGGCAAAGACGCGCACACCGTCGGGGCCGTGAGCGTTGAAGAATTCCAGCCCCAGCTTGAGGCCGCCGACATGGCCGCGCACCTGTTGCGCCAGTTCGCGGGCGTAATCGAGGTCCGTCGTGTCGAGGGCGACATAGACCGGATTGCTGGTAACCGGATTGACGGTGACGAGACTGGCGGTCATGGGGGCGCATCCTGGCGAAAAGCCGAAGCGCCTTTTCAAGCGCCGCGTTACGCCTCGGGCGTACCGCCATTCAGGCGTTCGCGCAATTCCTTGCCGGTGCGGAAGAAGGGCGCGCGCTTCTGGCCCACCGCCACCGGCTCGCCGGTGCGGGGATTGCGGCCCATGCGGCTGGGCCGCACCTTGACCGAGAAAGCGCCGAAGCCGCGCAGTTCGACGCGATGGCCTTCGGCCAGGGCCTTGCTGATGGAGTCCAGCACGGTGGTCACGATCCGCTCCACATCGCGGTGGTAGAGGTGCGGATAGCGGGCGGTCAGGCGCGCAACCAGTTCAGACTTGATCATCCCCAAGCCCCTTTGGAGCCACTCCACGGACAGGCCGTGACTGACCTGTAACCTGTCAGGGAAGTTCCCACCCGTCAACGGGAAGCATCTGAAAAGCCATGCTTTTTCGGACCATAGGGCTCATTTGGTCCGTATCCGGTGCATTTTCGCCGCGCCGGGCGCGGACTTTTGGGCGGGCTTGCGCGCCCCGCCGGGGCAAGGGAAAGTCGCGGCAACCATGGATAACGGGGAGCGGACAATGAATTTCACGGGGAATTTCACGACTTCAGGCCGGAAAACGGCCCAGATGACGGCATTGGCGGCGGCCCTGATTCTGGGCATGGCGGCCCCGGCGGCGGCGGCCCCCTGGATCGGCGCCTGGGGCCATGTTCCGATTCCCATGCCACCGGGCACCGTCAACGCCGCCCCCATCTCGGCCACCGCGCCCTTGTCGCCCAGCGTGGGCCAGCCGCCCGCGCCCCCGGCCTCGGCGCTGCTGATCGACAATCCGGGCAATGTGCCGGTGGTGCTGGCGCCGGAAACCGACCCCGCCAACGTCACCCTGCGCCAGCTGGTGCGCGTCTCGGTGGCGGGCAAGCGCCTGCGCCTGCGCTTTTCCAATGAAGGCGGGGCGGATGTGCTGGTGCTGGGCGCGGTGCGGATCGCCGCCGCCGG
>ERZ778028.2964-NODE-2964-length-10904-cov-4.414416_pt1 | contig 10904 bp, 7 predicted proteins | sample MGYA00375758_ERZ778028 | MGnify/ENA primary metagenome ERZ778028 (study PRJEB29350, sample SAMN05389828) | bioreactor metagenome | isolation source: Thiocyanate bioreactor | place: South Africa: University of Cape Town | collected 2014-03-17 ... | reverse complement strand
GGCGGTAAACGCTTCGTGACCAGGAGTATCGAGGAATGTGATGCGGCGTCCGTCGCTCAACTTCACGTTGTAGGCACCGATGTGCTGTGTGATACCTCCGGCTTCACCGGCGATCACGTTGGTTTGGCGAATGTTGTCGAGCAAGGAAGTTTTACCGTGGTCCACGTGTCCCATGACGGTGACAATAGGAGCTCTTGGTTCCAAATCTTCTTCGGCATCCTCTTCTTCGGCAATGGCTTCCACCACCTCGGCACTAACATATTGTGTCTTGAATCCGAATTCGTCTGCTACGATGTTGATGGTTTCGGCATCCAAGCGCTGGTTGATAGATACCATCATGCCGATGCTCATACAAGTGGAGATGACTTGCACAACCGAGACATTCATCATGTTGGCCAAGTCGTTGGCAGTAACAAATTCCGTAATTTTCAGAATACGGCTTTCTTGTTCCTGCATTTCAAGCTCTTCCTGTTGGCGTTGGGTGAATGCGTCCCTCTTGTCGCGGCGGTGTTTGGCCCCTTTGTTCTTTCCGCCTTTGCTGGTGAGCCTTGCCAAAGTTTCTTTCACCTGCTTTTGCACATCCTCTTCGCTGACGTTGGTCTTAAGAGTAGGCTTGCGCAAGTTGTGGCTTACTTTTCCCTTTGGCGGGAAATTGGCAGCCCCTTTTTCGATGTCTATTTTTTCCTTCTTAATGCGTTTCCTTTTCTTTTTGGCTGCATCTTCAGGGCTTTCTATTTTTGCTTTTTTCTGTTCCTCAAGGGTGTCTTTCTTGAGCAACTTGAGATTGTTGGATGCCGGAGCTGGTTCTTTTACTTTCTTTAGATCCTGCACATGCGTGCGTTCCATGCGTTCCTTTTTCTTTTCGGCCTTGGTTTTTTTGGCAGGACGAGTCTTGTCGTTGATGGAACTCAAGTCAATCGTTCCCTTCACCACAATGTTTGTTTTCAAGGTTGTGGTGTTCGGGCGGAAAATTTCATCTTCAACTTCTACCTTATTTTCTTCTACCACCTCTGGTTGGTTTATTGCTGCAATCTCTTTGGGTTGTTCAACCGGCTTTTCCTCCACAACGTTTTTTTTCTCTGGAATGGGTTCTGGCTCTGGTTCCGGCAGGGCAGACACTTCCACAGTTGCTTCCGTTATGTGTTGAACGGGAGGTTGTGGTTGTGGCTCCACCTGCGGCTCAGGCTTCACTTCTTCCTGAACAACGACGGGTTTTGGGGCAACAACTTCCGGTTCGGGTAGTTCCTTTTCTTCCACTACGGGTTTCTCCTCTACGATTTTCGCAGGCTTGTTTCCGTCGAGGTTGATCTTATCCACGATCTGAAAATGAGGAATTCTATCTTGGGGAATTTCTGTCTTTATTTCTTCAACTTTCTTGGCTTTTGGAGCAGCCACAGGTTCTTCGTAGCCTTCGATGGAAACAGACTCTTTCTTTTTGTCGCGGGTGTGCAACTCTTTGTAGCGGTCTGTTTCTTGCTTGATCTGCTTGTCTTTACCGAATTCTTTCAAGAGTAAATCGTATTGCGCATCATCTACTCTTGTGTTTGGATTTGCTTCGACTGTAGTAAAACCTTTTTTATGCAGGAATTCGATTAGACTACTAATTCCTACGTTTAAATCTTTGGAGATCTTTATTAATTTTATAGACATACTTTACTTTAAATTTCTATGCAATTAAGGTGATGCTGGTCGAAGCCACAACTTTAGTGCATCTCCCCTTTTCGTGGATGACGTACAAAAGTATTAAGAAATCGATTAATTACCAAAAGTTTTATTCATTGTCTTCAAATTCAGCCCGTAAGATAGACAGAACTTCATCCACGGTGTCTTCTTCGAGGTCTGCCTCTTGAATCAATTTTTCACGACTTGTGGCCAGCACATTTTTGGCGGTCACGCATCCGACTTTCTTCAACTGTTCGATGACCCATTCGTCTATTTCGTCGCGGAATTCATCCAAATAAATATCCTCTTCGTCCACATCGTCGATGTCGCGGTAAACGTCGATGGTGTAACCCGTCAACATGCTTGCCAAACGGATGTTCAGACCTCCCTTACCGATGGCCAGCGACACTTCTTCGGGGCGCAAGAACACTTCTGCGCGCTTGTCCTCTTCGGTGAGACGGATGGATGATATTTTGGCGGGGCTCAGGGCACGTTGTATGTAGAGCGACATATTGGATGTGTAGTTGATCACATCGATGTTTTCGTTGCGGAGTTCGCGCACGATGCCGTGGATACGTGAACCTTTCATCCCCACGCAGGCACCTACCGGGTCGATCCGGTCGTCGTAAGACTCAACGGCCACCTTAGCCCTTTCGCCCGGGATACGGGCAATGTTTTTGATGGTTATCAGCCCATCGTTGATTTCAGGAACTTCAAGTTCGAATAATCTTTCGAGGAAAACGGGCGAAGTTCTTGACAGGATGATCTTCGGGTTGTTGTTTTTGTTTTCAACGCGGGCCACTACTGCGCGCACCTGTTCGCCCTTGCGGAAAAAGTCGCTTGGGATCTGCTCGGTCTTTGGCAACAGAAGTTCCTCTTTTTCATCGTCCAAGAGAAGGATTTCCTTTTTCCATATCTGATACACTTCTCCAGAAGCAATTTCACCGATTTTTTCTTTATACTTATTATAGAGGCTGTCTTTTTGAAGTTCCAGTATTTTGGAAGCAAGCGTCTGGCGCAAGTTGAGGATGGCACGGCGGCCAAAGTCTTCGAAAAACACCTGATCGGTCACCTCTTCTCCAATTTCGGCATCCGGGTCTATTTTTCGAGCTTCGGAGAAAGTCACCTCCAAGTTGGGGTCTTCCAGTTCGCTGTCTTCCACAACGGTGCGGTTACGCCATATTTCGAGGTCTCCTTTGTCGGGGTTGATAATCACGTCGTAGTTTTCGTCAGTGCCGAACATCTTAGCGATGACATTGCGGAACGAATCTTCGAGCACGCTAATCATCGTTGTCCTATCAATGTTTTTCAGTTCTTTGAATTCCGAAAAGGTATCGATCATGCTGATCACTTCTTTCTTAGCCATAACAGTCTATTATTTGAATCTGATTTGATATTTCGTATATTTCACTTCGTCGTAGGCGAAAACCAGGTCTTCCTCCACGTCTATTTTGCGTTTCGCCCCTTCCGGCTTCACTTTTTTGGTGATGGTGAGTGTGAAGCTTGCTTCGTTTGCTTCTTTCAGAATGCCGAAAAGCTTGCGCCCGTCTTTGGAAAGCACTTCCACTTCGTTGCCAATATTTTTTTGGTATTGGCGCAGTATCTTGAAAGGGGAAGTAGTTCCGGCGGAACCCACTTCGAGTTCGAAATCTTCTTCGTCGCGATTGAGGGAGGCTTCGATTTTGCGGCTCAAAGAGGCGCAATCGTCGATGCTAATGCCTTTTTCGCTGTCAAGTTCCACCACAATAACGTTGCCCGGCTTGACGATGGCATCCACCAAGAATATACTGGTGTCGTCCAGTTGGGATTCAACTATGTTTCTTATTAAATTCTTGTCGATCATATTGCCTATATTATGACGAAAAAGAGGAAGCGCACTGCCTCCTCCTCTTAACTTCGGTTGCAAAGATATGCAAGAAAGTTAGTTCTTCCAAATTTATCACGCATTTTTTTCAAGAATGCTTCATTCGCAAACCACTTGCCTTGAGCCATCTTCCTGTTCCGTAAGGGTGACATGCACCACATCGTGCGGCAGCAAGTCTTCTATTTTTTCGGGCCATTCGATAAAGCAGAGGCTTCCGCTGTAGAAATAATCTTCGTATCCGAGATCGAAGGCCTCTTCCTGCTTGTTGATGCGGTAGAAATCAAAGTGATAGACCAATTCGCCGCTATTAGAGCGGTATTCGTTGACGATGGCGAAGGTAGGGCTGTTGATGGTGTCCTCCACACCTAATTTTTCGCAGATGGCTTTGATGAAGGTGGTTTTGCCGGCACCCATCTTGCCGTGAAAGGCAAAAACCGTGTTGTCACCCATCTTGCGGACAAATTCTTCGGCTGTTTCGTGGATGGTGTCGAGCGATTTTATTGTTAGATCCATGAATGTATTTTTTAAAAAAATTCTCTTGACTTAAACTGATTCTATAACATAAATTTCTTCTATTTGGGGCTTAATGTAATGAACGGCACCACCATCTCTTCGAGGGAAATCCCGCCATGCTGGAAGGTACCGGTGTAGTAGGTGGCATAGTGGTTGTAGTTGTTGGGATAGGCAAAGAAGTCTCCGTTCATGGCAAAAATATACTTCGAACTGACATTGAGCGAAGGCAATCCGATGCGTTCGGGATGGCTGATCTCGAATACTTTTTTGTAGTCGTAATTGAGATTCTTGCCCACCTTATAGCGCAGGTTGGTGTTGGTCGCCTTGTCGCCAATCACCTTGATGGGGTTGTTCACTTGGATAGTGCCGTGGTCGGTGGTGAAGACCACCTTGTAGCCTTTGTCGGCCATCCGCTTCAGGAGATCAATCGTGCCCGAATGCTCGAACCAGGAGCGAGTCAACGAGCGATACGCAGCTTCGTTTCCGGCAAGTTCCCGAATCATTTTCGAATCGGTGCGAGCATGAGAAAGCATGTCCACAAAATTGATGACCAGCACGTTGAGCTGATTGGCCATCAAGGAATTGAAATTCTGGAGCAATTTATCACCGGCATTGGAAGACAACAGTTTATTATAGGAAAAAGTATATTTTTTGCGAAACCGTTCAATCTGAGTCCGGATCAAGGGTTCTTCGTTGAGGTTTTTCCCTTCCTCCTCGTCTTCGTCCACCCATAATTCGGGAAACATTTTGGCGATCTGACTGGGAAGCAAGCCCGAGAAAATAGCGTTGCGGGCGTACTGCGTGGCAGTGGGCAGGATGCTGTAGTAAAGTTCTTCGTTGATATTGAAGGTTTCGGACAGCAAGTCCTTGATGACCCACCATTGGTCGAGGCGGAAATTGTCCACCAACACAAAAAACACCTTTTCGCCTTCGTCGAGCAGGGGGAACACCTTTTTCTTGAACAATTCGTGGCTCATAAGTGGCCGTTCGTCGGGATGTTCCATCCAGTCCTCGTAGTTCCTCTTGATATATTTCGAGAACATTTGGTTGGCCTCCTGCTTTTGTGAGTGGAGCAAGTCCAGTAAGGGGCTTTGTGCGGCATTCAGCTCAATGTCCCAATACGAAATTTTGCGATACACCTCCACCCAATCTTCCGGAGAGGATGCCATCGAGATTTGTCCCGAAATGCGGTTGTATTCCTCCCGGTAACCCTCCAAGGTGACTTCCGAGATGATGTTCCGCTTGTGCAGGTTTTTTTTGATGGACAGCAGAATCTGGTTCGGATTCACCGGCTTGATGAGGTAGTCGGCTATTTTCTTCCCGATAGCATGTGTCATGATCCCCTCGTCCTCACTTTTGGTAATCATGATGACGGGGATATTCGGATCCGTCGATTTTATCTGCGACAAAGTCTGCAGGCCGGTGAGCCCCGGCATGTTTTCGTCCAAAAATATCAGGTCAAAGTCCTCCGATTCGCAAGCCTCGATGGCGTCCTGTCCACTGTTGACGGTCACTATTTCGTATCCTTTTTCTTCTAAAAACAAGATGTGAGGCCGAAGCAAATCTACTTCGTCGTCAGCCCAAAGTATGCGGTCTTTTCTCATAAGATTATTCTTTGTTCACCCCTTACAAATTCGCAAGAGATATTGATTGTCTAAAAATAAGGAACAAATCGGGATATTTGTTTTTATTTTAGTGAAAATTAAACTGTACTACTCTGTTTTTGACAAGATAAAACCTTTTCAAAGGCTTTTCGTGCCCCCCCTCTTAAAATAACTTCCCCACAATATGCGTAGCCTAATTTAGCTACCACGTGAAGCATGGCTTGATTATCGAAATTGGTGTCCACACGAATGCTGGCAATGCCCATGCTGCAAGCTATTTTCTCCGCCTCGCCAAATATCCGTTTGGCAATCCCTTGTCCGAGGTAGTTGTTCTCAACAGCGATGCGGTGCAGCACCAGAAAGTCGGTTCCTGCGGTAAGCCATTTGCCGTCAATCGTGTCGTAAGCTGGTTCGTTGTTGGTCATGATGGCCGTATATGCTACCAGCCTATCCTCATCAAGCAATACATATCCATGACCTCTCAGAATATCTTTTTCAATCACTTCCGGGTTAGGGTACCCGTCTTGCCACTGGTGGCTCCCGTCCTGTCGGCGGCGTTCGATGGCCTGCCGGAGGATTCGCCAGATGGCTTCGACATCCGATTGGTTTGCTTTTCTGAATTGGTAAAAGGCTGTCATTCCACTATTTTTTCTGCAAATGTAGGAAAATCCAACGGGAGAAGCTTCATTGCTTCAGCTTTGGGTAGGCAATTTCATCCTCCGCCACAATTTTCACATCGTCTTCAAATTCGTCGTAGAGTTGCACATGCACACGGCGCTTTGTGGGTGGTTTATCCAACCCTCTGAGCCAACTTGCGATTTTATCCACCGTGCGCTTGAGCCTCAGTTTCGTCTTTATTTCGCATTCCCACACTTCAATCACTTTCCAACCGGAAACAATCAATTGGTATTTGATCTGCTTGTCGCGCTTCTTATTTCTCTCCATCTTGCTTCTCCAAAATTCCACGTTCGATTTCGGGAGGTGCGATAGTTTGCAGTTTTCGTGTCCGTGCCAGAAACATCCTTGTACAAATATGACGGTTTTGTATTTTGGGAAAACAATGTCGGGCGATCCGGCGATCTTTTTATCGTTGATGCGGTAGCGAAAACCTTGAGCAAAGAGAGCCTTGCGAAGCTTCACCTCTGGCTTCGTGTTCTTCGACCGGATTTTGGACATCACCTCCGACCGTTTTTGTTTGTCCCAAATATCCATTTCGTGAGGAGGATTGAATGAGTTTTACAAAGCTACGAAAAATATTGTTGCTTTTATGTAGCAAACGAATGGCAAATCCACAAGCCTAAACCGCCGTTTCCTCCTGCGTGAAAACAATGCAGTTCCACGCAAAGACGGAAAGGAAAAAAATAAGAATTCCTCCTTTGGAGAACTGCATATTGCCACTTCCCCAATTGCCTCAATCAATTCTTTTCATTAACTTTGCGTGCCATAAGGAGCGATGGAAAAATTCACTCATTTTTCCTTCCAAAAATAACAATATCGCTAATTGGTAAAACGATGATTTCATTCTTTTCCTCTGATTCAAAGAGCATTCTTGCTGTTGAAACAATCCAACCTCTCACATCCGAAGACATCGCCAAATTGACTTGGCTGTTCAGTAATGCCACATTCGTGGAAGCCGCTGCTATCGAAGGAACATTCGTTGGCCCGCGCCGCGAAATGATTACTCCGTGGAGTACCAATGCAGTGGAAATCACCCAGAACATGAGCCTTGCGGGCATCGTCCGCATCGAAGAATATTTCCGTTCGGAAAGCACTTCGCCTGCATTCGACCCGATGTTGCAGCATGTCTATCAAGGGCTTGACCAAGCGATTTTCACCATCGACAAGCAACCCGATGCGATCCGCGAAATAAACGACATAGCCGCTTACAACCAACAGGAGGGATTGGCTCTCAACGAAGACGAAATCAGCTACTTGAACGGCTTGAGCGAAAAATTGGGACGTAAACTGACTGACAGCGAAGTATTCGGGTTCTCGCAAGTGAACTCGGAACACTGCCGCCACAAGATATTCAACGGAATTTACATCATCGATGGCGAAGAAAAAGAAAGCTCGCTTTTCAAACTCATCCGCAAAACGTCCGAAACAAACCCTAACCGTTTGGTGTCGGCTTACAAGGACAACGTGGCATTCAGCCGCGGCCCCGAAATAGAACAGTTTGCTCCTGCGGCCAAGGACAAGCCCGATTTCTTCGAAACAAAAACAATCAAGTCGGTGATCTCCCTGAAAGCCGAAACACATAATTTTCCAACCACAGTAGAGCCTTTCAATGGGGCAGCAACCGGTAGCGGTGGCGAGATCCGTGACCGTCTCGGCGGAGGAAAAGCTTCGCTTCCCATTGCAGGAACAGCGGTGTATATGACTTCGTATCCTCGCACCAAAGCGGGTCGCTCGTGGGAAAACGGGATGGAAGAACGCCCCTGGCTGTATCAGACTCCCGAACAAATCCTCATCAAGGCATCGAACGGTGCTTCTGATTTCGGAAACAAATTTGGCCAACCGCTTATCTGTGGTTCGCTCTTAACTTTCGAACACGAAGAAAACCTGAAAAAATTCGCATTCGACAAGGTGATAATGCTGGCCGGTGGCGTGGGCTACGGCAACAAGCGCGATGCGCTAAAAGGCGAACCTGAATCGGGCGAAAAAGTGGTGCTCCTCGGTGGCGACAACTACCGCATCGGTATGGGCGGTGGTGCCGTTTCTTCTGTGGAAACAGGACAATATGCAAGTGGCATCGAGCTGAATGCCGTGCAACGTGCCAATCCCGAAATGCAAAAGCGGGTGGCAAACGTGATCCGTGCACTGGCCGAGTCGGACGAAAACCCCATTGTGTCGATCCACGACCACGGTGCAGGCGGTCACTTGAACTGCTTCTCCGAATTGGTGGAAAAAACGGGCGGTGTGATCGAAATTGACAAATTGCCTATCGGCGATCAAACGCTTTCCGCCAAGGAAATTATTGGAAACGAAAGCCAAGAACGGATGGGATTGTTGGTGGGTGAAAAATCTAACGAATATATCCAACACATTGCTGAGCGGGAACGCTCACCGATGTACACCGTGGGACAGACAACAGACGACATGAAGTTTGTATTCACACAAGCCGATGGTAAAAAACCGATCGATCTGGAATTGGATGATTTCTTCGGAAAAACTCCCCGCACGGTGATTACCGACAATACAATAGACGAAGAATACGCAAATCCGGACTACGACATCAGCAAGTTTGATGAATACTTGAAAAATGTCTTGCAATTGGAAGCTGTAGCCTGCAAAGACTGGTTGACCAACAAGGTGGACCGCTCGGTGACTGGAAAAGTGGCTCGCCAACAAACTCAAGGAGAAATCCAATTGCCGTTGAGCGACCTTGGCGCCGTGGCGTTGGACTACCGTGGACGTGCCGGGATTGCGACATCCATCGGTCACGCTCCTCAAGCGGCCATGATTGACCCGGCTGCCGGTTCCATATTGGCCATTGCCGAATCGCTCACCAACTTGGTGTTTGCACCTTTAGATGGCGGTCTGGAAAGCGTTTCGCTGAGTGCCAACTGGATGTGGCCTTGCAAGAATCCGGGCGAAGATGCCCGCTTGTACAAAGCTGTGGAAGCTTGTTCGCAGTTTGCTTGCGACTTGGGCATCAACATCCCGACAGGAAAAGATTCCTTGTCCATGACTCAGAAATACGGCGACAACAAGGTGTTCTCTCCCGGAACGGTGATTATTTCCGCCGCAGGCGAAGTGAAAAACATCCGCCGCATCGTGTCGCCCACGATGGCTTACATCAAAGGAACTTACCTGTATTATATCGACTTTTCGTTCGACACCTTCAAGCTCGGAGGTTCGGCTTTCAACCAGACATTGAACAAGCTGGGTGAAGAAACGCCGACTGTCACCGACTCCGAATATTTCAAGAATGCCTTCAATGCCGTTCAGGAATTGATCGAGCGGGGCTTGATCTTAGCTGGTCACGATATTTCTGCGGGAGGGATGGTTACCGCCATGTTGGAAATGTGTTTCTCCAATCCACAGGGGGGCTTGGATTGCCGCCTCGACAAGATTCGCCACGAAGACCTGATTAAGATCCTCTTCGCAGAAAATCCGGGTATTCTCATTCAGGTGAAACACCATCATTTGGTGGAAAAAATCCTCGAAGACTTCGGCCTCGGCTTTGCCATTGTGGCACGTCCGATCGAGGAACGCGAATTGCTGATTTCGAAAGGCGATTTTGCCAAAAGATACAACATCGACGAATTGCGCGACATCTGGTTCGAATCGTCTTATCTGCTCGACCGCAAGCAAAGCGGCGAAGCGTGTGCCAAAGCTCGTTTCGAAAATTACAAGAAACAACCCCTTCAATTCAAGTTCAGCCCCGCTTTCAGCGGCCGTTTCGAACAATACGGCATCACTCCCGACAGAAAGGAACAATCCGGCATCCGTGCCGCTATTATCCGTGAAAAAGGGACAAATGGCGAACGCGAAATGGCATATTCGCTCTATCTTGCCGGCTTCGATGTGAAAGACGTGCACATGACCGACTTGGCTTCCGGACGTGAAACATTGGAAGATGTCAACCTGATTGTCTTCTGCGGCGGATTCTCCAATTCAGACGTGTTGGGTTCGGCCAAAGGATGGGCGGGAGGATTCCTCTACAACCCGAAAGCGAAGGCCGCCCTCGACAATTTCTATGCCCGCAAGGATACCCTGAGCTTGGGAATCTGCAATGGTTGCCAGTTGATGGTGGAGTTGGGTCTGGTGTATCCCGGTCGTGCCAAACAGCCGAAGATGGAACACAACGTTTCACACAAATTCGAATCGACCTTTATCAGCGTAGAGATTCCCAAAAACGACTCGGTGATGTTCCATTCCTTGTCAGGCAACAAGCTCGGCATCTGGGTGGCACACGGCGAAGGACGTTTTGTGATGCCTGAAGAAGAATCTGCATACAACATCGTCGCCAAATACATCTACAGCGAATATCCCGCCAACCCGAACGGCTCGGACTACAACACGGCAGCCATCGCTTCCGAAGACGGCCGTCACCTGGCGATGATGCCCCACCTGGAACGCGCCATTTTCCCTTGGCAAAATGCGTATTATCCCTTCGATCACCGCAAAGACGATGTGACCCCGTGGATAGAAGCGTTTGTGAATGCGAAGAAGTGGGTGGAGAAGCAGAAATAAGATTCAGATTTTCATTCGCGGTGCGACTTTGAATTGCGCCGCGAGTGGTTAGATATGCAAGC
>ERZ778028.2961-NODE-2961-length-10921-cov-5.062396_pt1 | contig 10921 bp, 8 predicted proteins | sample MGYA00375758_ERZ778028 | MGnify/ENA primary metagenome ERZ778028 (study PRJEB29350, sample SAMN05389828) | bioreactor metagenome | isolation source: Thiocyanate bioreactor | place: South Africa: University of Cape Town | collected 2014-03-17 ... | reverse complement strand
TTCTGGCTTCCCTTGCGCTGATCCCAGTCCTTCAGGCGGGTGAAGGCGATGCCGGCATTCTGGCCCGCGCCCGAAAAGCTGAAGCCCGCCACCACGAAGGTGAACTCCACATTGTCCTTTTCGTCGATCAGATAATGGTCGGCGACCTGCTTGGCGACCGCCAGGGTGCGTTCCTGCACCGCGCCGGTGGGCAGGGTGATCTGGGTGATGACGAAGCCCTGGTCCTCGTCCGGCAGGAAACCGGTGGGCAGGCGCAGGAACAGCAACACCATCACCGCCACGATCACCAGATAGCTCAACATCACCTTCCAGGTGTTGTGCAGGAACCAGGCGGCGCGGACCTGGTACCAGTCGCGGAAGTTGTCGAAGGTGCGGTTGAACCACAGGAAGAACTTCATCTGCGGCTTGCGCTCGTCCTCCACCGGCTTGAGCAGGGTGGCGCAGAGCGAGGGCGACAGGATCAGGGCCACCAGGATCGAAAGCGTCATCGCCGAGACGATGGTGATCGAGAACTGGCGGTAGATCACGCCGGTGGAGCCGCCAAAGAACGCCATGGGCACGAACACCGCCGACAGCACCAGGCCGATGCCGATCAGGGCGCCGGTGATCTCGTCCATGCTCTTGAGGGTGGCGTCGCGCGGCGACAGCCTTTCCTCATGCATGATGCGCTCGACATTCTCGACCACCACGATGGCGTCGTCCACCAAGAGGCCGATCACCAGCACCAGCGCGAACAGGGTCAGGGTGTTGATGGAATAGCCGAACATGGCCAGGATGCCGAAGGTGCCCAGCAGCACCACCGGCACGGCGACGGCGGGGATCAGGGTGGCGCGCCAGTTCTGCAGGAAGACATACATCACCAGCACGACCAGGAAGATCGCCTCGATCAGCGTCACCACCACGTCATGGATGGAGAGGCGGATGAAGGTGGTGTTGTCCACCGGATAGCTCATCTTCATGCCGTGGGGCAGGGTGGCGCGCAGCTCCTCGGCCTTCTGCTTGACCATGTCCACGGTTTCGAGCGCATTGGCGCCCGGCGCCAGCATGATCGCGACGCCCGCGGCGGGATTGCCGTTCAGCAGGCTGGTGACGGCATAGGAGTCCGCGCCCAGCTCGATGCGGGCCACATCCTTCAACCGCACCACCGCGCCGCCGGTGGAGGTCTTGAGCACGATCTCGCGGAACTGCTCGGGCGTCTGCAGGCGCGACTGGGCGGTGACGGTGGCGTTGAGTTGCTGGCCCGGCACGGTCGGCTGCTGGCCGATCTGGCCGGCGCTGACCTGCACGTTCTGGGCCTGCACCGCGGCGCTGACGTCCGACGGCTGGAGGCCGTAATTCTTCAGCTTGTAGGGGTCCAGCCAGATGCGCATGGCGTATTGCGCGCCGAACACACGGGTGGAGCCCACGCCCGGCACGCGGCTGAGGGGGTCGGCCATGCGGCTGGCGATGAAATCCGAAACGTCCACATTGTTGTAGCGGCCGGTATCGTCATAGACCGCGATCACGATGATGAAGTTGGGCTGGTTCTTGGCGACGGTGACGCCGAGCTGCTGGACCTGCGAGGGCAGCAGCGGCACGGCGGCCTGCACCTTGTTCTGCACCTGCACCTGGGCGATGTCGGGGTTGGTGCCCGCCGCGAAGGAGGCGGTGATCGCCACGGTGCCGTCGGCATTGGAAGCCGAGGAGAAGTACAGCAGGTTGTCCAGGCCGGTCAGCTGCTGCTCGATCACCTGGGTGACCGAGTTCTGCACCGTCTGGGCGTCGGCGCCCGGATAGACGGCGCTGACCACCACCGCCGGAGGGGCAATGCTGGGATATTGCTCGATCGGCAGGCGGGTGGCGGCGATGCCGCCTGCCAGCATGGTGACGATGGCGATGACCCAGGCGAAAACCGGGCGGTCGATGAAGAAACGCGACAGCGACATTTAATGCCCCGCCGGCTTCTGGGCCGCGCCCGGACCGTTGGCGGCGGCGGGCGCCGCGCCCATCGGCTGCGGCACCACCGGCATGTCGGGCTGCACCTTGCCGCGGCCCTCCACGATCAGGCGCTCGCCGGGCTTGAGGCCGTCCAGCACCTGCCAGTCGGCCCCGATGGCGCGGCCGGTCTTGAGCACGCGCAGGCGGGCGATGTTCTTTTCGTCCAATACCAGCGCGGTCGGCTGGCCGCGCTCGTCGCGGCCCACCGCTTGCTGCGGCACCAGGATGCCCTTGGGGTCCACGCCCTGGCTGACGGTGGCGCGCACATACAGGCCCGGCAGCAACAGCCCGTCGGGATTGGGGAAGATGGCGCGCAGGCGCACCGCGCCGGTGTTCGGATCCACCGTCACGTCGGTGAACTGCAGCTTGCCCGCATGGGCATAGTCGCTGCCGTCCTCCAGCTTCAGCGTCACGCGCGCGCTGCCGTCCGCATTGAGGGTGCCGGCCTGGGCGGCGCGCTTGAGCGCCACCAGTTCGGCGCTGGACTGGTCCACATCCACATAGATGGGATCGAGGGTGGAGACGGTGGTCAGCGCGGTGGTCTGCTGCGCCGTCACCAGCGCCCCCACCGTGACGGTGGAGGCGCCGATGCGGCCGCTGATGGGCGCGGTGATGCGGGTGTAGTTCAGGTTGATGCGCGCCGCGTCGGCCTGCGCCTGGGCCGCCAGATAGGCGGCGCGGGCATCGTCATTGTTCTGCGGCGAGATGGCGTTTTCCGTCAGCAGCACCGCATAGCGGTCGGCGCGCGTCTTGGCGCTGGTCAGGCTGGCGGCGGCGGCGGCATAGGCGGCCTGATACGGAGCCGGTTCGATCTGATAGAGCGCCTGGCCCGCCTTGACGGTCGAGCCTTCCTCGAACAGGCGCGCCTTCACGATGCCGGAGATCTGCGGGCGGATTTCCGACACCGCATAGGGGCTGGTGCGGCCGGGCAGTTCGGTGGTCAGCGCCACCGGCTGTTCCTTGACGGTGATCACGCCGACCTGCGCGGGGGGCATCTGCTGTTGCGGCGCCTGGTCACAGGCGCTCAATCCGGCGCCCAGCACAAGGCTGCAAGCCAGCAAGGAAATTCGACGCGACATGGTATTCCCCACATTGGGCCCGGACCGGGCGGTCATGGATGACGAACGGCCTGGCCGGCATCCGGGAGTGATCAATAACGGCCGGGACATTGGCATAGTCCTGACTGTCCCGCCCCCTATTTATGTGCAGTTGCGAAAATTGGAAGAGGCTATGTCCAAAGCGCGGTCAGGGCGGCTTCCACGCCGCTTGCGGTGTCGATTCGGCACAAATGTGACTTTGTCACCCGACGCTGTTGCGGATCGGCGGGGCGCGAAGCCTGCTCGACATACCAGCCCAGATGCTTGCGGAACACTTTCAGGCCCAGCGCATCGCCATAGAAGCGCAAGGTCTGTCCGAAATGAGTCAGCGCGATATCCAGACGGTGCGTGAATCCGGGCTCTGACATTTCAGTGTTCATGTCCAGCGCGCGGTTGATGCTGTCGGCAATCCACGGCCGTCCATAGGCGCCGCGCCCGATCATCACCGCGTCCGCGCCCGATAATGACAAGGCGTCACGTGCGCTGGCGACGTCGGTGATGTCGCCGTTGACGATCACGGGGATGGCGACCGCCGCCTTCACCGCCGCCACCGCCTTCCAGTCGGCCTTGCCGGAATAGAATTGCTGGCGGGTGCGGCCATGCACGGTGATCGCCGCCACGCCCAGTTCTTCGGCCATCGCCGCGATCTGCGGCGCGTTGCGGCTGGCATCGTCCCAGCCCAGGCGCATCTTCAGCGTGACCGGCCGCGTGGTGGCGTTGACCGCCGCGCCGATCAGTTTCGCGGCCAGGTCCGGCTCGCGCATCAGCGCCGAGCCCGACAGCGCGCCGGTCACTTCCTTGGCGGGGCAGCCCATATTGAGGTCGATGATGTGCGCGCCCGCGTCTTCGGCCAGCGCCGCGCCCTTGCCGATCCATTCCGGCGTGCGGCCGACAAGCTGGATCACCATCAAGGGAAGCGCCTGTTCATCGTCCTTGGCCCCAATGGCGGCGCGGCGCACCACATCGGGGCGCCCGCGCGCGAAGCTGTCACACGCCACCATCTCGGTCGCCACATAGGGCGCGCCGCAGGCGCTGGCGGTGCGCCGGAAGGGCAGGTCGGACACCCCCGTCATGGGCGCGGTGAGCACCCGGCCGGGAATGGTCACATCGCCGATCTGGAGCGGGGTCGCGGACATGGCGGGGCGGGGCATAATCCCGTCCGCCGCCAATGTCGAGCGCACCGCCCCTAGATGCCGCCGGGACTGATATTGTGGATGCGGCCCGATCCGGCGATCTTGGTGTTCAGGTTGCGCGGGTTGGAATGCAGATTCACGTCGCCGCTGCCCGCGATATGGATATCGGCTTCGTCGCGCGGCGCGATGTCGGTATTGCCGCTGCCCGCGATATGCACTTCGGCGCGGCGGCCCGAAACCCGGCCCAGGTCGGCGTCGCCGCTGCCCGCGATATGGACTTCGACATTGTCCACCGCGCCGTCGGCCAGGATGCTGCCCGATCCGGCAATGGAGAGTTTCAGCCGGTCCTGGTTCAGCTTCTGCAAGGTCAGCTTGCCGCTGCCGGCGATGCCGAACTTGCGGAATTCGCGTCCCGGCAGGGTGATCCTGAGGTCGCGGCTTTCATCGCCCCAGCCCCGGCAATCCAGCTTGATGGTGCCGTTCTTGACGCGCACATGCGCCACCAGAGCCGGATCGCCCGTCACATGCACCCTGTCGCCGGCGCCGGGGGTATAGAAAGCCTGGCCGCCCAGCGCCAGGCCGACACGGTCGCTGCCGTCCCAGGGAATGTCCCGGCTTGTGGCGGTGGCCGAACCGGCTTCGCAACGCGGGCGGTTGCCGAACATGGCGAAGTCCAGCCCTGCCAGGCCGCCTTCCTTGAAGCCCTGGGCGGCGCCCACCGCGGCGACGCCGCCGAAGCAGACGGCGGAAAGTGTCAGACCGGCAATGGCGATGACGGCGAGTTTCTGCATGGGAGTTCTCCTCAGATCGCGCGGCTGGCGGTGTCGAACAGGCGGAAGTGCAGGCGGCCATAGCGGATCAGCAGCCGCATCAGGGCATCGCTGACCAGGATCAGCAGGGCGCCGCCGCCGATGGCGCCGCTGATCAGGCCCGCGCCGATCAGGGCCTGCATCAGGTCGTTGCCCACCACATGCGGCCAGAAGGGCAGCAGGTTGAGCAGCGGGAACCTGCCGCCGATGACGCAACCCAGGCAGGCCGCCGCCCAGCCCAGCAGCAGGACGAACAGAAAGCCCAGGATCGGCAGCAGGAAGACCAGGTCTATGGTGGCCAGGCCCGCCAGCGCCAGCACCACGCCCAGCATGTTGCCGGGGTTGCGGTTGCTCTCCCACCGCTTGAAGCCGATCTCGGCGCGCAGTTCGCGCGCCAGCCGCGCCGGATCGCCCAGCGCGTTGGCGACTTCCGCTTCGCTACGGCCGTCGGCGGCGCCGTCGGCGAAATGGCTTTCATAGTCGGACACGATTTCGTCAATGTCGGTGGGATGCAGGCCCGACAGGCCGTCGCGCAACTGCGCCATGAAATGTGCGCGGTTCATTTGATGTCTCCCAGGATCTTCTGCACCGCGGCCTCGAAGGCCAGCCATTCGCGGATCTGGGCTTCCAGCGCCAGCGCCCCGCTTTTGGTGAGCTTGTAGTATTTGCGCGGCGGGCCGCCGCTGGACTCCCGCAGATAGGTCGTCACCAGCCCCTCATTCTGCATCCGGCGCATCAGCGGGTAGATGGTGCCTTCGCCCATGCCCACCGCCTCGGCCATGCGCGCGGCGATGTCATAGGCGTAATTGTCGCCCCGGCTCAGCAGGGCCAGGACGCACATTTCCAGCACGCCCTTCTTGAGTTGGATCTGCAGCGATTCCGTCATGACTGTTGTTTACAACAAGGTACCTTGTTTTACAAGGTATTATTTCCAGGGCCAGCCATTTGTTTTCCGGCCCTTAAGCCTTGGACCGCTAAAAACGGGCATGAGGTTGAAAACCGTCCTTTCCAGCCTGATCGGCCGCCACACCATCGTGCGCCCCGTCCACCTGTCGGGCGAGCGGGCGCTGGCCAGCATCGCCTTTGACGATTTTCCGAAGGATGCCTGGACCCTGGGCGGCCCGGTGCTGGCCCGGCATGGGGTCCGCGCCACTTATTATACGGCGGGCGGTTTTTGTGGCCGCCGTGTGGACGGCACCCGCTTTTATGACGCCGACGATCTCCATGCCCTGTCGGCGGCGGGCCATGAAATCGGCTGTCACGGCTTCAACCACCGCCCGGTGCCGGAATTGTCACCTCGGGAGCTGGCCCAGGACGCCGCCCGCAACGCCGATTTTCTCAAGCCGTTCCTGGCGGGCAGCGCGGCGGCCAGCTACGCCTTTCCCTATGGCCGGGTGTCGCGCGCCGCCAAACGTTTCCTGGCGCCGCGCTTTTCCTCCTTGCGCGGAACCCATGAAGGCCCCAACCGCGGCCGTGTGGACCTGGCGCAACTGAATGTGGTGTCGCTGGAGACACGGCTGTGGAACCCGGCCGCGCTTCAAGCCACCATCCGGCAAGCCGCCCATCATGGCAGCTGGCTGATTTTCTACACCCATGATGTCAGCGACAGCCCCGGTCCTTACGGTTCCACGCCGGACATGCTGGATCAGGCGCTTCGCCAAGCCGCCGCCGCCGGCATCGACATCCTGCCGGTGCGCGAAGCGGTGCGCATCGCTTTCGGCTGACTGTCCCGGAGTGAGACGGCGCGAGTCGTCTATTGCGCCGATACTTCCTTAATCCTGTTGCCCCAGAATGGGGGCACAGACCGGGTTGAGGCGGGACTGCGCATGAACCATACCGAACACTTCACGCTGGGCACGGGACATGGCTATCGCGGCCTGCTGCAGGTGGGCCTGTTCAACGCCATGCCCGATGCCGCGCTGCGCGCCACCGAGATTCAATTCGCGCGTCTTCTGAAGGATGCGGCCGGCGCGCTGGATGTGCGGCTACGGCTTTTCTCGCCCGCGAGTCTTCCGCGCGAGGAAGAAACCCGCGCCCGCATGGAAGGATTCTATGAAGACGCGGGCTTGCTGCCCGCCGCCGGACTGGACGCGCTGATCGTCGCCGCGCCGGACGGCGATGCGCCGGACGCGGCCTGGCGGGACGATTTGGCGGCGCTGCTGGACTGGGCGCAGGCCGCATCCTTGGCCGCGATCTTTTCCGGCGGCGCGGTCCCGGCCGCGCTGGCCTGTCTGGACGGCATCGCGTCGCGTCCGCTGGCGCATCCCCTGTTCGGCGTCTATTCCGGCCAGCGGGTGGCCGACGATTCCCTGTTCTTCCACACTGCCTGGGATGCGGGCGTGCCGCATATCCGCGACCACACATTTGCCGGGGCCGATCTGGAGGCGCGCGGTTACCGCGTGCTGTCGCGCCTGGCGGACGACAGCGTGGATATTTTCGCGCGCGAGACGGCGGGGCATTTCCTGTTCCTGCAGGGACATCCCGAGCATGACGATGGTGCGCTGGGACGCGCCTATCTGCGCGCGGTGGCGCGCTTCCGGAACGGCGAGATCGCGGCGCGGCCGCCTGTGCCGCGCAATTATTTCGATCGCCTCACCGAAAGCCGCCTGGCGGCCCTGCCTGAGGGGACCGGTCTGTCCGGTCATGCCGCCATCGTGCAGGCGGCGCGGCCGCTGCAATCCTGGCGGGGGCAGGCGGTGCGCCTGTTCGCCAACTGGCTGACACGCACCGCCGCGGCCAAGATGCGCCGCGCCGCCAGCCGCGCCGTGCATGTGCGCCGCCGCCGCGTGCCCTGAGCAAAACCCTTAGCGGGTTTGCGGCACCAGGTCGAAGGCGATGGTGGTGCGCGCCGCGCTGTCGCGGAACGGAATCGTGCCGTGCCACATATAGGACGGGAACAGCACCAGCCGTCCCGGCGCGGGCTGTATGGCGCGGCGCACCGGATTCTTCAGCGCCACGTCCAGCGACGGTTCGCCGAACTTGATCCAGCCCTGGCGGCCCTGTTGGTCGTGCACCGCGTCGGGCACCGCGATATAGAAGCAGGAACTGATCCAGCCCTGGGGGTGGATATGGTTCACATGAAAGCCGCAATCGCGCAGCCGTGACGACCAGGACCCGGTATAGCGGAAGCCCCGCGCCCGGCGCGACAGGAAGGGATGGCGCGCATCCTCTTTCAATCCGGCGATATAGCGGGTCACGGCCTGGTCGATACGCGCCTGCAACCGGCCGATCAGGTCATGGCCCGCGCCGAACAGCTGGTCCGGCGTCTGGGTGCCGCCGCGCAGACTCTGGTTGAGGAATTCGCGGGTCTGCGGGTGCAGGTCGTCAAGATAAGTGTTCAGCGCCGCGTTGAACGACGCCATGTCGGAAAAACCTTCCGGCGGGTCCAGGTCCACGCTCTGAACCAGCGTGTCATAGCCGTTCAGCACTTCGTCACGTTCGTCCTCCATCAGGCGGAAGGCGGTGCTCATCGCCGCCAGGCACATCTGATCGGTCGGGTCCAGCGCCAGGCCCTGTTCGCACAGCGTCACCGCGCGCATCGGACGGCCCGCCAGCAGCGCGGCCTCCGCCGCCGAGCCGATCAGTTCGGAATCGCCGTCCTGCCGCGCCAGCAGCGTCTCGAACGCCTGCATGGCTTCGTCGTGCCGCTTCATCATGGTCAGGGTGTTGGCGGCGCCGGCGGCGGCGATGCGGTCATTGGAATCCGCCTGCAGCAGGCGGCTGTAGATGGCATGGGCTTCCTCGCCCCGCTTGTCGCTGGCCAGGAACCAGGCCTTGGCCAATTGCAGGTCACGGGTCGGCGGCGCCCGGTCATAGGAGGTGAGGAAGTCGTCCTTGCGGTCCAGGCGATAGAGCAGGTCGTTGTAATACTGATGCAGCGCCGGATTGCGCGGCTCGCGCGCGATGGCGCCCTCGAACACCGCCAGCGCCTCGTCATAGCGCTTGAGGTTCTGCAGCGCCTCGGCCCGGTGCAGATCGATGTCGGGCAAAGCGGGGTTCAGGGCGCGGGCGCTGTCATACTGATCCAGCGCGTCGGCGTCGCGCCGCTGGCGGCGCAGCGACAGTCCCAGATTGTTGTGCAGCACCGCCTTCAAGCCCGGCTCGCGCGCCGTCTCCAGCCCGGCGCGCAGCGGCGCTTCCGCCTCGGCGGGGCGTCCGGCCGCGATCAGCACATTGCCCAGCATCAGGCCGGCGGGGGCATGGCCGGGGGCGCGTTGCAGGATCCGGCGAAAGGCCGCCTCGGCTTCCGCCAGCTGGCCGCGCTGATGCAGCAGCGATCCCATCTCGTACAGGGCTTCGGGAAAATCCGGCCTGAGACTCAGCGCGGCGCGGAAGGCGGCGATGGCGTCGGTGGCGCGCCCCTGGCCCGCCAGGGCGCGGCCGACATTGAAGGCCAGCAGGGCCTCGCCGGGCGCCTGCGCCCGGGCCTGCAGGAAAAGATTTTCGGCCTCGACGAAGCGGCCCTGTTTCAGGCGCACCACGCCCAGCATGTTCGCGGCTGGGGCGGGCGGAGTTTGGCCGGGGGCGAACAGGGGCGCCAGCGCGGCTTCCGCCCCCGCCAGGTCGCCCGCCTGCAGGCGGCCGCCGGACTGGGTCAGGATTTGGTCAAAAGGATGGGGCGCGGTGGTCATGGCTTCCTATAGTACAGGCTGGGGGGATTTGTGCCTGGCGCAATTTGTCTGCGCGCAATTCGCCCGTCATTTGCCCGCGATCTGTTCAGTCTGGCTCCCGCACCGGCCCTGAACTAAGAAGGCGGGGCATGGGTACACTCTCTTTTTATGCCGGTTGGGCGCTGGCCGCTGCTGCGATGTGCGGCGGCGTCTATGCGGTGCTGGCGGCGGTGCTGGCGGGCCGCTTCATGCGGCCGCGCGTCCCGGACCCGGCCCTGGCCGAGGCGCCGGGCGTCACCATCCTCAAGCCGCTGCATGGCGACGAGCCGGGCCTGCTGCGCAATCTGGAAACCGTCCTGCGCCAGGACTATCCCGGCGCGGTGCAGGTCGTGTTCGGCGTCCAGGACGAAGCCGATCCGGCCCTGGCGGCGGTGCGGGCGCTGCGGGTGCGTCATCCCCAGGCCGATATCGCGGTCGCCGCCGATCCCGCCCGCGCCGGCGCCAATGCCAAGATTTCCAATGTCATCAACATGATGCCCCATGCCCGCCACGATCTGCTGGTGCTGGCGGACAGCGATATCGCCGCGCCGCCATGCTGGCTGTCGCGGGTGGTCGAGGCACTGTCGCGCCCCGGTATCGGCATCGTCACCTGTCTTTATACCGGCGAGCCGGATACGGGCGCGGCCGGGTCCGGCCGCCGCCTCTGGCCGGTGCTGGCGGCGATGGGCACCTCCTATGGCTTCCTGCCCAATGCCCTGCTGGGGTTCCACCTGGGGTTGGCCAAGCCCTGTTTCGGCTCCACCATCGCCCTGCGCCGCGCCACCCTGGAGCGGATCGGCGGCTTTGCCGCCTTCGCCGACCGGCTGGCCGACGATTACGAGATCGGCCGGGCGGTGCGGGATACCGGCCTGGACCTGGCGATTCCCGCCCTGGCGGTGGGCCATGCCGCCACCGAGGCCAGCGCCGCCGCGCTTTGGCGCCATGAACTGCGCTGGAGCCGGACCATCCGGATCGTCAATCCCGGCGGGCATCTGGGCAGTTTTGTCACGCATGGGTTCCCGCTGGCGCTGGCCGCCGCGGTTTTGCTGGGTTTTGGCCCCATCAGCCTGGGAATCGTGGCTTTCGCGCTTGCAGCGCGGCTGTTTCTGAAATACCGCATTGATGGTATTTTCGGCACCCGTGCTGGTCCCGGCTGGCTGGTGCCGATACGGGATGTGCTGAGTTTTGCGGTTTTCGTGGCCTCGCTGTTCGGCGGGACGGTGCATTGGCGGGGTGACCGCTTCGCCGTCGGGCCG
>ERZ778028.2947-NODE-2947-length-10967-cov-3.335960_pt1 | contig 10967 bp, 11 predicted proteins | sample MGYA00375758_ERZ778028 | MGnify/ENA primary metagenome ERZ778028 (study PRJEB29350, sample SAMN05389828) | bioreactor metagenome | isolation source: Thiocyanate bioreactor | place: South Africa: University of Cape Town | collected 2014-03-17 ... | reverse complement strand
TTCCCGCCGTTCCGGTTGCTCGTCGAGCGTGATGCAATAGGCCGCGTCGACCGCCGCAGATGCATGGTCCGCGCGGCAATGCGGGCAGGCAGGATCGATCGCCAGCGGCTCGAACACGCCCCGGATCTCGCCGGTGACCTCCCTGGGATGCGCCGAACCCGCCATGCTCCGCCCCGTCCAGACCTGCCTGCGTCGCCTGTCTCCACTAGCAGCCCGCCCGTGCCCGCGCCATCGCCGGCCGGCGAAGCACTTTGTCGGGCGGCGACATTCCCGGCCGCTTGCGCGCGCGCCGCGAATTTGCAACGACGCCGGAGCGACGGCACGATGCCCCTGCGGCAGGAGGATGTGATGGCGGGTCTCTATCTCGAGGAATTCAAGGTCGGCCACGTGTTCCGGCACGAGCTGAGGCGGACCATCACCGAAGCCGACAACGTGCTGTTCTCCAACATGACGCTCAACCCGCAGCCGCTGCACATCGACTTCGACTTCGCGTCGAAGACCGAGTGGGGCAAGCCGCTGGTCAACTCGCTGTTCACGCTCGGCCTGATGATCGGCATCTCCGTCCACGAGACGACGCTCGGCACCACCATCGCCAATCTCGGCATGACCGAGACCGTGTTCCCGCACCCGCTGTTCCACGGCGACACGGTGCGGATCGAGACCGAGGTGAAGTCCGTGCGGCCGTCGAAATCGAAGCCCGACCGCGGCATCGTCGAGTTCGAGCACCGCGCCTACAACCAGCATGGCGACCTCGTGGCGCGCACGCTGCGCCAGGCGATGATGCGCAAGAGGCCCGCCTGACCATGCGCTCGATGCTCTTCGTGCCCGGCGATTCCGAGCGCAAGCAGGAGAAGGCGCTCGGCTCCGGCGCCGACGTGCTGATCCTCGACCTGGAGGATTCCGTCGCGCTCGCCGCCAAGCCGCGCGCCCGCGAGGTGGCGGCCGCCTTCCTGCGCGCCCAGGCGAGCGCCGGCGGTCCCCTGCTCTACGTCCGCGTCAACGATCTCTCCACCGGCCAGACCGACGACGATCTCGCCGCGGTCATGCCGGCGCGGCCGGCCGGCATCATGCTGCCCAAGGCGAACCATGCCGACGAGGTGACGATGCTGTCGGCGCGCCTGCGCGTGCACGAGGCCGAGAACGGCATCGAGGACGGCGCCACCCGCATCCTGCCTCTGATCACCGAGACCGCCGCCGGGCTGCTGGCCGCCGCCTCCCACGGCCGTCCGCAGCCGCGGCTTTCCGGCCTCACCTGGGGCGCGGAGGACCTGTCGGCGGCCATCGGCGCGCGCAGCGCCCGCGACGGGGACGGCCGCTACACCGACCTGTTCCGCCACGCCCGCACCATGACCCTGCTCGCGGCCTCGGCCGCCGGCGCCGCGGCGGTCGACACGGTGTATCCGGATTTCCGCGACGAGGCGGGCTTCCGCCGCGAATGCGCCGAGGCCGAGCGCGACGGCTTCACCGCCAAGATGGCGATCCATCCGGCGCAGGTGCCGGTCATCAACGAGGTCTTCACGCCCTCGAAGGCCTCCGTGGCGCAGGCACGCGCGGTGGTGGAGGCATTCAGGACAGCCGGCGACGCCGGCGTGGTCGCCATAGACGGCAAGATGTACGACCGCCCGCATTTGCGGCTGGCCGAACGCCTGCTGGCGCGGGCGCTAGGCTAGGCGGCTATTCGCCGCCCCATTTCGGCCGGCGCATCTCGAACAGCTCGCCGACGGCGAGGAAGTCGAAATAGCCGAGCCGGGCGAGGTTTCCCGCGAGCGCGGCGTCGAAGCGGCCGTCGCGGATGTGGCTGTCGTCGATGTGGACGCCGACGACCTCGCCCATGACGATGAAGCTCTCCATCTCGTTGCCGGCGGCGTCCTTCGGATGGAAGGCCATGCTGACCCGGCATTCCAGCGCCGCGGGCGCGGCCGCCACGCGCGGCGGCTTGACCAGCACCGACGGCGCCATCTCCAGCCCGGCATAGTCGAACTCGCTGACTTCCGACGGCGCGTCGACCGAGGACGCGTTCATCTGCCGCGCCAGCTCGCGGCTCGCGAGGTTCGCCACGAACTCGCCGGTCTCGACGGCGTTGCGCGCGCTGTCCTTGGGCCGGTCGGACGAGAACATCACGCTGAATGGCTTGCCCGAGACCATGTTGAAGAAGGAATAGGGCGCCAGGTTCGGGACGCCGTCCCGGCTCAGCGTCGAGATCCAGCCGATCGGCCGCGGCGCCACGATCGCCTTGGACGGATCGTGCGGCAGCCCGTGGCCGTGGCGCGGCTCGTAGAACATCGGTCAGCCCTTCCAGGGGCCGGAATATTCGCTGACGAGGCCGGTCGGGTCCGGCCGCGGCCGCTCGATCGCCTCGCCGCGGCGCGTGCCGATGTGGACGAAGCCGATCACCCGCTCCTGCGGCGCCAGCCCGAGCAGCCGCCTGCCCTCCTCGTCGTCGGCATACCAGTTGCTGATCCAGTTGGTGCCGTAGCCCAGCGCGTTCGCCGCGTGCACCAGGTTCATCGCCGCCGCGCCGCCGGACAGGAACATCTCCCATTGCGGGATCTTGGCGCTCTCCTTCGGGCTGTGGACGACGCCGATGACCAGCGGCGCGCGGGCGAATCGTGCCTTCTCCTGCTCGATGCGGGCCGGCGGCAGCTCGCCCTCGCGCCGCTGCGCCAGTTCGGCCAGCATCTCGCCGATGCGGTGGCGCGCCTCGCCGCGATAGACGATGAAACGCCACGGCGCGAGCCGGCCGTGGTCGGGCACGCGGACCGCGGCCGCGACCATCGTCGCGATCTCGTCGTCCTTCGGCGCCGGCTCGACGAGCTCCGCGATCGGGTGGGACTTGCGGGCAAGCAGATGGTCGATGACAGGCGATGCCAATGAATTGCTCCGGTCGTGGGTGGGATGGGTAGCGCACGCCGCAACCCGCGGCCGGCGCATGCCGGGTCTTGAAATTGCCATCGCCTTGGGTTTCAACGCAAGGGATGATCGTCGGGGCATTCCGCTCAACCCTCCTTGTCGCGCTCGCCATGCTCATGGTTTCGGTGGCGGCGCCCGCGCGCGCGCAGATGTCCGGGCCCGGAATGCCGGGGCCCGGCGGCATGCCCGGTCCGGGCATGCCGGGCGGCGGCGCGCTGCCCGGCGTCGGCCCGCAATTCGCCCCGCCCGGCGGCGGCGTGTCGATCGGCGGCCGGCCGCTGGAGAGCGCCCCGATCAGGGGCGACAATACCGATGAGGCTCCGCTGGCGGCGCCCGGCGTCGGAAACCTCGCCGTGCCGCCGCTCAAGCTGCCGCCGATCACCGGCTATGCGGCGCCGCAGAAGCATGAGCAGCTCGCGGTCCCGTCCGGCGAGATCACGCTGTCGGCCAAGCTCACCGACGGCACCGGCGAGATCGCGCGCGGGCTTGTCTGGCGCGTCTTCGCCGACAAGCCGCAGCCCGACGGCAAGCTGCCGCTGATCGCCTCGGCGCAGGGCGGCACCAGCATCTTCCAGCTCGAGCCGGGCAACTATCTGATCCATGCGGCGTTCGGCCGCGCCGGCGCTACCAAGCGCATCACCGTCGGCCGCGAGCCGCTGCACGAGGACCTCGTCCTCGACGCCGGCGGCCTCAGCCTCGACGCCGTGCTCTCCGGCGGCGTCCGCATCCCGCCGAACAAGCTGAAATTCTCGATCTACGAGGCGCAGGTCGATTCGCACGGCGAGCGCGCGCTGATCATCCCCAACGTCAGCCCCAACACCGTCGTCCGCCTCAATGCCGGCACCTACCACGTCGTCTCGACCTACGGCGCGGTCAACGCGGTGATCCGCGCCGACATCCGCGTCGAGGCGGGCAAGCTGACCGAGGCGACCGTCGAGCACCGCGCCGCCCAGCTCACCATGAAGCTGGTGCGCGAGGAAGGCGGCGAGGCGATCGCCGACACGTCCTGGTCGATCCTCACCGATTCCGGCGACATCGTACGCGAGAGCGTCGGCGCCTTCGCCTCGATGGTGCTCGCCGAAGGCGACTACACCGCCATCGCCAAGAACCGCGACCACATCTACCAGCGCGCCTTCACCGTGGTCGCCGGCCACAACCAGGACGTCGAGGTGCTGGCGCAGGAAAGCTCCGAGGTCGACAACGGCGTCGACCCGCTCGACTGACTTTCTCCCGGACGAGAAAAAGGCCGGACGAGCCGGCCTTTCTTAACAGATGGATCAGGCCTCGCGCGCGCGCTTGAGGTCGGGCGGCGTCGCCTCGTCGACGAGCGCGGCGAGCGCGGCTTCCAGCGTCATGGCGACCTGGTCGCGCGAGCCGAGCCGGCGCATGTTGACCGTCCCCTCCTCCGCCTCGCGGCGGCCGCAGACGAGGATCACCGGCACCTTGGCGAGGCTGTGCTCGCGCACCTTGTAGTTGATCTTCTCGTTGCGCAGGTCGGTCTCCACCTGCAGCCCCGCCGCCTTGAGCTTCGCCGCCACCTGCGCGGCATAGCCGTCGGCGTCCGACGTGATGGTGGCGACCACCACCTGCACCGGCGCGAACCACAGCGGCATCTGGCCGGCATGGCTCTCGATCAGGATGCCGAGGAAGCGCTCCAGCGAGCCGCAGATGGCGCGGTGCACCATCACCGGCTGCTTCTTCTCCGAATCGGCGCCGATGTAGAAGGCGCCGAACCGCTCCGGCAGGTTGAAGTCGACCTGCGTCGTGCCGCACTGCCATTCGCGGCCGATCGCGTCCCTGAGCGTATACTCGAACTTCGGCCCGTAGAACGTGCCCTCGCCCTCATTGATGCCGGTCTTGATGCGGTTGTCCTCGCGCGCCATGCGCGCCAGCGCGCGCCGCAGGATGTCCTCGGCATGGTCCCAGGCCGCGTCGGTGCCGACGCGCTTCTCCGGCCGGGTGGCGAGCTTCACCACCACCTCCTCGAAGCCGAAATCCTTGTAGACCGACATCATCAGGTCGTTGATCTTGAGGATCTCCGCCTCGAGCTGCTCCTCGGTGCAGAAGATGTGCGCGTCGTCCTGCGTGAAGCCGCGCACGCGCATCAGCCCGTGCAGCGCGCCCGACGCTTCGTAGCGGTGCACGCTGCCGAATTCGGCAAGCCGGATCGGCAGATCGCGGTAGGACTTCAGTCCGTGCTTGAAGATCTGCACGTGGCCGGGGCAGTTCATCGGCTTGAGCGCGAAGATGCGCTGGTCGGCCTCGGGGTCGTCTGGGTGCGTGAAGGCATGCGCCGACTTCACCGCGAACATGTTCTCCTGATACCAGCCCCAGTGGCCCGACGTCTCCCACAGGCTCTTGTCGAGCACCTGCGGGGCGTTGACCTCCTGGTAGTCGTCGCCGAGGCGTCGGCGCATATAGGAGATCAGCGTCTGGAACATGCGCCAGCCCTTGGCGTGCCAGAACACGACGCCCGGCCCCTCCTCCTGGAAATGGTAGAGGTCCATCTCGCGCCCGAGGCGGCGATGGTCGCGCTTCTCGGCCTCCTCCAGCATGTGGAGGTAGTGGTCGAGCTGCTCCTGGTTGGCCCAGGCGGTGCCGTAGATGCGTGTCAGCATCGGGTTGTTCGAGTCGCCGCGCCAGTAGGCGCCGGCCACCTTCATCAGCTTGAAGGCGTCGCCCACCTGCCCGGTCGAGGCCATGTGCGGGCCGCGGCACAGGTCGAACCACTCGCCCTGCCTGTAGATCTTGATCTCCTGGTCGGCGGGGATCGCATCGACCAGCTCGACCTTGTAGGCCTCGCCCTTGTCGCGAAACACCTTCCTCGCCGTCTCGCGGTCCCACACCTCCTTGGTGAAGGGCGCGTTGCGGCGGATGATCTCCCGCATCTTCTTCTCGATCGCGGCGAAATCCTCCGGCGTGAACGGCTCGTTGCGCGCGAAGTCGTAGTAGAAGCCGTTCTCGATCACCGGGCCGATGGTCACCTGCGTGCCCGGCCACAGCTCCTGCACGGCTTCCGCCAGCACATGCGCGGTGTCGTGGCGGATCAGCTCCAGCGCTCTGCTGTCGTCGCGCGTGACGATCTCGACCTTGCCGGAACGGCCGATCGGGTCAGAGAGATCGCGCAAGGTTCCGTCCAGCGCGATCGCCACCGCCTTCTTGGCGAGCGATTTCGAGATGGATTCGGCCAGTGCTGCGCCCGTCGTCGCGGCGTCGTAGTCGCGCACGGAACCGTCGGGAAATGTGAGGGAGATGTTGGACATGTCTTGCTCCTATCCAGTCCCGCAAACGAGCGCGGGTGGTCGTTGCCGGATGCGTCCGGCGGCGCGGCGCCGTCTATAGAGCATTTCCAGCAAAAGTGCGAAGCGGTTTTGCGTCCGGAAATGCGGCTCAAACAAAGAGATAGAGCGGTTCTGCCAATTCCGTGAAAACCACACCGCTCTAATGCCGGCTACAACGGGCGTAAAGACCACAGGGGCCGGATGGCATTTGCAGCTCGGCCTCACGGGGTTTTCGGAAGGTCTCTCAGGGCGTGCCGAGCGCGAAGCAGTCGAACCTGCCCTGCTTCAGCACCGCGCAGGCCTGCGCCGCGCCGGCCTTGTCGGCGAAGCCGGAGAAGCGCGCGCGGTAGAGCGTCTTGCCGCCGCTCGCGGTCTGCTCGATCCGCGCCGCGGCGCCGACGTCGACCGAGCCCACCAGCCCGGCCGCCCTGTCGAGCAGCGTGCGGGCGGCGGCCTGGCTGGGCAGCGCCCCGATCTGGATCTGCCACACCGGCGCACCGCCGTCGCCCTGCTCGATCAGGCTGTCGTCGCTGAGTTCCATTTCCGGCCGTGGCGACGGCAGCGGGATGCGCGCCGCGATCTGCGGCTGCCGCGCCTGCGGCTGGCCGGCGTCCGGCTGGCTGAATCGCGTCAGCAGCGTCGCCATCAGGTCGTCGCGCTTGCGCGCCGTCTTGCCGCCGAGCACGACGCCGACGAAGCGGCGGCCGTTGGACGTGAGCGAGCTGACGAGATTGTAGCCGGCGGCATTGGTGAAGCCGGTCTTGATGCCGTCGACGCCGTCATAGCGGTACATCAGGTTGTTGTGGCCCCGCCGCAGCTTGCCGCGGAAGACGAAGGACGGTTGCGCGAACAGCCTGTATTCCTTCGGGAAATCGCGCTTCAACACCAGCCCGAGCAGCGCCATGTCACGCGCCGTGGTCGTCTGCCGGCGCCCGTCGGTCAGCCCCGACGGGTTGGAGAAGACGGTGCTGCGCATGCCGAGCCGCTTCGCGCGCTGGGTCATCAGCCGGCCGAAGGCCGCTTCCGAACCCGCCATGTGCTCGCCGATCGCCGTCGCCGCGTCGTTGGCGGAGACGACGATCATGCCGTCCACCGCCTCGCGCACGCTGATCGTGTCGCCCGGCTTGACCCACAGCTTGGTCGGGATCTTCACCGACGCGTTGCGGGAGACGACGATGCGGTCGCCCCAGTGGAGGCGTCCGTCGCGCAGCGCCTCGAAGGTGATGTAGAGCGTCATCATCTTGGCGAGCGACGCCGGCGGGCGCACGCGGCTGCCGCCCTCGTCGCCGAGGAAGACGCCCCGGTCCGCATCGAGCATCGCCCACGACGTGTCGGCAACCGCCGTCGCCGCGCCCGCGAGGATCGAGACGAGCGCAAGCAGCGCGACGCAGACGACGCGCATGCGCGACCCGAAGTTCAAAACCGGCATGCGATCCCCTCGATGCAGCAATATGTCGGACGGCGCGGAATGCCTTGCGCCCACGCCCGCGCCGCAAGGCGCGGAATCGATATCGTGTATGGGACGTTAACAAAGGATGAGCGAAACCTTAATGCCCGGCCGGCTCGCGCCGGGCGGGTTCACGCCTCGGCCCCGCCCTTCTTCCCGATCCGCCAGTAGCGCCACGGCGCCCACCATTTGTAGCGAGGCGCCACAACGTCCGGCACGAGGTCGACCCCATGCGTGCCGCCCGGCCCGCAGCGCGCGACCCGGAACAGCCCCATCCAGCCGCCGGCCCACAGCCCATGCCGCGCGATCGCCTCGTAGGCATATTCCGAGCAGGTCGGGAAATGCCGGCACGAATTGCCAATGAAGCCCGACAGCGTGAGCTGGTAGAGCCGCACGAAGCCCGTCCCCAGCAGCCGCCCCGGCGTCCTCGGCCAGGGACCGGAGAAGTTGCGGGAACGGTGTGCGGCGCCGGCCGGGTGCGGGTGGTCGTGGGCCATTCCGGCCTCAGGCCGCCTCGCCGGCCTGGCGGCGCTCGATCTGGTCGAGGCAGTCGACCACGGCGTCGAAGGTGAGCATGGTCGAGGCGTGGCGCGCCTTGTAGTCGCGCACCGGCTCCAGATATTTCAGGTCCGAAAAACGCCCCTGCGGCGGCGGGCCATTCTCCTTGAGCATCCTGCGCATGGCCTCGCGCGTGGCGCGCAGCTCGTCGGCGCGCGCGCCCACGACATGCTCGGCCATGATCGCGGACGACGCCTGCCCCAGTGCGCAGGCCTTCACCTCGTGCGCGAAATCGGTGACGACGCCGTCCTTCACCGCGAGGTCGACGGTCACCGTCGAGCCGCACAGCTTGGAATGCGCGGTCGCGCTCGCGTCGGGCGCGGCCAGCCGGCCGATCCGGCCGATATTGCCGGCAAAGCCGAGAATCTTCGCGTTGTAGACGTCGTCGATCACGTTTTTTCGTCCCGCGGCGCTGGCCCAGCAAAACTTGCTGCGCGCGCGCCTTTCATTCCGCCCGGCCCCGCTTATATAATGGCGAGGTCCCGCTGGCGGCAAGGATCGCCGGAGGGAAGGAATGCTTGCCGCTTCCGGGAGAGGTTTTTTGCCTCGGCGGTCCCGCGATTGGCAGTAGTCCGTTCAACTCGTCCCTTCCTCGAAAGGGACTACGGGAGACGCCTTTCATGGACGCCATCGTCAGAAACTTTCCGCCGCGGCCCGACGCCGCCTCCACCACCGACGCCAGGAAGCCCGACGCGCCGCGCCGCGCCGACGACCGTCCCGGCTACATGCAGAAGCCGGTCACCGACCGGCCGAGCCAGGAGGAGGTCGAGGCCGCCGTGCGCACCCTGCTGCGCTGGACCGGCGACAATCCCGACCGCGAGGGGCTGGTCGACACGCCGCGGCGCGTCGCCAAGGCCTATCGCGAGATGTTCTCGGGCTACGACCAGTGCCCCGCCGAGGAGCTCGGCCGCACCTTCGAGGAGGTGTCGGGCTACAACGAGCTGGTGCTGATCCGCGACATCCAGTTCCATTCGCATTGCGAGCACCACATGGTGCCGATCATCGGCCGCGCCCATGTCGGCTACCTGCCGGACGGCAAGGTGGTCGGCCTGTCGAAGATCGCCCGCGTGGTCGACATCTTCGCCCACCGCCTGCAGACGCAGGAGGCGATGACCGCGCAGATTGCCGGCGTGATTCAGGACGTGCTAAATCCGCGCGGCGTGGCGGTCATGATCGAGGCCGAGCACATGTGCATGGCCATGCGCGGCATCCGCAAGCAGGGCTCGACCACGCTGACGTCGAGCTTCACCGGCGTCTTCCACGACAACCCGGAGCAGCAGATGCGCTTCATGGCGATGCTCAGGGAAGCCAACAAGGGCTGAGCCGGACGGCCGGCCGCGAAAGGGCCGGACATGGCAGCATATCAGTTCCCCGCACCTGCATCCGACAAGAACGCGCTCGAGGAAGGCGCGGCATTCACGCCGCGCTTCGACGCCAACGGCCTGGTCACGGCCGTCGTCACCGACGCGCATGACGGCCTGCCGCTGATGGTCGCCCACATGAACGCGGAAGCCCTGTCGCTGACGCTGGAGACCGGTATCGCCCATTACTGGTCGCGTTCGCGCGGCACGCTGTGGAAGAAGGGCGAGACCTCCGGCAACCTCCAGCGCGTCGTCGAGATGCGCGCCGACTGCGATCAGGACGCCATCTGGGTGCGCGTGGAAGTCGCAGGCGACAATGCAACCTGTCACACCGGCCGGCGTTCTTGTTTCTATAGAACAATCGACATTGCCGACGGGAAAATCAGGCTTGTCCAAGCACCTTCCATGTAGCCGCCCGCACGGGCGGCAGACGACGACTTGCGCAGCCGCGCGCTCAACTCTCGGAAGCGATTCATCATTTCGATACGCGTCCTGCGCTATTCTGCGTCGGGGATGTGGAGGCGACAATGCTTGAATGGGCGTCGTTGCGTGGGAGACAGGACATGCGGGTGACGGACACGTTTCCGCCCGCGCCCGTGGCTGGCGAGCCGGAGGGGAAGCCCAAGCGCCGCGGCATCGCGCTGGCGCTCGGCGGCGGTGCCGCCCGCGGCTGGGCCCATATCGGCGTGCTGCGCGCGCTGGACGAGGCCGGCATCGAGATCGACATGATCGCAGGCACCTCGATCGGCGCGCTGGTCGGCGGCTGCTACCTCGCCGGCAAGCTCGACGAGCTCGAGGAGTTCGCCCGCTCGCTGACCAAGCGCCGCATGTTCGGCCTGCTCGACCTGCATATCGGCGGCAGCGGCCTGTTCGGCGGCATGAAGCTCGACGCGCGCATGCAGCAGCACCTGAACGGCACCACCTTCGCCGACCTCGACAAGCCGCTCGTCTGCGTGGCGGCCGAGATCCGCACCGGCCACGAGATCTGGCTGTCGAGCGGTTCGCTGATCACCGCCATGCGCGCCTCCTATGCGCTGCCGGGCGTGTTCGAGCCGGTCGCCTGCAACGGCCGCGTGCTGGTCGACGGCGCGCTGGTCAACCCGGTGCCCGTCTCCGTCTGCCGTGCCCACGAGCAGCAGGTGGTGGTGGCCGTCAACCTCCACTACGACCTGTTCGGCCGCGCCGCCGTCATCAAGCACAGCGCCGACATCATGGATGCCGGCACGGCCGAGCCGAAGCTGGTCGTCGATCGCGGCCCGAGCGAGCGCGACGCCCGCCTCGGCATCATGGGCGTCATGGTCGAGGCCTTCAACATCATCCAGGACCGCATCTCGCGCGCGCGGCTGGCCGGCGACCCGCCGGACCTGTCGCTGCAGCCGAAGCTCGGCCATATCGGCCTGTCCGCGTTCC